>Ga0210387_10004634_pt1 | contig 10525 bp, 10 predicted proteins | sample IncBWC7OmetaG_FD_160108 | JGI IMG/M metagenome (GOLD analysis project Ga0210387, IMG submission 160108) | Forest soil microbial communities from Barre Woods Harvard Forest LTER site, Petersham, Massachusetts, United States - Inc-BW-C-7-O ...
GTTTGTCGCCGACGTGAAGGCTTTCCTGGCAAAGACGCTCGGCCCGTGAACGATTTGCGACGTCCCGATTGCGGTCGCGTCCGCGCGCCAAGGTCGATATAATGCGCCCATGACAAAAGATGTTTTCGGCAAGCACATGGTCTGGACAGAACACCCGACCACGAAGAACCAGATCGGCATCGGCTATTCCAGTCTGACGGAAGCGGAAGCCGAGGCGGTCAAGCTCGAGCAGCAAGGGTACAAGATCCTCCGGATCTCGCCCACCACCCTGCCGAAACCCAACGCCTAGTCGATTTCCGGTTTTGGCCACCGCCGTGAAGTCCCGGCTCGGTTGGCCTTTGATCGGTTGTCTCGCGATCGTTGCTGGCGGATCTGCCCTGGCTCAAGGCCTGGCGGCTGGCACCCTGCGACCGCTTTCATCCGTGCAGTTCCTGCCGGACGCCGACGTGAAATGCCTGTCGTCGGCGGTCGAGACGGGCAATCCCGCGACCGGTCCTTCGACCTTGATCCTGAAGGCGCCGTCGGGCTGTGTGGTGCCTTGGCATTCGCACACCGCCCAGGAGCAAGTCCTGATGGTCAGCGGCACGATCGTTGCCGAGATGACCGGCCATCCCACGACGACGCTGGGGCCGGGCGGGTTTGCCGCGATGGCGGGCGGCATGGCGCATCAGTTCACCTGCCAGGATACCGCGTGCCTGATGTTCGTTACCTTCGATGGGGCCTACGACATCTTCTGGGGCAAAGGCGGGCGAAACTAGCCTTTCGCCCGCGGATGCGCGGCACGGTAGACGGCGGTCAGGCGCGCGGCGTCGACGTCGGTGTAGCGCTGGGTCGTCGACAGCGACGCGTGGCCCAAAAGTTCCTGGATCGTCCTGAGATCGCCGCCCGCCCCCAGCAGGTGCGTGGCGAAGGAGTGGCGCAGCGCGTGCGGCGTCACGCTTTCGGCGAGACCCAGCCCGCGGCGGATCTCGCGAATGCGTTTCTGCACGATGGCGGGATCGAGCGCGCCGCCGCGCGCGCCGACGAAGAACGCTTCGCCGGCGCCGAGGGCGGCCATGTGCGGGCAGGCGTCGCGATAGGCTTTCAGCGCATCCAGCGCCTGCGGCAGGAGCGGGACAAGCCGGGTCTTGTTGCCCTTGCCGGTGACGCTCAGCGTGTCGTGGCCCGCCTTCAACAGCCCGTCGACGGTCGCCTTGGTGAGGCCCAGCGCCTCGCCGATGCGCAAGCCTGCCGCGTAGAGCAGCAGCAGGATCGCCGTATCGCGTAGGTCGAGCCAGTCCGCGCGCTCCTGCTCGGATGGTGCGTCGAGCAGGTCCTCCATGTCGCGTTCGGAGAGCGCCTTGGGGATCGAGCGCGGCAGCTTGGGCGTCTGGATGGCGCCGATGCTGGCGTTATGCACGAGCCCGCGCTTGTCGAGGAAGTTGAAGAACGACCGTACCGAGGAGAAGGCGCGGGCCGTCGAGGTGCGGGCGAGCCCCTGGCGCGCCCGTTCGGCCAGCCAGGCGCGGAACTCGGCGGGCTTCAGCTTACCGAGCGCCTCCAAGCTCGGCGGACCGCCCAGATAGGTCGTCATGAAGCCGAGAAAGACCGCGACGTCGTGCTCGTAGGCAATCAGCGTATGGCCGGCCAGCCTGCGTTCGCTTTTCAGCCAGTCCCGCCATGCCTCGCGCGCTGCCTCGAGGCGCATGGCCTGCCTACTCCGGCAGGTCGAGCCAGGCGCGGATGGTGTTCTCCAGCACCTTGGCCAGGAAGAACAGGAGCTCGGTCGCCTGCTCGGGTCCGAACGCCTCGGGATCGCGCGAGCCGAAGCACATCACGCCGTCGGGCGAGCCGGTCGATACGCGAAGCCGCATCAGCACGTCGGACTTCACGAAGCGGGCAACGTCGCCGAAGAATGCCTCTTCGCCGGCGATGCTGGAGCGCAGGCGGGCGTGCTTGTCGGGGCCAATGGCGGCATCGATGGCGCCCGGCGCCAGCACATAGACGCCGCGCACCGGCACCCGCTTGGGGGCGTCGGCATTGGCCTCGATGGCGAGGGTGATGAAATCGACGTCCAGAAGCTCAGGCAGCTCGTGGGTGACGACGTGGATCATCTTCTCGAAAGTTGTCGCCTGGATGATGCTGATAACCGCTGCCTGGATACGGTTCTGGACGATCTGGTTCTGCTTGGAGTTGGCGATGATCTCGGTGCGCTCGGTCTTCAGGCGGTCGATCTCGGAGCGCAAGCGCTTCAGGATCGCCTGCTGCATGTCGATGACGCCCGGGCCCTGGACGCGCGGCACCAGCGACATCGCCTCGGCGAGTTCGGCATGGTTTTCGAAGAAATTCGGATGCGCCTTCAGGTAGGCCACGACGTCGTCGACCGTGATGACCTTGACCTGCCGCCCCGAACCGTCAGGCGCCGGGATCGTGCCGTCGCTGCCCATGTGCCCGCTCCGGGTCAGAGGATCGAAGAGGCGTCGAACCGGCCGGCGGCCAGATCCTTGATTTCGGCGGCATCGGCGGTATCGAAGGAGAACTTCATATAAACTACCCCAATGGCCAGTGGTTTGGACTCGCCTGATACCACAATTTCTAGCGATTCCCCTTCGGAGCCACAAGCCGAGGGGAGCACTTCGGCACGGCCCGGCCCGGTGGAAAACCTGTCCCGACGGACGGTTCGCGTGCTGCTGCCCCTGCCTCTGGCCGACGCCTACGATTACAGCGTCCCCGAGGAGCTGACGGTCGCGGCCGGGCATTTCGTGATCGTCCCGCTTGGCAAGCGCGAGACCGTGGGCGTGGTGTGGGGGGAGGGGTCGGGTGAGGTGGCGCCCGAGAAGCTGCGGGATATCGTCCATGTGCTGCCGGCGCTGCCGATGGCCGACCCGCTGCGCCGCTTCGTCGACTGGGTTTCGGCCTACACGCTGGCGCCGCCCGGGGCGGTGCTGCGCATGGCGATGAGTGTGCCGTCGGCCCTCGAGGCGCCCAAGACCGAGATCGTCTATCGCGCCGCCAACCAGCCCGACGATGCGGCGCTGAAACTCACCGCGGCCCGTCGGCGCGTGCTCGAGCAGTTGAAGGACGGTCCTGCCCTGCCGGCCGCGGAGCTGGCGCATATCGCAGGCGTCGGCACGTCGGTGATCAAGACCATGGTCTCGATCGGCCTGCTGGAAGGCGTCGCGCGCACGATACGCCGGTCCTTTGCGCAGCCCGACGGCAAGCAGCAGGGGCCCGCGCTGTCGCCCGAGCAGGCGGTCGCGGCGCAAGGTCTGGTCGACAAGGTGCTGGCGCATGCGTTTTCCGCGACCTTGCTCGATGGCGTGCCCGGCGCCGGCAAGACCGAGGTCTATTTCGAGGCGATTGCCGCGGCGCTGGCGTCCGGCCGGCAGGTGCTGGTGCTGCTGCCTGAAATCGCGCTCACGGCGCAGTGGTTAAAACGCTTCGAGGACCGTTTCGGCGCGCCACCCGCGCCCTGGCATTCCGGCCTCACCAGCCTCGAACGCCGCGAGACCTGGCGCGCCATCGCCGAGGGCAGGGTGGGAGTCGTGGTCGGTGCGCGCTCTGCGCTGTTCCTGCCGTTCAGCACCCTGGGCCTGATCGTGGTCGACGAGGAGCATGACAGCTCCTTCAAGCAGGACGAGGGCGTTACCTACAACGCGCGCGACATGGCCGTCGTGCGTGCGCGCCTGGTTTCCGCGCCGGTCGTGCTGGCCTCGGCGACGCCGTCGCTGGAAAGCGTCGTCAACGTCGCGGCGGGCCGCTACGGCGCGCTGCATCTACCGGCGCGCCACGGCAGCCAGGAGCTGGCCAAGTTGTCCGCCGTCGATCTCCGGCGCGACGCACCGGCCCGCGGCCGCTGGCTGTCGCCGCCGGTCGTCGAGGCGATGAAGAAGACGCTGGCCGCCGGCGAGCAGACCCTGCTGTTCCTCAATCGCCGCGGCTATGCCCCGCTCACGCTCTGCCGCGCCTGCGGGCACGGCATCGAATGCCCGCAATGCTCGGCCTGGCTGGTCGAGCATCGCTTTCGCCGCACGCTGATCTGCCATCACTGCGGCTACACGGAGCCGCCGGCGCAAGCCTGCAAGTATTGCGGCGCCGTCGACCAGTTCGTGGCCTGCGGGCCGGGCGTCGAGCGGCTCGCCGAGGAGGCGCTGGAACTGTTTCCCAAGGCGCGGCTGGAGCTCTTCACGTCGGACAGCCTGATGAATCGCGACGAGGCGTCGGCCGCGATCGATCGCATGGTCGCGGGTGAGATCGACATCCTGATCGGCACGCAGATGGCGGCGAAGGGCCATCACTTTCCCAACCTCACGCTGGTCGCCGTCGTCGACGCCGACCTCGGCTTGAACGGCGGCGACCTGCGCGCGGCCGAGCGCACCTTCCAGCTGCTCTATCAGGTCGCCGGTCGCGCCGGCCGCGAGGACCGGCCGGGCCAGGCGCTGGTGCAGACCCATGTGCCCGAGCATCCGGTGATGCAGGCGCTGGTGTCGGGCGATCGCGACCGCTTCGTCGCCGCCGAACTGGCCGACCGCCAGGCCGCCGGCATGCCGCCTTACGGTCGTCTGGCGTCGCTGATCATCTCCGGTCCTGATCCCGCCGCCGTCGACAATGTCTGCAGCGCACTGGCGCGCCGCGCGCCGCATCAGGACGGCATCACCGTGCTCGGCCCCTCGACCGCGCCGCTTGCCTTGCTGCGCGGCCGCCATCGCCGCCGGTTCCTGCTCAAGACCACCCGCGATATTGCGGTGCAACCGCTGTTGCGCACTTGGCTGGAGCGGATCGGCCTGCCCGGTTCAGTCCGCCTGCAGATCGACGTCGATCCCTATTCCTTCCTGTGACATAGCGCGCGGAAAAAGCGCGGTAATACGGGGCTTTAGCAATCTTGCGCCTGGGAAAACCGCATGGTAGCAACGCGCGCTTTTCCGGGGTGGGGCGAGGTTAGCGCGGCGCGTTCTCCTGGGAAAAAGTCCTGCCGGATCAAAGAGCTATCGGCTGGACTCAACGGGCAATGGAGAGGCTTTAACCGTGTCTTCCGCTACCTCCGCCACGACCGGCGTTGCCGGACGCTATGCCAGCGCCCTGTTCGAGCTGGCGGACGAAGCCAAGTCGCTCGACCAGGTTGCACAGGATCTGACCACATTCCGCACGATGGTCGCTTCGAGCCCCGACCTCGCCCGTATGCTCGCCAGCCCGGTGGTCGGCCGTGCTCTGCAGGGCCACGCGCTGCTGGCCGTGCTCGACGCCGCCGGCATCACAGGTTTGACGCGCAACTTCATCGGCGCGGTGGCGGCCAACGGCCGTGCCCGCGAACTGGTCGCCATGGCGACGGCCTTCCTGGCCGAACTGGCGAACCGTCGCGGCGAGACCACGGTCGCCGTGACGTCGGCCGTGCCGCTTTCGCCGGCACAGCTCCAGCAGCTCAACGACTCGCTGCGTTCCGTGTTGGGCAGCAACAAGATTTCCATCGACGCGCGCGTGGAGCCGGACATCCTGGGCGGCCTCGTCGTCAAGGTCGGCTCGCGCCTGTTCGATTCGTCCATCCGCAGCAAGCTGCAGCGTCTGCAGCTTGCCATGAAGGGGGTTGCTTAAATGGATATCCGTGCCGCCGAAATCTCGGCCATTCTCAAGCAGCAGATCGCCAATTTCGGCACCGAAGCCGAAGTCGCCGAGGTCGGCCAGGTTCTCTCGGTCGGCGACGGCATCGCCCGCGTCTATGGCCTCGACAGCGTCAAGGCCGGCGAGATGGTCGAGTTCCCGGGCGGCATCAAGGGCATGGCGCTCAACCTCGAGAGCGACAATGTCGGCGTCGTGATCTTCGGCGAAGACCGCACCATCCGCGAAGGCGACGTCGTCAAGCGCACCGGCACCATCGTCGACGTGCCGGTCGGCAAGGGGCTGCTCGGCCGCGTGGTCGACGGCCTCGGCAACCCGATCGACGGCAAGGGCCCGCTGGCCACGACCGAGCGTCGCCTGGTCGAGGTCAAGGCGCCCGGCATCATTCCGCGCAAGTCGGTGAATGAGCCGATGCAGACCGGCCTCAAGGCCCTCGATTCGCTGGTCCCGGTCGGACGCGGCCAACGCGAGCTGATCATCGGCGATCGCCAGACCGGCAAGACCGCCGTCGCCATCGACACCTTCCTCAACCAGAAGACCATCAACAAGAGCACCGACGAAAGCCGCAAGCTCTATTGCATCTACGTCGCCATCGGCCAGAAGCGCTCGACGGTCGCGCAGATCGTCAAGACGCTCGAGGACAACGGCGCACTGGAATACTCTATCATCGTCGCCGCCACGGCGTCGGATCCGGCGCCCATGCAGTTCCTGGCGCCCTATACCGGCTGTGCCATGGGCGAGTATTTCCGCGATAACGGCATGCACGCCGTGATCGTGTATGACGATCTTTCCAAGCAGGCCGTCTCGTACCGCCAGATGTCGCTGCTGCTGCGCCGCCCGCCGGGCCGCGAAGCCTATCCCGGCGACGTGTTCTATCTCCATTCGCGGCTTTTGGAGCGCGCCGCCAAGCTCAACGAGAAGAACGGCTCGGGCTCGCTGACGGCGCTGCCGATCATCGAGACGCAGGCCGGTGACGTCTCGGCCTACATCCCGACCAATGTGATCTCGATCACCGACGGCCAGATCTACCTCGAGGCCGAGCTGTTCTACGCAGGCATCAAACCCGCGATCAACGTCGGCCTGTCGGTCAGCCGCGTTGGCTCGGCCGCCCAGATCAAGGCGATGAAGCAGGTCGCCGGCACCATCAAGCTCGAGCTGGCGCAGTATCGCGAAATGGCGGCCTTCGCCCAGTTCGCCTCCGACCTCGACGCCTCGACCCAGCGCCTGCTGGCGCGGGGTCAGCGGCTGACCGAGCTCCTGAAGCAGGGCCAGTACATGCCGATGGTCGTCGAAGAGCAGGTCGTGTCGCTCTATTGCGGCACCCGCGGCTTCCTCGACACGCTGCCGGTGGCGCGGATCGGCGACTTCGAGCACCAGGTGCTCGACGCATTGCGTGCCGAGGGCTCGATCCTGGCGTCGATCCGCGACAAGCGCGAGATCGTCAAGGAGGTCGACGACAAGCTGAAGGCGTTCCTGGCCGACTTCGTCAAGAAGTTCGCTTAAGGCGGCAAGCCTCGATGCCCAGCTTAAAAACCTTCCGCCTCAGGATCCGCAGCGTCCAGTCGACGCAGAAGATCACCAAGGCCATGAAGATGGTGGCCGCGGCCAAGCTCAGGCGCGCCCAGGAGCAGGCGATGGCTGCCCGTCCCTATGCCGAGGCCATGGACAAGATCCTGGCTTCGCTGGGACAAAGCTTCAAAGGCACCGGCCCGCGCCTGCTGGCCGGCACCGGCTCCGATCAGGTCCAGCTGCTGATCGTCGCCACGTCCGACCGTGGCCTGTGCGGCGCCTTCAACAGCTCTATCGTGCGCGAGGCGCGGCGGACCATCCGCGCGCTGATCGCCGAAGGCAAGACGGTCAAGGTGCTGTGTGTCGGCCGCAAGGGCCGCGACCAGCTGCGGCGCGACTATGGCAGCCTGATCGTCGAGACCATCAGCGACCTCGGCCGGCCGCGCGTGTCGTTTGCCGACGCGCAGAAGGTGACGGTGCGGGTCATGGAGATGTTCGCGGCCGGCGAGTTCGACGTCGCCTCGGTGATCTTCAATCGCTTCAGGTCGGCGATGACCCAGATCGTCACGCGCCAGCAGCTCATCCCGCCGCCGGCCCCCGAGGGCGCCGAGGTCGCAGCTCCTGCCACGGTGGGCGGCGCGGTCTACGAGTTCGAGCCCGACGAGGCGGATATTCTGGCCGACCTGCTGCCGCGCAACCTTACCGTCCAGATCTTCCGCGTGCTGCTGGAGAATGCAGCGAGTTTCTTCGGCTCGCAGATGACGGCCATGGACAACGCGTCGCGCAACGCCGGCGACGTGATCAAGAATCTGACCCTGCGGATGAACCGCTCGCGTCAGGCCGCCATCACCAAGGAACTCATCGAGATCATCTCGGGCGCCGAGGCCATCTAGGCCGGCCGCCACAAGCAATCGAACGAAAGGGACCCGTCATGGCCACCAACAACATCGGCACGATCACCCAGATCACGGGCGCGGTCGTCGACGTGCGCTTCGATGCCGATCTGCCGCATATCCTGAACGCGCTCCATGTGAAGGCCGACAATCGCCTGATCGTGCTCGAGGTCGCCCAGCATCTGGGCGAGTCGGAAGTCCGCACCATCGCCATGGACACCACCGATGGCCTGGTGCGCGGCGAGAAGGCGGTCGACACCGGCAGCCCGATCGCCATGCCGGTCGGTCCCGAGACGCTCGGCCGCATCCTGAACGTCATCGGCGAGCCGGTCGACGAGCGCGGCCCGGTCGGCAACACGCGGACCCTGCCGATCCATCGCCTCGCACCGGAGTTCGTCGATCAGTCGACGGAACAGCAGATCCTGGTCACCGGCATCAAGGTCATCGACCTGCTCGCGCCCTACGCCAAGGGCGGCAAGATCGGCCTGTTCGGCGGCGCCGGAGTCGGCAAGACCGTGACCATCATGGAGCTGATCAACAATATCGCAAAGGCGCACGGCGGCGTGTCGGTGTTCGCCGGCGTCGGCGAGCGCACCCGCGAGGGCAACGACCTCTATCACGAGATGATCGAATCGGGTGTCATCAAGCTCGACGGCCCGGGCTCGAAGGTGGCGCTGGTGTACGGCCAGATGAACGAGCCGCCGGGGGCGCGCGCCCGCGTCGGCCTCAGCGGCCTGACCGTCGCCGAGTATTTCCGCGACGCCGAAGGCCAGGACGTGCTGTTCTTCGTCGACAACATCTTCCGCTTCACCCAGGCGGGTTCGGAAGTGTCGGCGCTGCTCGGCCGCATCCCGTCGGCGGTGGGCTATCAGCCGACGCTGTCGACCGACATGGGGGCTCTGCAAGAGCGCATCACCTCGACCAAGAAGGGCTCGATCACCTCGGTGCAGGCGATCTACGTGCCGGCCGACGACTTGACCGATCCGGCACCCGCCACCTCGTTCGCCCACCTGGATGCGACCACGGTGCTCAGCCGCTCGATCGCCGAGATGGCGATCTTCCCGGCCGTCGATCCGCTCGACTCGACCTCGCGCATGCTCGACCCGCGGGTCGTCGGCGAGGAGCACTATGCCGTGGCGCTGTCCGTCCAGCGCGTGCTGCAGCAGTACAAGTCGCTGCAGGACATCATCGCCATCCTGGGCATGGACGAGCTTTCGGAAGAGGACAAGCTGGTCGTCTCGCGCGCCCGCAAGATGCAGAAATTCCTCAGCCAACCGTTCCACGTGGCCGAAGTCTTCACCGGCACGCCGGGCGTGTTCGTGAAGCTCGAGGACACGATCAAGGCCTTCAAGGCCATCGTCGCCGGCGAATACGACGACTTGCCGGAAGCCGCCTTCTACATGGTCGGCACGATCGACGAGGCCGTCGCCAAGGCCAAGAAGCTCGCCGCCGAGGCGGCCTAAGAAGATGGCCAAGGTCTCCTTTCAGCTGGTCATGCCGGAGCGAGAGGTTCTCGCGACCGAGGCCGACATGGTCGTGGTGCCGGGCAGCGAAGGCGACTTCGGTGTCCTGCATGGCCATGCGCCGCTGATCTCGACCGTCCGGCCGGGCGTGCTGGAAGTGCTGCAGGACAACAAGGTCGAGCGGCGCTTCCTGGTGGTCGGCGGCTTCGCCGAGGTGACGCCGGAGCGCTGCACCGTGCTGGCCGACGAGGTCATGCCGTTCGAAGAGGTGACGGTCGAGCAGCTCGCCGAGCGCGAGCGGGCGGCCGAGCGCGAGCTGGTCGATGCTGCCACCGACGCGGAAAAGGCCGCCGCTCAGAAGGACTTGGCGGTGGCCAAAGACCTCCGGCGCGCCCAAGCCTACTACGCCAGCCGCTGATTTCAGTCCCTACGCGAAACTTTCTTTCGAGATGTGCACGGGCAGGCCATTGAAAGCCGGCCCGAGGCCCGCTTTATTACGCTTGAGCGACAAGGCGCCGAGGGTTCTCGACCATGGGTAACTGGACACTCGAAACGATCGCATGGGATCGGTTCGACGCGTCGAAAGTCGATCCGGAAATCCTGCGCAACATCAAGGCCGCGGCCCTGGTGGAGCGGAACGCCGAAGACTACGGCGTCTATCTCGGCCGCGTCTTCGCCGACGATGCCGCTTTCATCGAAGCGGTGAACGGCTGGGTCGTCGAAGAGATCCAGCACGGCATGGCGTTGGGGCGCTGGGCGCAGCTTGCCGACCCGGGCTGGGATTTCGACAGAGCGTTCGCCCGCTTCCGTGCGGGCTACAAGGTGCCCATCGAAGCCACCGGCTCGGTGCGCGGCAGCCAGGCCGGCGAGATGATGGCGCGCTGCATCGTCGAGACCGGCACCAGCTCCTACTACAGCGCGCTCAAGGACGCGGCCCTGGAGCCTGTGCTGAAGCAGGTTTGCGCCAAGATCGCCGCCGACGAGTTTCGCCACTACAAGCTCTTCTACGCCCACCTACGGAACTGCCTGAAGCGCGATCGCCTGAGCCGCTGGAGCCGCCTGCGCATC
>Ga0210387_10004635_pt1 | contig 10524 bp, 9 predicted proteins | sample IncBWC7OmetaG_FD_160108 | JGI IMG/M metagenome (GOLD analysis project Ga0210387, IMG submission 160108) | Forest soil microbial communities from Barre Woods Harvard Forest LTER site, Petersham, Massachusetts, United States - Inc-BW-C-7-O ...
GACTCAGTGAAAGGTAGCTGGAAGGGGGAAACATGAATTCCAACGTCCTCATGCAAAAGCTGGTGTTTGTCGCCTCGGTCGCCAGTCAGGCGGTGCTCTACGTGCTGCTCGGCCTCTCGGTGCTGTCGATCGGCGTGATCGTCGAGCGCTGGTGGTACTTCCGCCAACGGCGCGACGATCTGGACGATCTGGCCGATCGCCTGCGCAAGGCGTTCGGCCGCGACGATCTGGCCGGGGCGCGCAAGCTGCTGGGGGCCAGCAGATCGGTTGAAGCGACGATCGTGCGCGAGGCGCTCGACTGGTACGACGACGGCGCGGAGGCGGTCGAACAGATCCTGGCCAAGGCGACGCGGCTGCGGCGCAAGTCGTTCGAGGGCGGGCTGCTCTTTCTGGGGACGCTCGGCAACAACGCGCCGTTCATTGGTCTCTTCGGCACGGTGCTCGGCATCGTGACGGCCTTCCGGGAGCTGGGGGCCAACTCCATGGGCGCGATGGGGAACGTCATGAGCGGCATCGCCGAGGCGCTGATCGCCACCGCGGTCGGCATCCTGGTCGCGCTGCCCGCCGTCATCTTCTACAACGTGTTTCAAAAGAAGGGCGGCGACATCGAGGAGCAGGCCGCCGCGCTGGGAAACATCGTCATCGCTTCGATGCGGACGCAGCGCCGCGCCGATGCGGCGCCGACCGCGACGGATCCGGTCGCCGATCGCACCGCCGAGCATGGCGGGCGCGTCGCGGGGGTCGAGGCGTAAATGGCCGGCACGATGGGGGGCGGACGCGGCCGCGTCCGCACGATCGCGCAGATCAACGTCACGCCGCTGGTCGACGTGGTGTTGGTGTTGCTGGTCATCCTGATGGTCGCCTCGACGTACATCGTGGCCCAGACGCTGAAGGTGCAGCTGCCGCGCGCGAAGTCGACCGACGGCACGGCCGACAAGCCGACCAAGATCGAGATCCTCAAGGACGGACGCCTGCGCTGGAACGAGGTCGACGTCCTCGAACCCGCGCTCCCCGAGAAGATGAAGGCGGCCGTGGCGGCGGATGCCGACATGAGCCTGGTGGTGAGCGCCGACAAAGAGGTGATGCACGGCAACGTGGTGCACATCCTCGACCTGGCCAAGCTGGCGGGCGTCACCAAGTTCGCGATCAACGTTCAGCAGAGCGGAGAGTAATCCTTGCGGTTGCCCACGGTCATCATCTCCGTGGGGCTGCACGTCGGTCTGGCCATCGGCCTGGTCACGGTCGCCCAGAAGAGGGAGCTGCGACGCCGGGCCATCTCGGTGGCGGTGCAGGACGAGAAGAAAAAGGCGAAGCCCCCCAAGCCGCCCGCCCCGCCCAAGCCGATCGTCCATCCGGCGATCGCCAAGGTGGAGCCGGTGGCGCCGAAGGCCGTCAGCGCCGCGCCGGTGGCCCACGCCGCGGCGGCCCCGGTGGCGATGAACCTCAGCATGTCGAACGCCGGCCTCGACGTCGGCCCCGGCATCGGCCTCGAAGGGCGCGCCAGGCCGGCCGCTGCGCCGGTCAAGGTCGCCTCGGCGATCTCCGAGCGGCGCACGCAGCGCACCCGCGACGAGGCAGGCGGCGGCGCCGCCGACGCCCCCTGCGAAGAGGAGCCGACCAAGCCCGAGGCGATCGTCCAGACGCCGACGATCGACTACACGCTCTACCCCCAGGCGCAGGCCGACGGCATCGAGGGAAAGTTCAAGGCGCGCCTCACCATCGACGCCGACGGTCAGGTCGAGAGCGTCACGGTTCTGAGCAGCGTCGATCCCGCATTCGACGCCGCCATCGTCGCCGCGCTCAAGCGCTGGCGCTTCAAGCCGGCGATGGCCTGCGGAAAGCCGGTGGCCGGCGCGACCATTCCGTTCAACGCGCGGTTCGAGCTCGGCGACTAGCGGATGCGGCGCGCGCTTGTCCTGGCGGTCGCTCTGACAGCCGCCCTCTGCGCGGTGTCCAGCCGCGCGCGCGCCGAAGACGAGGGGCCGCAGATCACCAAGCCTCCCAAGCTGGTGACGTTCGTCCCGGCGGTTTACCCGAAGGAGAAGCACGACGCGCATGTGACCGGATCGGTGCTCTTGTCGATCGAGATCGGCGACGACGGCAAGGTCGGCGAGGTGGAGGTGGTCAAGGGGGCCGCGCCCGACTTCGACGCCGCCGCGGTGGACGCCGCCAAGCAGTTCGTGTTCGAGCCGGCCGAGATCGATCACCAACCGGCGCCGGTGAAGATCACCTATCGCTACGACTTCACCATCGTCGAACAGATCGTCAAAGCCGGGCCGCAGATCAACTTCGACGGCCTGGTGCTCGAACGGCTCAGCAAGAAACCGCTCCCGCGTGTCTCGGTCAAGATCACCGACCTCGAGGGGGCGGCGGCGGTCACCGACCTGGACGGGCGGTTTGCCTTCACCGACGTACCGGTCGGCCCCCGCAAGGGCCAGCTGTCGCACCCGAAGCTCATCACGGTGATCACCGAGGAGACGATCGCGGTCGGCAAGCGACGCACGGTCAAGTACCTCGTCGAGGAGAAGGACGACGACGACGAGGGGATCTCCATCGTCGTGCGGGCGCCCCGCATCAAGAAGGAGGCGGTCGAGACGCGCATCCGCACCGAAGAGGCGCGGCGGGTCCCTGGGACGCAGGGGGACACCTTGAAGGTGGTGCAGAACCTCCCCGGGGTGGCCCGATCGTCGTTCGGCTCGGGCGAGCTCATCGTCTGGGGAGCGGCGCCCAACGAGACCAAGGTCAACGTCGACGGCGTCGAGATCCCGGCGCTCTACCACGTCGGCGGCTTCCGCTCGACGGTCAACTCCGACCTGGTGCGATCCATCAACCTGTCGCCCGGCGCTTACGGCGCTGACTACGGTCGCGGCCTGGGCGGCCTGGTGCGGATCGATCTCGGACCGCTCCCCAGCCAAGGGACGCACGGCTACGTGGCCGCCGACAACCTCGACGCCTCGGCGCTGCTCTCGACGGCGCTCACGCCCCAGCTGCGGCTGGCGGTCGCGGGCCGCATCAGCTACCTCGACCGGCTGCTGCCGCTGGTCACCTCGGCCGACGTGGGCGACTTCGTCCCCATCCCGCGCTACGACGACTACCAGGCGCGCGCCACGCTCTCCCTGCGGCAGGACGAGGAGCTGGCGCTGACCTTTCTCGCCTCCGACGATCACCTGCGGCGCGCCATCCCCTCCGACGATCCGAGCGAGGTGCGCGCACAGAACCTCGACAGCGGATGGAAGCGGGTCATCCTCCGCTACGCGCGCCTGCTCCCCGACGGCGCGTCGGTCGTCGTCACGCCGTCGTTCGGATTTGACAGCTCCAGCAACCAGGAGCTGTTCGGGAGCACGCCGGTGGACGTCAGGCAGAGCACCTACCAGTACGCGCTGCGCGCCGCCTATCGGCGCAAGGTCGGACAGTCGACGACGCTGGCGTTCGGCGTCGACATGCAGGCGCAGTCGTCGACGCTCGACCGCAACGGTTCGCTGACGCTGCCGGCACGCGAAGGGGACCCCTTCGTCTTCGGCCAGCCCCCTCGGAACGACATCGCCTCCGATCACTGGAACGTCCTGGTGGTCGACACCGCCCCCTACGCCATCGCGGAGATCAACCTCGGGCGCCTGTCGCTGGTCCCGGGGCTGCGCTTCGAACCGGTGCTGATCGAAGGGAGCCCGGCGCTGCCCACGGGCGGCCCGGCGCCACCCAACGGCTACGCCAGCTTCTCGCTCCCCGAGAACCCCATCGACGAGCTCCCCAACGACAGGTTCAGCCGGGCGCTGAAGGCGCTGCGCTACCTGCCGAACCCCCGCATCGCCGCCGCCTTTCGCGCGACCAAGAAGCTGACGCTGACCGCCGGCGCCGGCATCTACGGGCAGCCGCCCGATCCGCAGGACATGAGCCCGGTGTTCGGCAACCCGACCATCGGGGTCTCGCGCGCCGCGCACCTTTCGGCTGGCTTCAACTACAAGCTGCGTCCGACGCTGACCCTGGAGATCGTCGGGTTCTACAAACGGATGTGGGACCTGGTGTCGCGCAACGACGTCCCGCCGCCCGTGGCCGACCAATTGACCCAGGACGAGATCGGGCGCGCCTACGGGGGCCAGGTCCTCTTGCGTCAGGAGCTGCTGCGCGGGTTCTTCGGCTGGATCACCTACTCCTGGACCCGCAGCGAGCGGCGCGATCATCCGAACACCGACTGGCGTCTGTTCGACTTCGATCAGACGCAGGCGCTCGGCGTGGTGGCCAGCTACCAGCTGGGGCACGGATGGGATCTCGGGACGCGCTTCCGGTACACCACCGGGTTTCCGCGCACACCGGTGGTCAACTCCTATCAGGACTCCGTCACCGGGCAGTACAACCCGATCTTCGGGCCGTACAACTCGATCCGAATCCCTGCCTTCTATCAACTGGACGCGCGCATCGAGCGCGCGTTCGTCTACCAACGGGTGAAGATGAACGTCTTCCTCGACGTCCAGAACATCACCGACCGGCAGAACCCGGAAGAGATCATCTACATCTACATTTTCACGGTGAAGTCCTACATCACCGGCTTCCCGACGCTGGCCGTGCTGGGCGCCCGGGTGGAGTTCTGATGAATCGAGTTGCGTTGGCCTTGCTCGTCCTCTGGTCGGCAGCGGCGGCCGGCTGCAAGCCGGACCTGGGCGCGCCGCAGTCGCTGATCACCGGACCGACGATCCTGGGGATTCGTGGGACGCCGCCCGAGTCTGCGGAGGGGGGAACGGCCACCTTCGACGCGCTGACGGTCGACGCCTCCGGCACGGTCATGGCGCCCCCGATCAACTGGGCGCTCTGCCTGGCGCCGAATCCCCCGGCCAACGGCAACGACGTCAGCAACGCCTGTCTGTCCATCCCCGATGACACCGCCACGCCGGCCCCGACCTTCACCGCCACGCTGGCGACCGACGCTTGCACCCTCTTCGGCCCCATTGCGCCGCCGCCGATGAAGGGGCAGCCGCCCATGCGTCCCGCCGATCCCGACACCACCGGCGGCTTCTACCAGCCGCTGCGGGCCACCTGGCAGAGCGACGCCGGTCCCTTGCTGGCGTTCGCGCTCCAGCGGATCACCTGTACCCTGGCCAACGCGCCGACCGACATCGCCGCCATGTACGCCGCCGATTACGTCCCCAACAACAACCCCCTGGTGACGGATCTGGTGCTCGATCCCGCGGGGGCGGCGACGTCGCTCTACGTCGCTGGTCAGACGGGGAGCACCCAGGCGGGAGCAACGGTCTCCGCCGGACAGCAGGTCACGCTGCAGGCCGACTTCAGCGCCGACTCGGCGGAGACGTTTCTGGTCTGGAACGTCCTGACGCTGACCCTGGACATGCAGCGCGAGTCGCTGCGTCTCTCCTGGTTCGCGACCGGCGGCGCGTTCGAGCACGACGCGACCGGGCGCAGCCCAACGGAGACGGAGACGTTCACCCAGAACACTTGGACCGCGCCCGTGACGCCCGGTCCGGTCTACTTCTGGACCGTGCTGCGCGACGACCGCGGCGGCATCGACTTCGCGCAGGCGGAAATCGACGTGACCCCCTAAATCGAACGCAAGGGCGCGGGCGAGTTTTCGCAGGGTTTTCGCGGCTGTAACGGGTTCGTCACCGGGTTCCTCTACTGTCGGCCCGGATGACTGGGGAACCCAACGTCGATCGACGGATCTTGGTCGTCGAAGACGAGCCTGACCTGCGGGAGCTTCTGACCTACAACCTGACCGCGGCCGGGTTCACGGTCCAGGCGACGGAGAACGGCACCGACGGCCTGGAGGCGGTGCAGAGGTTCGCGCCCGACGTGGTCCTGCTGGATCTCATGCTGCCCGACATTCCGGGAACGGAGGTCTGCCGGCGGATCCGCGGGGACACCAGCGCGCGCCAGCCGGCCGTGATGATGCTGACCGCCAAGGGCGAAGAGATCGACCGGGTGGTCGGCTTCGAGCTCGGCGCCGACGACTACGTCGTCAAACCGTTCAGCGTCCGCGAGCTGGTCCTGCGCGTGGGCGCCATCCTTCGCGCGCGCCGGCCGGCGCCCGTCACCACCCAGGCCGCGCCACAGCGCCGCCGCTACATCGTCGGCCCGCTCGAGCTGGACGTCGACGGCTACCACGTCTTCGTCAACGGCTCGGAGGTCCACGTCAGCACGCTGGAGATGCGCCTCCTCGCCTATCTGGTCGAGCACCGCGGGCGCGTCCGCTCGCGCGAAGATCTTCTGGAGGACGTCTGGGGCTACAAGCCAGGCGTCTCGACCCGCACCATCGACACGCACGTCAAGCGGCTGCGCGACAAGCTGGGCGACGCTGGCGCGCTGGTCGAGACGGTGCGCGGCACCGGCTATCGTCTGTCAGCGGATCACCAGGTCGTCGTCAAGGACTGACCGGCGCTGCGCCCGGCCTCGCGCCCGGGCACGTTGGGCCTCGACTCCGGGTTGATCCCCCTTAAACAGCCAGGGGGGCGGGGAAGCTGGAGTCGGCCCCGAAGGCCTCGGCGGCGTCCGCCCAGGGGGCCGGCACGTCGAGCCAGAGCGGAGCGCCGAGCAGCAGTCCCCGCCCGTCGTGCGAGAAGACCCGCACCCGCGCCAGCTCCGTCGACGAGCCAGCGTTGAAGACGTGCATCGGACGCGGCGGCCCGAAGAGGCGCGCCCCGCGCGGCACGTGGCGGTGCCCGTGCAGCACGAGGTCGCAGCGACCGCGAACCCGCCGGAGCAGGTCGCGCCCGCGCGAGAGCTCCGAGGTGAAGACGAAACCCAGCCACGACGACAGGCGCTCCGCCACGTGCTCATCTGGCATCGGGAGCACGTGGTGGTGAAGCGCTATGACGACCAGGACGCCGGCCGGCGCCGCGTCCAGCGCGGCATCGATGGCGTCCAGATCGGTGTCGTCGAGACTGCCGTGACCATTGATCCAGGAGCGGTTGTGCGGCGCGGTCGAGTTGACGCGCACGACATAGAGCCCGGGGCGCGCCGTGGTCTGTACCCGAGGGCCGTCCATCAGAGCGGCCGACACGTCATCACCGAGGCAATCGTGGTTGCCGGGGACGACGATCATGCGCCCCTGCGCCATGAGCGGCGCGAAGGTCGACTCGAACAGCTCCAGCTCGCGGCGCGAGCCGCGGTGGGTCAGATCGCCGGTGGCGATCACCTGATCGATCCCAGACTCCAGCAAGGCGGCGCAAAGACGACTCGCGTTGGCGTCGGTCTCCTCGCTCCTGCCGAGGTGAAGGTCTGAAATGTGCGCGAACCGCGCGGCCTGTTTCATGCGTCCAGGTTAGGGGGGGTCGGTGAACCCACCGCTTCAAACTCGTGCCGGCGGCGAAACATTGCCGGCACGAGTTCCGTCATTTGACCGCTATCCCGGCTATTTGATGGGGAAATATCCCACCTTGGTGACGATCCCCTGCCCTTCGGGCGACAGGACCCAGTCGGTGAAGGCCTTGATCTCGGCCGACGGGTTGGCGCGGACGTAGAAGAACAGCGGGCGCGAGAGGGGATAGCTTCCGTTCTTGATGGTGGCGTCCTCGGGGGCGATCGGCGTCGCCGCCGCGTCCTTCTTGATCTTGAGGACCTTGATCCCCTTGGCGTAGGCGGCACCGCCGTAGCCGATCCCGAACTTCTCCTTCACCACCGCGTTCACCACCGCGGCCGTCCCCGGCATCGCCTGCGCGCGCGGCGTGTAGTCGGCGTTCTGCAGCACGTGCTCCTTGAAGAAGACGTAGGTCCCCGAGCTGTTCTCGCGCGAGTAGGGGATGATCTTGGCGTCCGCCCCACCGACGCCCTTCCAGTTGTCGATCTTGCCGGTGAAGATCTGCTTGAGCTGGTCCATCGTCAGCTCGGTGAGCGGGTTCGAATCGTTCACGTAGACCGAGAGCCCGTCCTTGGCGACGGTGATCTCCACCGGCGGCGCGCCGGCCTTGTCGGCCAGCTGCTTCTTCTCCGCGTCCTTCATGGCGCGCGAGGCTTCGCAGACGTCGGTGGTGCCGTTGATGAGCGCGCTGATCCCCGTCCCCGAGCCCCCGCCGGTCACCTGGATCGTCGTCGCGGTGTGCTTCTTCATGTACTCCTCGGCCCAGCGCTGGCCGAGCACCACCATCGTGTCCGAGCCCTTCACCGTCACCGCCCCGGCCAGGGCAGGTTTCGCCCCCAGTGTGCCCGCCGCCAGTGTCGCCGCCGCGAGCGCGATCTTTGCCCCAGTTCTGATCTTCATCGGTCTCTCTCCTTTTGACGTCTCCGTCGTGTTGGTCAAAGCGCGATGGCCAGCCGAAACAGGAACTCCTGCTCCCAGGCGCTGCTCAATACCTTGAGGGTGGCGTTGGCGTCGTCCCCCTGCCCAAAGTGGTTGAGGACGTAGTTGAACGTCGCGCGGAAGCGCTTGGAGTGCCAGTAGTTGACCCCCAGCTCCCCCGAGTCGACGACGGTCTTGCCGAGCGCGGGCGAATCCGGCCCGATGGAGAGGGCGGGCGTCGAGGCGGCGGTGACGTTTTCGTCGAGGTGCTCGTAGCGCGCCGCGATCATGAGCCCGTTCTGAATGGGCCGCACACCGAACTTCTTGTAGCGCAGGAACGGCTCCAGCCCCTGCTGATCGCCGATGATGCGATCGTCGCCCATCAACCAGACCCAGGCTTCGCCGTAGAAGGAGTAGCCCTTGAGGTCGGCGGCCCGCACGATGGTGCCTGCGCCGCTGCTGGCGATGGTCTCTTCGGACAGGGGGCTGTGCCTCCAGACGAACTCGCCTCGCACGCCGTACTTGTGATCGATGGGGGCGTTGATCTCGCCGGCGGCGGCGTTCATCCGCCCGACCTGCCGCATCTGCATCGCGGTGTTGGCCGTTCCTTGGTACGTCGTGGTGAACTGACCGAAGTTGAGGAAGGTGAACCCGCCCTGCGTCGTCTGCGAGGTCGGCGCCAGCGTGTTGGCGCGGTCACCGGTCCAGAGCGAAGCGCCGATCTCCACGTCGTGCAGCGGCCCGTCGCCCGAGAAGGAGAACGGCGCCACCCAGGCCCGGCCCATCCAGTCGAACTCCCGGTCGGCGTTCTTGAAGTTCTGCCCGTCGCCATTGAGCACGGCCACCGAGTAGTAGTAGTTCCGGTTGTCGTTGAACCCGTGCAGCATCGCCCCCGTCTCCTTGTTGTCGGGGATGCCGAAGGCGCGCACGGTGATCGAACGCTCCATGAAGTCGAAGTACTTGTCCGAGGTCCGGTTCTCCAGCGTGAACGGGGCGTCGAACTGGCCGACCTGCAGGATGGCCAGGTTGTTCCAGGGCGCCAGCGCCACGTAGTCGTCGGTGGTGGCGAGGTTCGCGGGGGCGACGGGCGCGGCCGGCGCAGGCGGGCCGAGCGCGAAGTCTCCCGCCAGCCAGAAGTAAACGAAGGAGCCGACCCAGCCGCCCAGCTCGAGGCGCGCGCGGCGGAGCAGGAAGGTGTTGTTGGGAATCTTGGCTTTGTTCTCGTCGCCTGAATAGTGGAAGAGATAAGTGTCGACCTGCAGGCGCCCGTTCGGAAAGAGGATGAATTCGTTGTTGGGCGAACGCAGGAAGGCGTTGCCGTCGCTGATTCCCGCCAGCGGCTCTGCCGAGTCCGGCGACACGACCGGCGCCACCACCACCGGCGTCACGACAGCGACAGGCGGTGCCTCCGCCGGAGCCGTCGGCGCGGGAGGCGCGGGAGGCGCGGCGGGTGCGGCAGGCACCGGCTCCGACTCGGGCGGCAGCCCCGGGGGGGGCGCGGGAGGTGGCGCCGAGCCTGGGGCTGGATTGGGCGGCTGATTCGAAATGTCCGTCGGCGGTAAGGTCGAGGTTTGCGCGCGCGCCGCGATCGGCGCGCCGATCAGGAACGCGGAAAGGCAGCCGGCGAGCAGCCGTGCCTGAACAACGGTCGAGCTGGAAGCGATCATCAGGCTCTTTCTGCCGGGCATCGTGCCGCGCGTGGGTGACATCACGGTGACGACGTCGAAACGTTTCCGGGCCGTCCTCGTCCACGGTCCTGCCAGGAGACCTCGACGGCGCGTTCGGCGGTGTAACGTGCTTGTCACAATCGCGGCACCTGTTCGTCAAGCGGCGATGCTTTCATCCCCAGAGTGACGACACCCGAGGGCGCTTTTGCGATGGCCCAACAGAAGCGGCGCAACAGCGCCAAGCTCACCGTTCCCCCGATTCGACCACCCAAGCTGACCCTCGCACCGGCGCCGCTCTGGCATCGGGCCGCCGAGTGGACCTTGCGCTGCCTGGCCGTCTCCGCCGTCGTCGCGATCGTTCTCATTTTGGTGTTCATCGCCAAAGAGGCGGCACCCATCTTCTACAGCGGGGCGGTGCGCGCCGAGGTGACGCTCTCGAAGATGTTTGTGCCCCAGCTCTGGCCTGGCTACGACGAGTCGGCGTCAATCTGGCAGCCAGTCTCGGAGATCCCGAAGTTCGGCATTTGGCCGCTCATCGTGGGGACCTTGAAGGTCACCCTGGTGGCGATGGTGGTCTCGGTGCCGCTCGGCGTGGGCGCGGCGCTCTACGTGTCGCAGTACGCGCGCCCGCGGACG
>Ga0210387_10004639_pt1 | contig 10522 bp, 11 predicted proteins | sample IncBWC7OmetaG_FD_160108 | JGI IMG/M metagenome (GOLD analysis project Ga0210387, IMG submission 160108) | Forest soil microbial communities from Barre Woods Harvard Forest LTER site, Petersham, Massachusetts, United States - Inc-BW-C-7-O ...
CAAGGCGACCGACATTCCGGTTGTCGCGTTCTCGGTGGGTGAGGAAGAACTCGCCGGCCTCGACACCAAGCCGCTGCTCGGCCACCTCGCTGCCTGGAACTATTTCGAGTCGATCAAGACGCCGGACAACGACAAGTTCATCAAGGAATGGCACGCGTTCACCAAGAACGACAAGCGCACCACCAACGACCCGATGGAAGCCCACTACATCGGCTTCAACATGTGGGTGAAGGCAGTCGAGAAGGCCAAGTCGTTCGATCCTGACAAGGTGATCGACGCTCTGCCCGGCATCAAGCAGGCCAACCTCACCGGTGGCGTCTCCGAAATGCTGCCGAACCACCACATCACCAAGCCGGTGTTCATCGGTGAAATCCGCGCCGACGGTCAGTTCAACGTCGTCTCGGGCGATCCGAAGAAGGCCAAGCTGGTCCCGGGCGACGCCTGGTCCGACTATCTCGAAGGTTCCAAGGACCTCGAGGCTGACTGGGTCACGCTGAAGTGCGGCAACTACAACAAGGTGCAGAAGAAGTGCCTGGGCTCGGGCACCTGATCCGCGCTTATTGTTTGCGCATGATCTTTTCGATCATGCCCTAGCGACAACAATGAAGAAGGCGGCCTTGTCGCCGCCTTCTTTCACCTCATGCCGGGGTTATGCAATTGTCTCGCAATGTTCGCTCTTGTCTTCGCGCATTGGCGCTTATTGTCCTCCTGATCGCTTCCGCGGCGCCGGCCGTTGCCGGTCCGTTCGAGGACTCGGTCGCCAAGTTCACCACCGACGATTTCCCCGACACCGAAGATGCCATCGGCGAGATTGCGGCGTCCGGCAATCCACTGGCCTATCCGATCATCAGCGCGCTGCAGGAAGGCCGGCTGATGGTCGATACCGATGCCAAGAAGGTCTATATCAAGCAGCCTGATGGCAAGGCGATCGACGCTGCCACGGGCGCCGCGGTCGACAGCATTCCCGATAGCGCCAGTGCCGTTAATCTCAACAATCGCCTGCGCCGCACGGCCGAGGCCGCGCTCGGCGGCCTGACACTGCTTTCGCCCGATGTCGGCACGCGTATCAGCGCCGCGCAATCGGTCTTTAAGTCCCACGAAGAGTCCAATCTGGCGACGGTCGAGACCGCGCTTGCCAAGGAAACCAACAAGACCGCGAAGCAGGCGCTGACCGAAGCGCACGCGGCGATCCTGCTGTTCAAATCCGACGCGTCCGAATCCGACAAGCTCGATGCCATCGCCACCATCAAGGCGCGCGGCGACCAGGACGCGCTCGGCATGCTGAGCGATGCCGGCGCCGATCAGCCGCCTGCGGTCGTGAAGGCCGCCGCGGCCGCGGTGGCCTCGATCCAGAGCCAGCTCGCGGTCTGGTCGGCGGTGCAGAATGCCTGGTACGGGCTGTCGCTCGGCTCGGTGCTGCTGCTCGCCGCGATCGGGCTTGCCATCACCTTCGGCGTGATGGGCGTCATCAACATGGCCCATGGCGAAATGGTGATGCTCGGGGCCTACACCACGTTCGTCGTGCAGGAAGTGATCCGGACTCGATATCCCGGGCTGTTCGACTATTCGCTTTTGATCGCCGTGCCGCTCGCCTTCCTTGTTTCCGGCGCGATCGGCATCCTGATCGAACGCTCGATTATCCGTTTCCTGTATGGCCGGCCGCTGGAAACCCTGCTCGCGACCTGGGGCCTGTCCCTGGTGCTGCAGCAGGCGGTGCGCACCATCTTCGGGCCAAACAACCGCGAGGTCGGCAACCCGTCCTGGATGAGCGGCGCGTTCGATCTCGGCCACATCAGCATCACCTATAACCGGCTCTGGATCCTCTGTTTCACGCTCGCGGTGTTCGCGATCCTGCTCCTGATGCTGCGCTTCACCGCGCTGGGCCTCGAGATGCGGGCGGTGACGCAAAACCGTCGCATGGCGGCCTCGATGGGCATTGCCACCTCGCGCGTCGACGCGCTGACCTTCGGCCTCGGCTCGGGAATTGCCGGCATCGCCGGCGTGGCGCTGTCGCAGATCGACAACGTCAGCCCCAATCTCGGCCAGAGCTACATCATCGACAGTTTCATGGTCGTGGTGTTCGGCGGCGTCGGTAATCTCTGGGGTACGCTGGTTGGCGCCTTTACGCTCGGCATCGCCAACAAGTTCCTGGAGCCGGTCGCTGGCGCCGTGCTCGGCAAGATCGCGATCCTGGTGCTTATCATCCTGTTCATCCAGAAGCGCCCGCGCGGCTTGTTCGCGCTGAAGGGACGGGCGGTGGAAGCATGACCGCGCATCTGCTCACGCGCTCGCTCGATCGCGCCGCCACCATCTTCATCCTGGTGGTGGCCGCCTGCGGCATCCTGATTCCGTTGTCCAATCTTCTGCTGCCGGCCGGCTCGGTGTTCCAGGTGCCGGTCTATCTGGTGGCGCTCTGGGGTAAATATGTCTGCTACGCGGTGCTCGCGCTCTCGATCGATCTGATCTGGGGCTATTGCGGAATTCTCTCGCTCGGCCATGGCGCGTTCTTCGCGCTCGGCGGCTACGCCATGGGCATGTATCTGATGCGCCAGATCGGCGCCCGCGGCGTCTACGGCAATCCGCTGCTGCCGGATTTCATGGTCTTCCTGAACTATCCGAAGCTGCCCTGGTACTGGCACGGCTTTGATATGTTCTGGTTTGCGGCGCTGATGGTGCTGGTAGTCCCAGGTCTCCTGGCATTTTGCTTCGGCTGGCTTGCGTTTCGCTCCCGCGTCACGGGCGTCTATCTCTCGATCATCACTCAGGCGATGACCTATGCGCTGCTGCTGGCATTCTTCCGCAACGATTTCGGCTTCGGCGGCAACAACGGCCTCACTGACTTCAAGGATATTCTCGGCTTCAACGTGCAGGCCGACGGCACCCGCGCGGCGCTTTTCATGCTGAGCTGCCTTGCGCTGATTATCGCCTTCCTGATCTGCCGGGCGGTCGTCACATCGAAACTTGGCAAGGTGCTGATTGCCGTCCGCGACGCTGAATCGCGCACGCGGTTCCTCGGCTACCGCGTCGAATCCTATAAGCTGTTCGTTTTCACGCTGTCGGCCTGCATGGCCGGCGTTGCCGGCGCGCTCTATGTGCCGCAGGTCGGCATCATCAATCCTTCGGAATTTGCGCCGGGCAACTCGATCGAGGCGGTGATCTGGGTCGCGGTCGGCGGCCGCGGCACGTTGATCGGCGCGGCGCTCGGTGCCATCGTGGTCAACTACGCCAAGACGTTCTTCACCTCCGGCGTGCTCGCGCCCTACTGGCTGTTCATGCTGGGTGCGCTGTTCATCCTAGTGACGCTGCTGCTGCCGAAAGGAATCGTCGGCACCTACAATAGCTGGATGCAGCCGTTCAGGACGCGGCGCGAGACCGCGACGGCCGCCGCCGCGGCGAGTGCAGCGCGCGAGGACGGCATCAGCGAACCCAATCCGGCGGAGTGAGCACATGAACGTCATGGACTCCCGCGCGACCTCCGCACTGCTCTATCTCGACGGCGTGCATGTCTCGTTCGACGGTTTCCACGCCATCAATAATCTGTCGCTGACGCTCGCGCCCGGCGAGATGCGCGCCATCATCGGCCCGAACGGCGCCGGCAAGACCACGATGATGGACATCATCACCGGCAAGACCAAGCCGGATGAAGGCACGGTGCTGTTCGACGGCGTCACCGATCTGACGCGGCTCGACGAGACGCGCATTGCCGAACTCGGCATCGGCCGCAAATTCCAGAAGCCGACGGTATTCGAGAGCCAGACCATCGAGGACAATCTGCTGTTGGCGCTCAACGTCGATCACAGCGTCAGGGGCACGTTGTTTTGGCGCGGTAGCAAACCGGAGTCCGAACGCATCGAGAAAGTGCTGGAAACCATCCGCCTCACCGACGCGCGCAACCGTCTCGCCGGCAGCCTCTCGCACGGCCAGAAGCAATGGCTGGAGATCGGTATGCTGCTGGCGCAGGACCCCAAGCTGTTGCTGGTCGACGAACCGGTCGCCGGAATGACCGACGTCGAAACCCATCAAACCGCCGAGCTCTTGAAGGAGATCAACAAGGACAAGACCATCATGGTCGTCGAGCATGACATGACTTTCGTGCGCGAGCTCGGCGTCAAGGTGACGTGCCTGCACGAAGGCACCGTGCTGGCCGAAGGAACCATCGACCAGGTTTCAGCGAACGATCGTGTCGTCGAAGTGTATCTGGGGCGGTGATCCATGCTTAAGGTCGACAATATCAACCTCTATTACGGCGCAGCCCAGGCGCTGCGCGGCGTCTCGATCTCGGCCGAGCCGGGCAAGGTGACGTGCGTGCTCGGCCGCAACGGCGTCGGCAAGACCTCGCTGCTGCGCGCCATGGTCGGCCAATATCCGATCGCTTCCGGCTTGATCACGCTCAATGGTGACGACATCACCGGTCTCAAGCCCTATGAGCGGGCGCGCAAAGGCATCGGCTTCGTGCCGCAGGGCCGCGAGATCTTTCCGCTGCTGACGGTGGAGGAAAATCTCAAGACCGGCTTCGGCCCGCTCAAGCGCGAGGACCGCAACATTCCCAACGACGTGTTCTCGCTGTTTCCGGTACTGAACTCGATGCTCGGCCGGCGCGGTGGCGACCTCTCCGGCGGCCAGCAGCAGCAGCTCGCGATCGGCCGCGCGCTGGTGATGCGTCCGAAATTGCTTCTGCTCGACGAGCCGACCGAGGGTATCCAGCCCTCGATCATCAAGGACATCGGCCGCGCGATCTCTTACCTGCGCAACCTAGGCAATATCGCGATCGTGCTGGTCGAACAATATCTCGACTTTGCCTGCGAGCTCGGCGACAATTTCGCGGTCATGGATCGGGGCGCGGTCAAGTATTCCTGCGACCGCGCTGGCCTCGATCCGAGCGAAATCAGCCGCCAGATGGCGCTATAAGTTCGCGGCGCGGCCGCGGGGACGCGGAAAACCGATGCGGAGCGAAGTCTCCAGTGCTGCTCCAGCGGTGTTTGCCGCCAACCGCGCGCGGGGCGCCGTGAGGTTCGCCGTGCATGCGGCCGATGGCGTCACCCGGCGCGGCGACTTGCATGAATCCGGCTCGCTGCGTGTGCGCTTTCCCTCCCCGGAAGACGAGGGGCTGTCGGCGGTGTTCGTCAACACGGCCGGCGGGGTTGCCGGCGGCGATCGCTTCGATGTCGAGATCGCTGCGCGCGAAGGTGCGCGGCTCACGCTGACCACGGCTGCCGCCGAAAAAATCTATCGCGCGACGGGCAAGCCGGCCGAGCTGAATATCTCCCTTCAAGCCGCCGATGGCGCGCATCTCGCATGGCTGCCGCACGAGACTATCCTGTTCGACCGCGCACGCGTCACGCGGCGGATCGACATCGATGTCGCGGAGGCTGCGTCACTCCTGCTTTGCGAAATTGTCGTATTCGGCCGCTCCGCCATGGGCGAGGTCATGCGGCATGGCGAATTTGTCGACCGCTGGCGCCTGCGGCGCGGCGGCAAGCTGGTGTTTGCCGAAACCGTGCGGCTGCACGGCGACATCGGCGCGAAGCTCGCCCGGCCAGCCATCGCGCGCGGAGGCGTCGCGATCGGCACCGCGCTGATCGTGCCAGGCGATGAGGCGCTGGTGGAGCGGATCAGGACGGCTTCGGACTCCTTCGGCGGCGAGGTCGGCATCTCCAGCTGGAATGGATTTGCAATGGCGCGCTTCTGTGCCCAAGATGCAGCAAAGCTGCGCGCCGACATGATGACGGTGCTGGCGCGCGCTTCGGGGCGCGCCTTGCCGCGGCTATGGCTGAATTAGGCTTACGACAATTGGATTTGCGACAACCAACAAGATGGCGAAAAGCAGAGATCACGCATGAATCTGTCTCCCCGCGAAAAGGACAAGCTTCTGATTTCGATGGCGGCCATGGTGGCGCGGCGGCGGCTCGAGCGCGGCGTCAAACTCAACCACCCGGAAGCCATCGCCATCATTTCGGATTTCATCGTCGAGGGCGCACGCGATGGCCGCACGGTGGCCGAGCTGATGCAGAGCGGCGCGCAGGTATTGACCCGTGCACAGGTCATGGACGGCATCCCCGAGATGATCCACGACATCCAGGTCGAGGCGACATTCCCTGACGGTACCAAGCTCGTCACCGTGCATGAGCCGATCAGGTAGGAGAGCGACATGATCCCCGGCGAATTATTCATCCAGGACGGCGAGATCGAGCTCAATGCCGGCCGCAAGACGGTGACCCTCACGGTCGCTAACAGCGGTGACCGCCCGATCCAGGTTGGCTCGCACTACCATTTCTTCGAGACCAACCCCGCGCTCAAATTCGACCGCAGGAAGGCCCGCGGCATGCGCCTCGACATCGCCGCCGGCACCGCCGTGCGCTTCGAGCCCGGCCAGACCCGCGATGTCCAGCTCGTCGCGCTCGCGGGCAAGAGGACGGTCTACGGCTTTCGCGGCGAAGTCATGGGGAAGTTGTGAGCGATGCTCGCTCCGCTCCGTCTCATCTCCGAAGCTGCTGAGCTTGCCGCGCGGCGCCATAATGGGATGGCGCGAAAGGGGCGTGGCAACGAGCCTTATATCAATCATCTGGCCGAGGTCGCGAACTTGCTCTCTGCCGCGACGGAAGGCGCAGATGCCGAGCTGATCGCCGCCGGCTGGCTGCATGACACGATCGAGGACACCGAGACCACGCGCGAGGAGCTGTCTCAAAAATTCTCCGAACGCGTCGCCTCGCTGGTCGTCGAATGCACCGACGACATGAGCCTGCCCAAGCCAGAGCGCCGACGCCTGCAGGTCGTCAATGCCTCGCACAAATCGCCGAGCGCCAGGCTGATCAAGATCGCCGACAAGATCAGCAATATCGGCGCGCGGATTCTCCGCGACCCAAGCGCGGAAGAACGCGCTGATCTCGTTGACTACACCAATTGGGCCGAGCAGGTCGTCGCGGGTTGCCGCGGCGGCAATGCGTGGCTCGACGACACTTTTGACAAAACCGTTGCGAAAGCAAGGAGCTCGCTGTGAGCACGAAGATCAAACGTTCTGTCTATGCTGACATGTTTGGGCCGACTACCGGCGACAAGGTGCGGCTGGCCGACACCGATCTCCTCATCGAGGTCGAGAAGGATTTCACCACCTATGGCGAGGAGGTGAAGTTCGGCGGCGGCAAGGTGATCCGCGACGGCATGGGCCAGTCGCAGGCGACCAACAAGCAGGGCGCGGCCGACACCGTCATCACCAACGCGTTGATCGTCGACCACTGGGGCATCGTGAAAGCCGACGTCGCGATCAAGGAAGGCTATATCAGCGCCATCGGCAAGGCGGGAAATCCGGACATCCAGCCGGGCGTCACCATCGTGATTGGCCCCGGCACCGACGTGATCGCGGGGGAAGGCAAGATCCTCACCGCAGGCGGTTTCGACAGCCATATCCATTTCATCTGCCCGCAGCAGATCGAGCATGCCTTGATGTCCGGCGTCACCTCGATGCTCGGCGGTGGCACCGGCCCGTCGCACGGCACCTACGCAACCACCTGTACGCCGGGGCCGTGGCACATGGGGCGGATGATCCAGTCGTTCGATGCGTTCCCGCTCAATCTCGGCATTTCCGGCAAGGGCAATGCGTCGCGCCCGGCCGCGCTGGTCGAGATGATCAAGGCCGGCGCCTGCGCGCTGAAGCTGCACGAGGACTGGGGCACGACGCCGGCGGCGATCGATAATTGTCTGACGGTGGCCGATGATTACGACGTCCAGGTGATGCTGCACTCCGATACGTTGAACGAGTCGGGTTTTGTCGAGGACACGGTGAAGGCCTTCAAGGGCCGCACCATCCATGCCTTCCACACCGAAGGCGCCGGCGGCGGCCACGCGCCGGATATCATTAAAATTGCCGGCCTGAAGAACGTGCTGCCGTCCTCGACCAACCCGACGCGGCCGTTCACGCGCAACACCATCGACGAGCATCTGGACATGCTGATGGTGTGCCATCACCTCGATCCCTCGATCGCAGAAGATCTGGCCTTTGCCGAAAGCCGTATCCGCAAAGAGACCATCGCCGCCGAGGACATCCTGCACGATCTCGGTGCGCTCTCGATGATGTCGTCGGATTCGCAGGCCATGGGCCGGCTCGGGGAAGTCATCATCCGCACCTGGCAGACCGCGGACAAGATGAAGAAGCAGCGCGGGGCGCTGCCGCAGGACAAGGGCAAGGACAACGACAATTTCCGCGTCAAGCGCTACATCGCCAAATACACCATCAACCCTGCGATCGCGCATGGCGTCTCGAAGCTGATCGGGTCGGTAGAAAAAGGCAAGCTCGCCGATCTCGTGCTGTGGTCGCCGGCCTTCTTCGGCGTCAAGCCGGAATGCGTGATCAAGGGCGGCTCGATCGTGGCCGCGCCCATGGGCGACCCGAATGCCTCGATCCCGACGCCGCAGCCCGTGCATTACCAGCCGATGTTTGCCGCCTTCGGCAAGTCGCTGACGGCATCCTCGGTGGTCTTCACGTCAAAGGCGGCGGTCACTGCCGGCCTCGGCCGCAAGCTCGGTATCAGCAAGCAGCTCTATGCCGTGCAGAATACCCGCGGGAAAATCTCGAAAAAGAGCATGATTCACAACGATGCGACGCCCAATATCGAGGTCGATCCGGAAACCTATGAGGTGCGTGCCGACGGCGAGCTTCTGACCTGCGAGCCGGCCGAGGTATTGCCCATGGCGCAGCGCTATTTCATGTTCTAAAAGGCAAAAACAGAACAAGAAGCCAGGGAGCGTTTGCCATGATCTACGTTGTCGCCACCACCCAGATGAAGCCCGAAGGCCGCGATGCCTTCATCAAGGGCCACAAGGCCTGCATCGCCGAGACGCACAAGGAAAAGGGCTGCCTCTCCTATGAGGGCCACACCAGCGTCAACGACCCCAACGTCTATGTGGTCGTCGAGCGCTGGGAGACCCGCGAAGATCTCGGCGCCCACGCCAAGGCGCCGCACATGAAGGTCTGGCGCGAGCTGTCCGCGCCGCTGAAGGCCGCGCCGACCGTGATCGAGATCATCAGCGACGCCAAGGTCGACAAGATTTCCGCATGATCCGCGCCACCAAAGTCCTCGGGCAGCATCGCTGGAAGGAAGCGGCGGCCGACACCGTCGTGCTCGATTTCGACGACCGGCACCGCCGCCGGATGGCGATGACGGGCACGCGTGGGTTGGAGTTCCTGCTCGACCTCGAGAATGCCACAGCACTTCGCGGCGGCGACGCGCTGGTGCTCGAGGACGGCAGGTTGATCGAAGTGGTTGCCGCGCCCGAGCCGTTGCTCGAGATCAAGGGGGCCGATCCGCATCATCTGATCCGGGTCGCCTGGCATCTCGGCAACCGTCATCTGCCGACGCAACTCATGCCCAAGGGCCTGCGCATCCGCCGCGATCATGTGATCGAGGCGATGGTGAAGGGGCTCGGCGCACGCGTCATCGAGATCGAGGCGCCGTTCGATCCCGAAGGCGGCGCCTATGCCAGCGCCGCACATGGTCATGCGCATGACGATCATGCGCATCACACCGGTCACGACCACGCGCACGGTCATGATCATCACCACGACCATGATCACCACCACCATGATGATCATGGCGAACACCAGCATCACCACGACGAACATTGCGGTCACGAGCACCACCACGGCCATTCCGATGCTCATGACCACAAATGAGCGGCCAGCGGCCGATGACCGCGGCGTGATGGCGGAAGCCGACCACGCCGCGCTGTATCGGCTGCTGACCTGGCTGTCGCCGTCTTTTCCGGTCGGCGGCTTCTCCTACTCCAGCGGTATCGAATGGGCCGTGGAAGCGGGCGACATCAAGGATGCGGCGTCGCTGCGGGACTGGCTTGCGGCTGTCCTGACCGACGGCTCCGGCTTCTGCGACGGCGTGTTTCTGGCGCAGGCGCATCGCGCGACCGAGGCCGGCGAGCATGCCGTCTTGCGCGATGTTTCAGAGCTTGCCGCAGCGTTCGTGCCGTCGCGTGAGCGACAATTGGAGACCTCGGCGCAGGGGCGCGCCTTCATCGAGATCGCGCGCGCGGCGTGGCATTGCGATGGGCTCGATCAGGCGGTGGCTGCGTGTAACAGCGCGATCGTTTACCCGGTCGCAGTCGGCATCGTCAGCGCTGCGCATGCGATTCCGCTGGTACCGAGCCTGCATGCCTTCCTGCATGCGTTGGTCTCGAACTGGATATCGGCCGGCGCGCGCCTCATTCCGCTCGGCCAGACCGACAGCCAGCGCGTGCTCGCCGCGCTCGAGCCCGTGGTGGCCGCGACCGCCGGCCGCGCCATAAATGCGACGCAGGACGATCTCGGCAGCGCGACCTTCCGCGCCGACCTCGCTAGCATGCGCCATGAGACGCAATATACGAGGTTGTTCAGGTCGTGAGCGCGCCAGCCTAGGAAAGAGCAAGCCATATGCCTAAATCTCACGGCCCGCTTCGGATCGGCGTCGGCGGCCCCGTCGGCTCCGGCAAGACCGCGCTGATGGACCTGCTCTGCAAGTCGATGCGCGAGCGCTACGAC
>Ga0210387_10004640_pt1 | contig 10522 bp, 7 predicted proteins | sample IncBWC7OmetaG_FD_160108 | JGI IMG/M metagenome (GOLD analysis project Ga0210387, IMG submission 160108) | Forest soil microbial communities from Barre Woods Harvard Forest LTER site, Petersham, Massachusetts, United States - Inc-BW-C-7-O ...
CTCACCCGCGTCGCCAGCGGCCCGACGACCGGCCAGTACAGCGTCGCCGCCGGCGTCTATACCTTCGCTTCCGCAGACACCGGCAAGGCGGTGCTGATCTCCTACAACTACACGACCGTCGCCACCTGCTATTCGCTGGCGATCGGCAACCCGCTGCTCGGCCCGACGCAGACCTTCGGCCTCAACGTGATGTGCACCGATCCAGTCACCAACAAGGTCGGCACCTACCAGATTTACAACGCGGTGATCGCCAAGTTCGCGATGGCGACCAAGCTCTCTGACTTCGCCATGCCGGAGTACGATTACGAGGCGTTCGCCAACGCCAGCAATCAGTTCGGCCAGTGGAACTTCCCCGACCCGGCTTGACGCGCCCTCAACGACGCGCGCCGAAGTCCAACAGGGGGAGGAAGAGCTTGGCTGTCATCAAACTCAATGGCGCCGAATACGAGGTTGGGCCTCGCTTCACCATCGGCGAGCTCAAGCAGATGACGGAAGTGGTCGATGCCAGCAGCAACGTGGTCGAGCGGTCGCGCCAATTGGTCGCGATCGCCTTGGCCCGCAAGCACCCAGACGTGAAGCTGGACGACGACTTCGAAACCGACATCGCCGAACTCAACGCCGCGGCGGCGACGGTGATCGATGTGGCGGGCTTCGTCCTTCTGGGAAAACAGAAGGCGGCGGCGGCGGCCGCGTAGACTTCGACCGCATCTACGGCGACCTCGCCGTGCACGCGGGCTACACCTTCCCCCAGATCGACGCGATGTTCATGGACGACTACGACCTGCTCTGTCGCTATTGGCTCGATCACCCGCCGCTTCAATTCATGGTCCAGGCCTACCTGGGCATCAAGCCGAAGGCCGCCGAACCCAAGGGCCTGCCGATGCTGCCCTAGAAATCGCCCAGGAGGCGCGTCCCCCGCTCGCCTGGGGGGATCGCCCCACCCAACCCCGAAACGCCTGTCCTGGGCGCTCTCTGCCCGCCCTGACGCCGAACCTCTGGAGCCTGCCCCATGGCGGCGGACATCTATCTCGCGTTTGGCGCCGACACTGGCGGCCTGGAGGCGGGCCTCGCCCAGGCTCAGGCCGCGGTCAAGGCGACCACCGCCGAGATGCGGAACCTCGCCGCCGAGATGGTCAAGACCGGTGCGGCGACCGACAGCGAACTCGGGCAGCGCCTCGCCGACCTGGGGTCGAAGCTGGCCGACGCCAAGGAGCACGTCACCGGCTTCAAGGAGGAGATGAAAGGCACGGAGGGCGAGGGCTTCATCGGCGGCATGGTCGAGAAGTTGAAGGACTTCCTCGCGCCCCTCAACTCACTGAAGCTCGGCCTCTCCGAGATGACCGAGGCGATCGCAGCTGCGTTCGCGGTCGAGAAGGTCGTCGAGTTCATCCGCTCCATGGGCGAACTCGGCGAGACCACCGAGCGCACGGCGGCGATCCTGGGGACGACGACCGAGGAAGTCGGCGTCCTCAACTACTCGATGGCGATCACCGGCACGGCGACCGACAACCTCAACCGCCTGATGGGCCGTTTCGAGCTTGGCCTTGCGAGCGCCGCAGAAGGCACCGGCACGATGGCGGCGGGCTTGCAGGCGCTGGGTCTCAGCGCCCAGGAGCTGCAAGGCCTCAGTCCCGAAAAGCAACTCGAGAAGATCGCCGAGGCAGTCAGCAAGTTCGCCGACACCCCGACCAAGACCGCCGCGGTGCAGGCGCTCGGGCGCGGCTTCGTTGAACTGATCCCCTATCTCGACCAAGGCGCGGCAGGGCTGGAGAAGCTGCAGGCCCAGGCCGAAGCCGCCGGCGTCGTGTTGAGCGAAGGCCTGACCAAGCAACTGGCCGAGATGAACCACGGCTTCACCGACCTTGGCCAGTCGATCGAAGGCGACGCTATCACCGCGTTTGCGCCGTTCATCGAAGACACCGACGCCGCGGTCGCCGGGATGCGGAGCCTGACCCAGGCGTTTCAGGACAGCGCCCGCGACGGCGGAGCGGTGGCGCAGGTTCTGTTCTTCATCGCCGACGCGCTGCGGCTGGTCGAGGAAGGGATCGCCATCGTCGTCCACGCGATGGAGCTTTTGTACAACGCCATCGGCGCGGTCCTCGACCCGTTGCTGGCTGCCTTCCAGTCGGTCGGCAAGATGGCGGTTGCGGTATGGGCCGACGTCTCGTCCGGCGACATCACCTTCAGCCACATAAGGGCGGCGGCGGCGGAAACTGGCGCGGCAATGAAGCAGAGCTTCAATGCCGACTTTACCTCGATCAAGGGCGACCTCGCCAGCCTCGACCAAGACTTCAAGGACGTCTTCAAGACCATCGTCGAAGGTTCGCGGGACACCGGCGACCGGATGCGCGATGCGCTGACGCCGCCGACGGTCGAAGCGCCTGGGGGGGCGGGGGCGAAACCCGCGGCGCCGGCGATCGATGACACCCCGTGGGGCAAGGCGACCCGCGAAGTCGAAGCGCTGACCGCCGCGCTCCAAGCCAACAAGGACGCGCTCGAAGGCAAGAAAGGCCTCAGCTACGGCCTCAGCGACAGCGATCGCGACCGCATCATCCGCACCATCGCCGGCGAGGCCGACAGCGGCAACCGCGAGAGCCAGGAAGCAGTCGCCGACGTCATCCGCAATCGTCTACTGTCGCCGACCGGCGAATATGGCAAGGGCGTCTCGGACGTAACCCGGGCCAGCCAGTTCTCAGCATGGAACCCGAGCGACCCCAACTTCGCGCGGATCAGCAACATGTCGCCCGACAGCGCGGCCTACAAGCAGATCGGCGAGGCGGTCGACCGGGTGTTTTCCGGCGCCATTCCGGACATCACCAAGGGCGCGTCGAACTACTATGCGCCGAGCGGCATGCACGGCCGCGTGCCCTCATGGGCGGCGCGCACCGAAGCCGAGCAAGAGACCACCATCGGCACCCAGCGGTTCTCGGGCAGGGTCGCCGGCCTGCCGGAGGCGCCGACCGGCGAGCCGCCGACCGGCGAGGAGCGCGAGAAGCTGCTCGAGAAACAGAAGGAGCTAAACCTCGAACTCGACAAGGCGAAGCAGAAGCTGCTCGACATCAAGACCGAGGAAGCGGGCGGAACCGAGACGGCGAAGACCAAGCTGGGGATCGATGAGGCCGACGCCAAGCAGAAGGGCGATGCGGTCGAGAACGCCAAGAAGCTTCAGGCGGCGGCCGAGGCCGACCTCGCCAATGCGGAGAAGACCGGCGCGACCCAGGAGCGCATCACCAAGCTCAAGACCGAAGTCGCCAAGGCGACCGAGGCGGTGACCACCGCCGAGGAGAAGCAGGCCGAGAGCGCCGCCCGCCTCGACGCCACCAAGGCCAAGCAGGCGGGCGACATCGAGAAGGAGAAGGCGGCGGAACTGGCGCTCGCCGATCTCAAGATCAAGGCGGCCGGCGCCGACGTCGCGGCAAAGAACGCGGCGGAAGCGGAGAAGATCGCGATCGAGACCCGCTACGCTGACCAGTCGAAGTCGTTAGCGATGCAGAAGGCGCAAGAGGAGATCGCCGCCGCGCGCACCGCCGCTCAAAACAAAATCAAGGACATCGACCTCGAGTTTCGCGCCAAGCAGATCAGCGAGAGCCAGAAGGTCGCGCTGACCAAGGCGGCGCTGGCCGACGAGATCGCCGCCGAGCGGTCGATCTACGCCCAGGAACTAGCGCTCGACAACCTGCGCCCGCCCGAACGGCAGAAAATCCTCTCCGAGCTTCAGGCGGCGGAAACCAAATACGCCCAGCAGGTGAAGGAGACCCAACTCAAGGCGGCCGAGGACGCGCAGAAGGCGTGGCAGAAAATGGCCGACACCATCGCTGGCGCGATGAACTCGCAGGTCAGCGGCATCATGAACGGCACGACGACGATGAAACAGGCGTTCTCCAACATGGCCAAGTCGATGGCTGAGGACGCCGTCAAGTTCGCCATCAAGTGGGTCACCGAGCACGCCTTCGCGGTCGCTTCCAACACGGCGGCGTCGGCGGCGCTCAACGCCTCCCAGATCGCCGGCAACACCGCGGTCGCCGCCTCGCAGACCGCGAGCGGCGCAGCCGGCATCGCCTCGCAGGCCGCCAACGCCACCTCCTCGATCGCCATCGATGGAGCTAAGACCTTCGGCGGCGTGTTTGGTTTTCTGGCGCCGTTGCTCGGCCCGTTCGCGGCTGGGCCAGCTGCGGGCGCGCAGGCGACCGTTCTGGCGGCGGGCGCGGCCTTCGACACCGGCGCGTGGTCGCTGCCGCGCGACATGATCGCCGCGGTGCATCAGGGCGAAATGGTCATCCCGTCGCGCGGCGGGGTCGCGGATGAATTCCGCTCGTTCATGTCGGGCGGCGGCTTCGACCGGATGGGCCGGGGCGACGCAGTTCCCGCCGGCGGGGCCGCCGGGGCCAAGAGCGTGTCGATCAACCCCGCCGTTCACTTCAACGTCAGCGCGGTCGACGGCGCGAGCGTTCATCAGTTCTTCCAGGGCAACCACAGGGCAATCGCCACCGCGATGGATCGCGCGGTGCGCCACGGCGCGACGCTCGGCCTGCGCTCCTTCACCCGATGACGGGGCTCCTGTTCCCCAGCCTGGTCGGGCAGGGCTGGTCGGTCCACAAAAAGCCGAAGTTCGACGTGCGGGTCATGCCCCATGTCAGCGGGCGTGAGACGCGCGCCGGCAAGTACGCCATGCCGATGTGGGAGTTCGAGCTCACCTTCGACGGCCTCGACATGACCGCGACCGGCGATTACGGCTCGCTCGGCGCGCAATCGATGCAGACCCTCGCCGGGTTCTTCCTGCAATGTCAGGGCAAGGCGAACCCGTTCGTCTATGTCGACCCGACCGACAATCTCGTCACCAATGCCTATGTCGGAACCGGCGACGGCGTCACTACGACCTTTGCGCTGTCGCGGCCGATGGGCGCGTTCGCCGAGCCGGTCGGGGCGCTGATCTCGGTCAGCGCGGTCTATCTCAACGGCGCGAACATCTTCGGCTGGATCGTCGCCCAGCCCAATACGATCACCTTCGGCACGCCGGTTCCGGCCGGCGGGGTCATCACCGCCTCGTTCAAGTTCGGCTACGCCTGCCGCTTCACCGAGGACGTCGAGGACTTCGAAGAGTTCATGGCGATGCTGTCGGGCGTCAAGACGCTCCAGTTTCAGAGCGTCCGCGACATCGTGCCGTTCGAGATCGCCGCGCTCCGCACCATCGTCATCGAGTTTCCCATCGGCCCCGGCGAGTTCTGCGCGCCGCCTGACTGGAACAACAATTACAACCGCGTCATTGCGATTGGCGGCGGCGGTGGTGGCGGCTATACGCCTGGAACCGGCGGCGGGGGCGGCGCGTTCACCTACCGCGACAACGTCCAACTTGGCCCAGGCCAGTGCGTCCCGATCGTCATCGGCGCCGGCGGGCCGCCGCACGGCACGGGGAGCGACTGGGGCCTTCCCGGCGTTCCGACCGAGTTTCACAATCCAGGTGATCCCAGCTACGTCTACGCCGACGCCGCCGGCGTCCATGCGGTCGGCGTCGCTGGCGCGTCGTCGGGCGGCCTCGGCGACCATTGCATCCCGCCCGGGCAGAGCGGCGGCGACGGCATGACCGTTCACACCTTCGCCGCCGGGTGCAACGGCGGCGGCGGGGCCGGCGGTCCATTCGGCCCCGGCGGCGACGGCGGCTCCTGCTACACCAATGACACGCAGTCGGGCGCGGGCGGCGGCGGCGCCGATGGCGGCGCAACCGCGGCCGATCCGCCCGCGGCCGACTACAACATCGGCCTCATCGTTCCCGGCTTCAACGTCGCGACCGCAGGCGGGGCGGCGCGCGACGGAACGCCTGGAGGCGCTCCCGGGGCGATCGACACGAGGCCCGCAACCGGCGTCAACGGTCCCGGCGGCGCAGGCAAAAACGGCTCGGGCGGCGGTGGCGGCGGCGGCGGGCTCGGCGGCGTCAACGGTTCCGACGGCGTGACGATGTATGGCTTCGGCGACGGCGGCGATGGCTCGACCGAGCCGCTGTGGTTCTTCGATGGCGTCTGGTACGGCCCCGGCGGCGGCGGCGGCGGCGCGGGCGGCGTGCTCTCCTTCTTCAACGGCGGGTTTGCCGGCAAGGGCGGCGACGGCGGCAAGTTCGGCGGCGGCGGCGGCGGCGGCGGCGGCGGCACCAGCGCTGACGGCACCGCAGGCAGGGTGCCCGGCAAGGGCGGCCCCGGCGGCCTCATTATCATCTACCTTGGAGTGGAGAGTTCGACATGAAGCTCAAGATTATCGCCGCACTCGGCGCGGCGGCGCTCGTGCTTGCGCCGCTCGCCGCACTCGCGGTCGGCGGCAAGGGCGGAACTTACGCCAACGCGCTCTTGAAGCTGAACCTTCAGGGCGTCGGCATCGCTGGCGTCGCCGACAACACCGCGACCAATCCGGCGACGGTTCTGTGCGTGGCGCTGCACACCGCCGATCCTGGCGCGGCCGGCACGCTCTCGACCAACGAAGCAGCCTATGCCGGCTACGCGCGAGTGCCGGTGGCGCGCGCGCCCGGCGCCTGGACGGTCACCGGTTCGACCGCCAACCCGTCGACCGCGATCACCTTCCCCGCCTCGACCAGCGGCACCGAGACCGAGAGCTGGTTCTCGATCGGCGTCCCGACCGCCGGTACCAATTGCGTCGGCGCGCTGGTCATCATGTATCGCGGCTCGATCACCCCGGCGCTCACCGTCACTGGCGGCACCTCGCCGCAACTGACCCCCGGCACCGCGGTCAACGAGCAGTGAGATGGCGTATTCCTTTGGCGACGGCTTCGATCTCTACGCGCTGCCCGCTGACATGCTCAACGGCTATTGGGATAGCGCGACCAATATCGGTGGGTTTTCGCCTTTGTCTCCAGGCCGGTTTGGCAGCCAGTGTCTTCGTTTTACCAGCGCGAATTCGAATCTTGTCAAAAGCAGCGGCGTCAATGACGCCGTCCACCATCTCGTCGTCTCGTTTGAGCAGACAGCCGCAGTCAGTGGCTCGACCCTGGGCGCGTATTTTCAGTTGACCGATGGTTCGACGGCGCAATGTTCTATCGTATTTCGTTCGGATGGCGCGATCTTGTTGACATCGGGCGCTTCGACCGGAACCGTGCTGGCGACTTACACGGGCGCGTTTCCCGTGGCGAGCACCTGGTACGCTTTCGAGTTCGAGGTGGTTATCAGCAATACGAGCGGCAGTTTCACTGTCCGCAAAAACGGCAACAATGTCGCTGATTTCACCGCGACCAGTCTCAACACCCGGGGCGGCACAGCCAACAATTACGCTAACAAGCTTCAAATCGGAAACGGCTCTACCGTCGTTTCTAGTCATTTTATCGATGACCTGTTCTGGCAGAGCGGCGCAGCGACCGGCGTGTGGCTGGGCGACATCCGCTGCTTCATCCGGATGCCCGCGAGCGATCAGAGCGTGCAATTCGCCCGCACCTCGACCGGCGCGTTGACGCAGACTTCGCCGGTGCAGGGCGGGGGTCAGAGCACCTCCATTGCCAATAACACGGCAGTGTTCACAGCCTTCATCGCTGGTTACAGCGGCACGGTGACCAGCGTCGGAATATCGACCGCAACCGGCAACTCGGGCAACATGAAGTGCGCCATCTTCGCCGACAACGGGGCTAACGGGCCGGGAGCGGTGCTGGCGTCAGCGACTGCTGTCGTCAATCCTGTCCTAACCGGGACGAACACGTTCGCGTTCACCGGGGTCGCCATTGTCAAAGGCGTTCAGTACTGGGTCGGTGCGATGTGTGACACGTCAGTCGGCAGTTGGAACAATCCCCTCTCTGCGCAAACAACCATGGCCACGGCGACCCAATCCTACGCCGCTTTCCCGCAAGCCAATCCTGTCACGACCAGTCCTATACGGTCGGCGTTGATGTCGTGGACATACGCTTCCACACCCGCGAACTGGCAAGCGGTTTCAGAGCCGCAGCAGGACGGCGCGACCTCCTACGTGTTCGACAGCAACCCCGGCGACGCCGACTTCTACGGCGTCGCCTCCATCGCCTCGACGCCGACGACGGTGATCGCCACCACGGTGCGCGCCTACATGCAAAAGAGCGACGCCGGAACCCGCACCGCCGCGGTGCAACTCAAGAGCGGCGCGACCACCGTCGCCTCGCCGACACTGGTCCTGACCACGTCCGGCTGGCAATGGGCGTGGCGGATGGACTTGACTGACCCGAATACCGGGGCGGCGTGGACTGCTGCGGCGGTCAATAGCGCGCAGATCGGGCCGAAAGTCGTCGCCTGATGGCGAACACCGCCTGGAGCACGACCGACAAGAGCGCCAGCATCAACCTGACGAATGGCAACCTGACGATAACAGCTGCTGGGGTTGGCGGCGGTGTTCGTGCTGCTGATCGGCAGATCACAGGCAAGTTCTACTGGGAAGTCACCGCGACGACGTGGGGTGCGTCTTCCGTTGTCGGAGCGGCGGCGCAAGGAGCTTCTCTTGCCGGAGCGTCTCCGGCGCTTTGGTGCAACGTCACCAATGCCGGAGCGATCCAGCTTGCAGGCGTCAATACGGGATCAAGTTTAGGCGCGCGGGCGAATGGCGATGTCATCGGGATCGCGCTGGATCTCGTCAATCAACTAATCTGGTTCCGCGTTGCGCCTGCGGGCAATTGGAACGGCAACGCGAGCGCCGCCCCCAATACGGGTGTTGGCGGGATAAGTTTGGTTTCGATAGGCAATACCGGCGTCCCTCTCTATCCCTACGCCTTCCTCAATACCAGTGGGCACACGTACACCGCCAACTTCGGCGACAGCGCTTTCAGCGGCGCGGTCCCGGCAGGGTTCACCAGTGGCCTCACCGCAGGCGCGTCAATCCCCACCAACGCGCTCGCCACCCAATCCCCGCTGGAGGACTGGGCGGCGACCAATGCGCCCGCGCAAGTCACGCAGGTCGCGCTGGAGGAATGGGCGACGACGACGAGCGTCGCCACTCAGGCGTTGGTGACGCAGGTCGCGCTTGAGCAATGGGCCTCGGCAGGCGCGCCGCCGCTTGCCGGCGTCGGCGAGGTCGATGCCGCAGCGACCGTCACAGGGGCGGGCGCGACCATCACTGTCGCTCGCGGGGCGGGCGAAGCAGATGCGGGCGCGACCGTCACAGGGGCGGGCGCAGTCACGTCCCCCGGCGCTGGTAGGGTTGACGCGGGCGCGACCGTCACCGGCGCGGGCGCGGTTATCACAGCCGTCAGCGGCGCGGGCGAAGTTGACGCCGGCGCCGATGTCAGAGGCGCCGGCTTTGCGGCCGCGGTCGGGACCGGCGAGGTCGACGCCTTCGCCGACGTGCGCGGCATGGGCGCGCTTGTCACCCCGCCCGGTGCGCTGCCGTTCCTTCCAGGCCTCGGTTGGTCGGTGCATCGCCGCCCGACCTTCGACACCATCACCGTCACCCACGCCTCGGGCGCGGAGGTCAGGCTCGCCCTGTGGACCGACGCGCTGTGGGAGTTCGAGCTCTCCTACGATGCGCTCGCTTCCAACGCCGCCTATCCCGGCGCCGGCAATCAGACGCTGCAAACCCTCATGGGCTTTTATCTCGCGCGCGGCGGCCAGCGCGGCTCGTTCCTGTTCATCGATCCCGACTTCAACACCATGGTCGGCCAGGGCATCGGCGCGGGCGACGGAACGACCGTCGCCTTCCAGTTCGTGCGCGTGTTCGGCGGCCAGGTCGAAGCGGTCTCATGGGTGACGGGGGTCGACGCCATCTATCTCGACGGCGTTCCGACCCCATCGGGATGGCAGGTCGCCGGCTCGGAGATCACCTTCGCCTCAGCCCCGGCTAGCGGGGTCGTGATCTCGGCCGACTTCCGCTACGGCTTCATCTGCCGCTTCCTCGAGGACATGATCGACTTTGAGCAGTTCATGGACAACCTCTGGCAATTGAAGTCGCTCAAGTTCCGGCAGGTGCGGCTGTGAAGCAGGTCTCCTTTCCGCTCAAGACCTACCTCGACGCGGCGCGCAAGAGCGACGCCGTGATGACCATCGCCGACTGCTTCACCATCACGCTCGCCACCGGCGACGCCTTCCACCTGACCAACTACGACCAGAGCGTGACGTGGAACGGCGTGACCTTCATCGCCAACTCGGCGCTGATCGACGGCCTCAAGTACAAATGCTCGACCGGCCTCGAGGTCGACAAGCAGCAGATCACGCTCGCCGCCTACCCGACCACCACCATCAAGGGCGCGCCGCTCATGCGGGCGATCGCCGACGGCGCGTTCGACGGCGCCAAGGTGCAGCGCTGGCGCGTCTTCCTGTCAAACCAATTGACCGGGGGCGCGGACGGGGTGCTCTTGTTCCAGGGCCGCGTCTCGACCATCGACAGCGTCGGGCGCACGCAGGCCAAGATCACCGTCGCCAGCGACCTTGCGGTGCTCGAATATGACATGCCGCACAATTTGTTCTCGGCGACGTGCAGCCACGTCCTCTACGACCAGGGTTGCACCGTGAACAAAGGGCTGTTCACCTTCTCGGGCGCCATCGCGGCCGGCTCGTCGCAGACCACCATCCTGTGG
>Ga0210387_10004641_pt1 | contig 10521 bp, 11 predicted proteins | sample IncBWC7OmetaG_FD_160108 | JGI IMG/M metagenome (GOLD analysis project Ga0210387, IMG submission 160108) | Forest soil microbial communities from Barre Woods Harvard Forest LTER site, Petersham, Massachusetts, United States - Inc-BW-C-7-O ...
ATTTCCGCGGGGCTCACGGGCCTTCGAAAATCCGCCTGAGAAAATTCGGAAGTTAAAAAAGGCCGCGCCTCGACAGCGCGGCCTTTTCAATTGCCCAACGCGCGCGGCGTCAGGTCAGCGGGCATTGGTTGCTAACGAGAACGGGCTTATTGAAATCGGTATCGACGATGCAGGTGCTCTGACGCGGCCGGGTGTAGGACACGTCGCTGAGATTGATGCCGGTCTTCGACATCACATAGCCGCCTCCCACCGGAAGGTATTGGTAGCTGATCTCGCTAAAGATCAGGTAGGTCTGTTTGACCAGCAGCGCGGTGGGCACGACGCTGGTGACGTCGTCGTTGTAGTTGCGGCTCGAGGTAACCAGCGTCACGGTGTTGCCGCTTATCGTGGCGGCCTGGCTCCACTGGATCGTCGCCTTGCCGTTGGAATCGACATAGATCTCGGAAACCTGTTCCTTCAAAGGAGAAGTCGGATAGGGGGCAAGGATGTAGATGCCGTACGTGAATATCCCCGTCAGATTGCCGGAAGCCACGCTCGACTGCTGCTGCGACGTAAGGTCGGATATCGTTCTCGCGGTGAGGGTGACCTTGCGATCGATGGCCACCGCCGCACAGATCTCGACGGTGCCGAAGAACGCCACCAGCATAAGCGGGAAGATCATCGCGAACTCGACCGCGGCAACGCCGCTGGCGTCACGGCGTAGTGCGCGCGCGGAGCGGCGGAGGCGACGCCAGATCTCGTTCAGCCGGGACGTGCGGATCGGTGTCATCGACTGCGGTCCTTAGTTCGAATACGGTTCGTTCTGGAAGGCCGCCGACGCCACCAGCTTTTTCTGACTGTTCGGACAGTCCGCGATGTTGGAGCCAAACCCGGTCACGAAAAGCTGCCACTTATAACCGACCTGTATGAGGACGGTATCGCCAGGCCCACCAGGGCTGTATGATAAGGTCGGGGTGTTGCAGCTGGCGTCGAACAGGCTCATGTAGCTGGCCGACGAGGGCGACGAAAAGCTCTGTACGTTGACGATCAGGTTCGCGCAGGAGAATATCGCCGGAATCTGATTACAGACATAGGTCTTGAAATCGGTCTGCTGGTAGTTGGCAGTCTGCGCCTGTCCGGTGAGGATCATGCGCGCGGCATCCTGCGTCATGGTCTCCAGCACCTGGCCTGCGAAGAACATCAGCGCGGTCTCGATGATCGCAAACAGCAGCGCGAGGAAGAGCGGCGCAACGATGGCGAATTCAACCGCGGAGGCGGCGGTGCGGTTATCCCGGAACCGACGCAGCAATTGGCCAAAGGAAACGGCGGACGACGACATCGGACAATCCCCTGATCGAATCCCTGTTGCGCGGGCAGCGATCGCATTCACGGTAGAAATAGCTGAAACTGATTGTCGAAATGTTTCGCGAAGCCCGGTTCGAGCAAATGCGGCTTTAACCGGATGTTAACCGCGGGGCCAAGGCGACGCGGCGCGAAGGTGAGCGCTAACGACTCGCACAGCTCGGCGAGCAGCTATAGATCTGCCTGTCGACACCGCGATAGACGGTCACGAGCGCGTCGTCGTCGGCTTTGACTTCCGCCACCTTGGCATCGACAATGCTACGCAGCGCAAGCGTCAGGGTGCCGGTCTGGCGGGCACGTGACAGGACCTCGGCCTGATCGGGACGCAATTCGAGCGTGACGGTCTTGCCGACCAGATTGGTCTGGCCTTCCTTTTCCTTCGGTGCCTGGTCGATGGCGAGCACGCGCACGTTCGGCAGGATGATCTCGGAGACCACTACTTCAGGAGCCGACGGATTTTCCGGATGCCGCTCGCGCCGGGTGAGAATGACATCGACGCGGTCGTTGGGCAGGATGAAGCCGCCGGCGCCGGTTTCCGGCGAAATCTCGGTCGACATGCCGCGCGTACCGCTGGGCAGGATCGCGGCCATGAAACCGGATCCGTTGCCCTTGACGAGCTTCTGGTCGCGGATCGGCTCACCCGCAATCAGCGGCTCGCGCGCGATCGAGCCCACGAGCTGGGTGGCCGCATCAGGACGGTCGGTCTTGCGAATGAAGGCATTGCTGGCGGACGCCTGCGGCCAGGTCTGCCACTGCATGTCTTCGGGCTTGACGTTCTGGCCGAGACCGATGTCGTTTTTGGCAACCAGCACGTCGACGGTCGGAAGCTGCGCGACCGGCGCGGCCTGCTCGACCTTGGGGGCTTCAGAGCCGCCGCTGGCAAGATAGGCAGCGACGCCCCCGGCACTGAGCGCGATGCCCAGGACGACAATACGTGCAGTCTTCATACGCTTTTACTCTTCCGCGCCTTTACATTCTGAGCAAGACGATACGCTGCGGAGCCGGTGTCCGACGCGAGCGAGTTTGCGGTCAATTGGTGAAGGAACTGCAAACGTGCCGCGTTAACTTTGGCGATTCCCTGCACCATCGCCGGTTCAACCGGCAGGCACGAACTAGCGGGAGGTGCGGATATGGAGGACGGCATTCTCGTCCGAATAGACGCGTTGCCAGCCGCCGATATGATCCAGCAAGGTCACGGCCGGCGTCTCCGGCGTCAGCAGGACGGCATCAATGTCGTAGGTCTTGAGCAGGTCGAGAAACAGGCCGACGTCCCGGAGCTGCATGGACCGGTAATAGGCCATTTCAAACGCTTCGCCATAAAGCTCCGCGCGTCCGTCGATGAACACGGGAATGCCCTGCGAGATCAGATAACCCGCGAACGGCAGGTCATTCATGATCCGCTTGGCGTTATGGGCCTTGAGCACTTCGACCGCGGCGGCGGGCGCCTGATTTGCCGGTGGCGTAAATGGGTGATTGGCGGCGAACGCCCAGGTCGAGGCGACCAGGATCGCAGCCACCACTGCCACTGACGCGGACGGGAAAGCGGCCCTCGCGAACCGTGCCGGCTGCAGGGCGAATTGCGCCGACAGCGGTCCGACCACGACCAGCGGCGCCAGCAGGGCAAAGATTTCGACATTGCGGACATGGGAAAGGCCCATGTGCAACAAGCCGAGCACCAGGAGGATCCGCGGCGGCGTCAGCCTGACGCCGAAATAGAGCGCGCCGGCGATCGCAGCCAGGATGCTGCCCTCGAACGGCCCGAACGTGGAAAAGTTGGCCGGCATCCATTCATAGATGAGGTGCAGCAATTCGCCGAGACCCAGGATTTTGCGCGAGGCAAGAATCGACCCCCAGCCATAGGGCGTAATGCAACACGCGACCAAGGCAGCGAGACCGAACGCGAACCATCGCATCGCGAGCGATTTTCGCCGCGACGCATCCGCATTCCACAGCGCATCGAGCGCAAACGGCGCGACCAGCGCGAGCCCGAACACGAATCCGCCATGCAAATTGGCCCACACCACAAGCAAGGGCAGCAGCCAGTACGACGGTGATTCACCTCGCTCGCTCGCGCGGAGGAGACCGCTCGTCCACGCCACCATCACCGGAAACACCAGCACATGCGGACGCGCCAGCAGGTGAGAGCCCGAGAGCAGGAGTGCCGCCAGTGGAATCAGGATCGCATATCGCGTCGGAATGTGGCGGCCGAGGATGAAGGCGAACAGCCCAAAGGCCACCGCAATCGCTGCTGCCGCAACGATGATCGGCCCGGCCCAGCCGGCCCAATCGTAGGCGACCGCATACACGACCTGCGCCAGCCACGACGAGGAGATCCAGGGATCGCCCGCCTTGGTGAAGGAGTAGATGTCGGCGTAAGGGAAGGCGCCATGGTCCAGGATCCATCGGCCCACCGCAATATGCCAGTAGCTGTCGGAATCGCCGAGCAGAATATTGCCATTGATCAAGAGCAGCGCGTAGACGCCGATCCCGAGCCAGAGCCAGGCTGGCAGCAGGCTGACATCGGCCACCTTCTCCTGTCGGATCGTCCCGATGTCCGCACTGCTCACGAGAGCCTCCGAACCACGCTAGCGACGAAAGGGATAAGCGAGCTGCCCGACGATCTCGGACGGCATGGCCGCTTCGTCCTTGCCGTAATTCTCCGGCAGCTCGTTTGCGGGCATCCGGAAAGTGCCGAACAACATGTCCCAGATCGGAAAGGTCCCGGCGAAATTGGTATTGCCGCCGGCTTCAAGCGGCGTGTGATGCCAGCGATGGAACACCGGCGTCGCCAGCACATATCGGAACGGCCCGAGCGTCCAGTTCAGGTTGGCGTGCACGAAGGCTGAATGGAACGTGTTGAAGGGACCGACCCACAGCATGATGTTCGGTGAGATGCCGGCCATCAGCAGGATGACATCGACCGAGATGGTGCCGATGATCAGGTTGATCGGATGAAAGCGCGCCGCCGAAATCCAGTCCAGCTCTTCCGAGGAGTGGTGGACCGCGTGATACTTCCAGAGCTGATCGTGAAACAGCCGGTGCAGCCAATACAGCATGAAATCCGAAGCGACGAGGAACAACAGCGCCTGCGCCCAGAGCGGCAATTGCGCCAGCGGGCCATGGCCATTGTCGTAGAAGGCGATCAGCTCGTCGGGATCGTTGATGTGGAAGACGAAACTCGCACCCACCACCAGAAGGCCGATCCGGATCACGCGCGCGAACACCGGCACGAAGAACCAGTAGACGATGTCGGTCACGAGCTCGCGCTTCTTCCACCAGGGCGCGGAATCGTTGCAGGCCCAGAAATGGCTGAGCACCGAAAACACCAGCGCCAGCGCGATCGTCACCGGCACGACCTTCTCGATGGTCTGGCCAAGCATCAACAGGACTTCCATCGGCAGACTTGTCATGCACGCCTCGTCAATTCAGCTGATCAGACTTACCGCCGCGCCGCTTAAGGAGGTGTGAAATCCCGTTCCTGCAAAGCCTTTATATTGCGTGATATCGCTTGATATTGCGTGCGTGATGATGCGCGCGGGCGATACACCTGTTCGAAACCAAGCTTGCATTGTCGCCAATGGCTTAATCGGAAATTTACTGTGCAGAAGAACTGAGCATTGTAGCGTTCTTTACGCGATCGAATTAACTGCGCCGCAATCCTCCGACCGTAGGGTGGCTCATGGTCACGGTGCTGAGAACGCCGGTGAGACCAGACCCTAGTTCGACCAGCCACGTGTACACGGAGTTTAACTGATGAAGAATCTGATTGCGCGTTTCGTGAAGGATGAATCCGGCGCCACCGCCATCGAATACGGCCTGATCGCCGCCGGCATCTCGCTCGCGATCATCGCTGTGGTCAACGGCCTCGGCACCAGCCTGAGCACCAAGTTCACCTCGATCAGCACCTCGCTGAAGTAAGCGACTGCTTGCCGAGCTAGCAAAGGCCCCGGAATTTCCCGGGGCCTTTGTTGTTTGCAAATCCCCCCTGGTTGGCGTTTTCAGTATGCGTGACAGTAAAGCCGCCGATATCGCGGCGCAGAACGCGGCGGAAGTCGCCCGCGGCCAGGCCGGCGTGCAGCTCGTCTGCCTCGCCCTCGCACTATCGCTCGTGATGCTGGCTTTCCGGATCTTCAGCGTCTGGTAACGCGAGGCGCCGTTTTCCGATTATTCATCACTCGCCGCTAGACTTCGGCGATCCGATCTCCCGCGCGTGTCCCGATGCCCATGACCCTCGACCTCGCACGCCTGTTGCTGTTTCCGGCCCTGATGGCGTTCGCAGCCGCGAGCGACCTCTTCACCATGACGATCTCGAACCGGGTATCGCTGCTGCTGGGTGCCGGTTTTCTGGTACTCGCCATCGCGAGTGGGATGGGGCCCACCGAGATTATTCTGCATATTGGCGCCGGCGCGGTGGTGCTGGCGGCCGCCTTCCTCTGCTTCGCGATGGGCTGGATCGGCGGCGGAGACGCCAAGATCGCAGCCGCCGCGGCGCTCTGGTTCGGCTTTGCCCATCTGATGAACTACCTGCTTTACGCCTCCCTGTTCGGCGGCGCGCTGACGCTCCTGCTGGTGCAGTTCCGGCAATGGCCTTTGCCCTATGCGCTGGCCGGCCAGCCCTGGCTCTTGCGGCTGCACGCCAAGGAGAGCGGCATCCCCTATGGCATCGCGCTCGCGATCGGAGCGTTAATGATTTATCCGGAAACGGATTGGGTGAAGGCAGTCGATCTCGCCCACTTCGCGCTTCGCTGAAAAACGGCACAAGTAACTTGCGGTTAAGGCAATTTACTCACGCCTCATTAACCATGCTTTGACGAATAGCTGGTCAACTCCACTGCACGGCGGCGCACGCGTCGCGGCGTAATGTGGAACGTGAAGCGTATGAATACCGCACGCATTCTGGACCTGGCTATCGCCATCGGCGCCGGCAGTCTTGCCGCGCGGCCAGCGCGCGGAACTGACGGCAAGTCGACCCGCAAAAGCCCTGCCCTCCGATTCTCCGCGTCTGACGCCTCCTATCCGCATTCCGGCAGACCCGGCCTGGCGGTAACGCAGTGATGAGGACACAAGATATGAATTGCAGGGCAAACGGCACAACGTTGCGGACCCTCCTGGTCCGCGCCCTGTCGTTTTCAGCCGTTGCCGCACTGACGCTGAACCCGGTGCTCACGCCGGTGATCGCGAGCGACTACAAGGTGCCGCCGGCGCCGGCCGCGACGGCCGGCGAGATGAACGCTCGCTTCCTGCCGCTCGGCGTCGGCAAATCGGTGGTGATCGACCTGCCCCGTGACGTCAAGGACGTCCTGGTCGGCGACCCCAAGATCGCCAATGCCGTGATCCGCTCCTCGCAGCGCGCCTATATTATCGGCGCCGCGGTCGGCCAGACCAACATGGTATTCTTCGACGCCTCCGGCCAGCAGATTGCGGCTTACGACATCGCGGTGACCCGCGACCTCAACGGCGTCCGCGCCGCACTCAAGCAGATGTTCCCCAATTCCGACATCCGCATCGAGGGCGTCGGCGACGGCGTCGTGCTCACCGGCTCGGCTGCCAACCCGATCGAGGCGCAGCAGGCCGGCGACATGGCGGCGCGCCTTGCCGGCGGTGCCGACAAGATCGTCAACTCGATCGTCGTCCGCGGCCGCGACCAGGTGATGCTGAAGGTGACCGTCGCCGAGGTCCAGCGCTCCGTCATCAAGCAGCTCGGCATCGATCTCCAGGCCCAACTCAGCTACGGCAGCTCCGTGGTGTCGTTCAACAACGCCAACCCGTTCACCGCTAACAATGCGCCGCTCGTCAGCAACAATGGCGTGACGACGACGTTCGGCAATTCGGTGTCGGCCACGCTGCGCGCTATGGAAAGCGCCGGCGTCGTCCATACGCTCGCCGAGCCCAATCTGTCGGCGATCTCCGGCGAATCCGCGACGTTCATTTCGGGCGGCGAATTCCCGATTCCCTCCGGCGTGACCTGCCAAACCGAGGCGTCGGGCGCGATCGGAAACTGTGTCCAGACCGTCACCTTCAAGAAGTTCGGCATTTCGCTGAATTTTACCCCGATCGTTCTCACCGAAGGCAAGATCAGCCTGCGCGTGATGACGGAAGTCTCGGAAATCTCCAACGAAAACGCCCTGCAGGGCGGCGTCGGCGGAACGACGATACCCTCGATCAAGACCCGTCGCGCTGAAACCACCCTGGAAATTCCCTCCGGCGGCTCGATGGCGATGGCGGGCTTGATCCAGCAGCAGACCAAGCAGGCGATCAACGGTCTGCCGGGCATGATGGAGATCCCGGTTCTGGGAACGCTGTTCCGCAGCCGCGACTTCATCAACAACCAGACCGAGCTCGCCGTGATCGTGACGCCGTACATCGTGCGCGCCGTCGCGCAGAAGGACCTGTCGCGACCCGACGACGGCTTCACTCCGGCATCCGATCCGCAGGCCCAGTTGCTCGGTACGGTCAACCGCATCTACGGCGTGCCCGGCCGCGCCGAGCCGGCGCAGAGCTATCGCGGCACCTACGGCTTTATTACCGATTGAGTGGGATGGGGATTCGACAACCATGAAAGCCAGAACATCCTACAGGCGCAACGCTGCGATGGCGGCGGCGCTGATCGGCATCGGCCTGTCGCTTGGCGCCTGCGTGCATGACGAGCAGGCGGCGACGACGTTGCCCATTCCCGCCGATTATCGCCAGCGCCATCCGATCGCCATCGAGGAGGCCAAAACCTCGATCGTCGTCTTCGTTGGCCAAGGGCGCGGCGGGCTCTCCGCGGAGCAGCGCGCCGACGTGCTCAATCTTGCCCAGACCTGGGGTCACGAGGGAACCGGCGCCATCGACGCCGACATTCCGGTCGAAACCCCCAACGCGCGCGCGGCCGCGGATGCCTTCCGCGAGGTTCGCTCGCTGCTGGCGGCCGGCGGCGTGCCGGCGAACGCCGTGGTGGTGCGCCACTATCATCCCGACGATCCGCGCCATCTGCCCCCGATCCGCCTCAGCTATCCCCGTATGAAGGCGGTCGCAGGTCCCTGCGGATTGTGGCCGGATGATCTCGGCCCCTCGGTCAAGAACAAGAACTATTACGACAATACCGACTACTACAATTTCGGCTGCGCCTATCAGCGCAACATGGCTGCGATGGTCGACAACCCGTCCGATCTCGTGCAACCGCGCCCCGAGACGGCGCCCTACACCGCACGCCGCAGCGAGGCTTTCGAGAAGTATCGCAAGGGCACTACGACGGCGACCGACTATCCTGAATCCAACAAGGCCAAACTCAGCGACACCGGCAAATGATCAGCTACGCCCGCCAAAACCCGGAAGAAGCGTCGGACGCCGCGACGCCACCGGAAAGCCACATCGCGCCCGCACCACGGGTGTCGGTGCAGGCTTTCTGCGAGACGGTGGAGACCGCCGCTGCCGTGCAATCCGCCGGCGAGGACCGCCGGCTTGGCAAGGCGCATCTGAAGATCCAGATGGGTGGCATGGCTGCCGCCATCGAGGCCTATCGCGCCGCTCCTACGCCGAACGTGATCATCCTCGAAGCGGACGTGCGCGTCGACATACTCGCCGGGCTCGATCAGCTTGCGACCGTGTGCGATCCAGGTACCCGCGTGGTGGTGATCGGCAAGGTCAACGACGTCACCCTCTATCGTGAGCTGGTGCGCCGCGGCGTCAGCGACTATGTCATCGCCCCGGTCAACGCGCTCGATGTGGTGCGCTCGATCTGCAACCTGTTCTCCGCGCCGGAGGCCAAATCGATCGGCCGCGTCATCGCGGTGGTCGGCGCAAAGGGCGGCGTCGGCGCCTCCACCATCTCCCACAACGTTGCCTGGGCCATCGCACGCGATCTTGCGATGGATTCGGTCGTTGCCGACCTCGACCTTGCCTTTGGCACCGCCGGCCTCGACTACAATCAGGATCCGCCGCAGGGAATTGCGGACGCGGTGTTCTCGCCCGACCGCGTCGATACCGCCTTCATCGACCGCCTGTTGTCGAAATGCACCGACCACCTGAGCCTGCTGGCGGCGCCGGCGACGCTGGACAAGGTCTATGATTTCGGCGCCGACGCCTTCGACGCGATCTTCGACACGCTGCGCACCAGCATGCCCTGCATCGTGCTCGACGTGCCCCATCAATGGTCGGGCTGGGCGAAGCGCGCGCTGGTGAGCGCCGACGACATCCTGGTCGTCGCGGCGCCCGACCTCGCCAATCTGCGCAACACCAAGAACATGATCGATCTGTTGAAAGCGTCGCGGCCGAACGATCGCGCGCCGCTTTACTGCCTCAACCAGGTCGGCGTGCCGAAGCGGCCGGAAATCAGCGCGAGCGAATTCGCCAAGGCGATCGAAAGCCAGCCGATCGCCTCGATTCCCTTCGATCCGCAGATGTTCGGCTCGGCCGCCAATAACGGCCAGATGATCGCGGAAATCTCCGCCAGCCATCGCACCACCGAGATGTTCCTGCAGATGGCGCAGCGGCTGACAGGCCGCAGCGAAACCAAGAAGCCCCGGGGGTCTCTCCTGTCGCCCCTGATCGACAAGTTGCGGGGCAAGTAAGCCCCGGTTCGGAGTAGAAGCGTGTTCGGTAAACGTAGCGGAGCAGAGAGCGATACCCGGCCGGCGAAGCCCGCGGTCAGCGGGCCGGAGCCCGCGCGGCCTCAAGCCATGCCTGCCGTGGCCGCGCCGCCGATCGCTCCCGTCAAGGCGGCGCCACCGCCTCCGCCACCGCCCCCCGCTCCCGAGACCCGCCGTTCGGACAACTACTACCAGGTCAAGGCGACGATCTTCGGCGCGCTGATCGAGGCGATCGACCTGGCCCAGCTCGCCAAGCTCGACGGCGAGTCCGCGCGCGAGGAAATCCGCGACATCGTCAACGAGATCATCGCGATCAAGAACATCGTGATGTCGATCGCCGAGCAGGAAGAGCTGCTCGACGACATCTGCAACGACGTGCTCGGCTACGGCCCGCTGGAGCCGCTGTTGTCGCGCGACGACATCGCCGACATCATGGTCAACGGCGCCGGCACGGTCTTTATCGAAGTCGCCGGCAAGATCCAGAAGACCGGCATCCGCTTCCGTGACAACCAGCAGCTGCTCAACATCTGCCAGCGCATCGTCAGCCAGGTCGGCCGGCGCGTCGACGAATCCTCGCCGATCTGCGACGCGCGCCTTGCCGACGGCTCCC
>Ga0210387_10004643_pt1 | contig 10519 bp, 8 predicted proteins | sample IncBWC7OmetaG_FD_160108 | JGI IMG/M metagenome (GOLD analysis project Ga0210387, IMG submission 160108) | Forest soil microbial communities from Barre Woods Harvard Forest LTER site, Petersham, Massachusetts, United States - Inc-BW-C-7-O ...
CGCGGCACCACCATCACTGTGCCGATGCCCTGCGGCCGCGTGCCGCAGTGTTGGCCGGATTCGCCGACGTGGAGTCCGGACGGCAAGCGCGTGGCCTTTGCCTTGCGTACGCCCGGAAGCCACGCGCGCTCGCTGTACGCCGTAGGAGCCGATGGCAGCGGCTTAACCAAGCTGCTGGATTTCAGCGGAACCATCGTGCACTTGCGCTATCTGCCCGATGGCCGTCTCGCGATGCTCGCGATTCAAGACGCCGTCAAGGAAGTCGGCGCGACGCAAGCCGGCGCCGCGATCGCCGGCGATTTGGACGCTGCACCGCCGGAGCAGCGAATCGCGGTTTTGGAGCAAGGTGCTTTGCGGTGGGTTTCTCCCCCCGATCTATTCGTCTACGAATATGACTGGCGCGTGGGCGGCAAAGGGTTCATCGGCACTGCCGCTCCCGGCGACGGCGACAACAATTGGTGGACGGCGAAGTTGTACGCCTTCCCCGAAAGCGGAACCGGCGCTCGCGTCATTTACACGCCGGCCGACGCCCGCCAACAACTTGCGATGCCGAAGGTGTCGCGCGACGGATCCTTGGTCGCGTTTATCGCGGGCATCATGAGCGACTTCGGCTCAACGGGCGGGGACGTCTATACGCTTGGACTGGACGGCGGCGCGGTGACGATTTTGACGCCCGATATGCATGCGTCGGCCACAGCACTTTCCTGGCGCTGCGACGGCCATCTGCAGGCCGAGCTGCTCGCCGGAGACAAGACTCAGTTTGCCGATTTAGGATCGGGCCGCAAGGCCGTCCCGGCGAAAATATTGTGGAGCGGCGAGGAATCATTCGGCGATCGCGCCGGCGGAATATCGACCGCGTGTCCTTCGGGGTTGACAGCCGATGCGCACGAGTCGTTCACTTCGCCGCCGGAGATCGAAATCGGCACGATCGGCCGTTGGCATAATCTCACGACCGAGAATTCCGGCTTGAGCTTGCCCGCCCGCGTGCAAAGCGTGTGGTGGAAGAACGATGGTTTCGATATTCAGGGCTGGTTGCTGCTGCCCCTGCATGCCGACGGCAAGATACCCATGATTACCGAGGTGCACGGCGGTCCGGCGGCGGCTGTGACGCCGGGCTTCTCCGGTCCGGGTCTTACTCCTGAGTTGCTCAAGCGTGGGTACGCCTTGTTTCTGCCGAATCCGCGCGGCAGCTACGGTCAGGGTGAGCGCTTTACTCAGGCGAATGTGCGCGATTTCGGCCACGGCGATCTGCGCGACATTTTGGCCGGGATCGACGCGGCTGCGAAAGTCGCGCCCATCGATACGGAGCGCTTGGGGTTAACAGGCGGAAGTTATGGCGGCTTCATGAGCATGTGGGCCGTGACGCAAACCGATCGATTCAAAGCCGCGGTCGCGGCTGCCGGAATCAGCGACTGGTTGTCGTACTACGGCGAGAACGGCATCGATGCCTGGATGATTCCTTACTTCGGCAAATCAGCGTACGACGATCCTGCGGTGTATGCCGCATCATCGGCGATCAATTACATGCACAATGTAAAGACCCCCACGTTCGCCTACGTCGGTGAACACGACATCGAATGTCCTGCACCGCAGACTCAGGAGTTCTGGCATGCGATGAAGGCGATGAATGTGCCGACCTCCATCATGATCTACCCCGACGAAGGGCACGGCCTGAGGGATCCGGCGCACCGGGCCGATGCGGAGCAGCGCACTCTTGCATGGTTCGATAAGTACTTGAAATAGGAGCCTGTCTGAGCAGCGGTGGGCGGTCGTAGCGGATTGGCACGTCGCTTGCAAATTCCGGCGGTATGAATGCAGTTTCGCCAGTTTTGCAAGCACAGCCCTCGAGCGGCCCGGTCCAGCCTAACGCATCGGACCCGGCCTCCACGGCGACCCCGCGCGCCGGCAGCCAGGATTTTGCCGCGGCCTTGAGCGACGCGGGCGGCAAGCCGGCACGCAAGAACGCAACTAACAAGCACCAGGACTTGAGCGTCGGCGGCAGTCCATTGCCGCCGCCCGGCAACCAGCCGCCGCCCGCGCAAAGTTCCCCGCCGCCGGCAATAAGCGGGGGCGCTGCGGTTGCGGACGCACCGGTCGTGGCCAAAGGCCCGCCCAGCGGTGCTCAGGGACCCTCGCCCGATGCCACTGCGGCTGCATCGACCAAACAGCCCAATGCGAATGATGCGGCAACCATTTTGGCTGCAGGGAAGCCTGATGCCGCGGCGGCGACGGCGCTCCCCGCACCGCCGTTAGCCGCCGCTACGGCAGCCCTCGAGGCTCCGCCATCCCTCGCGGCGCCGCCGGCGCTCGCGGCAGGTGTCGATGCGACTACTCCATCCGGCGCCAATGCTCCGAGCGTCGTCTCGTCCGGCGCGACGCTGCCACATGTCGCCAACACGCGGATCCTGGCGACGCCGGGCACATCCAAAGCGCCCAGTGTTTCGGGGGCCCTCGCGGGCGATGCGGCCAAATTGGGCGATGCCACTGCGAGCGCGGGAACATCTGCGGCGGCCAATTCAACGTCGTCTCCCGCCGATGCCGGCGCGCTGAACGATTCCACATTGAGCACCGGGCCTGCTGCGACAGGTACCGATGCGGCTGCACAAGCCGTCATGGCTGCCGCGATCGCGCAGGGCACGAACGCGCCTGCGCCGGTTTCAACTTTTACCGATGATTTGGCGAGCGCCGATGGCGACTTGCCCTCGGGCGCAGCGGCCGTAAGCGGTCCCGCGGCCGGCGCTGCGGCTGGCGCACCCGCGGCTGGCGCATCCGTGGCCGCATTGGTGCAGGCATCGGCTGCAGCAGTATCGGCGGCGGTGACAGCCGCAACTGCCGCTTCCGTCGCGCAGGCGGCCTCAGCGACGGTCGGCACTCTCGCGGCCGACAAACGCACGCACGGCAACAGCTCCGACTCGACGCTCCCCGGCGCCTCGAATGACGGCAGTGTCGGTGCTGCCCAGATTTTGACCTCGAACGCGCCCACCGATAGCGCACCGATGCCTACCTTTAAAGTTGCCGCCGGTGTGGATACGGCGCAATTCGGGCAGGGGGTCGCAGATCACGTATCACTGATGATGGACGGCAACCTGACCAGCGCCAAACTGCAGGTAAACCCGCCGGCTCTCGGTCCCATCGAAGTTCGAATCGCCTTGCAAGGGGGGCATGCGCAAGTTTCGTTTTCGAGCCACAGTGCGGTAACGCGCGATGCACTGGAGTCGAGTTCGGAGAAATTGCGAGAAATGCTGGGCTCTCAAGGATTTTCATCGGTGAGCGTCGACATCTCGCAGCGCTCATTTCAAGAGCGCTCGCCGCCGTCGCAGGCCTATGAAAGCGCGCCATCGATCAATGCTGGTGCTCCAGTCCAGGCCCAGGCACCCCTGTCGGTATCGCGAAGCGCGAGCAGCCTCCTGGATGCGTATGCATGAGCCGGCCTTATTTCAGATCATGCCGCCGTTGATTGAAATGATTTGCCCGGTGATATAGCCGGCCTCGCGCGAAGCCAGGTACGTCACCAGGCTCGCGACCTCTGCGGGCGATCCGGCGCGCTTCATCGGCACGATGTTATCGATGGCGGCGTCATCAAAGGCCGCTTTGCCCATGCCGGTGGCGATGATGCCGGGGGCGACGGCATTGACCGTGATGCCGCGGCTCGCGACTTCGAGACTCAGCGCCTTGGTGGCCGAATGCAACGCCCCCTTCGCCGCGGCGTAATTGACCTGGCCACGATTACCGAGCAGCGCCGCCACCGAGGTAATGCTGATGACTCGTCCCCAACGCGTGCGGATCATGGGCAGCATCAAAGGCTGAGTGACATTGTAAAATCCATTGACCGACAGGTCGATGACGCGATGCCATTGCTGCGGGCTCATACCCGGGAACACCGCATCGTCGTGCACACCCGCGTTGTTGACCAGCACCTGGATCGGCCCTTCCTCGAGAATCTGCTCGATCGCGGCGCGCGTTGCCGCGGCATCGGTCAGATCGAATTGCAGCGCGCGCGCCCGGCCGCCCGCGCTCACGATCCCCGCGGCGATCGATTCGGCGGCGGCGATGCCCCGGTGAGCGTGCACGTAGACGAAGTGGCCCTGCGCACTCAAGGCCGTGCAAATCGACGCGCCAATACCGCCGCTGCCGCCGGTGACGAGTGCCCGAGTCGTGATTTCATTCATAGCCTTAACCGTGTGCCCGCATCCAGCACGACCGAGGCCCGGCCGGTGAGCAAGGACGTGTCTTTGTCGCGCAAAGCGAATTCATACAACGCAGTGAAGTTGTCTCCGGCCACGTGGGTGACTTCGCAAAACAGATCGGATTCGATGTCATCCAACCGCGTGACATGCAGCCGCACATCGCGCACGCCGGCGAGAAGGCCCACGCGCACCGCGGCGCCCGCAGTCGCTCCTGCCGCTGCACTCGCCAGCGCGCCATGCAGCGCCATTGCTTGTGCGGCGTATTCTACACCGCAGGCGATTCCGAGCCGGTCGCGCGAGCGCAGTGGATTGTCGAGCGCACGGTGCGTACCAGTGCTGCAACGGATGTGAAGGGCGTCCCAGGCGATGACTTCATCGAGCAGGCACATGCGGCCTTGATGTGGAATGCGCGCCTCGATCCACGCTCGGTTCATGCGCATGGTTGGACTTGCACCGCGGCGCGCGAGACATCGAGATAATCGAGAACCACGCGCCCAGCGACGCCGCCGGCGAGCAGCCGCATCAGCGGCAGCGCACGTGCGGCAGGGACCGCGGTGCGCAACGCCTCGAGTTCCCGATCCGCCATTTGATCGGCGCTTTCCTCAGTGAGAGCGACTTCAATGCCGGCGATGGAGTTCGCGCTTCGCTCGGGCGTAAGAACCATGGCAATTCCAAGTGCGTCGGGTATCGGGCGCTTGGCGTGCAGCGGCGGCGGATATTCGGTGTCGTACGCCACGAATAACACGGATTGCCGATCCACCGTAATCTGAGTCATGGCATCCAACAGCCCCGCCACGAAGCTGGCGTCGAAGGCGCACAGCGCGTTGGATTCGCGCATGGAGCCGGTGGCGATGCTCCAGTAACCGGCTGCGACGTTGTGAACTGAGTTCGAAAAGCGCGTCGGCGAGACTTCGCGCGCCGCCAGCGCCAGCGCCTGGCAGATCTCATGGCAGATGTGACCGTCGCCTCCGGAGGAAGAAAACACACTGGGCAATTGTGCAGCATTCTCGCCGGCGCTCGAGGTTGCCTCCAGCGCCACCGCCAAGGCCACCTTTACGACTCTCCCGGTGCGCCGCCGTTCCGCGGGCGGCAACATTGTCGGAATCGGCAACAGAGTGGGCGCGGTCACGTATGGCTCCTTGCCCGACAGCACGGCGGCAGCCTGCGGCCAATTGTTGAGACCGGGGCCCAATACACCGATTCCGCCGATGTATCCACGCAGCTTCATCCAGCGCAGCCAAAGATCAAACTGCAATTCGTGCCGCCGAAACCGAAGGAATTGCTGAGCACGCGTCTCAGCGGGGCGCGCCGATTCTCCTTGATGTAGTAAGCAGTGAGAGTCGGGTCGATTAGCGTCGTCTGGATGCCGCCCGGCATCAATCCATTGCGGATGGCGAGTGCACTGATGACCGCCTCGAGCGCGCCCGCGGCACCCAATGTATGACCGGTCGCGCCCTTGGTCGAACTGCAGGGCGTCGTCGGACCGAAAATGCTGGTGACGGCCTGGCTTTCCGAACGGTCGTTGCTCGGCGTTCCGGTGCCGTGCAAATTGATGTAGTCGATATCGCCGGGTTCGAGGGACGCGGAATCGAGTGCCGATTGCATGGCGCGTTTTGCTCCCAATCCTTCCGGATGCGGCGCTGACATGTGATAGGCATCGCTGGACTCGCCTACACCGTGCAGCAGGATGGAATCGCCGTTGACCTTTTCCGATGGCCGCTCCAGAAGTGCGAAGGCGGCGGCTTCGCCGATGGAGATGCCGTCGCGTGCGACGTCAAAGGGACGGCAGGGTACGGAAGAGGACAGTTGCAGCGAATGAAATCCATACAAGGTAGTCAGGCAGAGCGAATCCGTTCCGCCGACCAGGGCTGCATCGATGAGACCCGCTTCGATCATGCGTCTGGCGGCACCGAACACCTTGGCGCTCGATGCACACGCCGAAGACACGGCCACGGCGGGACCCTCGAGCCGGCAGCGCCGTCGAATGTAATCCGCGACGGAGAATGAGTTGTGAGTGGTGCCGTAATCAAATGCGGCGGGCAGCGCGCCGCTGACGGGGTCGCGTGCGCGGTACGCCAATTCCGTCTGCATGATGCCCGCAGTGCTGGTGCCGATGAACACGCCGATCCGGCGCCGGCCCCAGTGGGCTGCCGCGGCCTCCACGGCGTCCAGGAAGCCATCTTGGCGCAGGGCAAGCTCGGCCAGGCGATTGTTGCGACAGTCGTATATGCGCAGTTGTTTGGGCAGTTGCTGTGCATCGACGCCTGCGACCTCGCCGATATGCGTGTCGATCTTGACGGTCTCGAAGTTGCAGCGCTTCAGGCCGCTGCGTTGCTCGATCAGACTGGTCAACGTCGGCGCCACACCTGTGCCTATGCAGCTGGTGGCTGTGAACTCTGCGAGCAGCAGGGGTTGCATGACCTTCATGGCAGCGCCGAGCGCAACGTGACGGGCTTCAGTCCGCGCGCATTCAGAGCGTCGAGCACTCGCGGCAATACGTCCAGAATCACCGCCTGACCGCGGCGCGTGCGCGCCGCGTGGCCATCATGCAGCAGCAAAATATCGCCCGGCAGAATCGGATTGGCCAAGCGGCGGAACACCGCATCGGCATCGGCGCTCACCGTATCGAAGCCGCGCCGCGTCCAGCTGGCGAGGCGCAGCTTGAGGTGCGCCAGCACCGGATCGAGGAAGGGATTGCGCAGGCCTGCAGGCGCGCGGAAGAATTTCGGGCTGCTTCCCGTCACGCGAAAAATGCTCTCCTGCGCCTGCGATACTTCCGCTGCCATTGCGCTTGGACCCAGCAGTGAAAAATTGTGCCGGTGGCGCTGGCTGTGATTCTCAATGACATGTCCGCGGCGCACGATTTCCTGTGCGAGGTCAGGGTAGCGCAGCACCCGTTCGCCGATGCAAAAAAAAGTGGCGGGGGCTCCGTAACCCTGGAGCAAGGCCAGCACCGGCGGCGTGACATCAGGATCCGGCCCGTCATCGATCGTAATCGCGACGCTGAGCGGAAGGTTACCGCCCTCCGGCAAACGGGTCCAATTCGGGCCCAGGAGTTGGCTCCGCGGCCAAAGTCCCGCTGCCGCCAGCACTACATGATTGGCGAGCAGGGCGCCCAGGACCCCAGGCCACACTCGCGGTCGCGCAATCAACGCCGCCGCCGCGCCCAGATGCACGGCCGCTGTTGCGACCAACAGGCGCGACGGTCTCCAACGGGCGGGAATCTCCCGGTTCAAGTGAAATGCGCGTCCAAAAAACTCTCCCATAGCCTGAGCCACGTGCCCCATTGATGACCGCCCGCGACGACTTCGACCCACTCTGCCGGCAGCGCTTCCGCCAGCATGTCATGCGCGGCGGAAAATCGATCGCTCTTCCCGTAGCCCAGGAACAGGGGCCGCGAGTCGACTCGCGTTTTGATATAGCGCCATATTCGGCGTTCGGTGTCCGATTCTGCAAATTCGCCGGGCTGCCAGCCGCTGGGCCCGGATGCTGCCGCGATTTCGTTGATCAGCATGCGGTTTCCAAGATAGGGCGCCAGCAGGCATAGCCCGTCCAGCTCGCCTGCATGAGCGCTGGCATAGTCGAGCGCGACCAAACCGCCAAGCGAGATGCCCGCCAGCCAGACCGCGGCGCCTGAATCCCGTGCCGGCAGTAAAATCTCATACCGCAGCCGCTGAAAGACATCTCGGTCGTCCAGATGCCGCATCTCCAGATCCACAAAGCGCAGATCGAGGGGAATTCGCCGCTGAACCGCGGCGCGGACAAAGCCTTCGTCCACGAAGTCCTGTGCAGAGTGGTAGGCACCCGGCAGCCATATCATTTGCGTCGGCGCTTTGGCCGCGCCGGAGGCGCAAAAAATACTACGCATGCGCGCTGCGCGCGGCGCGAAAGCCGGTCGCCGCGAACAGCAGCGCGAGAAACGTGCCGGGCGCGACAGTGGTTCCCAGTGCAACCAGGACCGGAATCTGCGAGAAGGACAGAAGACCGAAGCCTATGACCGTACTGGCATTGGCGATGACCAGCGCGGCGAGCGTGAGGGCTTCATCGCCGGCCTCGGCCGAGTTCGCTTGACGGTCAAAGAACAGCGCGTAGTTCGAGCCCACTGCCACGATCAGCAACATTCCCACGAGGTGCAGAATGCTCAATTGCACGCCTGCAATGGCAAGCCCCGCGGCAACCGTGAGAACGGCCAGCACCAGCGGCGCCAGCACGCGCGCCACGCGCAACGGCGAACGCAACGCGATCAGCAGCAGTGCCGTCAAGGCCAGAAAGCCGGCCAATGAGAAATGGATGGCCTCCGCCAGGTAATTGCCATAAAGCGAGTCCGATTCCTGTTTAAGATCGAGCACCTGCGCCTCGCCCACGCCACTGTCTTTGAGCGCCGCGACGACTTGCCTGACGTCTATGGTTCCACCCGCTACAGCGCTGCGCAGCGGCAGCAACGCGTTCCACCGATCCGTTTGATGAAGCACCAGCGCATCGAAACCGGCGCTCATGGAAGTGCCCGCCAAATCGCGCGGTGTCACCAAAGCCGCATGCCGTGTCGCTTCGATGTCCTCGAGAAAGGGCTGCAAACGATCGGCACGCAGCGGCAGCCCTTGAACGGCCTGAGTTAGATTGGCGCGCAAATCCGCGGCGCTGGGCAGGCTGCTGCGCCGGCTCTCTTGCATAGCCATGCTCGGCAGGTAGGCTGCGGGATTCTCAAAGCCGCCGATGATTTTTCCGTCCACCAATGATTGCAGCGCGCGGGCGGCGCGTTCGGCGCCGCGCAGAATCGACTCCACGTCCGGTCCGGAGACGATGACCAGATCGCGGACATCGGCGGCGCCCAGGTCGGCGCGCAATTTCGCATCATAGGTTTGTTCATCGGTCGAAATTGGGCTCAATGCCGACAGCTCGCGATTCCAAAGGGATTCCCGATCGAGATACAGAACGGTCAAGGTCAACGCCACGAGAACAGCACCGCATAGCAAAATGGTCCTGCCGCTCAAGTCTTGCACTCGTCGCAATAGCGCGCCGACCTTCAGTCCGAGCGGCGTCACATCGCGAATCGCGAATCCCGCCGGCAAAAGCGCCGGCAACACATGGCGGGTCACCAATGCAGCCGCGATCAGGCCGCTGATGGAGTAAAGCCCCAGTTGCTTGAGTCCGGGAAATCCCGACGGCAGCAGAGAAGCAAATCCGCACACGGAGGTGAGCATCCCAAGGCGTATCGTGGGCCACCACAACTGCTGCCAGCTGCCGGCGGCGACGCTGCCCGCCGCGCGGCGCGATTGAACAAAAAAATAGATCGAGTAGTCGACCGATTCGCCGATCAAGGTAATGCCGAACCCCAAGGTGATGCCATGCACGGCGCCGAATCCCAGCGCCACGGCGGCGATGCCGACCAATGCGCCGGTGGCGACCGGCAACAGTCCCAATCCGAGTGCAGGCAGCGATCGATAAACGAGAAGCAGCAGGGTCACCACGAGAATGCTGCTGGCAATCGAGAGCCGCACGGCAGCGCGTTCGATTTTGGCGCGCGCCGCAACGGCAAACACGCCCGGCCCACTCAGTCGCAATTGCACGCTGTTGGCGGCGCCTTGCGCCGATTCGGCCGCCGCGGCCGCGAACGCCGTGCGAATCGCATCGATTGCTTTGGCTTGGGCATCGCTGTCGGATCCGCTTGCCGCAGTCTGCGCCACGGCCAGCGCGCGAGTGCCGTCGGCAGAGATCCAAACCCCATCGCGGCTCTCGGGTGACGATGAGCGCTCCAACTGATCGATGATATTGAGCAACTCGCCGGTCGGATCGCGCGGCAGCAAGGACTTGAACAAGAGACCTGCCGGCGAGGCCAAATTGTCGATCGTTTCGCGGATGGCGTCGCTCAAACCGGCGGCCGTAAAGCGCTGCGCGTTCACCCTCTCGCTGAGCAGATACCGATGCTGAAACAAGAACTCGCGATCTCTTTGCCCGGCGACCGCCTCACCGTTGTTGACGCTCGAAAATTCTGGATCCTTGCGCAGGCGCTCCGCCAGACCTAACGAAACGTGTGTCCGTGAGGCAGGGTCACCTTGCTCGATCGCAATGAGAATCAGACGCGAGGCGGGCCCGTCGCGCAGCTGATCGACCAGCAGTTGCTGCGTGGGCGTGGGATGGGCAGGCAAGAACGCCGACAGATCGGTGATGTAATGGGCGCGCGCAACGACGAGGATGGCAATCGCGACGCAGCCGAGCCAAACGACGAGCGCACGCGCGCGACGCACATTCATGGCAAGGTGGAAGGCCGCAGAGTCATCAACGATCGGTCGCCATCGGGTTGGCGAATCTCCATTTTCAGCAATTGATCGCCG
>Ga0210387_10004644_pt1 | contig 10519 bp, 9 predicted proteins | sample IncBWC7OmetaG_FD_160108 | JGI IMG/M metagenome (GOLD analysis project Ga0210387, IMG submission 160108) | Forest soil microbial communities from Barre Woods Harvard Forest LTER site, Petersham, Massachusetts, United States - Inc-BW-C-7-O ...
CTCTCACCACCTCTATCTCGACGTGAACCCGGAGACGGGCGCCATCAAGCTGAACTTCCCGCACCTGGAAGTCTGGGAGATGGCGGAGACCTGCTCGCTGGACGTCGCCGATCGCGGCGGCATCACGTTGGAAGAGGTGGGCGCGATCCTGAACCTCACCCGCGAGCGGATCCGCCAGGTCGAGGTGCGGGGGCTCTGCAAGATCAAGAACGATGACACCGGCGGCGAGCTCGGCGTTCCGCCGGAACGCTACTGACCACGAGCCGCGAAGCGGCTGGCCGCAACCTGCGGGGACAATCGGGCCCCTCCGCGTGCCGGTAGCCGCCGGCGCGTGAATCCGCGATACTCATCAACGTGGAGCTGCGCGCGCTCACCTTCCTCGATGTCCTTCAACCGCAGCTGGCGGGCTTTCTGCAGACCGTCTCGCAGGGCCTCCTGCCCCTCGACGGCCAGTCCTCACTGGTCGTCGAGATCGCGCCCGGGATCGCCATCAACGCGCTCACCGACGTGGCGCTCAAGCAGGCGCGGGTGACGCCGGGGATGCAGATCGTCGAGCGCGCCTACGGCCTGCTCGAGCTGCACGCCTTCGATCAGGGGGAGGTGCGGGCAGCGGCCGCCGCGATCCTGGCCAAGCTCGGTCTCACCGAAAATGAGCGCCTGGCGCCCCGGATCTTGTCGCGCGAAATCATCACTGGCATCGACGGCCACCAGTCGGCCATGATCAACCGAATGCGACACGGAGAGATGTTGCTCGACGGACAGACCCTCTACACGCTCGAGGTGCAGCCGGCCGGCTACGCCGCCTTCGCCGCCAACGAGGCGGAGAAGCGGGCGGAGATCGGCGTCCTCGAGGTGGTCACCTTCGGCGCGGTGGGGCGCGTCTGGCTCGGGGGGGATGAAGAAGAGATCCGGCAGGCGTCGGCCGCGGTCGACGCGGCGCTGACCTCGCTCCCGGGGCGCGCCTCCGAGAGGCACGCGTGATCCTCGACGGGATCGACGCCACGCTGGCGGAGCGCCTGCTGGCTGCGGCGCTCGGCTCCGGCGGCGACTACGCCGATCTCTACTTCGAGCACCGCTCGGGCGCCGACTTCGTGCTCGAGGACGGGCGCGTGCGCACCGTCGGGCGCGGCGTGACGCTGGGCCTCGGTGTGCGCGTGCTGCGCGGCGACGCCACCGGCTACGCCTACACCGAGGAGCTGGCCGAGGATCGCATGCTGGAGGCGGCTCGTACGGCGGCGCAGATTGCTTCCAGCGGCGCCGCGCCGGGGCCGATCTCGATCCAGCCGGTGGTGCTCGCCGATCGCTATCCGGTTTCCCAGCCGACCGAGGCACGCGCGGGCGCCGACAAGATCGCGCTCCTGCGGCGGGCCGACGCCGCGGCGCGCGCCTTCGATCCGCGCATCGTGCGGGTGGAGGCCTCGCTCGCCGAGGAGCAGCGCGAGATGTTGGTGGTGACCTCCGACGGTCGCCTGGCGCGCGACAGTCAGCCGATGATCCGCTTCGGCGTCAGCGCCGTCGCCGAGGAGGGCGAAGGGGCCGGCCGGCAAAGGCAGGTCGGACGCTCGGGCGGTGCCGGTCGCTTCGGACTGGAGTTCTTCGCCCGCTCCGGCCAGAGTCCGGAGGAGCAGGGGCGCGAGGCGGCGCGCCTGGCGATCGGGATGCTGCACGCGGTGGAGGCCCCGGCTGGACCGATGGAGGTGGTGCTGGGGGCGGGCGAGTCGGGGATCCTTTTACACGAGGCGGTCGGCCACGGCCTGGAGGCCGACTTCGCCCGCAAGCGGACCTCTAATTACGCCGATCGGATCGGACAACCGGTCGCCTCCTCGCTCTGCACGGTGGTTGACGACGGCACCGTCGACAATGCACGCGGCTCGATCAACGTCGACGACGAGGGGAACCCCGGACGCCGCAACGTCCTCATCGAGAACGGCGTTCTCGTCGGCTACATGCAGGATCGCCTGTCGTCGAAGCACTTCGGCCTGGCGCCCTCGGGGAACGGCCGCCGCCAGAGCTTTCGGCACGAGCCGTTGCCGCGCATGACCAACACCTTCCTGGCGCCGGGGCAGGACGATCCGGAGGAGATCATCAAATCGGTCACCCGCGGCGTCTACGCCAAGCGGTTCGCCGGCGGGCAGGTGAACATCTCGAACGGCGACTTCGTCTTCGCGCTGACCGAGAGCTACCTCATCGAGGACGGCAAGCTGACGGCGCCGCTCAAGGGGACCAACCTGATCGGCAACGGGCCGGAGGTCCTGCGCAACGTGACCATGCTGGGCTCGGACTTCGAGCTCTCCCAGGGGACCTGGACCTGCGGCAAGGACGGGCAGTCGGTGCCGGTCGGCATCGGCACGCCGACCATGAAGATCAAAGAGATCACCGTCGGCGGGACCAAAACCCGATGAGCGTGGCGCGCCTGGAGCCCACCGGACGGCGCCTGCCGGACCCCAAGTCCTGCCAGCGGCTCGCCGAACAGATGCTGGCGCTGACCCTCAAGGCCGGCGCCGATGGCGCGGAAGTGCTGGTGCGCGACGGCACCGAGCTCGAGGTCAAGATCCGGCTCGGCGAGACGGAGCTGATCAAGGAGGCGGGCAGCCGGGCGCTCGGGCTGCGCGTGCTCAAGGATTCGCGCTCTGCCGTGACCTACACCTCCGACTTCACGCCGGCGGCGATGGAGCAGTTCGCGCGCGAGAGCGTGGAGCTGGCGGCGCTCTCCGAGCCCGATCCGGCGGGCGAGCTCCCGGCGCGCGAGGAGATGGCGCGCGAGCTCCCCGAGCTCGACCTCTGGGACGAGTCGGTGCTCTCGCTCGACGTCGCTGAGGGGCTGCGGCGCGCGCGCGCCGGCGAGGCGGCGGCCATGAAGGTCGACAAGCGGATCACCAACTCCGACGGCGCCGTCTTCGGACGCAGTGTCGGCGCCTCGGCGTTCGCCACCTCGGCCGGTTTCTCCGGCTCGGCGCGGGGGACGCACGTCTCGTTCGCCGTCGAGCCGATCTGCGACGACGCCGACGGCAAGAAGCGCAACGGCGTCTATTGGAGCGCCTCCCGCTTCGCCAGCGGCCTGGGCGATCCGGAGGCCATCGGCCTGGAGGCCGCCCGCCGCACGTTGGCCAAGCTGGGAGCCCGCAAGATCCCGACCGGCGCCGCGCCGGTGGTCTTCTCGCCCGAGGCCGGTCGCGGCCTGGTGGGCCAGCTGGCCGGCGTGCTCTCGGGCGGCGCGCTCTGGCGGCGCAGCACGTACCTCGCCGGCCGCGAAGGGACGGCGGTCGCCTCACCGCTCTGCGAGCTGGTCGACGATCCGCTGATCCGGCGCGGCCCCGGCTCCCGCGCCTACGACGGCGAGGGGCTCGCCAGCCGCACCAACGTGCTCGTGTCCGAGGGGATCCTGCGGACGTTTCTCTGCGACGTCTATGCCGCGCGCAAGCTCGGGCGCCGCTCGACCGGCTCGGCGACGCGCGCCATCGGCGGCGGCCCGCACGTCGGGGTGTCGAACCTGATCCTGCGCGCCGGCCGCACGCCCGCCGCCGAGCTCGAACGCCTCGACCGGGCCCTCTACGTGACCGATCTGATGGGCTTCGGCTTCAACGCTGCCACCGGGGACTACTCGCAGGGGGCGGGCGGCTTCTGGATCGAGCGCGGCGAGCGCGCCTTCCCGGTCACCGAGATCACCGTCTCTGCCAGCTTCGACGACCTCTGGAAGCGGGTCGACGCCGTCGGCGACGATCTCGACACGCGCTCGTCGGTCCAGTGCCCGACCTTCCGCGTCTCCGAGATGATGATCGCCGGCAGTTGATCGACCGCAGTTAGTCGGTCGACCGGACCAGAGGCGCCAGCGTCGCGATGACGAAAGGGTGCAGCGCGCCGTTGGAGGCGACGATGCCGCGGCGGTTGTAGAGATCCTCGCGGTCGTAGACCAGCGGCTCGCCGTCGACGTCGGTCATGTTCCCGCCGGCGCCGCGCAGGATGGCCTCCGGCGCGCAGGTGTCCCAGATCTTGGTCCGGCCGCCGGTGTAGACGTAGAGGTCGCGCACCGCCTCGCTGACCAGCCCGATCTTGAGGCCCACGCTGCCGACGTTCATCTCGTCCTCGACCTGCAGCGCCTGCTTGATCCGATCGATGCGCGGCGTCCGGTGGGTCTTGGAGGCCACCAGCCGGATGCCGGGGGCGCGCTCGAGCGTGGTGGTGTGCAGCGGCGTCCGCACGCCCTGGCTGTCCTCGACCCAGGCGGTCGCCACTGGGCCGGCGATCCCGCCGTAGACCTTCTCCGAGAGCGGGTGCGCCACCGCGCCCACCATCGGCCGGCCGTCGATCACCAGCCCGATCATCACCACGAAGCCGGTGTCGCCCAGGATGAAATCGCTGGTGCCGTCGATCGGATCGACCATCCAGATCCGGCTCCGTCCCAGGCGCGCGCCCGAGTCGGGAACTTCCTCCGAGAGGACGACGTCCTTGGGAAATGCGGCCGAGAGCCGCTGGAGGATCAGCGTGTTGGCGGCCTTGTCGGCCTCGGTGACCGGCTCACCGCCCATCTTGCTCTCGATGACCAGGCGCTTGCCATGATAGCTGCGCACCAGGACCGCCGCCTCGCGCGCGATCTTCGCCGCGGTCTCCAGCTCGGCCGTGTGATCGCTCATCGGGCGCCGCTCCGGGCCAGATCGCGCGCCAGCGCCGACCGGCCGGCCAGCAGCACCAGCCCCGCCAGGATCGGCAGCGTCACCGTGACCAGCACCGGCAGCTTGAGGCCCATGCGATCGGAGGCGAAGCCGATCACCGTGGGCGATGCGGCGTCACCCAGCAGGTGAATGGCCATGGTGTTCATGGCGAAGCCCCACCCGCGCAGCTGCGCAGGCAGGACGTTGGCCATGGCCGCGTTGAGCGGTCCGGTGTTGAGGAAGAGGAAGGTGAGCGCCACGAACATCGCCGGCCAGAAGATAGCAGGGGAAGGGGAGACGATCCCCAGGACGGCGAACGGAACCGAGAGAATCAGCGACGCGCCGGAGAGCAGGAAGTGACCCGAGGGGTGGCGCGCCGCCATCCGATCGCCGAGCCGCCCGCCGATCAACGTCCCCACCAGGCCCGCCCCCGCCAGCACGCCGCCGAACATCAGGTCCGCGGAGGCGAGCGGCAGGTGGCGCACCCGCACGAAGTAGGTCGGCATCCAGGTCGCCAGCCCGCCGACCACGAAGGTGTAGATGATCTGCGCCGCGGTGTTGAAAAGGAAGCTGGGGATCCGCAGCAGCGCACCGAGAGAAGGCGGAGAGGGGGGCAGCGCCGCGGCGCCCGGGGCGACGTCCAGCGCACCGCGCGGCGGATCGCGCAAGAAGAGCAGGGCCAGCGCCAACAGGGCGCCGGGGGCCCCGGCCAAAAAGAAAGCCCACCGCCAGCCGAAGCGCGCGTTGATGGCGCCGCCCAGCACATACCCCAGCGCCGAGCCGATCGGAATGGCGGCGTAGAAGATGGCCAGCGCGCGTCCCCGGCGCGCCGGCGGGTAATAGTCGGAGACCAGCGACGGCGTGACGACCACGTAGCTCGCCTCGCCCACGCCGGTCAGCGCGCGGGCCACCACCAGCGCCAGGAAGGTGGGGGCCAGGCCCGACCCGAAGGTCGCCAGGCTCCAGACGAAGACACCGATGGCCGCCAGCTGGAAGCGCGGCTTTCGATCGGCCAGCCAGCCCGCCACCGGGGAGACCAGCGAGTAGGTCAGGATGAAGAGGGTGGAGAGCGATCCGGCCTGCGAGTCCTTGAGGTGCAGCGCCGCGATGATCGACGGCATCACCGCCGCCGGGACGAAGCGGTCGAGGTAGTTGAGAAAGTTAAGGCCCGTCAGGATCGCCAGGGCGGCGCTCGGAGAGGGGAGAACCCGGCGGGGCATTCCCTCTGCGTACCACGTCGCCCGGACGTGGTGTAGATTCCCCGCCATGCCGAACCTAAACGACATTTTGTTGGTGCCGGGGAACCGCCCGAAGGTGGTCGCCGACTGTGGAAAGCTGATCGAGGAAGAGGTCGACTCGAAGGGGGGCCTCTCGGGTTTTGCGGTCAAGGCCGCCTTCGCCGTCGTCAAGGCGGTCAAGCCGGGCTTCATCGGCGAGGCGGTCGATCACATGCTCGACGACTTCGTGAATCGGCTGGAGCCGTTTTGGGCCGACGCCCAGGCGAAGAACGAGCCGATCGGCGCGCTCATGAGCGCGCGCGCCGGTCAGGTGGCCGACGCGCTCCTCACCATCAGCGACGAGCGCGCCGCGCGGTCGACCAACGGCACCCTCAAGAAGACCTACGAGAAGCTGCGCCCGACAGGCAAGAAGCACGTCGAGGCAGCGGTGCCGCGGATCGGGCGTCTCATCGCCAAGTACACCAGCGCCGCGCCGGCGGCCTGAGGGCCGCCCCGCGGAGGCGGGGCAGTCGTGACTGGTTGGTCGTTACTGGTTGCTCTTGGCGACGGTCGGGCAGCCGCCGATTCGCGTGGGGGCGACCGCCACGTCGTCGAACCAGACCTGGCGCGCCGGGCCGTGGTAGGCGTCGAACCCGAACTTGAAATAGGTGAGCGCCTCGGTCGAGCCCGGGTAGCCGGTGGCGTCGATCAGCTGGACGTTGTTGATGAAGAGCTGCTGCTCGCGGCCGGTGCCGTTGTACGAGATCTCGACGCACTCCCAGGTCATCGCCGGCAGGGTGTAGAGGTTGGTGCCGCCGCCCGAGAGGCGTCCGTACCCCGTGGGCCACTGATCCGAGTCCGAGGTGTTGAAGGCGACCCCCACGTCCTCGGCGAACTCGATCATCAGATCGTTCGGGCCGCTGCCGATCGAACCGCCGGCGAACGCGTTGTGGTTCATGCCGCCGATCGGCATGTCGCTCTGGATCCAGAAGCGCACCCAGAAGGCGCCCGCCGTCGCCGGCACCGCCAACATCTGGTACGCGCTGCCGGAGGTGCCACTGGAGGTGCTGTTCTTCACGAGAAGGGACGAAGCGCCTGCGTGGTGTTGGGTGGTGTCGATCGCGAAGTCGCGGCTCCAGTCGCCAGGCGCCGCGTTCACCATGTAGATCGCGCCGGTCGGGAGTCCCGGGGTCTCGAAGCCCGAACAGAAGGTGTTGTTCGACGGGCAGCCGCTGGTCCCGGCGGTGCCGGTTGTTCCACCCGAGCCGGTCGCGCCTCCGGTGCTCGAACCGCCCGAGCCGGTCGCGCCGCCCGTGCCTTTGGAGCCGGCGGCGCCGGTTGCGCCGCCCGAGCCCGTGTTGTTGCCACCGGTGCCTGTGACGCCGCCCGAGCCCGTTGCGCCGCCGGTGCTCGGCGTGCCGCCGGTCCCGACGTTGTCGCCGCCGGTGCCGCTGGTCGTGCCACCGGTGCCGGTGCCGCTGCCGCCGGTGCCTGTGGCGCCGCCGGTGCTCGGCGTGCCGCCGGTGCCGCTGCTGGTCGTGCCGCCGGTGCCGGTCGTCCCTCCCGATCCTCCTGCACAAGAAGCGCCGGCAGTCGCCATCGCCAGGGCCACCAAGATGAGAGAACGTGAGCCGAGTCGTCGGTCGCGGGGGCGTGCGTCCATCTGAAGCTTCTCCAGGCTAGTGGGGGAGGGGAGAGGGCATCTTACCCGAGCCGCCGAGGCTTGAGTACGGCGTCGCGCGCGAAGCGCTGCGCTAGGGGCAGGAGAGCGGGCCGGCCGAGATCACGACGTCGTCGTACCAAACGGTGGCGCCGTTGGGATTGTAGGCGAAGTAGCCGAACGAGAATGAGTTGAAGGCCTCCGTCGCCGGTGTCCAGGCGGCGGCGTTGATGATCTGCGTGGCGCCCGAAAAGACGTGGACGTTGCCCGTCGTGCCGTCGAACTCGGCCGTCATGCAGTGCCAGCTGTTCGCCGACAAGGCGCTGTTCGTCCCGCAGGTCGTCCCGGTCGGGTAGAGCATGCCGTTCTTGTTCAGCAGGACGCAGCTGTTCTGCTCGGAGAGCTCGACGTAGTTGCCCATGTTGTAAACCGGATCGGTTCCTGCTCCGAAGAAGGAATCGTGGTCGGGCTGGCCGATGGCCATGTCGCTTTTGATGTAGAGGCGGACCCAGAAGGTCGCCGGGACCGCGACAACCAGCGTGCGGACGCTGACGCCGCTCGAAGGATCGATCCGCAGGGACTGTTTTCCGTCGAACGCGCCCCCGCTTGCGTCGAGGTCCATGACGGCCGCCGCGCCGCCGAAGGTCGCGCCAGGCTCGTTGGGGTCCTCGAAGGTCGCTGTCCCCACCGGATTGTTCAGCGGCGCGCCGTTCGCCTCTTCGAAGTCGGCGCAGAAGATGGCCCCCGACGGGCAGAATCCGCTGGTCGTCGCTCCGCCGGTCCCCGTCGCTCCGCCGGTCCCCGTCGCTCCGCCGGTCCCCGTCGCACCGCCGGTCGCGGAGCCGCTGGATCCACCGCTGCCCTTTGAGCCCCCGTAGCCGGTCGTTCCCCCGGCGCCGCTCGACTTGCCGCCGGCGCCGGTCGTGCCGCCGCCGCCGGTGCCACCGCCGCCCGTCGCACCGCCAGCGCCGCTCGCGGTCGCGCCCCCGGTTCCGTTGAAATCACCGGCGCCGGTGGTCCCGCCCCCACCGGACGAGGCGTCCGCCCCGACCGTTCCCCCCGTCGGCCTATTGCTCCCAGCGTCCCGCGGAGCGATCGAGCCGCCCGAACCCGTTGCGCTGGCGCCGCCGGTGGCGGTTGCCGCCGTGCCGCCCGCTCCGGTCGTGTCGGGGGCCGAACCGCTGCTCGATCCCGCCGCGCATCCCGTCCCGAGCGCGCAGACCGCGACCGTCAACCAGATGAGCGAGCTCGAACCGAATCGTCCGTGACGGGGACCTGCGTGCATCAGAAGTCTGTCCAGTCTAAGAGTCAGCCAAGGAAACCCCGATTTTACCCCGAGCAGAACGCCCCTGAGGCCGCGTTCTGCTCGCGGTGGCGAAATAGTTGGCGATCGACGCTTTGCGGCTCCGCTTGCCGGGGCGGGGCCCGCTCACAGGTTCAAGGGCAGGGGCCAAAATGCCGCCGATTGAGAGAAGCTCGAGAGAAGGGCCTTCGCTGGCGCAGCGCTTCTCGTCGGTGCTGATGCTCGGCGCGTCACTCTTGGTGGGCACGGCGGTGCCTGTGTTCGCACAGAATCGATCGTCGGCCGTGCGCGCGGGGCCGCGCGGCGCCCCGCCTCAGATGCGCACCGGGAGGACCAACGCCACCTCGATGAATCGAAGCGTCGACGTCAACGGGAGCCGCGCCGTCTACATGCGGCGCAACACCGTCGTGCGTCCGGCGCCCCGCCCCTACGCCCGTCCCCCTTACGCCTACAGGGGACGGCGTTACTACGCCTATCACCCGTACGGCTACCACCGCTACGCGCCCTATTCGTGGGGCCCAGCGTTTCATCCGATCGGCTTCGTGGCGGCCACGATGGCGGCGACGGCGATCGCGGTGACGCTGGCCAACGAGCAGTACCAGTACGATCAGGGGGTCTGGTACGCGCCGGCGCCGAGCGGCGGCTATGCGGTCGTCCCGGCCCCGCTCGGCGCAACCGTCGTGGAGCTGCCACCGGGCGCCGTGATGGTCAACCCGAGCACCTACTACTCTGGCGGCACGTACTATGAGCAGGGTGCAGGCGGTTACCTGGTGGTCGCACCAGAGGCCGGGACGGTCGTGGACCAGCTGCCGCCGGGCGGCGAGGAGGTCACCATCGGCTCGCAGAGCTACGTGAAGTTCGGGGAGACCATTTACCAGCCGTTCGAAGAGGACGGCCAGCCGAAGTACGAGGTCGTCCAAATCAGATGAAACGCCAGGTGAGCGGCCAGCGTGCGCCACGCGGGATCAGAAGAGCGCCAGGCGAGAGCGCCAAGCCGGACCAGAAGCCCGAGATCGCCCCTTGACGCGTCGGGTGCGATCAGGCAAGGTTCCCCGGCTTCGGAACTTGATGCGGGGTGGAGCAGCCTGGTAGCTCGTCGGGCTCATAACCCGAAGGTCGCGTGTTCAAATCACGCCCCCGCTACTCTCGTTTTTTCAATGACTCGGCCCGCCGAAACGCGGGCCGAGTCGCTGATGACCGTCGCCGCGTTCAGCGCGCCGATTGTGGCATCGTTGCGAGCGTGCCGACCGATCCGACGCCGAAGGAGATGGTGCTGCGGAGGGAGGCAGCTGTCTGCGGGCTGATATTCCTCTCCTGCTTCCTACTGTTTCTGCACGCCCCGATTCAACAGACCGGCGGCGACGATCGCTATTCTTTGTTGCTGGCGGAGAACTTGCTCCGACATCGGGATTTCACGCTCGAGAGATACCGTCTGCCGAGGCCGGACTATCGTCTCGAGGACATCGGAGAGCACCGGTACTACGGTTTTCCACCCGGCACCTCGGTCCTCTCGATCCCCTACCTGGCCTTCATGTACCTGCGGGGCAAATCCGTTCTTCACGGTGGCGCCTATGACCTGGAAGCAGAGATGGCCCTCGAGACTCGACTGGCCGCCATCCTCATGGCGGCGTTCGCGGTCACCGCCTATTTGACCGCGCGGCTGCTCTTGCCGGCCGCCTGGAGCTTGGCG
>Ga0210387_10004647_pt1 | contig 10517 bp, 6 predicted proteins | sample IncBWC7OmetaG_FD_160108 | JGI IMG/M metagenome (GOLD analysis project Ga0210387, IMG submission 160108) | Forest soil microbial communities from Barre Woods Harvard Forest LTER site, Petersham, Massachusetts, United States - Inc-BW-C-7-O ...
TCGCTGAGCCGGCCCAGGACCGGTACCGGCTGCACGACCTGATCCGCGAGCACGCCCGCGCCCTGGCCGCGCGGCTTGACCCGGACCGTGACCGGGACGATGCCACCACCCGGCTGCTGGATTACTACCAGCACACCACCGCCCGCGCCGACACCCTCCTCGCCCCCCAGGCCCGCCCCGCTCTCGCCCCGGCGGACGGCGCGATCCCGGCCCCAGCGCCCGACCTGGCCGACCGCGAGCAGGCGCTGGCGTGGGCCCGGGCCGAGCGCGCCAACCTGCTCGCCTGCCTGGACTACGCCACCGGAACCGGCCACCACGCCCGGGTCATCGCGCTCGCCGCCGGCACCGCGGCCCTGCTGCGGCACGACGGCCCATGGGTGGAGGCCCTTGCCCGCCATATCACCGCCGTACGCGCCGCACAGCATCTCGGCGATCAGCTCGGCCAAGCCAACGCCCTCATTGACCTTGGGGACGTGCGGCGGGCGACCGGGGACTATCCCGGCGCGGCCCAGGCCCTGGAGGAAGCACTGGGCATCTACCAGGACCTCGGCGACCGGCTCGGCCAGGCCAACGCCCTCACTTTTCTGGGCGAGGTGCGGAAGCCGACCGGGGACTATCCGAGCGCGGCCCAGGCCCTGGAGGAAGCACTGGGCATCTACCAGGACCTCGGCGACCGGCTCGGCCAGGCCCATGCCCTTTCCCAGCTGGGGGATCTGCGGCGGATGACCGGGGACGTTCGGAGTGCGACCGGGCACCTGGAGGAGGCGCTGGGCATCCGCCGTGACCTCGGCGACCGGCGCGGGCAGGGGAGCACTCTCACCAACCTGGGGATGATGCGGCGGATGACCGGGGACTTTCCAGGCGCGGCCCAGGCCCTGGAGGAAGCACTGGCCATCTACCAGGACCTCGGCGACCGGCTCGGCCAGGCCAACGCCCTCACTTTCCTGGGCGAGGTGCGACAGCTGACCCGGGACTATCGGGGCGCGGCCCAGGCCCTGGACGAGGCGCTGAGCACCTACCGCGACATCGGGAACCGGCGCGGCCAAGCCAACGCCGTCGCGTGCCTAGGGATGGTACGGCGGGCGACCGGGGACTATCCGAGCGCTGCCCAGGCCCTAGATGAGGCGCTGAGCACCTACCGCGACATCGGCAACCGGGGCGGTGAGGTCACTACCCTCAACGAGGTTGGAGTGCTGCACAGGCTCTGCGGCGACTTGCGCCAGGCCAGGTCATGCCACCAGCAGGCCCTCGACCTGGCCCGCCAGATCGGCAGCTCCTGGGATGAGGCCCACGCGCTGGCGGGCCTGGGCCGGTCCGCACTTGCCGTCGGCGATGCCGCCAACGCAGAAGAAAGGCTGCGGCAAGCACTTGAGATCTTCCAGCGTATAGGGAGCGTCGAAACCGCCGACGTTGCTGCCGAGATCAAAGCTATTACCGGTTCACGACCGACCGCTCCATGATCGTATCTTCAGCGAAGGGCGATCACGCTGCCGCACCCGGAATACTTCTGACACGACCACTCCGCCCACCTGGCCGCCCGCGGCGATGACCAGGCCGCCGTGGCCGCGGCCGGCGAAGCCGCTGTCATCGCCGTCCGGCTGTGCTGTCAGCCGCCGGCCGACAGCGCGGACACCATCCAGCCGGCCAGGCCCGCACCGCGGCCTCGTGATGATCGCAACGGCCCGCCCAGGCCAGCACGCTGCCACGAACCAGGCCGCTGATCCGGCGCTCTGGCCGTTCGGATGTGGCATTGATCGCCAGCCAGCGACCCAGAGGAGCGTGCATCCGGCGGCTACGTGCGCGGGCGTCGGCAATTAGGTTCCTCTCCCTAACAGTCGTCCGTGACCGGGGGACGCGGTAATGGCGTGAAAGGCGGCCAGGCTGACGCGTGGTGGCGGGCTGGGGTCGCCGCTGCGCTGTGGTGCGGGCGGTGCACTGGTGCGGGCATCCGCATGGGCGGAGCATTCGGGGTGGTTTGCGAAGATTAGGTGCGGCCGCCCGCTGACGTCGTCCTGCCTTGGCGGGCCAGACCCCGTCTAACAGTCTGAACGCCGGGGGCTGCTTTTCAGGGCTGTTACCTGGTGCTTCGAGCCCGCGGACCAGATTTCCGCTTGCCCCGCAGCTCCTGCGGGCGGCCGTGACCGTATCCCCTCTCATCGTTGGAGCGATGATGCACGAGGCAGAAGATGAGCCGCTGTTCGCCGACCGCGCTGCTGGGATCGACATCGCCAAAGCCGGGATCGAGGTCACCGTCCGGGTGCCCAGTGATACCCGACGCGGTGGCCGGCAGCAGGAGACCCGCTCGTTCCGGACCACTCGCAAGGACCTGCTGGCCCTGGCGGACTGGCTGCGGTGCTGGGGCGTGACCAAGATCGGGATGGAATCGACCGGGGACTAATGGAAACCGGTGTACTTCCTGCTGGAGTCCGAGGGGCTGGACTGCGTGCTATACCACGCCGCGCAGGTCAAGGCGCTGCCAGGAAGGCCCAAGACCGACAAGCTGGACTCCGCCTGGCTGGCCAAGATCACCGAGCGGGGCGCGCTGCCGGGCAGCTTCGTACCCCCGGAAGAGATCCGCAGGCTGCGCACCCACACCCGCTACCGGCGGCACCTGACCCAGGCCCGGACCGCGGAGAAGCAGCGGGTGGAGAAGCTGCTGGAAGACGCGCACCTGAAGCTCTCCAGCGTGATCTCCGACATCCACGGCGTCTCCGGCCGGGCCATGCTGGAGGCCATCGCTGCCGGGGAGCGCAGCCCGAAGGCCCTGGCCCAGCTCGCCCGCGGCACCATGCGCGGCAAGGCGCGCATCGCCGCCGTTCGGCGCGGCCGAATCTGCGCGGCCTCACGGCGCACGGCGATCGCCGATCAGGCCGATCTGCGCTCTTGACTCGCGCGCTCATTTCGATGTGAGGGAGTCGGCTAGGTCGCATGCCTATGCGCCTTAACGCACCCCGATTCGTACTCCGAGCGAGCGCGTACCACCAGTTCACCGATTCGGGCGCGCCGAGGCATGGGCCAAGTTGTTCGACATGCAACCGGATGACTTGAGCGCAGCCGGGTCATGCGCGACAGCGCTCGCTCCACGTCATCGAACCGACAGTCTCGGTCGTGTCGAGGTCACCGGTCGCGACGACATGCCGCCTGGACTTCACGATCCACGCGCCGAGGTGCGGCGGACCGAGGCTGTGCCCGCCCCGTCTGCGGCCGGTGGCGGCACGAAGCCGCCGGACAGCGGGCCGCGGTCAGCCGCGCAGTCGCACGCGATAAACCCGGTGACGTCGGTAGTCATCCCGGCGATGATGGCCAGCGTGGAGGAGGTCGAGGTCGTCGTCGCCCATAACGAGCGCGCGACCCTGCGCGTAGGCGACGTGTTCCTGAAGATCGACGCTGATCAGACCCGCACCGACGTCGAGGTCGAGGCGATGGCGATGGCGCCGATCCCGACCCCGGAGATCCTGTGGCTGAAGCCGCCGGTGCTCGCGCTCGCCGCCCTCCCAGGGACGGCACTCGGCCACCTCGGCGAGCCATCTACCGCGTCGTCGGCCGCGTGGGCCGCGGCGGGTGCCGCAGTACGAACGCTGCACGACGCGCCGCTGCCGCCATGGCCCGGCCGGAGCCTCGACGAGCTCGCATCGCGCCTCGACGGCGAATGCGAGTGGCTCGTCGCCAACGACGTCCTTCCCGCGGACCTGGTCACACGTAACCGCCAGCTCGCCGAGACTGCACTCCGGCCGTGGACACCAGTGTTCATCCATGGCGACCTGCAGGTCGACCACGTCTTCGTCGACGGTGACCAGGTCACCGGTGTCGTCGACTGGTCCGAGGCGTCCCAGGGCGACGCGCTCTTCGACGTCGCCATCCTCACGCTCGGACACAAGGAGCATCTTGGCGACGTCGTCGCCGGCTACGGCACCGACGTCGACCGCGACCTCATCCGCGCGTGGTGGTCGTTGCGATGCCTGACTAACGTCCGCTGGCTTGCCGAGCACGGCTACGGCTCGCCCGAGGAGTTCCCCGAGGTCGCCGTGCTGCGATCCCGGCCGTGAGGCTGCACGAGCCCGCCTGCTACGGGCGCCCGTTCTGCCGCGATCGCGGGGCCATCTCCCGAAACGGCGAGGTTATGGTCCTCGAAGATCCTGGGCAGCCGGTCGGCGACGTCGGAAGCCGGCGCGCGACTCGAGTCGAAGATGCGCCTCAGCCGAGGACCAGCAGTGTCGATAGCTCTCATCCGGGCTTGCGGCCGGACACGAGCATGCGCCTATCGGTCACGGACAGCACGCGTGCGTAGATCGTGATGGTTACTGTGCGGGCTGCAGAGTGATGCGAGACTAACGAGAACGAGACATTCGGTAATGCCCCGGCCAGTGTGTCGGGCCACCGAACTGGCCGTTCTGCGCGCGTGAGCAACCGTCTCCCGGACCAGCGTACGCGCGTCATAATCGATATGCGCGGAATTACTACAGCCGGCCAGGTCGCCCTGATGACACTGGGTTACAGGAAAGTGGTCATTAGGATCCGGAGGTCGGCGGGACTTGGTACCCGTGCCGGGCCGGCCAGCCCAGTCAGGGGCTTCGGCGAGCCCCACAGAAACCCCACAACTCAGCGACACGGCGGCCGATCCCCACAGGAATCCCACGGACGAAACGGCACACTCCGGTACACTTGTTATCCGTGTTAAAGATACGGAAAATAGCCGGTCAGCAGCGTCGATGCGCGTGAGCTGGGCTGTTGGCGGTTTTTCCAGGTAAGTGCTCTCGGGATGATAGACCTCCTGAAAAGCGGAGGGTCAACAGTTCGACCTTGCCCTGACCACCAGTTCAGGGCTATTTATCGTCCAACTGCTTGGCGATGCCCAGAATGGTGAGCGTGAACGCAACCTGCGGGTGGTCGGGCCTGTAGCCGTCTGGAGGATGGCCGGGGCGCGTTCGAGGGTCGCGCGGCTGCGGGCAGTCCACCCAAGTAGCGGGGCGCTACCCTAGGCGATCCCGGGGACGACCACGGGAATGAGAGCAAGGGATATTGTGCGCTGCCTGGCGCGCGACACCTGGTGGCTGCAGGCTGCGCCGCTGTGGTGGTGTTGGTAAGAACGGCGCTAGGAACCGCCCTTAGCCGTCTAACATTAGTTCGCTGAACACAGGCAAGGGCGGTCGCCGGCTTTGTAACACCTTTTACGACGTTCACCGGGCGGCGCGGCGCCCGATGCGGGCCCCGCCGGTGATCATGTCGAGAATCGTTCGATTCCCGACACCGCAAGGCTCACGCCGCAACAGATTCGCCTTGCTGTTCGGCACCTTGAGGAATTAAAGGCACGACGACACTTCACGCTCAGGCGATTGACCCGTCCGGATTCAAGCCGAACCGGCGCAATCGCTCCGCTTCGTCGAGCCTGCCCTGCTCGTTCAGCAGGCGGACCAGCCGCTCACCGGCGTCCTGGTCGCCGACGTAGGCTCGGGCGCGCAGTCCCTCTAGGTCGCCGCGTTCGGCCAGCAGACCGGCCAGCCACCGGGCGGCATCCTCGTGGCCTTCGTCGGCTCGGGCGCGCAGCTCGTCCAGGTCGCCGCGCTCGGCCAGCAGCCCGTTCAGTACCTCGCCGGCGAGCCAGTCGCCTTCGTCGGAAGCGCGCCGGTACATGGGAATGGCGTAGCGGTACAGAAGCCGCCTTCTGGCGTTATAAGCGAGCCGGGCCGCGTCGGCGGGATCGCGGACGCAGCTGAGGATGGCGTCCCAGGTGCTGGCGGGTACACGGGCGTAGTGGCGTTCCCGGATGGCGTGCTGGATCAGATAATCCGCCGCGTTGTAGCCGACGATCTGGCCCATGCCGACCCCGGCGGGACTGAGCGCGGCGGCGGCGCCGAGCAGCTTGGTCGTGGCATACGCCAGAGCCTGGTCGAACCAGTTCTCTGGCGCCTCGGCTTGCTGCCGGCTGGTGCAGTAGCCCGCGGCGGCGCGCAGCAAGTCGGCGCTCAGCGGGGAGCGGGCGCCAAGCCGGGCCGCGTCCAGCGCCGCGGTCAGCACCGCCCACCCGTACGGGGCGGCGGTCTGGGCGTCCTGCCAGCGGGCGACCAGCTGAGGCGCGGCCGCCAGGGTCTGGGTCAGCCCGTACCTATCACTTTCGACCTGGACAGCATCAGCGTGGCCTGAATGTTCTGCCCCCGCAGGCTGGTGACGCGGAGACCACCGCAGCGGACTGGGGTGGGAGAAGATAGGAAAGGATTGAACGCCACGTTCAAAGCGGGGCATCGCTTTCGGCGTTTCCGGGTGCCGGCGCGGGCGTGCTGGCGCGGGCGATCACGTCGCGTAGCTGATAGCGGCCGGCTACCCCGAGCTTGGGGTAGGACCGGTACAGGTGCGAGCTGACCGTGCGCGGTGAGAGGAACAGCCGGTCGCCGATCTGGGCGTTGGTCAGGCCGTCGCTGGCCAGGCGGACGATCTGGCGCTGCTGGGGGGTCAGCTCCCACAGGGCATCGGGTTCGCCGGGCGCGTCGGCGACGGCGACTCCGCACGCTCTCAGCTCTGCCTCTGCCTGCTGCGTCCACGACCGGGCACCCAGCCGCCGGAAGGTTCCCAGGGCTTGTGTCAGGACAGGCTTGGCGTCGTTGATCCGGCGCTGCCGGCGCAGCCATTCGGCGTAGTCGAGGCGAAGCTGGGCCCGCTCGAAGGGCCACTGGTCCCCGGCCGGGTCGGACAGCGCCTTGTCAAAGTGGGCCTCGGCCCCGCCAGGACCGGCGAGGATGCCGCGGGCTCGGGCGATGAGCTGCTCGAGCCGGGGAGAAGCCGGTCCGCCGACATGGCTGAGCGCCCGCTCCAGGACGTCTTGTCCTTCCATCCCCCGGTCGGCGCGGACCGCGGCCGCGGCGAGATCGGCCACGCCGAGGTAGGAGAAGATGTTGTGGACGGGCGCGCCGTCCTCGCTGAACAGGCGGCGGAGCTGGGTGAAGGCCAGCAGGTAGCTGCCGTCGGCGAGGGCGGCGATGCCGAGGGCCCGCTGGGCCCGGGCGGCGATGAGCCCGCATTCTGCCGGATCGGCGGTGCCGAGCGCGCGGTCGGCATGCCGGCGTGCCGCGCCGGAGTCGCCGCGCAGGGCCAGGACAGTGGCCGCGATCACGTCGGCGGCCGCGGCGATGAGGTCCATCTGCTTGGCCTCGGCCAGGTCGGCGGCTTCGGCGGCGGCTTCCTGGGCCTCGTCCCAGCGTCCCAGGTCGATATAGGCCCACCCGAGCGCGGTCACGCCCAGGCCGCTGGTGCCCTGTATGCCGGGTGCCTGCAGCCGCTGCATGGCGTCGTCCAGCAAGGTGACCGCCAGTCCGGATTCGTCCAGGAGCCACGCGGCGTAACCGGTTCGCCGCAAGGCGGGCTCGTTCAGGGAAGAGCTGCTGACCTGGCGGAGGTACTGGAGGAGTTCGCTTCTGCTGCCGAACGGATCGGTGCAGGCCCGTATCCAGAGCCTGCAGGCGTTGAGGTCAATGATCGGGCCCGGGCCGGGAGTCGGCAGGTCTTGGTGTTCCAGGAGTCCGAGAACGCGGCTTACGGCCTGGCAGCTTTCCGGCGCGCCTGAGTGGTAGAGGGCGATGGTGGCGTCGGAGAGGGCGTCCCAGGCGAGGGCCGGCTGGTCACGCGCTGCCTCTTCGGCGACGGATAGGAGCGCCGCCAGCGCGGCGGTGTGGTGGCCTGAGCAGCCCAGCGCCCATCCGGCGTCGTGGCGGGCGGTCATCCGCAGGTGCGGGTCCGCTGTGACAGCGAGGGCGCGGCTGGTGAGATCCTGGATCCAGTCCGTCTGGCTGGTGGGGACAGCGGCCGAGGCGGCGGCTACCAGCCTGCGGGCCTGGTCTGCGCGGTCGGGGCTTAGTTCGGCGGCGCGTTCCATGGCCAGCGCGGCGGCGGCCGCGCCGCCGCGGTATTGCGCCTGGGTGGCGGTGGCCTCCAGCAGCGAAGCCACCTGCTCGTCGGGCTGCAGGGCCGCGGCGGCCAGGTGCCAGGCCCGCCGGTCTGGCTGGTCGTGCAGGGCCCGGGCGAGCCGGCGGTGCGCCGCGGCACGCTGCGCGAACGGCGCGCCGTGGTAGATCGCGGACCGGACCAGGGGATGGGAGAAGTGCAGGCCGGTCCTGTCCACCGTGACCAGGCCCACCTGCTCGGCCGGCGCGAGCGCGCGCGCATCCGGCCCGGCACCGTAGCTGGCTGCGCTCAGGTCCGGGCCGTCCGCCACGGCGGCCAGCAGCAGGGCGGCTTGCGCCTGTTCGGGCAGGGCGGCGAACCGGGCGGTGATGACGGCGCTCAGCCGGTCACTCAGCGGCAGCGGCTCGGCGGCCCAGCGGCGGCTGGCGGCCGGATCGTCGGCGATCACCTTGGCCAGCTCGATCAAAGCCATGGGATTACCCGCCGCCTGGGCGAGCACCTGCGCCCGGGCCCGCCCGCGGGGCGGCACGGGCTGCGCGTCCAACAGGCGGCCGGCGTCGGCCGCCGGCAGCGGCCCCAGATGCAGCTCCGGGAATCCCCGGTCAAAGCCGGCGGGCGGGGCCTGGCCCCGGACACCCACCAGCACCACGACCGGCTCGGCGTCCAGGCGGCTGGCGGCGAACGCCAGGGCATCCAGCGAGCTGCGGTCCAGCCAGTGAGCGTCATCGGCGACCACCAGGACCGGGGACCGTTCGGACAGATCCGACAGCAAGGTTAGAACTGCGGCCCCGGTCAGCAGCGGGTCGGCAGCAACCGGGTCCGCGGCGAGACCCAGAGCCCCCAGCAGGGCCTGGGCCTGCCGGCCGGGAAGCCCGGCGGCGGCCGGCAGCACCGGCCGCAGGAGCTGATGCAGCCCGGCGAACGCGAGCTTCGACTCCGATTCCCGGCCGGTGACCGACAGTACCCGCATGCCCGCCGATCGGGCCCGCCCGGCGGCGTCGGCCAGCAGCACGGACTTGCCCATCCCCGCCTCACCGGTGACCAGCAGCACCTGGCTGGCCGGGAGGGCCGGATCTACCAGGGCGCGCAGCCGGGCCAGGCCGGCGTCCCGGCCGATGATCGGTGCCTGCTGCCCCGCGGGGGGGTCACCGGGACCTGGCATGTGCCTGTCCTCTCGGCCAGTGCGTTTCGTCAACGCCGTCCCTGTGGCCAACAGCGGCCGCGGCCCGGGCATGCCCGCAGCGCGCAAAGTGCAGTCATACCACGGGTACCGCCCCGCACCGGCCCGGAGCCACAGTGGTGACTAGGCCAGGCGTTACCGCCGCAAGCACCAGACGATGAGGATCGCGATGCCTTTTGTCACTGTCGGGCGGGAGAATTCAGCAGGGGGCAGGCGAGCTCTGGTGCCGGCTCCGCGTGACGTGGCCGGGCTACCTCGCCACGCACAGCACCGAGCAGATGGTGTACGTCGGTGACGACGGCCTGATCGGCCGGCACGACTACGACCTCGAGATCGCCGGCAACAGCAGAGGCGCGCACTGCATCTCCCGCTACACGCAGCCAGCGGCATCATGATCCCCACCAGGCACAGGATCTTTCCCGAGCCGAAGACGGCCAGGCGCTCACCGATCCGCTGCTTGTCTCAATCGACCTCAGTGAGGTCGCGTTCGCGTGAACGGTGAATACCCGGAAAACCACAACGAAAGATTAACGGTGTCGACCATGCCTGCCGCCGACACCGCCGGCGGTGAAGGTGCGGTGCCGCTGGTCCTGCTCCAGCACCAGGTCAGAGCAGCTGGTCGATAGTGATGGGCAATGAGCGGATGCGCCGGCCGGTGGCGTGGTAGACGGCGTTGGCGATTGCGGCGGCGACTCCGACCAGGCCGACCTCGCCGACGCCTTTGACGCCGATGGGGTTGGCTGGATCGGGCTCGCCCACGAAGGCAACGTCGATGTCGGGCACGTCGGCATTGACGGCGACGAGGTAGTCGCCAAGCGTCGCGTTCGCGACCCGCCCGCTGCCCGGGTCGCTGATCGTCTCCTCGAACATCGCCATGCCGATGCCTCCGACGGTCCCGCCGATGATCTGACTGCGGGCAAGCTTCTCGTTGACGATCCGGCCGCCATCGGTCACCGACACGATCCGTGCGATCCGCAGCACACCGAGCTCGGGGTCGACCCTGACCTCGGCGAAGCGGGCACCGAAGGCGCCTGCGGGGACCGTGCCGTGCGAGGCCCCGACGAGCGTGCGGCCGAACCGGCCCAGACGCGACACGACGAGTGACTCCACGATGACGCCTGTGTCCGAGCGTGACGGCGCGCTGTCCCCGTCGGCGGTGAGCTCGTCCAGCCCGTGACGCTCGAGGATCTCGGCGTAGGTCTGCCCGCGCGATTCATCGTCGCCGCGCGCTAGGCGGCCGTCCCGGGCGACGACGTCCTCGGCCGCGCAGCCCTGCAGCGGCGAGCCGGAATCGCCGGCGACGAGCGCGAGGAACCGTTGCACCAGCGCGACGCAGGTGTTGTGGACCGCGCTCCCCAGGGCCGCGGTCAGACCCGATCCGCCGGCCTCCGGGGCCCGTGGAAGCCGGGTATCGCCGAGTTCGAACGTGACGCGGTCCATCCCC
>Ga0210387_10004648_pt1 | contig 10516 bp, 9 predicted proteins | sample IncBWC7OmetaG_FD_160108 | JGI IMG/M metagenome (GOLD analysis project Ga0210387, IMG submission 160108) | Forest soil microbial communities from Barre Woods Harvard Forest LTER site, Petersham, Massachusetts, United States - Inc-BW-C-7-O ...
GGTGATGTGTACCTCAGCGGCGCACTAGCATAGGCTTCCAGCCTGTAATTTGTTCGCGCCATCGAGCGATGCTTTTCAGGTATCCGCCGTTTTCCGATTTGTGCATAATGCTCAGGGTTTCAACCCACCCACGTCACCTTCTCGAAATGTCCGATTTCTGCAGAAAGCGGAACACTGCGCCGAACGCCGAACGCCAATAGATGTTGCGGACCCCAATAATCACTGCCGATAGTGCCCGTCGGAACGCCCCTATGAATCGTTTAGAAAATAAAGTCGCCATCGTTACGGGAACAGGTGACGGAATCGGCCGCGGGATTGCCCTGGTTTTTGCGCGGGAAGGAGCCAGGCTGGCGATCTGCGACCTCAACGTCACGGAGCTCCGCGAGACGGAGCAACTCCTTCAAAAAACGGGTACCCAGGTTCTAGCCGTACCAATCGATTTGAGAGAGGCGTCGCAAATCTCCGCGTTTGTGGAACGCACAGCTTCGACATTCGGGCAAATTGACTGTCTGGTAAATAACGCAGCGGTGATGCCCGTTGCTCCGACCGAAACTATTGAGCCGGAAACGGTCGATCAGATCCTGCAGGTGAATCTCCGGGCACCAATCTTGTTTACCCGATTCGTGATCCCACATATGCGTAAAGCCGGGGGCGGCTCTGTCATTCACATGGCAAGTGTGACCGGCCACCTCGGTCATCCCGGCATCACCGTTTATGGAGCAACCAAAGGAGGATTGATCGCATTGGCCAGGGGACAAGGCGTCGAACTGGCTCCGGACAATATCCGGGTGAACACAGTCTCGCCCGGAACAGTCGACTCGCCGATGTTACACCGCTTTTTGGCTGAGAATGCGACCGATCTGCAAAAGGCCAGAGACGGCTTCGATCGGTTGCATCCAAGGGGCAAGGTTGGTTCGATCGAGGAAGTCGCGGCGGTTTTCGTTTTTCTTGCGAGCGACGAGGCTGCGAATATCACCGCGACCGATATCCGCTGCGACGGCGGCTATGCTGCCCGGGGGCAACAACCAACTTCGTGATCCTATGAAAGTGACGGACATCAGAACCCTGGTGGTGAACGCCGAAATGCGAAACTGGGTTTTTTGCAAAGTTGAAACGGATCAGCCCGGTCTGTTCGGCTGGGGAGAAGGTTCCCTGGAATGGAAGACCCGCGCGGTGGTTGGGGTGATTGAGGATCTGGCCCAGATGGTCATCGGCGAAGATCCGCGGCGCATCGAACACATTTACCAGAAGCTTTATCGCCAATCGTTTTGGCGGCTCGGCGTTATCGGGATGAGCGGTATTTCGGCGATCGAACAGGCGCTCTGGGACATCAAAGGCAAGCTTCTCGGGGTCCCGGTTTACGAACTGTTAGGGGGACAGGTTCGCGAAAAAGTTCGGATGTATACCCATCTCGGAGGAGGCGATATGCGGTCTGTCTACGAGACATTCGAGGTCGGACCGCTCATCGATCTCGCCCAAAAGGTGATTGGAAATGGCTACACCGCGGTCAAGGTGGTGTTTGTTCCCTACTCGGAGCCTTTGGAAGGAATCGGTAAAGTAAAACGCTTCGCTACGCTGATGGGAAAACTACGCGAGGCCATCGGTGACACGGTCGATGTGATGATCGATTTTCACGGCCGGACTTACCCGGCCATGGCTATTCAATACATCCAGGCGGTCGAAGAATATTTTCCCTACTTCTGCGAGGAACCTGTCCCTCCGGAAAACGTGGAAGCGCTCCTGGAGGTCCGACAATCCGTACGAGTTCCGATCGCCACCGGTGAACGACTCGTGGCGCGCCATCAGTTCAGACCCGTTTTCGAGCAGAGAGCCTGCCACGTGATCCAACCCGATCTCTGCCACTGTGGAGGAATCATGGAAGCGAAAAAAATCGCCGCCATGGCAGAGACCTACCAGATGGGCGTCGCACCGCATAACCCTCTCGGGCCAATTGCCAATGCCGTCGCCCTGCACTTTGCGCTTTCGACGCCAAACTTTTTGATTCAGGAAGACATGCTGATGGATGTCCCGTGGCGCTGGGATGTGGTGCGGAGTTCGCTCAAGACCGAAAACGGCTATTGGCTTCCCACGCAAGCTCCGGGACTCGGAATCGAGGTGGACGAGGAACAAGCGAGGAAACATCCGTTTCAACAAGAAGTGATGCATTCCACGACGATTCGGGCCGATGACGGAGCGGTGCTGGATTGGTAGTGTCAGTGTCAGTGCCAGTGTCAGTGCCAGTGCCAGTGTCAGATGGCGCCTCGATGGGCGAATGGCTTTTGTCCCGGAGGGACAGGCTGATCGTAGCCAGGCACGAAGTGCCTGGGTAGCGACGCACAGAGGTCCCGTCCCGGAGGGACAGGCTGATCGTAGCCAGGCACGAAGTGCCTGGGTAGCGATGCAGAGAGGTCCCGTCCCGGAGGGACAGGCTGATCGTAGCCAGGCACGAAGTGCCTGGGTAGCGATGCAGAGAGGTCCCGTCCCGGAGGGACGGTCGAAGTCATTGTCAGTCCCACAGATATTTGTCGTCGAAACTGAGCCCGGCATGAGCAAGCGACAGCGCATCGAATGCTCATGCCGCTTCAGAAACGCCAGGTCTTCCTGTGGAAAAGTTCGGGTCCGATGATGTTCGACCTGATTTTGGATGGAATGAATGGTTTTTGGCAACTGCGAGACGCTCACACTGAAAGCGCCATAACCCTGTTGCCAGCTAAAGTTGTCCAGTTGTCGAAAAGTCTGGTGAAAGATCTAAGCTGAGATCGGTTCAATCGTCCCGCTGGGACGGGCTATTTTCCTCATGATTCCAGGCACTTCGTGCCTGGCTACGATCAGCCTGTCCCTCCCGGGACAAAAGCCATTCGCCCATCGAAGCGCCACACAATTATCTTAGCGCTTATGGGGTAAACCCTGGGCTATGTCGCACGTACGAAACCTTGGGCTTCTGAATGCTGCAGCCGGCCCCGGGGCAAAAAAATCCAAACAGCCTTTAACTTTGCGCGATTCGGATATGACGCTTAACAGCTAAACAGATACCGACGCGGGGCGTAATGTTAGCGCCTGAAGCTTCGGCATCCAGACCTCCGACTCCGACTCCGACTCCGACTCCGACACTGACACTGCCCCTGCCCTCCGCCTCACCGATTGCGGAGCAGATTTCTTTGCAGCCAGGCGCTCAGCTGTGTACTCAAGTTTGTCTGCTCGTGCACAGAATAGGCGCCCACCGCCAGGAGCATGAGCGCCCCGGTCCAGATGTACTGATAGTAAGCGGTCACATGCAGTTGGTTGAGGGAGTTCTGCATGAGGATCAGCAAGATCGCCCCAAGCAACGTGCCCGCGACAGTACCGCGTCCACCAAAAATGCTGGTCCCTCCAACAACCACTGCGGTGACCGAGGCCAAAGTAAACTGGCTTCCGGCCTGAGGATCTCCACTCCCGATTCGAGCGGCAACGACTAGCCCTGCTAACGCAGCCATGAGGCCGCAAAATAGATAGGCGCAAAAGCGCACTCGCCGAACCGGGATCCCTGCGACAAAAGCCGCTTCCGGGTTCGATCCGATGGCATACAACTGGGTCCCAATCCGACCGCGTAGCTGTAAGATCTCTCCCGCAATCACCAGAAAAATCACCGCCCATCCAATGATCGGAAACCAACCAATTCGCATCGTGACGGCATCCGAAAAAGCCTCACTTACTTTGCCGCCTGGACTTGGTCGAACGATCAGGGCCAGACCCGTGACGATAGAAAAGGTTGAGAGGGTCGAAATCAGGTCCGGAATGCGCAAATACAGGATGATCGAACCGTTCAACGCGCCGATGAGAACGCCGACCATGAGACAGATAGCGATTCCGGCGGCGATGTTACCTTGCGCATCGCCGGCAATGACATAAGAAGCCACCCCCGTCGTCAGACTCATGGAAGGACCGACGGAGAGATCAATCCCGCCGATCAAAATTGCCATCATCTGACCGACCGCGACCAGAGCCAAGGGAGTTATCTGGATCACCAGATTCCCTAAATTGCGTTCGGTCAGGAAGTAGGGAGAACGCGAAGTAGTGTAAGCGGCGAGCAGCAGAATGAGAACACCCAACAAACCTGCGCCGGCATAGCGCCGGAGCAAAACTTCCCTCATGCTTACCCGACGGGCGTTTCGACCAGCGTCCTTCGCAGCGGACTTCTCGGCGACGGCAGGCGCCCGTTTCTTGCGCACCGCGCTTCCGATGATTCGTTCTTCCGTTGCCTCGGCAGCACTGACCGAGTCGACAATGCTGCCATGCGCCACCACCAGGATGCGATCGCACACCCCGATCAACTCGATCAGATCCGAGGTCAGTACGATAAGTGCGGCACCTTCGTCCGCCAGACGTCGGATCACCCGATAGAGCTCAAGCTTGGTTCCGACGTCCACACCCACAGTGGGCTCTTCAAAAATGTAAAGTACAGGTTGTGCCAAAAGCCAACGCCCGAAGACCACTTTCTGTTGGTTCCCGCCACTTAGAAACTCGACGGGCTGTTCCGAAGACGGAGTGCGTATTTTGAGGCGATCGATCGTTTCTCGCACCGCCGCCGACTCCTGCCGGTTCGACATAACCCCGAGTTTGCTCCAGGCGGAGAGATGCGGAAGGGCAATATTTTCGCGAATCGAATGCGCGATAAATAAGCCTTCCCCCCGGCGGTCGGCCGGCACATAGACAATTCCGGATTGGATCGCATGGCCGGGAGAACGAAGAGATATCCTGGATCCATTCAGCCGGACCCGGCCGGATGCCGGTAGAAGCCCATAGAGCGCTCGCGCAATTTCCCGTTGCCCGTTGCCCTGAATTCCACCAAGACCGACAATCTCGCCGGCAGCAACCGAAAAAGAGACATGCTGAAAATGGCCCGGGCTCGACAGACCCTCTACTTCGAGCCGGGTCTCTCCTCTTTTTCCTGTCTTGGGCGGAAACGCCAGCGACAACTTGCGGCCGACCATCAGGCTGACCAAGGTATCTTCCGCGATCTCCTTGTTCTCCAGGGTGGCAACGATTTCGCCATCCTTCATGACCGTAATTCGGTCAGCAAACTCCAGCACTTCTGGAAGACGATGCGAAATAAACACGATTCCCGTCCCAGCTGCCCTCAATCCGGCCAGAATTTTGCCGAGCTGTTCGGACTCCGCGGGATCAAGCGAAGAGGTTGGCTCGTCGAGGATTAGTACTGCCGGATCGGCCGTCAGCGCCCGAGCTATTTCGACAATCTGCCGCTCGCCGACCGTTAGCTCACCCACTCTCCTTCGCAGGTCAATCTGGATTCCGAGCCGCTGAAGAATCGCGGCCGAACGGCGTTCCATCTCGCGGCGGTCGATGAACACCGCCGAACCCGGCTCTCGTTCCAGCCAGATGTTCTGGGCAACGTCTAGCTCGTCGACCAATCGCGTGTCTTGGTAGACCATCGCGATCCCCAGGTCATGAGCATGCCGTGGAGAAGTGAGGGTCACCCCTTTTCCACGGATCTGGATCCTTCCGGAGTCCGGTCGATGGACTCCGGCCAATATTCGCATCAAGGTGGACTTGCCGGCGCCATTCTCGCCTACCAGCCCGTGTATTTCACCCGCTCGACAGGCAAAAGATACTTTCACCAGGGCGTGCACACCAGGGAACGACTTGTCCACCTCTGTGACGGCCAACACGGGTACCGGGGTCTTCTCAAGAGCATGGCGTCGCTCGTCGCTCATGATTTGAACAACGTTTTCAGCTCGTCATCTGACAGATCCGTGTCGACAAAGACGCCGTCGGGCAAAGCCGGACGGAGATAGTCCTTATAGTTTTCCGAAGTGATGAGCCGCGGTTCGATAATCTGGCGTTTGGGAACATCCTCGCCATTCAGCAGCTTGAGAGCCGTCCGTAACGCAATGACACCCTCCCAGGTTGGTTCGGACAAGAGGCCGATTTTGAATTTCGGATAGTTGCCGCTCTGTTCCTGGTAAAGCTTTAACAACCCGTTGTAATCGTCCCCAGTCACCGGTACCAACGGCCTTTTAGCCGCCAGCAATGCCTTCGTCGCCCCGGCGGCCACCTGAGAGCCGTCACACCAGACCCCGTCAATTTGCGGGTATGCGGCGATCAAGTCCGCCATCACGACTTTGGCTCGGTCCTCCTCCCAATAAGCGTCGCGGAAGGCCAATACCTGGATGTTGCTGCCCTGGAACGCCTTTTGTGCGCCGGCCCACGCGCTCGCCGTATAGGAGTTACCCGGCAGCCCGCCTAACGCCACGATCTTGGCGGAGTCACCCAATGTCTCCCGCAGCCATTTTCCGAGTCCGAACCCTTTTTTCTCCGGATCGGTGCCGGTAAAGGCCGTCCAAGCTTCGCCGTCCACCGGTAGGTTAAACGGGATGGTCACGATCCCCTGCTTGGTGGCCTCGCGCAGGGCGGGTGCGACTGCCGAACCAGAATTTGGAATACAAAGGATCGCATCAACATTCTGCGAAACCAGGTTCTCGATGTCGTTGACCTGTTTCGAAATATCGCCCTGCCCGTCGACGATGATGAAGTCCGTCACCTCCTTGTGCTGCGAGGCTTCCTTTTTGACCGAATACAAGCATTCGGTTCGCCAGGTATTGCCGGAAAAACCGTTGCTGAAGCCTATTCGAAACGAACCATTCTTCTTGTATTTGCTGCCGCTGACTGTTTCACCGACCGCTGTTATGGCGGCATTGCTGACCGCATCCGCTCCGTAGGCCGGGAAGACCCGGGAGAACGCGGCAAATCCAAGCGCGCCGGCACCCAGGCGGATCGCCTGCCGACGCGTCACGAAATAGACATCTTTTTTGGTTTCCATAATTCGTTATCTCATTGGTGGTTTGTTTGACTGCTTGTTCTTTTGCTGCCGACCAGGTGGTACATCAAAACGCTCAGTGCGATGACTGCGCCCTGAAGGACAAATCGGCTGCCCGTCGAGACGCGCACGATGTTCGTGAAACTGTTTAGCTCCGTAATAAAGATGGCGCCGCCGATCGTTCCGAGAATGCTGCCCGAACCGCCGCTCAAAGCCGTCCCGCCAACCACCACGGCGGCTACCGATGTCAGCAGGAATTGGTCGCCGATCCCCAGACTAGGCGAACCAATGTAGGAAGTAAGCAAAAGTCCTCCCAAGCAGGCCATCACGCTACTCAGAACGTAGGTAGCGATCAGGATGCGATTGATCGGAACCCCCATCAGCCGCGCGGCAGCCGGGTTCGCTCCCACCGCATAAAGCCTGCGGCCGAAGGTTGTCTGGCGCGTGATCCAGGCCATGGCCAAGCCTATCGCGATCCAACAAATCGTGCTGACCGGCAGTCCAAAGAGGTGCCCCTGCCCGCACACCGCGAATTCCGGAGAGATCGAGCCATGGGGCGCACCACCGGTATAAACTAATGCGGCGCCGAACAAAATCGAGTTCGTCCCCAGGGTGGCGACGAGAGGCGTGACGCGCGCTAGCGTGATCAGCGATCCATTGATGAATCCGACCGCGGCCGCCAGGAGTAAAGAAATTGCCAGTGCGGGTATCAGGGTGTCGGATCGCCCAACCATGAGGCTTGTCACCACGATGTTGGACATCGTGACAACTCCTGCCACCGAGAGATCGATACCGCCGACTAACAGTGCCAGGGTTTGCCCGATCGCCACAATCCCCAAAAACGCGGCAATCTGCAGAATGTTCAGGGCCTGACTCACCTGAAACATACCGGGAGAGATCAGCCCGGAGACGAGGTAAAGCAAGATCACCGCGATCCAGACAGCACCTACCTTGTTGAGAAAGCGGAGTGCTTGAGAGAGGCGGCCTGGGGAGCTCATCGTTCGTTGCGCGAGGGCAAGAAATCTGTGTGATATATTGTGATATATTTCTTTGCGCGCAAGCAAAAACCTGGATAAAATTCCCGCACAAAATAGTCGCCCATGAAGATCACCTCCCTGGAGACCCTGCGCCTCGACGAGTTCGACAACGTCTTGTGGGTTCGCGTTGGCACCGAGGCTGGGTTCATCGGTCTCGGCGAGACATTTTATGGCGCCGGGGCGGTCGAGGCGCATATTCACGAAACGCTGGCAGAACGCCTGCTCGGGCGCGACCCGCTACAGATCGAGCGCCTCAATAAGGAGATGGTCAACCTCCCACTGGCACAGTCCTCCACCGGTGCGGAATATCGTGCCGCCTCAGCGATCGACATCGCGCTCTGGGATTTGTTCGGTAAAGTCTGCCGCCAACCGGTTCATCAATTGCTCGGCGGGCTCTGCGCCGACAAGGTGCGTGTCTACAACACGTGCGCTGGGTATCGCTACGTTCGCGGACGAAACATCCGCCCGGTCGATACCTGGAATCTTTCCGAGCAAGAGGGACCGTATGAAGATCTCTCTGCTTTCATGAATCGCGCCGATGTTCTCGCCGAGAGCCTCCTCGAACAAGGGATCACTGCCATGAAAATCTGGCCATTTGATCCGGCAGCGCAAGAAACCGCCGGTCTCTACATCACTGCCGAGCAGATGAAGAACGCGATCGCGCCCTTTGAGAAGATTCGCCGGGCGGTGGGCGATCGGATGGAGATCATGGTCGAGTTCCACAGTTTGTGGAACCTGCCGACCGCCAAGAAGATCGCTGCCGCACTGGCCCCCTACACCCCAACCTGGTTCGAGGATCCGATCCGCATGAACTCACCCCAGGCGCTCGCCGAATACGCACGTTCCACGGAGGTCTGGGTTTGCGCCAGCGAGACTCTCGGCTCGCGATGGCCGTACAAGGAGTTTTTGGAGCGCGACGCCATTCATGTCGCCATGGTGGATCTCTGCTGGACCGGAGGCCTGACGGAAGGCCGCAAGATCGCGGCGCTTGCCGAAACGTGGCATCGGCCATTTGCGCCCCATGATTGCACAGGTCCGGTCGGCTTCGCCGCCGCGGTACACGCGTCGCTCAGCCAGCCTAATACCCTGATCCAAGAGACGGTGCGCGCTTTCTACACCGGCTGGTACCAGGAACTTGTCACCTCCGTTCCGAAGGTCCAAAACGGGTTTGTCTTTCCCATGGAAGGAGTCGGCTTGTGTCTCGATCTTCAGCCTTCCGTCTTTGAGCGGCCAGACCTGCATGTCCGCAGAAGTTGCCTCCAGGAAAGATAGCATGTCTTCTAAACGAAAGCTGTCTGTAGCCCGCCGGAAACACTCGCCAGGAAAACGCGTGGCGGCCGAAGAAACCGCGCTGCCAAAGCCGCCTCGAGAGAACCGATTGAACCTCTTCGATCTAGCCTGCGAGCGGATCGAAGATCTCATTGTCAAATGCGAACTCAAGCCCGGTAGATTCCTTGCCATGCAGGATCTGCAAGAGATGACCGGCTTTGGGCGAACGCCGATTCACCAAGCAGTCAGCCGGCTCGCGGCCGATACGCTTATCGTTGTTCTCCCTCGACACGGGCTCCAGATCGCGCCGATCGATCTCGCGCGCGAACGCGTCCTGTTGCAGCTGCGGCGCGACATCGAGCGTTTCGTCGTTCGCCTCGCGGCCGAGCGTTCGGGACCCTCACATCGCAATCAAATCATCCATCTTACTCGTGCTCTCCGTGATCAGCGGGAACAAATGACCATCGGCGAGTTCAATGTTTTCGATCGGCAGATCGATCGGATCATCTTGAGGGCCGCGGGAGAGACATTTCTAGAGAACACCCTGCGGCCGTTGCATACGATCTTTCGTCGGATCGGCTGGATTTATCATACCCAGATCGCCAGCGGCGCTAGCTTCAACTCAACCATCGATTGCCACCTTGCGGTGCTCGACGCGATCGGCAGTCGCCAGACGGACGCCGCGATGGCCGCCTCCGATGCGCTAACAGATTTCGTCGATCACATGTTCGACGCCATGGAGCGGGAGATCGATCCCGCGCTCCTCGATTGCGGCCTCGAATCTTTGGTTAATACCTGAGCATCCTTGTCTACGGAAAATATCAGCTGTCCCCGAATAGCTATTTCGGGGACCGGACACTAAAATCCATTTCACCATGATTCAGCTATACGATTCCGTCTATCTCCTGGACGGCACCGTTGGAAAACGGCCAATTTATCTTCCACTACTGGTCGGCGAGTGGGGTTGCCTCCTGCTCGATACCGGCTGCTCCTACCACGTCAACGATCTGATCCTGCCGGCGCTCGATCGGTTGCAGCTTCGACCCGAACAGCTGCGCTATATCATTAATACCCATCCGGATTCGGATCACGTGGGCGGGAATGCGGGAATGAAGCGCTGGTCTCCGAAGGCGTTACTCTGCTGTGGCGACGCGGACCGGTTGCAAATCGACCATCCGGACACGCTTTTCGCATCGAGGTACGATGCCTATCGACCGCATGGCGTGTTTTATTCTGCAGAAGTTAAAAGCGGCATTTTAAAAGATCTCGGTGAAGCAGAACCGGTCGAACTGACGTTTCGAGGAGGAGAGCACCTTCGCCTGAGCCCGAATTGGGATCTCGAAATCCTGTGCCTTCCGGGCCACAGCAAAGGGCATCTCGGAATACTCGATCACAA
>Ga0210387_10004650_pt1 | contig 10515 bp, 14 predicted proteins | sample IncBWC7OmetaG_FD_160108 | JGI IMG/M metagenome (GOLD analysis project Ga0210387, IMG submission 160108) | Forest soil microbial communities from Barre Woods Harvard Forest LTER site, Petersham, Massachusetts, United States - Inc-BW-C-7-O ...
CCATGAGCGCCAATCTGCAAATTGGCCAAACCTTCCAGTTGTCGCCGACATTGCGGGCGCTGGGTAACACCGACGAAATCAAGTTTGGAGGAAAGTTCAAGAAGGTGTTTGGAGGGTCGGACTCGGCGGGGATGGGAACGGTGAGTATTAAAACCCAGCCCAAAGGGGCGCAAATTGCGGTCAACAATCGCATTGTGGATCGGGCGTCGCCGGCGGATTTCTATTTGAATCCTGGGAACTACGTGATTGACATCACCATGACCGGATTCAAGAGCGTGCACAAGGTGATTGCGGTGGAGAAGAACGGCAAAGTGGTGATTGAGGAGAGTTTGGATCGCGAATAAAGTAGGTGGTCTTCGGTGTGGGGCCCGCTTCCGACGGAGGCGGGCCTTTATTTTTGACGGTGCGAAAGCCGTTGCTCCACGGTCAAAACCTTAACTGCAAAGGGCGCAAAGTGTTCGCAAAGAGCGCGAAGAACACCTCAACCGCGGCCGGGTGTTAAACTTTGGAGTTTTCCGGGCGGAGGACGTTTTCATGAATATCCAGCGAGTGGGAGTGGTAGGGGCGGGCACCATGGGCAACGGCATTGCGCATGTCTTTGCCCGCAGCGGTTATCGTGTGATTCTTTGCGACGTTGAGCAGCGATTTCTGGATCGTGGGATGGAGACGATTGGCAAGAATCTGGACCGGGAAGTGGCGAAGAACAAGATTGCTGCCGCCGACAAGGCGGCTGTACTAAGCCGGATTGAGCCGGTGGTAGAGCGGGCGAAGCTGGGAGTTTGCGACTTTGTGATTGAGGCAGCGACGGAGAAGTTCGAGATCAAGGCGCAGATCTTTCGCGATTTGGATAAAGTCTGCCGGCCGGAAGTCATTCTGGCTTCGAATACATCTTCGATTTCGATTACCAAGCTGGGAGCGTTGACCAAGCGGGCGGACAAGGTCATTGGCATGCACTTCTTTAATCCGGTGCCGGTGATGAAATTGGTGGAAGTGATTCGTGGGCTTGCGACGACGGACGAAACCTTTCAAGCGGTGCGCGATCTGGCGGTGAAGCTGGAAAAAACGCCAATAGAAGTAAACGACGCGCCGGGTTTCGTGTCGAACCGGGTGCTGATGCCGCTGTTGAACGAAGCCATGTATGCGGTGATGGAAGGAGTGGCTACGGCGGAAGCGGTGGATGAAGTGTTCAAACTGGGGATGGCGCATCCCATGGGGCCGCTGACGCTGGCGGATTTTATCGGGTTGGATGTTTGTCTGGACATTATGCGGGTTTTGCAGGATGGGCTGGGAGATCCGAAGTATCGGCCTTGCCCACTGCTGATCAAGATGGTGGATGCGGGGTGGCTGGGGAGGAAGAGCGGGCGGGGATTCTACAAGTATTAGAGAATGCCCCCAACTCTTCTCCCTTCACAAATAGTTGATTTATCCGCGGATCGTTATTTCGATCGCTTCCGGAGAGACGCCGAATGTTAGAGCGAGACCTTTCTTGGCTTCGGCCATCGTGAGCGGCATTTCGGGAACGATCCGCGTGCCCCGCCGCGTTGGTTCGGGAGTCTCGTCTGCCTCTGGCATCTGCTCCCATTTCAAGTTTGAAGGATCGATGCCTAGTTCTCCCAGCGTGGCATACCTCACTGGGTTTCGGTCGCCCTTCCAAACGTCCGGGATATTCAATCGTGCGTATTCGCTGAATAGGACCAAATACCGACCCTCACGGCCAGGAGCTGGAACCACGTCCTTGATCTTACCCACCAGAAATGCTGAACAGTGGGCTTCTGGACCAGGAACCCCAATCACCCTTCGCGTGTTCCTTGTACAAACAGCAAAAATGCACTGACGGGCGTTGTTCCGATCCAAGTGCCACGCAGATGTGCCACCTTCGCCAAGAAGCGTCTCGATGCTCTTGGCGGTGAAGAAAACGGCTGCCTTATCGGACATGAATGAAACCTCCTAAATGCAATGGCAATATAACATATTATATAAAACATTACAATATGTTATATAAACACCAGTCTACGTGTGTTTTGCCTACTTCTTGGGATCCGTAGTTGCTTGGCACGAACTAGACGATACTAGGCGTCTGACCGGTGTCCACTTGCCGATTAGGGTGGCGGACGCTCTGGGCGGGGAAACAATGCGAGAGGGGCTTGCTCTATTTGTGTTCAAGCGCAATGTTGGCGAAGGTGTATTCTGTGCTGACGGATGAACAGGACAGACCTCCAAAATCTGGCCGAAGAAAGACTTGAGGACGCTCGGGCACTACTCACGAGCAGTCGATACGGCGGAGCATATTACGTCGTCGGGTACGCCGTCGAATGCGGTCTCAAGGCTTGTATCGCGAGGCTAACGAGGGCCGAGGATTTTTACGATAAGAACTTGGCCCGCAAGATTTTCCAACACAACCTTGCAGAGCTTGCGAACTATGCGCGTCTTTCAGCTGTGATTGAGCAATCCGGCAGAGGTGATCCTGTTTTTCAGGCGAATTGGGCCCAAGTGAGTCTTTGGAACGAAGAAAGCCGGTACGAGACTCACACCCGGACGGAAGCGGAACAGATGATTAGAGCCGTTCAGGACCCAGATCATGGAGTAATGCGATGTATAAGACAGTATTGGTAAGGCAACTGATTGAGGATGGGGCAAGACTTCTTCAGAGACTGGACGAGCGCGGCATCCCGGTGCGCGCAGCTGTATGGTTCTCCGACCCGGAACAATCGGCGTGGAAGTTTGTGCTTGTTACGTCGGTGGCTAGCAATCCGGGGCCGCTTGAAGCCTACATGCAGATCCAGCACGCTATGAGCGGCCTCGATCTAAGTATTTTGCTTGATGACATAGTAGTGATGGCTCCGAATTCGCGAAAATTTGAGCAGTTCAAGAGAACGATGGAGGGCGTCGCCAAAGGTGCTGCGCTGCGTCCCGGCGGTTCTTCGGAGGGTGTTGCATTTGATGATGCCTACGTCTACCGTTGGTTGGAGAACGAACCGGCCCGTCCATAGTTCTGCCGTACGCTACAGGTTGGCCTTTTCTTGAATTGCATCCATGCCGATTTACATTTCCATGCTGCGGGGCATCAATGTGCTTGGGCGCAAGCGGGTCGAGATGGCGCGGCTGCGGGGGATGTTCGAGGGAATGGGATTCGAGCAGGTGCGGACGTACATCAATAGCGGGAATGTGGTGTTCAAAACCGGCAGGAGCGCGCCGGCAGCGCTGTCGAGAAGGATCGAAGAGCGGATGGTGGCGGAGTTTGGATTTACCGCCTCGGTGATCACCCGGACGGCGGCAGAGCTGGGCCGGGCGATCGAGGGGAATCCGTTTGTGAAGGAAAGCCGCAGCGATCCCTCCAAGGTCTTCATTGCGTTTCTGGGGCAGGCTCCGAAAGCGGATGCGATCGAGAAGTTGCAGGCGCGGGCCTCGAAAGCGGAGCGAGTGCATGATTGCGGCGGAAGGGAAATTTACACTTATTACGTGGAGGGAATGGGGCGGGCGCGGCTGCTGACGCATGGAGTGTTGGAGAGAGTGCTAGCGGTCAGCGCTACCATGCGAAATTGGAATACGGTTAGCCGGCTTTATGAGATGGCGGGGGAGTAGCTTTTAGCATTCAGCATTCAGCACTTAGCGCTTGGCATTTGGCCTTCGGCATTTGGTGAGGGCGGTGAGAGCACAGCTTTCATCGCAGAGGGCGCAGAGGACCTTCGCGGAGATCGCAAAGAGCTTTACCACAGAGGTCACAGAGGTTCACAGAGGAGTTCACGCGGGTGGCGCAGTCCGACGGTTGGATTTACATCCTGGGCGCTGTTTTGGGTTTTGGCGCCGGGGTGCTGGATGTGAAGGCCGACGACCTGCTGGTTACGGCACTCTCTGTGCTGACATCAACCATGCTGCTGGCGTTGCTTCGTCCCGAGCGGCCCTGGCGATGGGTTCTCATTGTGGGGGTCTTTGTTCCCGCGGCGCAGTTGCTGGCTTACATCTTCCTGACCGAAAAGCCATACCGGGCGCAGATATACGAGTCACTCCTGGGCTTCCTCCCGGGCATTGCCGGCGCCTATGGCGGGTCCGTGGCGCGGAAGGGGTGGAATGAACTGCATCGCAAGTGAGCGCCGCGATCCAGTGAAACCGAAAAACTGGCCGGTTTTCCTGAGTGCTGGGGAAACCGAATGGCCAGCTTCACTACCGGCGCCAGAAGGCATGGGAATGGCGAAAAACGTGAAGGTGACCGGTCAGGAGCAAAACAACGAGAACAACTAAGACGCCTGCGGCCACAAAAATCCACTTGTCTTCATTGGTCATGACTTAAGGTTTAGCCAGAATCTGGTTTGTGTCAACTGGATAATACGGAATGAACCTGATAGCGAAGGTGAGGGTATGTAAAAGGCCTCATCCCGAGATGAATCACAAGCCTTCGCTCAGAGGTGGTGGGCTATCTAGAAAGTTATCGCGCTTCCACAGCGGGGGCGAGTATGCTGCGGGCATGGGTGTGTCGGTTTCGGTATTGGCCAGCGGGAGCCGGGGAAACAGCGCGCTGGTGCAAAGCTCGTCAACGCGCATCCTGGTGGACGCAGGAATTTCCTGCCGCGAGACCTTCAAACGCATGAAGCAAGCGGGAGAAGATCCGCATGCACTGTCTGCGATTGTGATCACCCATGAGCACTCGGATCACGTTGCCGGCTTACTGGTGCTGGCCCGCAAGCTCGGCGTTTCGGTTTTCATGACGGGAGCCACACACCAGGCTTGGTCGAGAGCGGTGCGGGACGCTACTGGGGAGTCGCCGGATACGAAGCGGGTTGAATTCTTCGCTTCCGGACGAAGTTTCCAGGTCGGCGACATCGCGGTCACGCCGTTCACCATCCCTCATGATGCGGCCGATCCTGTAGGTTTCACGTTTCGCAGCGAGGGCATCAAAATTGGCATGGCCACGGATTTGGGGTATATGCCGGCCAGCGTGCGTGACCACCTGCGCTGCTGCGACGTTTTAGTGCTGGAATCGAATCATGATCTGGAGATGTTGCGGGTCGGGCCGTATCCCTGGTCGGTGAAACAGCGGGTGGGAAGCCGCACGGGACATTTGTCGAACAAGGCCCTCGCGGAATTCTTTGCCGGCGACTATGATGGAAGCGCATCCTACATCGTACTGGCGCATCTTTCGGAACAGAACAACCATCCGGAAGTAGCGAAAAGAGAAGCCGAGACGGCGTTGGAAGCGCGGCGCTCGTTGTGGCACAACCGGGTAGAGCTGGCGACGCAGGCTCAGGCCATGCAACCAATCCGGCTGTAGGTCATCAGTATTCTTAGATTCTTATGGATCAATGCGTAGATCCCGTCGTGGGCAAGATCCTGGCGGGCTGGCGGTATGACATCTCAGGCATTGCGCCAGAGATGCGCGACGCGTATGAAGAGCACTTCGCGGCTTGCGAACGATGCCACAAGCGGCAGCGCCTGCACCGCACGATTGATGTTTCCCTGATCGCGCTGGCTTCGGCTTCGGCAGCGGTTTTCCTGTTGGCATTCGGGGTCATCCGCCATTTCGGCCCGCGCAATGCTTTTTGGCTGGAAATCGCGGCCCTGGCGGGGTTTGCGCTCTCGGCGCTAATCTGGCTGGCGGTTGCAGTAGCCACTCCGGCGCCTATGGCAGTGGTAGACGCGGCCAAGATAGGGGTGCGTCATGTACATGATCGCCTGCCCGCGGAAATCCGCGAACGTTTGCCAGAGGATTTGCGATTGAAAATCACTGGGTCGTAACCTTTGCCATGAAAGCGCTTTGCAAAATGATCGCGTTGGTACTGTTGACGGCGGTGGTTTCGCCGTTGCTCTTCGGGCAGGTGAACGGTTCAACCCCCAGCCCGCAGCCGAAGGCGGCGGGTTGTCATGAGCATGGCCGGAGGTCACCGGCGCCCAGTCCGGTGACGTATCAGTGTTGTTGGGCGGGACATCAAGTCGCGACGCTACGGAATTCGGCTGACCTCAGGAGCCGGCTTTTGTTGTTGTCTCCCGCGATCGAATTTGTTGCACCCGGGTTGGCGCGGACCACTTACCAAGCCCGATTGGAGCCTTGGTCGCCCACCTTCGGTCCTCCGGGCGTGACCTCGCTGCGTATCTAGCCTCGCCTCTTCTCGATTTTTTCACTCATAGTTTCGCAGAAGACTGAACCGGCAGTCGGCCTTAAGACTTAAGCCTGCGCTCTTATTGATTCGCAACGGCAGGGCTGAGGCCGTGCCCTTTCGAACCATTTGAGGACGAGTTCTGAGATCCCGGTTCCCAGTTCTCAGATCGGTGCAATGGAGGATCAGGCGTGCGGAAGTTGGCGTTATACATTTTGACGATTGGCGCTCTGACGCTCGTGTCGGTGGCGCAAGACTCCGATCCGGATATGGCAGGCATGAAGATGGTCGAAACGAGCACGATGCCTTCTCCTCATGTTTCATCGGGGACGGGATGGCAACCGGCGTCGGTTCCTGAGCTCGACTGGATGATTTCGCGCGGCGGTTGGGACTTGATGGCGCATGGCGTGATCTTTGCTACATACAATCAGCAGGGGGGGCCGCGCGGGGAAGGCAAAGCTGAGTCGACCAACTATTTCATGTTCATGGAGCAGCATCATTTGTGGGGAGGCACGATTCTGTTCCGGCAGATGTTTTCCGCGGAATCGCTGACTTCGCCACATCCCGGCTTTCCGGAGCTGTTTCAAACAGGGGAGACGTATCACGGAGAGCCGCTGGTGGACCATCAGCATCCGCATAACGTTTTTGCTGAACTGGCGTTGCTGTACACGGTGCCGATAAGCAAGAAGGTCTCCTGGCTGTTTTATGGCGGGCCTTCGGCGGAGCCGGCTTTGGGCCCGGTGACTTATATTCACCGGGAATCGGCGTCGGAAGATCCGGAGGCGCCGTTGGGACACCATCTGCAAGATTCCACGCATACGAGTTTTGGAGTGGTAACGACGGGGGTGGTTATCGACCGTTTCAAGCTTGAAGGGTCAGCGTTCAACGGCCACGAGCCGAATGAGGAGCGCTGGAGCATCCAGTTGGCGCCGCTGGATTCCTGGTCGGTTCGAGTGAGTGCTGCTCCCACGCGCAATTGGACGGCGCAGTACAGCTATGGACGGCTGTTCCATCCGGAGGCGGCAGATCCTGAAGATGAGCGGCGGCAGACGGCGTCGGTGGAATATAACCGGGGATTATCAGGTAGGTGGTTGGGGGAAGGGAACTGGGCGACTTCGGTGATCTGGGGGCGCAAGCACAAAGAAACGGAGCACACCAACCAGAACAGCTATTTGATGGAATCGACATTGAATTTCTGGCAGCGGAACTATGCCTACACCCGGTTGGAGTTGGTGGACAAAGACGAACTGTTTCCCGACTTGCAGCCAGCTCCTTCGTACCGCATCGGGGCTTACACGTTCGGTGGAGTGCGCGATCTGGTGCACAACCATCATTGGCAGCTAGGGCTGGGAGCGGATGTGACGTTCTACTCGAAACCTGCGGTGCTGGATCCGGTGTATGGGGACAATCCGGTGTCATTTCACGTGTTCTTGCGGGTGCGGCCAGGGTTGATGGAGCATGGGCACTAGAGTTTAGCACTCAGCATTCAGTACTCAGCATTCAGCACTTGGCATCTGGCCAGGCGCCGGCCCGGTGGCGCTACTTCCTGCGTTGCCATCGCATGAGATAGGCTAAGAAAGATAAGTTTAGGAGATAGTTTGTGTCGATAACCGATCCCAAAGAACTGGAAGGCATGCGGGCGGCGGGTGTCATTGTCCGAAAAATGATTGAGGCGATGAAGCAGGCGGTGCGGCCGGGAGTGAGCACCGCGGAATTGGATGAAGTTGGCGCTGCGGTCATGCGCCAGCATGGAGCGAAGTCAGCACCGCAGATGGTTTACCAGTTCCCCGGCACGAACTGCATCAGCCTGAACGACGAGGCAGTGCATGGCATCCCGGGAGAGCGGGTGGTGCAGGAGGGTGATCTGGTGAAGCTTGACGTAACGATTGAGAAAGATGGATTCATGGCGGATGCTGCGGTGACGGTGGCGGTGGGGGAGGTTCCCGAAGCCAGCCGTCGTTTGATCGAGTGCGCCGAGCGGGCGTTTGAGAAAGCGATGCTGGTGGCGCGGGCGGGGTTTCAGGTGTCGGAAATTGGGCGAGTGGTGGAGCGCGAGGTGCGGCGCAGTGGCTTCTCGGTGATCCGCGACCTGGGAGGACACGGCATTGGACGCACCATCCACGAAGAACCGCGTATTCCCAACTACGCGAACTCCGGCGCCAACCAGATCCTGACCGAAGGGCTGGTGATTACGGTCGAGCCAATTATTGCGGCGGGATCGGGGCAAGCTTTCTTAGCGAAGGATGGATGGACGGTGCGCACTGCGGACGGAAAGCTTTCGGCACATTACGAGCACACGCTGGTGATCACCAAAGGGGAGCCGATTCTGCTGACGGCGGCGTGAGTTATGCCTTGATGTGGCAGCTGGCTAGACCTTTCTTTTCCAGATATTGCTGGTGGTAGTCTTCGGCTTCGTAGAAGGTCACGGCGGGAACAATCTGAGTCGCAATGGGCTTGCTGAGACGATGAGACTTTTCGAGCGCTTCTTTGGAGGCGCGGGCGGCGGTTTCCTGCTCTGGGGTGGTAAAGAAAATGGCGGTACGATACTGGCTGCCGAAGTCCGGGCCCTGGCGGTTGACCTGGGTGGGATCGTGATTCTCCCAGAAGACGTCGAGCAGCTTTTCGTAGGCGAGCTTGGCGGGATCGTAGGTGACTTCTACTGCTTCGGCGTGGCCGGTGCGGTCAGTGCAGACTTCTTTGTAGGTGGGGTCGCTGGTCTGGCCTCCGGTATAGCCTACGCGGGTGGAGATGACGCCGGGCAACTGGCGGAAGGTGGCTTCGACTCCCCAGAAACATCCTGCGGCAAAAATGGCTTTTGACATTGCTGTGGCTCCATTATTTATTAAAGGATTGATTGTATTGGATGCTGGGACGGGGAGAAAGTCACAAGTGGGGGATGGCCCCGGACAAAGCAAACCTCACCACAGAGGCACAGAGACATGGAGAAAACCTCGAATCAGATTAAGAACATGCGTAAAAAGTTGGTGAAAGCTGGCGTTGGACGCCGGATTCGGTGCTATAGTGGCTGGCCGCTGCTTGGCCGGGCGACGGAAGCTACTTCTGGGTGGGAGCTTTAGATGAAACGCGAATCTCTTGGGCAGTTTATGGGCAAAGTTCTGGGAATGGTGGCAGTGGCCGCGATGGCGGTCAGCGGAGCATGGGCGGCCAGTAATGGGAAGATCGTGTACAGCTTTACCGGTTCGGGGGACGGCGGCGATCCGGCCGCCAGCTTGGCTTTCGACGCCACGGGTAATGGTTATGGCACGACAGTGAATGGCGGTGCGTTCGGGTTCGGCACCGTGTTTGAACTTAAGCGTCTTTCGGGTGGGAAGTTTCAGGAGACGGTTTTGTATAGCTTTACGGGAGGCTCGGACGGAAAGAATCCTTACGGCGGCGTGATCTTCGATGGGGCTGGCAATCTTTACGGAACGACGGTTTCCGGGGGCAGCGGTGGAGTGTGCTCGGGCGATGGCTGCGGAGTGGTCTTTGAGCTGACTAATAGCGGTGGCAACTGGACGGAAACCGTGCTTTACAACTTTACCGGTGGCAATGATGGATCTGGTCCGGGCGGAGGTGTGGTGTTTGACAAGTCCGGGAATCTTTACGGCACTACCCCTGACGGCGGCCAGTTTAGCGTGGGCGTGGTTTACGAGCTATCACTCCAGGGTGGTACGTGGAAACAGAGTGTGATCCACGCCTTTACGGGCGGCAACGATGGGGCGGTGGGATCGCTCGGCTCGTTGTTGCTCGACGCAAGCGGGAATTTCTACGGCGTGTCGGAACTCGGTGGGGCGCATGCAGCCGGGACGGTGTTCCGGCTGTCCCCGCTTGCTGGAGGCAAATGGAAATTCACCACGCTTTACGGTTTCGGCGGCCAGTCCGATGCTGCGTTCCCTTATGGTGGCCTGATTACCGATGGAAAGAATAACTTCTACGGCACGACTTACTATGGAGGCACGAATGGGGTTGGAGCCGTCTTTAAGCTGGACCTAACCGCGAAAAAAGAAAGCGTGCTCTACAGCTTCGCGGAAGGAACGGATGGTGGCTATCCAACCAGCACGTTGGTGTTTGACACTGTAGGAAATCTGTATGGCACGACCTCGATGGGAGGCGTTCCTGCATGCGATTGCGGGACGGTGTTTGAGCTGAGTCCGGTGCGGGGGCAGGATACATGGACAGAGACCATCCTGCATCGGTTCAAAGGCAATCCTGACGGCGCGAACCCCTACTACGGGTTGAATCCTGATCCTTCCGGCAATCTGTTTTCTACTACTGCATCCGGGGGGAACAGCGAGGCCGGGATTGTTTTTGGGTTCACGCCGTAGCCTGCAAGAAACAACGATTATGCAAGCGCGTGCTGGGAAGGCTCTTCCCTATAGGGAGCAGATATGCCCGGGACCTGCAATGAAGCTAGTCGGCCCGCTTG
>Ga0210387_10004651_pt1 | contig 10512 bp, 5 predicted proteins | sample IncBWC7OmetaG_FD_160108 | JGI IMG/M metagenome (GOLD analysis project Ga0210387, IMG submission 160108) | Forest soil microbial communities from Barre Woods Harvard Forest LTER site, Petersham, Massachusetts, United States - Inc-BW-C-7-O ...
GCGACCTACGTGCAGATGAACTTCGCCGCCCCCGCCGAAGGCCCCGCGCAGCTGCGCGAACGCCTCCGCCTCAACCAGAACGTTTACCGCACCTTCGTGGAATCAGTCTGATTTGAACCGCGAATGGGCGCGAATAAGATGCGGATAAGTTCTCTTTGCCATTACACCGATGGCCGAGGATAAACTGTTCCCCATCCATATTCATCCGCGCCATCCGCGGGCAAACTTGTCATATTAGCGTTTATTCGCGTCCATTCGCGGTTAAAAAACTGATCTATCCATTCTTCGCGGTTCCTCATGGCCTACCTCAATAAAGTTTTTCTGATCGGAAATCTCACGCGCGACCCGGAGTTGCGCGTCACGCCCAAGGGCACGGCCATCTGCCAGTTCGGCCTTGCGGTCAACCGCCAGTTCAAGGACGAGTCCGGCCAGATGCGCGACGAGACGACGTTCGTGGACATCGAAGCCTGGGGCAAGCAGGGCGAACTCGTTTCAAAATATCTCACCAAAGGCAGCCCGGCGATGGTGGAAGGCCGCCTCAAGCTCGACCAATGGGAAGACAAAACGTCGGGCCAGAAGCGCAGCAAGCTCAAGATCGTGCTCGATAACGTGCAATTTCTCGGACGTCCCGGCGGTGCCGGTGGCGGCGCAGCCGCTCCCGCCTCAGGGGTCGATGAAGCCGCGGATTCACCCGCTTCACCCGAGCGCCATGCGCCCCCGGCCCGCGGCGAAAAGCCCGCGGCTCCCGCCAGTACAAACGTCGACGAAGACGTGCCGTTCTGAGTGGGGTAGTTGGTAATTTGTAATTGGTATTTGGTTCGGAGTTTGGCGTTCACGGTTGGCGGTTTACCGTTCACCGTTTGTCATTCCGAGCCGTGCGAGGAATCTCGGTGTTTGGACTGCGGTTCCGAGGTGGAGCGGCCCATTCGACAGGCTCAGGGCCTCGAGGCTTGCCGAGGGGCTTGTCCCCAAGACGCTTTGAGCGCGTTGCGGTCAACGCGCTCCACCAATTTAACGCGGACAGGTTTGGGCCGCTTTTGCCACGCTTGTCTTCGCGTGCGTTGTCTCTAACGCTAGGCAAAGAAGATGAAAATGATCGCCTCGTTTTCCACGCCGGCTGAAGCACACGTGGTGCTCACCCGTCTTGAGAGTGCTGGCATTGACGCTGCGATCCGCGATGAGTTTACGATTACCTTCGATTGGTTTTGTTCGAATGCCATCGGTGGGGTGAAAATTGAAGTAGTAGAGGAGGACGTCGCTGCTGCTCACGAACTTCTCGCGCTTCCGCCGTCAGAAGAAGGAATCCTGAGATGCCCTTTTTGCGGTTCGTTCGACACACGCGTCCGGGTGCTCAGCGTATTCGGAGCCGTCTGCATGGTGTTTGACCTTCCCATTCCAATGACTCGTACATTTGTCGATTGTCGGATGTGTAAGAAGACGCACGACGTGGCGACTGATGGAAGAAAAGGCTGAGAGAAATATGAATGTATGGCCCTTTGATCAGCCACCGGATGGCGTCGCCTTGACGACCACACATGTCATGAAAGAAGGACACGATATCACTCATGTATATCACGATGCCGATGATCACGGCTGGCAGTTCCATTTTCCCGGAGAAAAAAAGGCGTCGGATGCCATGGTCGTTGCCATGAAAACAATTGTGCAGTTTGATCCAAGTGTTCAGGAGGTTGCCGATTTGCCGCCGGGCTGGGTGGCGACGCGCGCATGTCGCGGTGCTGCTTGGACCAGAAAAGAGAATAAATGAAAAGAGCTAGTGAAGCTCTTCAAACCCGCTGCAGCCGCCGCTTTTTAAGCGGCACGAAGCGGATTTCTACGCGCTTTTCCACGGCGGCGGCGATGCGAGTGAGCATGGCGAGAGAGTGGCCTTCGTAATCGGCATCTTCCAGCCGCGAGATCACGGACTGGGTGGTGCCGACCCGTTTGGCGAGTTGGGCCTGGGAAAGACCGGCCTTCTCGCGCAGTTGGTAAATCTCGGTGCCGATCTCGCGCTTGGCCATTTCTTCCTCAAACCTGCGCTGCATCTCGGGGTCTTTGCCGGCGATTTGAGCAAGGATTTTAAGGCCGTCGGTGGTGGTTTTCTTAGACATCGTCGAGTTCTCCATCAAAAGAGTGAAGGATCGGGTTGGAGGTAAAAGCGGCTTTGCGGGCGATGGCACGATTGATCTCAACGGCGGGGACGGCGTCCTCCTTGGTCAACGCGTGGACCACGATTGAATCGGTGCGTTCATGGAGAGTCAAAATAATTAATCGCAATTTTGCGATAATTATATGAACACCTCAGTTTAGCATGAATTATTGGGCTCCTTCCCCCGCGTGCCTTTTTCTAAATCGTAGGTCGGGCTTTACGCCCGACATCAGCCTTCGCCAAGGCTACGACGGACAAGTGTCGGGGATAAACCCCGACCTACAGCTTTGCGTCCCTTGGCGACCTTTGTGTAAAAATGGATTGAAGAACCCCGGCGCGCCCTACCTTGAAATTACATCACGCGCCCTAATTCAGCGGCTGGACGCCGAGGGTGCCGGCGAGGGAGGCGAGGTAGTCTTTTTGGGCGACGCGCGCGGCCTCGGCCTTGGCTGCGGCCAGCCGTTCCGACAATCCGAGCCGTCTCACCACGTCCGCATTCGCCGGGTTTTTGCTGAATTCCTCCAGCGTCTGCACGTGCCGCCGCCAGAGCGCGATGTCGCCTTTTTGCTTGGCTTCCAGCCGCGCGGCATACCAGTCGCTGGCCAGCAGATGTTCACGGGTGAAGAGCGCACGGAATTCGGGCGCGTCGAATCCATGGCCGGCGGAGGTTTGGCCGTTCGCCATGATTTCGAGCAACGCCTTGAGCGGAGGGCAGGCGAGCGAGATGGTGCCGTCCGCAAAATAGCTTTGCGCCACCCGTTGGTGGGTGGAGCAGATGTTGTCCATGCCGTCGGCAAAGATGGCGAGGTCCTGCTTTTCCGGCTGCAGGATTTCGGTGGTGAAGATCGAGTGCGGGTGCGTGAACACCCGGCCGAGGAACACCCGCCCGAATTTGGCGGTGATCCGCCAACCCAGCCGGCTCGCGAACACCTTTTGTCCTTCGTACATGAAGTCCTCGCATTTTTCGATGTAGCCGTGCTTCCGGAGGAATTCCGGCGTGCGCTCCTCGGCCGACATCCGGCACCACAGTTCCGGCACCAGCAGGCTCACGTCGTGGTTCACCTGGAATTTTGGCCCGACGTAGCCCGCGGCGGAAAGAAACGCCGGGAGCCCGATGAGAACCTGCGAGACCAGCGCGGCATTGAGGTCGATGATGGCGGGCAGGGCGTTGAACGGGCCTTTGGTCAGCGCACCTTCCGAGCCGGCGCCGGTCGTCGAGGGCGACTTGCCGGTCATCGAACTGATGAACTCGGCAAAAAGCTCCGGCAACTCCAGGTAGTGAATCGGGTTGAAGACCGCGAGCGCGCGAATGCGCGCCTGCGCATCCGGCGGATTGTTGCGCCGGCCGGGCACCATGGCATCGACCGGAGTGTGCACGGGGGCGTCGGCCGGCAGCCGCCGGAAAAGGCGCGTGGCCATCCGCGCGAGGTGCACCCCGCGCGCATCGACGAGGTCGGGCCGTTGCTGCAGGTAGCGCGGGTTCTTCGTGGGCTTGCCGTCGACCAGCCGCAAATGGGCCGATGACACAAAATAGGCCGGCCCGGGGGCGCCGGCGGCGGCCAGGCGCACGAGCGCCTGCATCGGCGCGGTGAACTTGGAGAACCCGATCGCTTCGTCCACCAGTGCGCGGGCATCCGCCTGCGTGAATGGCTCGAAGTTCGAGATGAAGTTTCCGGGTTGGGCAAGTTCCTTCTCGGCCTGCTTGTCGTAACCGCGGTGGATGGCGTCGTCCGGCCGCTGGAAAAGCCGCAGCTCGCAGTTTTCGACGAATTTGAGCGAAGCGGACGCGGCGCCGCTTTCGCCGGGAGACACGACCCCGGCGGGCACGACGACCGAGGCCGTAATGTCATCCTCCATCTGGACCTTGGCCGCCGGATGAAAATCCTCGCGCAGGCCGAACACGCGCCAGGCGCCGTCGGCATCGAAGCCCACGCGCAGGTAGCTGGCCGTGAGCTTGCGGTTGTCGCATTTCAACTCGTTGCCGGGATTCCCGTTGAGGATGTCGACCGAGAAATGCTCGCGCCACTGGTCGCCCCACGCCGAACGGAAGTGCCGCTTCACGACGAAAACGATTTCCTTCACATACTGTGGGATCGAGCGCAGCCAGGCATTGTATTCCTTGGAGTATTCCTTGTCGTCCGGCGTCAGCAGCTTGATGACCGAGCCGAGCGAACGCTCCGGGCTGAGGATGGGCCGCAAGTCGGTGCCGCACCGGTCGGGAATGCAAAACCGGTTCGAGCAGTCGCGGTTGATCAATTCCGCCACGCGGTCCATGTCGCGGTCGAAATCCGCCACGAAAATCGGGCCGGGCAGGATGGCGTCGGAGATGGCCTTCGAGATCTCGGATTTGCCACCGCCGGAGACGGTGCACGGTTTGTGGCAGAGCGTGCCTTCGGCGACGGTCCCCACGATATGCCAGGCCGTGTGGGCCGGTGGTTGTTCGAGGTGCACTTTGTATCCTGACGGGCGGACATAAGTGTGGCCGGCGCGGAACGGCAGGCTCTGGATGACGCCAGCCTGCATCCAGCCCAGTTGCTGCTGGTCCAAATCGAACGCGACATCCTCCGGCACATAGATGATGTTGGGATATGCGCGATCCACGGCGTAGCCCTCGGGTTTCACCTCCATCCATGCCTGGTAACGTTCCGCCACTTCGGTGAAGCAATGGCCCCGCTGCTGCACATGGAGGTTGCCGGAAAACTCCTCGCCTAAATCGTACGCCGGATAAACCAGGGCGCCGCCGGCATGTTCCTCCTCGGCCAGGCCGAAAAGATTGGCCGAGTAACTGACCTGGGTTTTCACCTCTTTCTTGCAATAGCCGTAATAGTTGTCGGCGATGATCGTCACGATCACTCCGCTGGCATCGCGGGAACAGATCTTGAAAGCAGAGCCTCCATTGTAGGGTTCGTCCGGTTTGCGCCAGCACATGCCGTCGCGCCGCTGCCGCTCCGTGGCCTGGTCATAGTCCGGCAGCCCGAGTTCGCGCTTGGTGACCGCAGTCAGGTGCGGGGCGAGGATGACGCAGCCGGTGTGCCCGGTCCAGCCGGCTGGGTCGAGGGCGGCGTCGTGCTCGGGCAGGCGCGGGTCGCCGGCATTGCCAAAGATGCTTTCGACAAAATCGAGATTGGAAACCAGCGAGCCGGGGGCAAAGAACCGGACTTCCATCCGTTTCTCGCCGATGAAGCCCGGTACGGCCGGGACGACCAGCGGGCGCAGAAGCAGCGAAACGAAACAGGCGGCTTCGTCCGCGCTTCCCGCCGTGAATGGCAGCTTCAGCAGTTCGGGCGGCGGCCGGAGCGCCCGGTCCAGCAGGCGGGCGAATGCCGTTGCCGGCACCGCCAGCTTGTCGTCCGGGATGGGCAGGCCGCCCTCCGCGATGTGAAAGACCCCTTGGGTCGTGCGCCGGTCGTTGGCCGGATTGTGCAGCACGCCATTGCGCAAGCGGTAGCTTTTGAGCAACGATGAGGCGAAATAATCGGCGGTGATCGGGAGCGAAAGCTCGCGGGCCAGGTTCGGTTCATCGAGCACGAACGTCCGTGCCGGCAGCCTTGGAACCGGCGCGGCGTTGGCCAATGCCCGGTCCAAGTAAGCCTGGATCCGGGCGTCAACCGGACACAGGTGCACGGGCTGCAGCCGGGATTCTTCCTGCTGCCTGGCCAGCAGGGGCGCGGCCAACTCTGCCCAAGCGACACTGGCCGGGTCGCCCAAGGGCGCGAACCCCAGCACGGTCAAGCGCAGGTTGATGGCTTGTTGCAGTCTTGAACGTCCAGATGGAATGGGAGAGTCGGTCATGGGTTGGAAAGCTTTCAGCGGAAACTGCTGGCTGCCACTGTTTTTTCTAGCCCATAGTATGCCAGCTTATGCCGGCCGTGGTTAAATTCGTGCCGCGCACCAGCGCCAAGCCCAGCCCGAAGCTTTTACCAAGCGAAAAACTTCTCACCGCATTGGTGGTTCACTGCACGTGGATTGGCAGGGATACTGTCCGGGTTCCCTCCTTGGGCAGGCCGAACTCCACCGCCAAGGCTTCCTTCTTCGCCCTACGCGCTGCGGAGGATACGGTCCACCTTTGCCAAAGCCACGGCGGAACCACAACTCAATGCCTTACATGCGCGGAAGTTTATTTTCCTGTTTCGTGTGTTGCGCCCAATTGAGACGAACACAGCCCAGAAAATTATCGTCCGACGCTTTTGGCTGCCAGTTGTCAAAACCCTTGAGGTGAATGCGCGGGGGCAGGGCGTCCAAATGCTGGGTCTCAATTTTTCTGCGGTGAAACAAAAATGCGCCGAGACAGAAAGCGGCTAAAATTGCGCCGCAAATTCCAGCTGCGGCCGATGTGACCATGGGCGATAACCAAAAGCTCCCGGTTTTAACCCCGGAGACTGCATCTGCGAGGAGTAGGATTTTTGCTAGGGGGATCATGCCTTCAGAAATAAGACGAGGTCCCTAGTAAGCAAGAATAATTTGTAATAAAAATGTAACTAAAGTGAAATATCGGGCATTTATTGTAAAAAAATAATGTTTTTTATCAAATTTATGGTTTTAGCTGGGAATTGCCGTCGGCAGACGCTGCCCAAAGCGGACGAGAATGATCCTCCTGCTCCTCGTGAGTCATGGACCAAACATTTGGACTTTGGTCGAGGGCGACCGCCGGGCGCGACCTTCGACCGGCACAGGGCCGTTGCTGCGGCAATAGCCGTGAGCGAGATCGAACGGCTCGTCGGGGGAACGCTTCACCCTGTGGCTGTGCTCGCTTGGTTGAGCAGGTCGTGAACGGCGTGGAGGAGTTGATCGCTGTTCATCGGTTTTTGCAGTATCTGCAGGCGGCCGGGTGCAAGGGTGAGGTCGAGCTTTTTTGCTTCGAGCAGGCCGCTCATGGCCATGATGGGCAGGTCGGGCTTGATCGCCCGCAAGGTGGCAATGACTTGGGTGCCTGGCATGGTGGGCATCATCATGTCGGTGAGCACGGCCTTGATTTCATTGGCGTGACGGCGGTAAAGATCGATGCCGGTGTGGCCATCGGCGGCAAGAATGACGTGGTAGCCGTAGGCTTCGAGGGTGGCGCCGACGATTTCACGCACGCTGGTTTCGTCGTCGATCACCAGTAACGTTTCACCCTGGCCGTGAACGGTGGCGGACTTGGCCGGGGGTGGGTGACCAGCCTCGGCGCGCTCTAAAATCGCCGGCAGGTAGACCCGGAACTCGCTGCCTTGGCCCACGGAGCTTTTCACTTGGAGAAATCCGCCATGGGCTTTGACGATGCCGAGTGAAGTCGCGAGGCCGAGGCCGGTGCCTTTGTCCTGTTTCTTGGTGGTAAAAAAAGGATCGAAGATGTGGTCGATAATGTCCGGCGGAATGCCGCAACCGGTGTCGGCAATCGCGATTAAAACATACCGGCCTGGCAAGGCACCGGGATTGGCGCTGGCGGCGGTTTCATCGATGTCGATATTTTGCGCCCTGATGGCAAGCTGGCCGCCATCGGGCATGGCGTCGCGTGCGTTTACGCACAGATTCATGACCACCTGGCTGAGCTGGGTGGGGTTGCCTTTGACGAAATGGAGAACCTCGGCTGCATCCAGGCTGATTTTAATGGAGCGCGGCAAAGTTTCACGGATTAGTTCAACGACGTCACGGATGATGAGGGAGGGTTGCACGGGCATCCGCTCACCGTCGGTCCCCGTTCCCCGGGCAAAAGTGAGCACCTGGCGGATCAAGTTCGCGCCATGATGGGCGCTGGTGTCCATGACATTGAGCAGGCGGACCAGGCGTTGGTCGGTGATTTCCTGGCGGAGCATGTCCAATGCGATGAGAATGGGGGTGAGGGTGTTATTGAGATCATGCGCGATGCCGCCCGCCAGGGTGCCGATGCTTTCGAGGCGCTGGGCCCGGAGAAATTGTTTTTCGAGTTTGTCCTGCTCGGTGATGTCGGTGTTGATGATGAGGATCGACTGGTCCTGGCCCTCGGCGTCGCGCACCAGCGTCCAGCGGCTTTCGACCACGAGCGGGTCGCTGTCCTTGCCCTTTATCCGCAACTGGCCGGTCCAGGAGTCCGCCGCTTTTAAGGCCAGATGGGCCGCCTTTATTTGCGGTGCGCAGCCGAGCTTGGCCAAAAGCTCCGAGAGCAGCTGTCCTTCCACCTCGGTTCCGGCCCAACCGAAAAGGCGCTCGGCGCTGTGGTTCGAGTAGGTGACGCGGCCCTCGATGTCGGTGACGCAAATCGCGTCGCGGGCTTTGTCGAGCAGTTCGGCCTGCTCGCGCAACTTGCGCGCGGTCACTTTGCGGTTTTCGGATTCGCGCACCGATTGCAGGGCGCGGCGGATCACGGGCACGAGGCGGCTCATGCGGTCTTTGATCACATAGTCGGAGGCGCCGTTCTTGAGCGCTTCCACGGCGGCGTCCTCGCCGATCGTGCCGGAAAGAAAGACGAAGGGCGTTTCCGGACAATACTGGCCGGCAAGCGCCAGGGCCGAGAGCCCGTTAAAACCGGGCATGGTGAAATCGGACAGGATCAGGTCGAGGCTGTTGCCGCGGATGGCGGAAAGAAACTCATTGCGCGTTTGCACCCGGTCGATGCGGCAGTGCGGCCATTCCTGCGTGATAACGCCACTGATCAACTCGGAGTCAGGAATGTTGTCTTCGAGATGAAGAAAGTGCAGCGGGGCAACTGGAGGGCGCGTGGCCATGATAGAAAAAAGTATTTTTGCTGATGTGCACGGTTGCGTGGCAGGCCCAATCGATTCTAGGACTCAGCTCCCCGCTTTTCATCAAAGGGGTCGGGAGATGGTATCCGTTTCAGGTGAGGACGATAATTGCTCCTCCTTTTTCTTACGCCAGAGTAACCACAGCGATTGATACAGCAAGTGTATTGGCCTGGGGATTATTACTCAGAGATAATTCTTTGCCATTCGATTTGAAGGGCTTAAATCCTATGCAGATAAGCCGGTTGAATAGCCTGAAGTCATTCACCTGTTACACCCATTGTTTTGCAAAATCCGCTGAATGCGCCCGGGTTTTTTATCTCATAATGAATCGATGAAGACACCCGCTCTGCAAAAATTCCCGGATCTATATAGCGGGCTTGGTTGCAACCGGCCGCCGCTTGTGACGGGCGTGGTTTTTGGGCTCGTAATTTTCTCGCACAGCGTTTTTGCGCAGCCCTCGCCGGATCTTTCGGGCCCGGGCGAGTTGAAGAAATTGAGCGTGGAAGAACTCATGGATGTCGAGGTGACGTTGGTCTCGCGCGAGCCGGGAAAATTGCTGGATGCACCTTCCGCCATCCAGGTCGTCACCCAGGACGACATTCACCGTTCCGGCGCCTCGAGCATCCCGGAGGCATTGCGGCTGGCCGATAATTTGGAGGTGGCGCAGCAGAACTCGCATGCCTGGAACATCAGTGCGCGCGGGTTCAATACCGACCTGGCCAACAAGCTTCTGGTCATGATCGATGGCCGGACTGTATATACACCGCTTTTTTCAGGCGTATTTTGGGATGTGCAGGATTACCTGCTCGAAGACATTGACCAGATCGAAGTCATCAGCGGGCCCGGTGGCACGCTCTGGGGTGCTAATGCGGTCAATGGCGTGATTAACATCACCAGCAAGAGCGCCAAGGACACGCAGGGATCCTATGTGGAGGGGGGCGGGGGGACGGAGCTGCGGGATTTTGCCGGGGTGCGCTATGGCGGCACGCTTGCGCCCAATGTTTACTTTCGAGTCTATGGAAAATATTCCGACCGCGGCAGTGAAGTCCTGCCCAACGGGAAGGATGCTTCGGATTCCTGGAACATGACCCAGGGTGGGTTTCGCATCGATGACGAGGCCTTCGCGCAAAACCACCTGACCCTGCAGGGTGATGCTTACACGGGTAACGAGAACATTCCCGCGGGCGGGAGGGAAAAGGTGGACGGCGACAACGTCCTGGGGCGCTGGTCGCATGCTTTTGCCGACGGCTCCAATGCGAGCCTGCAATTGTATTACGATCAAACGCACCTGGCCCTGCCCGAGTCCAAGACCGCTTTTCTCCCGGCCGGAATCCTGACGGACGACCTCAATACCTACGACTTGGATTTCCAGCATCACTTCGACTGGGGCGAGTACAATAAAATTGTCTGGGGGCTAGGTTACCGCTATACCGGCGACGTGGTTGGACCCGCGCCGACCCTGGTTTTTTTGCCGGCGCACCTCGACCAGAATTTGTACAGCGGTTTTTTCCAGGACGAGATCAAGCTGCGGGAAAATTTGTTTTTTACCCTGGGGTCGAAGCTCGAACATAACGCTTATACCGGCTGGGAAAAAGAGCCCAGTGGCCGGTTGCAGTTCAATCTTACCCCGAAGCAAATGTTTTGGGCCGCGGTCTCGCGGGCGGTCCG
>Ga0210387_10004652_pt1 | contig 10509 bp, 11 predicted proteins | sample IncBWC7OmetaG_FD_160108 | JGI IMG/M metagenome (GOLD analysis project Ga0210387, IMG submission 160108) | Forest soil microbial communities from Barre Woods Harvard Forest LTER site, Petersham, Massachusetts, United States - Inc-BW-C-7-O ...
AGAGCCGCTGCAAGTCTCGTCAACGTTGCCGTTTCGCCCGCGCGATTGTCACAAGCCCTGCAAGCGCTCGGCGAAGAGCTTGATCCGCCCGAGGACCAAGCTGCAAGTGCCTCGATGCGCCGACATCTGGCGAAGGTCTTGCTGGCGCGGTGCGTATCGAAACTTCTCAACCGTCCCGATCTGAACGCTGGAGGATCGGCATGACCGCTTCACTTTCCATTTCCCTTCTTGTCAATGGCGAGCGCGTCGATGCAATCGTTTTGCCACGCCTGAACCTTGCCGATTTCCTGCGTGAGCACCTCAAGCTTACCGGCACGCATGTCGGTTGCGAGCACGGGGTTTGCGGCGCTTGTACGGTGCGCGTCAACGGCGACATCGTGCGCGCCTGCCTGACGCTAGCCGCACAGTCCGACGGCGCATCGGTCGAGACGATTGAAGGACTTTCCGACAGCGGCGAAATCGCCGATCTGCAGGCGGCGTTTCGCGATCGCAATGCGCTGCAATGCGGGTTTTGCACGCCCGGGATGCTGATTGCCGCGCAGGATCTGTTGACGCAGGAAGCGGAGCCGGATCGTGCGCGCATCCGTGAGCATCTTTCCGGCAATTACTGCCGCTGCACCGGCTATCACGCGATTGTCGACGCGGTGGAAGCCACGGCGCGCCGACGTCGGGAGCGCACGCCATGAGCTCGCCGCCGGCAAACAAGACAGCGCTATCCGAACTCGACCGGCCCAATTCATATATCGGCAAGGTCGTCCCGCGCCCCAACCTCGATCGTCTGCTTCAGGGCCGCGGCCTCTACGTCAGCGACATCGAACTGTCACGAATGGCGCACGTGGTTTTCGTCCGCTCGCCGCATGCGCATGCGAAAATTGTCGCGGTCGACACCGGTGCGGCCAAACGCCTTTCCGGCGTGATCGCTATTGTCACCGGCGAGGAGCTGGCTTCCGTCATCACACCATGGGTCGGCGTGCTTTCACACTTGAAGGGCCTCAAATCCGCGCCACAAAGGGCGATCGCGATCGGTCGCGTCTGCTGGCAAGGTGAGGCGGTCGCTGCCGTCGTTGCCGTCAGCCGCGCCATCGCGGAGGATGCCGCCGAAATGGTCGCTGTGGAATATGAGGCGCTGGAGGCGGTCACGGATATGCGCGCCGCGCTCGATCCGAAGACGCCAGTGATTCACGCATCGCTCGGCGACAACCTCGCCTTTGAACGTGTCCTTGATGCCGGTACGGTGGACGCCGCCTTCGGCGGTTCGGACGAGATCGTCGAGGTCGAATTCGTCTTTGGACGGCACACCGGCGTAACGCTCGAACCGCGCGCAGTGGTTGCGGATTGGAACTCGGCCGAGGCGCGGCTGACGATCTATCAGGGCACTCAGGCACCGCATATGGTGCAGAACATCGCGGCACTTCACCTCGGGCTGGAGGAAGCACAAGTCCGGGTGGTTTGCAAGGACGTCGGCGGTTCCTTCGGGATCAAAGTCCATATCTACGCCGATGAAATGGCAACTTACGCGCTCGCCAAATTGCTGCGGCGGCCGATCAAGTTCGTCGCAGACAGGGTGGAGAGCTTCAACACCGACATTCACGCCCGCGACCATCGTTGCATGGGACGGATCGGCGTCAGGCGCGACGGCACCATCATGGCCTTTGAGATCGACGACCTTACCGGCATCGGCCCTTATTCGATGTACCCGCGCACCAGCGCGATCGAGGCTAACCAGGTCGTCAATCTTGTCGGCGGACCTTACGTCACGAGGAACTATCGCGCCCGCGCCCGCGTCGTGTTGCAGAACAAGAACGTGATGTGTCAATACCGCGCCGTCGGCCATCCCATTGCCTGCTCGGTGACCGAAGGTCTGGTCGATCTGGCAGCCGCGAAAATCGGAATGGATCCGGTGGAGATTCGCCGCCGCAATCTCATTGCCGACGATGCCTATCCGTGCGCGTCGCCCTCCGGCCTGCGCTTTGAGCTGTTGTCGCACCATGCCGCTTTGAACAAGCTCGTCAAGATGATGAATTACGATCAGCTGCGGGCGGAGCAGGCCGCGCTTCGTACCAGGAATATCCATCGTGGTATCGGGATTGCCAGTTTCATCGAGGTCACCAACCCAAGCGCGGCATTTTACGGTGTCGGGGGCGCGAAGATTTCGTCGCAGGATGGCGTTGCGGTGCGCCTCGACGCGCAGGGCTCAGTGATTTGTCAGACCAGTATTACGGAGCAGGGGCAAGGCTCGGAATCGCTCACGGCGCAGATCGTTGGCAGCGTGCTTGGCGTCTCAATGTCGCGCGTGCGTGTCATCCTTGGCGATACCGATCAGACACCCTATGGCGGCGGCACCTGGGCGTCGCGTGGCGCCGGCATTGGCGGAGAGGCAGCACTTCAGGCCGCGAAGATCCTTCGCAAGAACATTCTCGATGTCGCTGCCGCTATTCTGCAATCTTCGCCCGCCGAACTCGACATCGCCGACGACGCTGTCGTAAACTCCGCCGACGGCGCGCCGCGCATCGAATTGCGCGAGCTTGCGAGAATTGTCTATTTCCGCCCGGATACCCTGCCGCCGGGAATCCAGCCCGAACTAATGGCAACGCGCCACTACGTGCCACGCGAATATCCCTTTGCGTTCACCAATGGCGTTCAGGCTTCATGGCTCGAGCTCGACACGGATACGGGTTTTATCAAATTGCTCGGGCACTGGGTGGTCGAGGATTGCGGCACGCTGATAAACCCGCAATTGGTCGACGAGCAGATCCGCGGCGGGGTGGTGCAAGGGCTGGGAGCCGCGCTATTCGAGAAATGTATCTACGACGAGCGGGGTCAGCTGACAAACGCAAATATGGCGGATTATCTGGTCCCCATGGCCGGCGAGATGCCCGACATAAATGTCGGGCATGTGGTGTCGCCGACGACGGAGAGCGAACTTGGTGCCAAGGGCGCCGGCGAGGCCGGGACAGCAGGCGCGGCGGCTGCGGTTGCGAACGCAGTGAACGATGCACTGAAACCGTTCGGCGCGATCGTTACGGAAATTCCGTTGACGCCTCAAATCATTCTGTCGGCGCTGGGGCGAATTTGATTGGCCGCGATCATTGCCGGCGATCCTCCTAGAGCTTCTCTACGGCCTTGAACGTCCCGTCCGGCTGAATGAGGGTCAGAAAGACCTTGGCTGGGGCATCCTGTGCCTTTCGTCCCACTATGAGGACGTCGCCGCTGATATCAAAGCGGCCGACATCATTGATGACCCGCAGCATTCCGGCTCGAGTCGGATTCGAAATCTGCAGGGCGCGATTGTTTCACACTCTACGACGCGGCGATATCCGCCGAACTTGAAGCGCGAAACGCGCTTGAAGGGGACTTGCGGGATGCCATAGCGCGCTGTCTGTTCGAGTTGCACTATCAGCCGTTCTTCGACGTCCCGACCGGTCGTCGCCGGGGCGTGGAAGCGCTGGCTCGCTGGCGTCACCCGACCCGAGGCCTGATTCCGCCCGACCAGTTCATTCCATTGGCAGAGGAAACCGGCCTCATCGTCGCGCTCGGTGAATGGATCATCACGAAGGCCTGCGATGATGCGACGTCCTGACCGGATGTTGCCAAGGTTTCGGTCAATCTGTCACCGGTCCAGTTCAAGCAGGCGGAGTTGTTTGATGTCATCGAGTCCGCATTGCAGAAATCAGGGCTGCGGCCCGAGCGGCTCGAAATCGAGATCACCGAATCAGTGCTGTTGGAAAGAGCTGCCGAGAATCATGCCTTCATGGAGCGGCCGAAGGGCATCGGGGTTTCGCTTGCACTCGACGACTTCGGCACCAGCTATTCGTCGCTAAGCTGCCTGACCATGTTTCCGTTCGACAAGATCAAGATCGACAAGTCCTTCATGGGCAGCTTGTCGATGCACCACAAGAGTTCCGCGATTATCTCCTCTATCGTGACGCTGGCGCGAGGCCTTGACATGTCGGTCACCGCCGAAGGCGTCGAGATGCGCGAGCAACTCGAAAGTCTGAAGACGCTGGGTGTTAATTTCGCGCATGGGTATCTGCTCGGCCGCCCGATGCCGATTGGCGAGCTTGAGGCCCGGCCCCCGACGTTCCGCTCGCATCTCGACGCGGCCTGACCGCACTCCGCGGGGTCTCGACTTTGTGTTGCAAATCCGGGCGAACCGCGTCTGGTGGTAATTAGGTGAAGGGTGCAGCTTCCCCGCCTTCCAAACGCAAGAGTAAGAATCTCTATCGAACCCCCACGATTGGGACGATCATTCTTTTTTCGGCCGTGCTATTGCCGCGGTTAGAAATATGATCCTACCTGATTGTAACCGCGGGCTACGGGGGAGGTGCTTTCCCCCGGAGCCAATCCGTCAGGGGAACTGTCAACGATGTCTGCCCGCCTGCCACGCCGTGATCGCGCGAACGCGTGTAGTGCCGAGGCATAAATGTCCGTCATCGATCCGATCTACGTTGCGTCCGGCTTCAGCGTTGGCCTTCTTGTCGGCATGACGGGCGTGGGCGGCGGCTCGTTGATGACACCTCTGCTGATCCTCTTGTTCGGCGTGCATCCGGCGACCGCGGTCGGTACCGATCTGCTCTACGCCGCTGCCACCAAGACAGGAGGGGGCATCGTACATGGCTGGGCGCGGAGCATCCACTGGCCGGCCGTCTTCCGGCTTGCCAGCGGCAGCATTCCCGCAAGCGTTTTCACGCTGTTGGTGCTCGGCTGGCTTGATTTATCCGCCGAGAGCGCGAGCAGTCTGGTCAATAGCGTGCTGTGCTTTGCGCTGATGTTGACGGCCGTGTCGCTGATCTTCCGCAAGGCAGTGATCGATAATTTGCGGTGGCGGATGGAACGGTACGACGACGCCACGATTGCGCGGGTGACCGTGCTTGTTGGCGCAGGTCTGGGCGTGTTGGTCTCGATCTCATCGGTCGGGGCCGGCGCAGTCGGTGTCACCGCGTTGCTCTTGCTCTATCCGCAATTGCCGATGGCGCGGATCGTCGGTTCCGACATCGCGCATGCGGTGCCTTTGACGCTGATTGCCGGGATCGGGCACTGGGCGATGGGCGCGATCGACTGGCAATTGATGGGTGTTCTGCTGATCGGCTCGCTTCCCGGCATCGTCATCGGCAGTTACTGCGCGACGCGCGTGCCGGAAACGGCGTTGCGACTACTGCTGGCGGCAACGCTGATTCTGGTTGCCGGCAGACTTGCCGTCAACGAGTGGTACTGGTCGCCCGCAAGCCTTGCCGCCGTGACCCAAAGCGCCCCACGCTGAAGCGTTTATCCGCCTTGCCCGATAACGCCTGTGCGGAGCGAGTTTCTTTCGCCCGATTTGCTCTTCTCGCTCGGGTTCCTCAGCGCAGATTTCGGTTCGGAACAATTCTGCGTCAGCGGCTTTGTCCCAGGGACAGGAGAGCGGATGAAACCGCGGTTTTTTAGCAGCCCTTTGGGCGTGACCGACGCCATTGAATCGGCGTGCCACACCTATTCGATGATCTACGACAAGCCGGATGAGCAAGTCAGGCTTGCGTTGGAAAGCTATATCCACCGGCTGGTTGCCAATGGCGAGCGAAACCAGGACCAGCTCACCTTGAAGGCGATCGTCTTTCTGAAGAAGCATGAAGGCAGGGCAGGCGAGGGCCGGCAGAATCGCGACACCTGACGCAGCGCAAACCTTGCCTTTACTCTTCGCCCGAAAACCTCACAGCTCTATTCGTTCGCCTCCGGCGGCAGGAAGTTCACTTCATGCGCGGCCGAAAGACGGACGACTTCTTCGACATCGGTCAGGTTGTGAAGCCGGTCGAACAGCGCCTCAAGCTTCTGAGCCGGCGAAACCCAGAACAGCGCGCGAGCCGGTTTGTCCGACTTGTTGAAATAACCGTGCGGAATCCCCCGCGGCAACCGTACCAGATCGCCAGCCATGGCCTTTACCCAAACGCCGTCGAGCTTGAGATCCAGTACACCTTCCTGAACCAGTATGAATTCGTCCTGGGTAGGATGAATGTGGACCGGGACAAACTGGCCCGGATCGCTGTTGGTCTCAAATGCGAAAGTGGAGTCGGTCACCGCTTTCGGGAAGTAGACCTGTCCAAGGATATTCCAGGTCTTGCCCGAGTAACCCGTTCCGTTTCGCGTAATGCCCTTCTCAAGCGCAGCCATGATCGGCTCCTCCAACCGTTGAACTCAGATTTGGCCGGCCAACTCGACGCCAGCAAGCCGCGACTGTCAAGCAGGGCTTCTGCTTGCTTTCGCGTGATCTGTTGCAAAAGCTTGAAGTATAAAATATACGCAGAGAATGCATTGGAAGGAGGCTGCGCTTGGTCGAACTGCCGCATTCCCCGCATGCGCTCGTCACTGGTGGCGGTCGAGGCATCGGCCGGGAGATTGCGTCGGTCCTGAAAGGAGCGGGCGCAACCGTCACCGTGCTCGGCCGTCATCGCGCAACGCTCGATGCCGTTGTTGCCGCAGGTAGCGCAGATTTCGCCGTGGTAGCGGATGTGGCCGACCAGGCCCAGGTCGAGGCCGCAATGGCGCAAGCGAGCGCGCGGACGAAAATAGATATCTTGATCGCCAATGCCGGCATTGCGGAATCGAGGCCGTTCGCTAAATCGGATGCTGCGCTGTTCAGGCGGATGATGGATGTCAATTTCATGGGCGTGGTCCATGCCATCTCCGCCGCGCTGCCCTCGATGCGCGAGCGGCCGTACGGCCGCGTTGTCGCGGTCGCTTCCACTGCGGGTTTGAAGGGATATGCGTATGTCAGCGCCTACAGTGCGGCCAAGCACGCTGTCGTGGGCCTGGTGCGCTCGCTTGCGCTCGAGCTTGCAACGACGCGCGTGACCGTCAACGCGGTGTGCCCCGGCTTCACCGATACCGATCTCGTAGCCGCAAGCATCGACAACATCATGAAAAAGACCGGTCGTGACCATTCCCAGGCCGTGGCAGAACTGGCCAAACACAATCCCCAACGGCGCCTGGTGACACCCTCGGAAGTGGCCGATGCGGTATTATGGCTGTGCGGCGAGGGCGCGAGTGCAATCACCGGCCAGGCGATCGCGGTGGCTGGCGGTGAGGTTTGAGTTAGCGAAACAGCGTCGGTTAACGACAACGGAGATCCCATGAGTACACCGGCCAATCCTGTCACGCTGCCGCTGGCGCAATATTCACCTCGCCATTTCCTGCTGAAGGTTGACGCCGGCATCGCAACGGTGACGCTCAATCGGCCCGAGCGGAAAAATCCATTGACCTTCGAGAGCTACCGGGAGCTTGCGGATTTTTTCCGCGCCTGCGCATTCGATGACAACGTGAAGACGGTGGTGATCACGGGTGCCGGAGGAAATTTTTCGTCGGGCGGCGATGTCTTCGAGATCATCGGCCCGCTGGTAAAAATGGATACCAAGGGGCTTACCGCCTTCACCCGGATGACCGGAGATCTGGTCAAGGCGATGCGGGCCTGTCCGCAGCCGATCGTAGCCTCAGTCGAGGGCATCTGCGCAGGCGCCGGTGCCATCGTCGCCATGGCCTGCGACATGCGGCTTGCTGCGACCGGTGCCAAGGTCGCATTCCTGTTCAACAAGGTCGGTCTTGCCGGTTGCGACATGGGTGCATGCGCGATCCTGCCCCGCATCATTGGCCAATCGCGCGCCTCGGAATTGCTTTACACTGGCCGCTTCATGACCGCGGAGGAGGGCGAACGCTGGGGCTTCTTCAGCCGCATCGTTGCGCCAGCCGAGGTTCTGCCGCAGGCGCAGGCCGTGGCCAGGGAAATCGCAGCGGGGCCCGCTTTCGCAAACACCATGACCAAGCGGATGCTGGCGATGGAGTGGGCGATGTCGGTTGAGGAAGCGATCGAGGCCGAAGCCATCGCGCAGGCGCTGTGCATGACGACGGCCGATTTCACCCGTGCGTACGAGGCGTTTTCGAGCAAGTCGAAGCCGGTGTTCCAGGGTAATTGAATTCCTCGTGGTGAGGAGGCGCGAACTGCCGTCTCGAACCGGGACCTTAAGGCGGGCTTGCCGGCGAATTGCTTTATGTTTAAAATAATTGAGGTTTGGATGAACCCTGGCAGATGAGGTTCCCATGAAGATCGCGATCATCGGTGGCGGGCCGGCCGGTCTTTATTCGGCGATCCTGCTCCAGAAGCAGCGCCCCGACGCCGAGATCACGGTCTATGAGCGCAACCGCGCCGACGATACGTTCGGTTTCGGCGTGGTGTTCTCGGACGCGACACTGGACAATTTCGAAAAATACGATCTTCCGAGCTATCGCCGCATAACCCAGGAATTCGCCTATTGGGACGATATCGCAGTGCATTTCCGCGGCAGCGTGCACCGCGTCGGCGGCAACGGCTTTTGCGGCTGCTCGCGCCGCAAGCTGCTCCTGATACTGCAGGAGCGGGCGCGCGAACTTGGCGTCACCCTGACCTTCGAGACCGAGATCGAGGATGAAGCCCGTTTTGCCGACGTCGACCTGGTAGTGATTTCCGACGGCATCAACAGCCGTTTCCGCGAGAAATATATCCAGCATTTTCAGTCCGAGGTGGATCTGCGCTCCAACATGTTCGCCTGGATGGGTTCAACGCGCCCGCTCGATGCCTTCACCTTCATCTTCCAGGAGACCGAGTTTGGCCCCTTTATTGCCCACGCCTATCAATATGAGGCCGGTCGCTCCACCTGGATCTTCGAGACCGATCCGGAAACCTTCAAACGCGCCGGGCTTGGTGCTCTTGACGAGAAGCAATCGGCTGCTCGAATGGCAGAGATCTTCGGCTGGTTCCTCGAGGGTCATCCGGTGCTGACAAACCGCTCGATGTGGCGAAATTTTCCGATGATCCGCAGCAAGCGGTGGGTCAGAGACAACATGGTTCTGATCGGCGACGCCAAGGCGACTGCACATTTCTCGATCGGTTCGGGCACCAAGCTTGCGATGGAAGACGCGATTGCGCTGGCAGACGCCATGCACCGTGCGCCAAACATTGCGGTCGCCCTGCAGCGGTACGAGCAGGGACGCCGCGAGGAGGTCGAGAAGACACAACACGCAGCCGACGTCTCGCTGGTGTGGTTCGAGCATGTCGATCGTTTCTGGGATTTCGATCCCGTGCAGTTTGCGTTCGGCGTCATGACGCGGGCAAAGGCAATCACCTATGACAATCTGATGCTGCGAGCACCTGATTTTGTCCATGAGGTTGATAAGGCGTTCGCACGGCAAGTCCGCGCAAGGGGTTTCAAGGTAGACGTCGACAAACCTCTCGCGCCGATGTTCCAGCCCTTGCGGCTGCGCGAAATGACGCTCGCCAACCGCGCGGTGGTGTCCCCGATGTGCATGTACTCGGCGAAGGAAGGCGTTCCCAACGATTTCCATTTTGTGCACTACGGATCGCGTGCACTCGGAGGCGCCGGCCTGATCTTTACCGAAATGACCTGCGTCGGGCGCGATGCGCGCATCACGCCGGGCTGCGCAGGTCTGTGGAATGACGAGCAGCAGGTCGCCTGGCAACATATCGTCGATTTCGTCCACGCCAATTCCGCGGCAAGGATTTGCCTGCAACTGGGCCACGCCGGGCGTAAGGGGGCCACCAGGCTGATGTGGGACGGGATGGATCGTCCGCTGGAAGAGGGCGGGTGGGACGTCATCTCCGCTTCCCCACTTCCGTACTTTCCGGATAGCCAGGTGCCGCGCGAGATGGATCGCGCCGCGATGGATGCGGTCAAGGCGGAGTTCGTGGCTTCCGCCGAGCGGGGCGAGATGTGCGGCTTTGACATGCTGGAACTGCACTGCGCCCACGGTTATCTGCTGGCGAGCTTCATTTCGCCGTTGACCAACGAACGCACGGATGCCTATGGCGGTTCGCTGGCGAACCGTCTGCGCTATCCGCTCGAAATATTCGAGGCACTACGATCGGTGTGGCCTGCGCACAAGCCGATGTCGGTGCGCATCTCCGCCACCGACTGGGCCGATGGCGGCATCACCGGCGATGACGCCGTGGAAATCGCGCGCGCCTTTGCCGAAGCCGGCGTAGACCTGGTCGATGTTTCCACCGGGCAAACGGTGCGCGACTCGCGGCCCGTCTATGGCCGCATGTTCCAGACGCCGTTTTCCGACCAGGTCCGCAACGAGGCCCGCGTGGCGACCATGTGTGTCGGCAACATTACGACAGCGGATCAGGTCAACACCATCCTTGCCGCCGGGCGGGCGGATCTGGTGGCGCTCGGGCGACCTCACTTGATTGACCCCGCCTTCACGCTGAAGGCGGCAGCCTGGTATCGCGCCGATGGGGTGTTCTGCCCGCCGCAATACCTGCCCGGCAAGGAGCAGATTTTCCGCAACAGCGAGAGAGACCGGCAGGATTTTGAGGAGCTGAAAATTAAGGCTAAGCCGAAGACCCGGGCGGAGCTCAAGGCGGAGGCCGGAAAGCCGCTTGCAGCCGAGTAAGGCGCCATGCGAATGTGGAACGCCGTCGCAAGTGTTTTGGGTCGGGTGGAGTACAGCGATGAAGGCGATCATCGTCGGTGGCGGTATTGGCGG
>Ga0210387_10004653_pt1 | contig 10509 bp, 7 predicted proteins | sample IncBWC7OmetaG_FD_160108 | JGI IMG/M metagenome (GOLD analysis project Ga0210387, IMG submission 160108) | Forest soil microbial communities from Barre Woods Harvard Forest LTER site, Petersham, Massachusetts, United States - Inc-BW-C-7-O ...
CAGCTGGATCATCTCGGCGCTGACCTGCTGGAGCGCCTCGGAGCAGTACGCCTTCGCCGCCGCGGCACGAAGCCCGGCATCAGCGGCGCCCTGCTCCATCGCCGCGGCGGCCGCATACGAGAGCGACCTGGCTGCCTCGACCAGCACGTGCATGTCAGCCATCCGGTGCTGGAGCACCTGGAAGCTGCCGATGGGGCGGCCGAACTGGACCCGGACCTTCGTGTAGGCGACTGTCATCGCGAGCGCGGCCGCCGCAGCGCCGACCTGCTCGGCGCTGAGGGCGACACAGGCCGCGTCCCGCACCTCGGCCAGGGCCGCGCGGTCGCCGATCTGGCGGCCCGCCGCGCCGTCCAGCCGGATCACGCTCAGCCGCCTGGACTGATCAACGCTGATGGTCGCGCCGCGCGTCACTTGTGGCTCGGCTGGTTGCACCTCGAACAGGCCGATTCCCCCGTCCGGCATCAGGGCGGGAACGAGCAGCACCCCTGCGCAGTCACCGTCGAGCACGTAGTGCGCTTCGCCGGTCAGGACGTAGCTCCCGGACGCGGCTGCCTTGCCTGCGTCCGCTCCGGCGGCTTGCGCAGTCCAGCCTGGCGCAGGAGCAGCCCGGCAGGCCGTCTCGGCTGGATCGAAGCCTCCGGCTGCGGTCGTCCAGGCCAGGGCCGCGGTCAGGCTGCCGTCGGCAAGGCCGGGCAGCAGCCGCTGGCAGGCCGCGTCGTCCCCAGATTTCAGCACTGCCTGCGTCGCCATGACCGCTGAGCCCAGCATCGGCGCGGCCGTCAGCGAACGCCCCAGCTCCTCCATGACGATGTGCACCTCGACCGGTCCGGCACCGGCGCCTCCGTATCGCTCCGGGATCGCCAGCCCCGCCACCCCGATCTCGGCGCACAGTCGCTGCCAGAGACGCTGCTCGGCGAGCTCATCGGGCTCCGGTCCCACGGGGTATCGATCTAGCAGGCCTCGTACCGCGGCGCGCAGGTCTGCCTGCTCGCTCGTCAGCTGCACGGGCCGATCGCCTGAATCTTGGTCAGCTGCGGGTCGCAGTTCAGGTTCACCCGGTGGCCTGCTTCATCGACCGGGCATCCATGCCGGCCAGCGAGTCGGCGCCGATCTCCGCGTTGTGCGCGTGGGCGACATGATGGAGGCCGAAGGTCGAATCCATGCCGTTGCGCATGCCCATCTGGTCCTCGCACTGATTGACGGCCCGCTTGGCTAGAGCCAGCCCGAACGGCGGCATCGCGGCGATCCGGTCGGCCAGCGCGAACGTCGTGTCGGCCAGCTCCGCCCGCGGCACGACCCGGCTGACCATGCCGAGCTCAAACGCCCGTGCCGCGGAGACCGGTCGCCGGTGAAGAGCATTTCCTTGGCGAATCGCGGTCCGAGCACCCACGGGTGTGCGAAGTACTCGACGCCCGGGATGCCCATCCGCACCACCGGGTCGGCAAAGAACGCGTCGTCGGCGGCGACGATCAGATCGCACACCCAGGCCAGCATCAGGCCGCCAGCGATGCACGCGCCCTGCACCATCGCGATCGTCGGCTTGGGCAGCTCGCGCCAGCGCCTGCACATGCCCAGGTAGACCTCCATCTCCCTGGCGTACCTGCTGTCGGCGCCCTGCTTGCCCACGTGGTCCCACCACATGACGGCCTTGCGCTCGAAGGACGTATCGATGTCCCGGCCCGGCGTGCCGATATCGTGACCGGCACTGAAGTGTTCGCCTTCACCGGCCAGCACGATGACGGCGACCGCGTCGTCGTTCACCGCCCGAGCAAAAGCGGCGTCGAGCGCGTACGTCATCGCTGAGTTCTGCGCGTTGCGGTACCTGGGCCGATTCAGCGTGATCACCGCTGCCCGGCCGCGGCTCTCGTATCGGACGACGTCCGGTTCGGCTGCGCCGTTGCTCGCGGCCGGGTCGGTCATACGGACTCCTCCCTGAGCAGCCGCTTGAGCGGCTTGCCCGACGGATTGCGCGGCAGCGCCTGGATGAACTGGACCTGCCGCGGAACCTTGAAGTTGGCCAGCCGCTCGCGGCAGTGCGCCAGCACGCCGGCCTCGCTGAGCTCCTGACCGGGCCTGGTGACGATGAACGCCTTGCCGACCTCGCCGAGCCTGACGTCCGGGATCCCGATCACCGCCGACTCGGCGACACCTTCGAGCCGGGCGAGCACCTGCTCGATCTCGGCGGGATAGACATTGAAGCCGCCGCAGATGTACATGTCCTTGAGCCTGTCGGTGATAGTCAGGTAACCGTCGCTGTCGAGGCGGCCGACGTCTCCGGTATGCAGCCAGCCATCGGGGTCGATGGCCTCCTTGGTCGCCGCCGGATCGTCGAGGTAGCCGAGCATCACGTTCGGGCCGCGTAGCAAGATCTCGCTGGCGCCGTCGGGGTCACCATCTGTGCCAGCCAGCCGGATCTCGAAGTCCGCGGTCGCGCGGCCAGACGTCGTGGCGACCCTTCCCGGCGGATCTCCTGGCCGGCACATGGTGACGACAACAGCCTCGGTCAGGCCATAAGCAGTCAGCACTATGTCGAAGCTCAGCTCAGCCTGCATGCGCTCAACCAGCGCGACCGGGACGACCGCGGCCCCGGTCACCGCGAGGCGCAGGCTCGACAGGTCGCGCTCCGCGCGGGCCGGGTGGTCAAGGATCGTCTGGTAGATCGTGGGCGCGCCAGGCAGGACGGTGATCCGCTCGGTCTCGATCAGCCGCATGGCCTGCTCTGGGTCGAATACAAGCTGCGGCACGATCGTCGCGCCGGTCAGCAGGCAGACCAGGATCCCGGCCTTGTAGCCGAAGCTGTGGAAGAACGGATTGAGCACTAGGTAGCGGTCATTGGCGGTGACCTGACCGCAGTCCGCCCACGCCGCGGCGACCGCGAGCGCTTGCCGGTGCGAGCTCATCGCGCCCTTGCTGCGCCCGGTCGTGCCGGACGTGAACAGGATGTCGCTGACGTCGTCCGAGCCGATGGCGGCGGCACGCTCCGCGGCTAGCCCGGCCGGGGCGCGAGCGGCGAGGCTCTGCAGCCCGGCCCAGTCCAGCACGGTCGCGGACGGCCAGGGAGTGCCAGGCCCGGCCGCAGCCGGCCATGGAGTGCCGGACCCGGTCGCGGGCGGCCAGCCGGCACCCCCTGCGGTCGCGTCAGCTTCCACCGGGATCGAGACGATCAGCCCCAACCGGTCAAGCTCACCGGGCTCGGCGAGGTGTGCTTCCCACAGCGCGGCGACCCGGTCGGTGCCGAGGAACGAGCCAGCCACGAAGAGGACCCTGGCGCTGCTCCGCCCGATCACGTCGAGCGCCTCGGCGCCGGTAAATCTCGTGTTCACAGGCACGAGCGCGGCCCCCGCAGTTTGCGCCGCGAGTGCGGCCAGCACCCAGTGATGAGTGTTGGGTGACCAGATCGCGACCCGGTCGCCAGGCTCAACACCTTCGGATACCAGTGCCGATGCCAGGGCGGCGACTTGGTCGCTGAGCTCGCGGTAAGTCAGTCGCGGGCCGCCCGGCTCGGCCACCGCCAGGCGGTCGCCGAACTGCCCGGCGCCGCTCGCCAGCACAGCCGGAATGGTGAGCTCCACGAGACTCCTTGAACAAGCAAGTGCTTGGTAGGGTGAGCCTACTTGTCCCATGCGACGCTGGCCAGGCGCCTGAGGTGCGCTCCGGACCCGCTGCGCACAGAGCCCAGGCGCGGGAGATGCTGTGCAGCTAAGACGACCGTGCACCTGAGACGACCGTGCAGCTGACGGCCGAGGACGAGGAGTTCCGCGCTCGCATCCGGGGCTGGCTGGCGGACAACCTGGCTGGCGAGTTCGCCGCCTTGCGCGGCCTTGGCGGCCCAGGCCGTGAGCACGAGCACTTCGAGCAGCGCCTGGCCTGGAATCGGCATCTGGCCGCATCGGGCTGGACCTGTGTAGGCTGGCCGCCGGAGCACGGAGGCCAGGGCGCGACACTTGCCCAGCAGGTCATCTTCCACGAGGAGTACGCGCGCAGCGGCGCTCCTGCTCGGGTAGGCCATATGGGCGAGGAGCTACTCGGGCCAACCGTCATCGCGTTTGGCACGCGTGCGCAGCAGGAGCGGTTCCTCCCACCGATCGCCGCCGTACGGGAGCTGTGGTGCCAGGGCTACTCCGAACCTGGCGCCGGGTCCGACCTCGCTTCGGTGCGCACGTCGGCAGTCCTGGATGGTGATCACTGGGTCATCACCGGCCAGAAGGTATGGACTTCGCTGGCGACGGTTGCGGACTGGTGCTTCCTGCTCGCCAGGACTGAGCCCGGGTCCAGGCGATCGGGCGGCTTGTCCTACCTCCTGGTCCCGATGGACCAGCCGGGCGTCACTGTCCGTCCCATCCGTCAGCTCACCGGGACTTCCGAATTCAACGAGGTGTTCTTCGACGGTGCGCGCACGCCCCGCGAGATGGTCGTCGGCGCGGTCGGCGATGGGTGGCGCGTCGCGATGGCCACGCTCGCTGTCGAACGCGGTGTCTCAACCCTCGGCCAGCAGGTCGGGTACCAGCGCGAGCTCGCCGAGCTCATCGACCTCGCCAGGCGCAACGGAGCGGCCGCAAATCCGCTGCTGCGTGACAGGCTGGCCAGGGCGTGGATCGGCTTGCAAGTCATGAGAGAGCAGGTGCTCAGCATGCTCGGCAGTACTGACCAGGCCGCGCCGGCCGGCGATTCGGTTGTCAAGCTGCTCTGGTCGCGGTGGCATCGCGACTTCGGTGAACTGGCTATGGAAGTTCTCGGCCCGTCGTCACTGATCGCCCAGGGATCGCCCTACGACCTGAACGAGTGGCAGCGACTGCACCTCTTCAGCCGGGCCGACACCATTTACGGCGGGTCGCAGGAGATACAGCTCGGCATCATCGCCGATCGCGCGCTCGGGCTGCCGAGGCAGGCGCGGTCATGACGGCTCAGGCCCGGTCATGACGGCGCAGACGCCGCCCAGCCCGCCCGCTGGCCGCGATCTTCTCGCCGGGAAGGTCGTCGTGATAACGGCGGCCGCCGGGGCCGGCATCGGTTCGGCCACGGCAAGACGCTGCCTGCAAGAAGGCGCCACCGTTGTCATCAGTGACCAGCACGCGGCCAGGCTCACCGCTTACCGGGACGAGCTCGCAGCCGAATACGGCGACCGGGTCTGGTCCATGCCGTGTGACGTCACTGATGACCGCGCAGTGACTGGCCTGATAGCCGAGTCGGTGCGGCAGTTCGGCCGGCTCGACGTAATGATCAACAATGCCGGACTCGGCGGCACAAGCTCGGTGCTGGAGATGACGGACGAGGAGTGGCTGCGCGTCCTCGACATCACCCTGAACGGCACGTTCCGGTGCACGCGCGCCGCGCTGCAGCAGATGGTCGCGCAGGGCGGCGGCGGGGTCGTCGTCAACAATGCCTCCGTGCTCGGCTGGCGCGCCCAGAAAGGTCAGGCGCACTATGCGGCAGCCAAGGCCGGAGTGATGGCGCTGACAAGGTGCGCCGCGATGGACGTGGCCGGTTACGGCATCCGGATCAACGCGGTCGCGCCAAGCCTCGCGACGCACCCGTTCCTGACCAAGGTCATGAGCGGCGACCTGCTCGCCGAATTCGAGAGCCAGGAGGCCTTTGGCCGCGGCGCCGAGCCGTGGGAGGTCGCCGCTGTGATCGCGTTCCTAGCCAGCGACTACTCGACCTACCTGACTGGCGAGGTCATCTCGGTCAGCAGCCAGCATCCCTGACGTCTAGCGGCGCCTGGATACCTCGCAAATCAGCCCGGGCGTCTCCTGCTGACCCGGCCATTCGGCGGAATTCCATGTTCAACGCGATTCAGGGATTTCTATGTGGCCTTAGCGGCATTAGTGTTGCTTCGATCCGTCTCATTGACGGTTAAGGGGCCAGGGTGACAGGAGGTAGCGATGCGCTCGCGCTCGCGAAAAAAATTCCTTGTGATGGCAACGGTGCCAGCCGCCCTCATCATGACGGCAGTACCGGCGGGGGTCGCTGTCGCGGCAACGCAGTCGAGTACGTCGGCTGGAGGACCGCAGCAGCACTACATCGTGATCTTGCATAATCAGAACGGCAATCTTGGCGCACGATCGGCGGCCAGGCGCGCCGCCGTTTCGGCTGAACAGAAGCCCGTGCTCGCGCAGGTCCGCTCGGTCGGCGGCCAGTCGGTAGGCTCCACCAGCCTCGTTAACGCAGTCATCGTGAAGGCCACGGCGAGCCAGGCGCTGGCACTGGCCGGCAATCCGGCCGTCAGTCAGGTCGTGCCCGACCAGGTGATCCCGGGTCCGGCTCTGCCGTCTCTGCAGCTGCCGGCTGGTCACGCCCGCCAGAGTTCCGCGCCAATCGCGCCGAACCTGTGCGGCAGCCCGTCTGACCCGCAGCTGAACCCCGAAGCGCTGACCCCGATCCACGGCGCACCGACGGACCTGGGGACCGCGGACGGTGCGGGCATTACTGTGGCGACGATCGCAGATGGCCTGGACCCAGCGAACCCCGACTTCCAGCGCAACGCGGCGTACGCTACCTCCGCGTCGCCCGCCGGCTCGGGAGTCGTGACCCAGGTCGACTTCTCCGGCGACACGGCCGCCACGCCAACCGAAGGCGGCGAGATGTTCCTCGACGCCAGCTCAATTGCGGCGCAGGGGAACTCCGCCTACGACCTGTCGCAGTACGTGTATCCGACGGACCCGCGGCCACTGCCAGCTGACTGCGACATCAAGATCGTTGGCGACGCTCCCGGGGCGAACGTCCTGGCGCTGAAGGTCTTTTCGGAGAACAACGACACGACGACCTCCAACTTCCTCCAGGCGATCAACTACGCGGTGATGCACGGCGCTAAGGTCATCAACGAGTCTTTTGGCAGCAACAACTTCCCGGACCTCGCTGCCGACGTAACCCGTATGGCCGATGACGCGGCGGTCGCGGCGGGTGTCACCGTCGTCGCATCCAGCGGTGACGGCGGCATCACGAGCACGATCGGGTCGCCGGCGACGGATCCGAACGTCCTCAGTGTCGGTGCCACGACTACCTTCCGCGCCTTCGAGCAAGTCACGCTCGGCGGTGTCAATGTGCCGGGCGCGAACGGGCAAATCGTCGACAACAACATCTCCAGCATCTCCTCGAGCGGATTCTCGGGCGCAGGCCGCACCGTTGACATCGTGGCGCCAGGAGATTCGAACTGGGCGCTCTGCAGCCCCAACGACACCCTGTTCACCGACTGCACGAACTTTGCCGGCACGGCTGGCTCGCCGATCGAGTTCACCGGCGGCACCAGCGAGTCGTCGCCGCTTGTGGCAGGCGCTGCCGCCGACGTCATCCAGGCGTACGCCGACGCTCATAGCGGCGTCGATCCGACCCCGGCAGTTGTCCGGCAGATCCTCATGAGCTCAGCTAGCGACATCGACGCGCCCGCGTCCCAGCAGGGCGCCGGACTGCTCAACATCGCCGCCGCTATCACGCTTGCCCGTTCCATCAAGGTGGGCACTGCAGACGGCAGTGTCCTGGTGAACCCTGGCCAGATCAATGTCCAGCAGAAGCCGGGCAAGACGGCCAGCCGCACGATCAAGATCACCAACACCAGCTCGCACTCCGTCAGCGTCTCGCTGTCCACTCGAGCTCTGACGCATCAGGTCGCCGACCACTCCGGGACTTTCTGCATGCAGCCAGGCACTCCGACTGCATCCTGCCCGGCTAACACCGGAGTGTTCACGATCTGGAGCGGTGCCAGCGAGGTCTACCAGAAGGAGACGTTCACTGTCCCCGCCACGTCAGGCGCGTCACGGCTGAACTTCTCCTCCGATTTCCAGTTCACCGGCCAGACGTCGCTGATGCACGTCGCGCTGCTGGAGCCGGACGGTACCTTCGCGGGTTACTCGGAATCCCAGGGGCTGGCCGATTTTGACAACATTCAGGTCGCCGACCCGCCGGCCGGCACCTGGACCGCCGTGTTCTTCACCGTGGTGGACAGCGGCACAGCGGATATCGGGACCAGCGGGCCTATCCAGTGGAACGCCAACGTGTCGCAGTTCGCTCCGGCCGGGAAGGTAAGCCCGAGCTCGCTCACCGTGGCCGCGGGCGCTACTGACTCCGCCACACTCAAGGTGACCAGCCCGAGTGCGGCCGGTGATACTGACCAGTCCGTGGTCGTCTCATCCGGCGATACCCACACCACGATCCCAGTCGCGGTCCGTACCACTGTTCCGACGACGAAGTCGGGCGGCAGTTTCCACGGCACCCTGACCGGCGGTAACGGCCGCCAGGCCACGCAGGCTCAGGCCAACTACTACACGTTCACGGTGCCGAAGGGCGCTAACAACATCCACACGGAGATCAGCCTGGCCAATGACCCCAATGACCTGCTGACCGCCTACCTCATCGACCCGACCGGCCAGAACCTCGGCTACTCGACGAACGTCACCGAGAACAGCAAGGGCACGCCGATCAGCACCAGGTCGGTAGACCTCTACCATGCGCGGCCAGCGCCTGGCACGTGGACCGTCGCGCTGCAGTGGGCGAACCCGGTCAGTGGCCTCGAGCTGAAAGAGCCCTTCACCGGCAAGATCAGCTTCGGCAAGCTGCCCATCTCGGCCAACCTGCCGGGTGGCAGGAAGCTAACGAGGGGCAAGACCTACACCTTCAAGGTGAAGGTCCACAACAGCGGTAAGGCGCCCGAGGCCTACTTCGTTGACCCGCGCAAGCACGGCAGCGTGACGATCGACTTGCCGAACCAGAACAGCGGAGTCAACGCGGCCAACATGACGCTGCCGTTGCCAGGCAGCGTGAACGGCGGGGCGCCATTCCCGGTCTACCTGGTGCCGACCGAGACCAGCAAGATCTCGGAGAGCCTCGAAGGTAGCGCGGCGGTGGACTTCGACTCGAGCTACTTCCCGGGTGACCCCGACATCGAGGGCAATCAGTCGGGTCCGGCTGCGTTCGCCACCTTTAGAAGCCCGGAGGTCAGCCCAGGGTTCTGGAGTCTCAACCCGTCGGAGGTCGGACCGTACAACACCACCACGGGAGCGCCAGCGGTGACGGCGTCTGCCTCGTTCAGCGCCGTGACGAAGGCGTTCGACTCGGCGGTCACGTCCTCAACCGGCGACCTGTGGTCGGCAGTTGAGGGCCTGTCGACGACGCTCAAGCCGGTCTTCATCCCGGCCGGCGGGAACGCGACGATTACCGTCCACATCAAGGTGAGCGGAGCGCACGGGTCGAGACACTCCGGCATCCTGTACGTCGACGATCTGACGATCGCCGGCTTCGGCGGGATCTTCGGCAATCCGAGTGGCGACGAGATCACCGCGATCTCGTACAGCTACAAAACCAAGTAGTCGCTACGCCGGAGCAATCCGGGTAGCAACCGCCGGGCCCGAGCACACGCTCGGGCCCGGCGCATGTCCGGCCTCTGCGCGCGCACGCGCCGCATCTGCTCGGTGCACGCGCCGCATCCACCCGGCACGCCAGGCTGAGCCGATTTTTCCAAGCGCCGCTGCCCGACTATCCGCCAGCATGGTCATATGAGCCACGACTCGCAGTTCAAGGCCGTAACGGCGTACCTGTACTACCCAGATGGCGATGCCGCCGCCGAGTGGCTGACCAGGGTGCTGGGGTTCGGCCCAGCTCGCACTGTCCGGGACGCCCAGGGCCGGTGGCAGGAAGGCGAGCTTGCCATCGGCCCCACTCGGATCGACATCAGCGGCGGCCGCGCGCCGGGTCCGGATACCGGGGCCGGCTCACTGCTCATCGTGCATGTGACCGACGTCGACAAGCAGTACCGGCGGATCGTGGCAGCCGGCGGCGTGATTGAGCCGCCGCGCGATGAGCCGTACGGCCCGCGCACCTGCCACATCAGGGACCCCTGGGGATATCGCTGGTACTTCTGGCAGGGCGACGCCGTCTTCCCCGCGAACTGACCCCCAGTCCGCGAGACCCGCTAGATCCGCTCGATGATCGTCGCGGTCGCCATCGCGCCGCCAGCGCACATCGAGATCAGGGCCGTGCTGCCGTCCGTGCGCTCCAGCTCGTGCAGCGCCGTGGTGATGAGACGCGAGCCGGTGCTGCCGACCGGATGGCCGAGTGCGATAGCGCCGCCGTTGGCGTTGACCTTGTCCGGGTCCGGGTCGTGCACGCTCATCCACGACATGACGATGGACGCGAACGCCTCGTTGACCTCGAACACATCGATGTCGCTAACTGTCATACCGCTGCGCTTCAGCACTCGCTCGGTCGCCGCGACGGGTCCGTCCAGGTGGTAATACGGCTCATCGCCGATCAGGCACTGGGCGAGGATCCTGGCCCGTGGACGCAGGCCAAGCTCACGCGCCCTGCCCTCCTCAAGCAGCAGCACCGCGGCGGCGCCATCGGAGATCTGCGACGAGGTCCCCGCCGTGTGCAGTCCGTCGGGCAGGACAGGCTTGAGTCCGGCCAGCGCCTCCATACTGGTCTCACGCAGGCCTCCGTCCCTCTCGACAACGCGGGTCTCGCCGGTCGGCTTGCCCTCGCCGTCGAGCACCGGCGCCTTTATCGGCGCCACTTCACGAT
>Ga0210387_10004654_pt1 | contig 10505 bp, 8 predicted proteins | sample IncBWC7OmetaG_FD_160108 | JGI IMG/M metagenome (GOLD analysis project Ga0210387, IMG submission 160108) | Forest soil microbial communities from Barre Woods Harvard Forest LTER site, Petersham, Massachusetts, United States - Inc-BW-C-7-O ...
GCGCCCCGTCGCGCGCCACAGGAGCGCCAGCATGCAGTTCGAATTCCTGCTGGAACAGGTGGTGAATGGCCTCGTGCTCGGGGGGTATTACCTCCTGATCGCGCTCGGGCTGTCGCTGATCTTTTCCGTCGGCGGCATCGTCAATCTCGCCCATGGCGCGTTCTACGCGCTCGGCGCCTATGTCTCCGTCGAGATCACGAAATATCTCGGCTTCGGCCCGGCCGTGGTGCTGTCGCCGATCGCCGTCGCGCTGCTCGGCATCTTCTTCGAACGCTTCATCCTGCGCCGGTTCTACACGGCTGATCCGATTCTGAGCCTGCTTGTGACCTTTGCGTTAGCCATGGTCGCCGAGCAGGCAATCCGCATCATCTGGGGCGCGGCGCCGTTGTCGGCTGCGATCCCGCCGGCTTTTCGTGGCTCGGTCATCGTCGGCGACTTCCTGTTCTCACGCTATCGCCTGTTGATCCTCGCCGTGGTCGCGGCGGTGCTGCTTGGCGTCTGGCTGCTGCTGCACAAGACCTCGTTCGGCCGCGTGGTACGCGCCGGCATCCAGCGGCCGGACATGGTGGCCGCGCTCGGCATCCGCCTGCAGCCGTATATGACCGCGATCGTGATGCTCGGCGTCGGCATGGCCGCGCTTGGCGGGGCGTTCTTCGCGCCGATCACCATCGTGCATCCGGCGATGGGCGCCGAGATCATCACGGTTGCCTTTGTCGTGGTGGTCATCGGCGGGCTCGGCAGTTTCTGGGGCGTGGTGCTGGCGGCGCTGCTGGTTGGCGTGGTCCGCGGCATCACCATTCATTTCGTGCCGGCCGCGGGCGAGGCCTCTATCTACGTCCTGATGTTCCTGGTGCTGATGGTGCGCCCGCGCGGGCTGCTCGGCGAACGCATCGAGAAATTCGAATGATGACGTCGGCGGCGCAAAAATACCGGCCGCTCGTCATCGCGGCGCTGGCGATGATCGTGCTGCCGTTCGTCCTGCAGGGGCTCGGGCTATCGCTCAACACCGGCATTGCCGTCGTGGTGCTCGCGATCGCGACCATGGGGCTCAATCTCTGTATCGGCTATACCGGGCTGGTCTCGTTCGGCCACAGCACCTGGTTCGGGCTCGGCGCCTATGCGGCGGGTCTCATCCAGCTCCACTGGTTCCCCGGCGAGATCTGGCTGCCGATCCTGCTCTCGATGCTGATCGTGGCGATTGCCGCCACTATCATCGGCGCCATCATCCTGCGCCGCCGCGGCGTCTATTTTTCGCTGCTGACACTGGCACTTGCCGCGCTGACCTACACCATCGCTTTTCGCTGGAGCGAGGTCACCGGCGGCGAGGATGGCCTCGGCGGGCTCAAACGCGGCAGCATCGGCCCGTTCAGCCTTGACAGCGCCGTCACCTATTACATCGTGGTCGCGGTCATCGCACTTGCCGTGCTCTATATGCTGGTGCGGCTGGTACGCTCCCCGTTCGGCCATGTGCTGGTCGCCATCCGCGAGAACCAGCTTCGCGCGACGTTCCAGGGCTATCCTGTCGAGCGCTACAAGCTCGCGGTGTTCGTGATCTCGGCTGTTGTCACCGGGCTCGCCGGCGCCCTGCTCGGCTTCCAGAACTACCTGGTCTCGGCCGAAGCGGTCTCGGTACCCTTTGCGGGCGAGCTGCTCGCCATGGTCGTGATCGGCGGCATGCGCAGCATCTTGGGGCCGGCAATTGGTGCGCTGTTCTTCATCCTGTTTCGAGAGCTGTTTTCGATCTGGACCGCGAACTGGCTGCTCTGGTTCGGGCTCACTTTCACAGCCTTCGTGATGTTCTCGCCGGAGGGCCTTGCCGGCATCGGTAAGCAGCTTTGGCGGCGACTTCATCCGCCCGAGCTGGAAGCGGCCGCCATGAGCAAGCGCAAGATCTACAACGACTTGCCGCTGCCTTCTTGCCTGAGGCCGGAACGGCTTGAGGGAACGGTGCTGGAGGTCAACGGCGTTTCCAAGCAGTTTGGCGGCATCCGCGCGGTGACCGACGCCAGTCTCAAGGTCGGCGCCGGCGAAATCCATGCGCTGATTGGGCCGAACGGCGCCGGCAAGACCACGCTGTTCAATCTCGTCTCCGGCCTGTTCCCCACAGATCGCGGCACGATTCTGCTCAACGGCCAGCAAATCCAGAACGTGCCCTCGGACCGGATCTGCCATCGCGGGCTGTCGCGCTCGTTCCAGATCACCAACCTGTTCAAGGGGCTTTCGATCTACGAAAGCCTTCGTCTCTCGCTGCAGGCGCGCAGCACCGGCCGATTCAACATCTGGCGCGACATTGACAGTTTTGCGCAAGTCCATGCCGAGACGGCGGAACTCGTGAAATTCCTTGGGCTCGAGGGGATCGAAGCCACCGAAGGCGGCGAGCTCTCCTATGGCGGGCAGCGGCTGGTCGATCTCGGCATCGCGCTCGGCTCCAAGCCGCAGGTGCTGCTGCTGGACGAGCCTTTGGCCGGGCTTGCCGCGGCCGAGCGTGAGCGCGTCTCGAACCTCGTGCAGAACATCGCCACCAATATCCCGGTCCTGATCGTCGAGCACGACATTGACCGTGTGCTCGGCTTCTCCCAGACGGTCACGGTGATGAACCAGGGCGAAGTCCTGATGAGCGACGCCCCAGCCGCCGTACGCGCGAACCACCGGGTGCAGGAAATCTATACCGGCAAGGGCATCCCCGAAGTCACGCACCAGCGCACGGACGAAGCCCGATCGGACGCGCCGCCGCTGCTCCAGTTCGACCGCGTCAACACCTTCTACGGCAAGAGCCACATCCTCCACGACGCCACGCTCGATGTCCGCCGGGGCGAGATCGTGGCCCTGCTCGGCCGCAACGGCGCCGGCAAGTCGACGCTGCTGAAGACGCTGGCTGGCCTGGTGCCCGCAGCCTCCGGCGACATCCATTATGACGGCCGCGATATTGCGCGCCTTCCGACGCCTGATATCGCCCGGCTCGGCATCGGCTATGTGCCGCAGGGCCGCGGCCTGTTCGCCGGTCTCACGGTGCGGGAAAACCTCGCACTCGGCCGGCTCGCGCGCAAGACCGACGGCTTGACCGGGGTGGTCTGGAACGAAGCGCAGATCTTCGACTATTTCCCGCGGCTGAAGGAGCGGATGGATATCGCCGCCGATTATCTCTCCGGCGGTGAGCAGCAAATGGTCGCGGTCGCCCGCGCCATGTCGGGCAATGTGAGGCTGTTGCTGCTCGACGAGCCCTTCGAGGGACTGGCGCCGGCCGTGACCCTGGAACTATTTTCCGTGTTCGACCGGCTGCGGCAGCACATGGGCATCGTCATTGTCGAGCACAATCTCGACCTGGTGCTGGCGCTTGCCGACCGCGTCTTCGCACTGGAACGCGGTGCTGTGTTCCACCAGGGGCCGGCCGCGCCGCTGTTGACCGATCTCGACTATCGCAAGAAAATCCTGTGGCTCTGACACGGGAGACTTTAATGCGACGAATGGTTGTGGCGTTGGCGATGGCCTTGTTGGCCGGCCAGGCGAATGCGGCTGAAAGCACGATCACCATCGCCGTCTTCACCAAGAACACGACCAACCCGGCCTATTCCGCCTTTCGTCTCGCCGCCGACCAGATCGGGCAACTGACCGGCGTGCAGATCCGGCATTTCGTCCCGAAGCAGCCTGACAATGTCGATGAGCAGAAGGCGGAGGTCGAAGAGGTGCTGAAGAGCCGTCCCGATGCTGTCGTGTTCATCCCGGTCGACGACGTTGCCATGGTCGAATCTGTCAAGAAACTCAATGACGCGGAAATCCCCGTCGTGCTCGCGTCCAATCCGCTGCCCGGCCGCTTCGTCAGCTATATCGGCGCCAACGATTACGACATCGGCTATCGCGAGGCGCGCTATCTCTTCAATCACCTCGGGGCCAAGGGCAAGATCGTCATCCTCGAAGGCATCGCGGGCGCGCCGACCAACCGCGAGCGCCTGCACGGCTACAAGCAGGCGCTGTCGGAAGCACCCGGCATCGAAGTGCTGGCCTCCGCGCCCGGCAATTACCAGCAGATCGACGGCAAGCGCGTAATGGCGGGCTTCCTCAAGGATTACCCAGAGATCGATGCCCTGCTCTCGGCCAATGACAGCATGGCGCTGGGCGCGCTGGAGGCGATGAAGGAAGCCGGCCGCAGCATGACGGTGATGGGCATCAACGGCATCCTGCCCGCGGTGAAGGAGATCGAAAGCGGCAATATGCTCGCAACCGTCGACTTCAACATGTTCAAGATCGGTTGCACCGCAACGCTCGCCGCCGTGCGCTATCTCCACCACGAGCCGCTGCCGGAAAAAGTGCTGCTGCCGGCCGATGTGATCGACAAGAACAACTATAAAGACTGGCTGGTGCCGGTGGAAAAGCGCGCCTGCCCGGACTGGGCGGGGCTGGTGAAGTAGCGCAGATCAGTCCCCTCTCCCCGCCTGCGGGGAGAGGGTTAGGGTGAGGGGCTGCTTCCGCGAGGGCGGTGAGAGTTGAACGCGTGGAGAGTCCCCCTCACCCGACGCGCTTCGCGCGTCGACCTCTCCCCGCAAGCGGGGCGAGGTGAAGAAAGCCCTACTCGTACCCCGCCGCCCCACGGTCATGATACGCCCAGCACGCTTCCTTCGGCAGGCAGATCGGCGTGTCGACGCCGACGTCATGCCGCGCGGCGGTGCCGAGCTCCAGCGCCTCGAGCCTGTAGCCGAACAGGTCGATGTCATAGACCGTCTGCGTGCCCTGGTAGCGGCGGTCGGTGACGCGGGCGGTGAAGGAGTTGGCGCCGTCGGTCCTGCCGAGCGCGATGTTTTCCGGCCGCAGCGCAATCCGTACCTTGTCGCCGATTTCCATCGCATGCAGCAGCGCCGCCTCCCCACGCCGTCCCTCGCCGAAATCGACCACGCCGAATTTCCCGTTGCGCTCGACCAAGGTGCCCGCGAGCTCATTGGTGGCACCGGTGAAATTCGCGACGAACAAATCCGCAGGGCGGTTATAGATCTCGTCCGGCGAGCCGATCTGCAGCAGCTTGCCGTCGCGCATCACGCCGATGCGATCGCCGAGCACGACGGCCTCGGCCTGGTCGTGGGTGACATAAAGCGCGGTCATGCCGGTCTGCTTCAGGATGACGCGAAGATCATCGCGCAGCCGCAGGCGCAGTTTCGCGTCGAGATTGGAGAGCGGCTCGTCGAGCAACAGAAGCTGCGGCCGGTAGACGATGCTGCGCGCCAGCGCCACGCGCTGCATCTGCCCGCCCGACAGCGACACCACCGGGCGGTCGGCATATTCGGAGAGACCGACCAGCGCCAGTGCCTCCTCGACCTTGCGGCCAGCATCCGCGCGCGAGATCTTCCGGTGCTTGAGCGGATAGATCACGTTCTGCCGCACGGTCATATGTGGCCACACCGCGTAGGACTGGAACACCATGCCGAGGTCGCGCGAGCGCGGCGGCACCAGGACGCCGCGCCCAGGCGACGACACAACCCTCGCGCCGATCGAAATCTCGCCGCCGGTCGGATGTTCGAGCCCGGCGACGCAGCGCAAGGTCGTGGTCTTGCCGCAGCCGGAAGGCCCGAGCAGCACCACGATCTCGCCCGCCGGTACGTTGAAGCTGACGCCGTCAATCGCCGGCCGGCCGATCGCGAACTGTTTCCGGAGGTCAGTGACCTCGAGCGTCGCCGTCATGATGAGACCTTGCTCTTCGATGCCGCACTCACTGCCGATACCCGTAGACCTTGTCCCAATCGGCGACCCAGTCGCCATGCAGCTTGATGTATTGATCCATGTCCGGATACCAGACCTTGACCACCTTGGGATCAAAGCCTTCGGGATAGACAGGCGCGACCTTGAGCGAGGTCAAATTGCCCTGCTCCCTGATCATGAAGGCCTGGCCCTCCTTCGACAGGCACCAGTTCATGTAGAGCTTTCCTGCGTTGGGATGCGCGGCCGTTTTCGGAATGCCGCTGGCATAGGGGTTGGCCGGCACACCCTCGGGCGGGAAGATCATCTTCACCGGCGCGCCCTCCTTCTGCTTCGGATAGATCGCGTTGTAGAGCAGCGGACCGACGCCGAATTCGCCGCGCACGAGCGCGTCCGACATCGGCGCGCCCGAGGGATACAGGATCGGATGGGTCGCGGCCTGGTTCTTCCAGTAATCCTCGCCGAGCACTTGCCGCTCGAACATGATGCGGGTCCAGGTGGTGCCACCGGACTCGGCGAAGACCTGGCCGGTCTGCTTGTCGTAGTCGGGCTTGGTCAGGTCCTTCCAGGTCTTGGGCGGATCTTTCAGCACCTCGGTGTTGTAGGCGATCGACCACACCACAGTCGCGCGCGGCCAGAATTTTGGCGACACCAGCGAGGCCGGATCGTAATCGGCCGCGTTCGGCGGCGCATAGTCCTGGAACAGGTCGACCAGCGGCAGCATCAAGGCGCGGTCGGAATGGTCGACCACGTCGGCGATCAGCTTGCCGGCGGCGGCTTCCGTCTTCACGCGGGTGATGAGCTGGCCGCCGGGCGCGCGCACCATCTCGACCTTGATCTCGGGAAAGCGCTTGTTGAACTCCTTGATGACGTCCTGCTCCACTTCCGCGTAGTTGGCGGTATAGAGCACCATCTTGCCTTCGGCCTTTGCCGCGGCGATCAGCTCGGGCGAGCCGAAATTCTCCTCGGCTTGCACGGGCATGCCGAGCGCGAGAGCGAGCGAGACGCCCGCGAGCGCAGCAACAAACTTTCCGTTCATGAACACACTCCCTTTTGTCTTTTCTTATTTGATCCGTTGCGCGATGTCGCCTTGCGAGGCGCTGCGCGCCAGCCAGTTGGCGCCGCCGATGAGGACGCCGAGCAGCACCGTCTGCACGAGGCTGAAGGCCGCGGTCTTGCCGATATTGCCGCCCTCGTAATAGTCGAGCAGCAACACCGACATTACCATGGTGTTGGTGGTGTAGAGGAACAGCGACGAGCCGAGCTCGCGGATTGCGAGCACGAACAGCAGCGTCATCGAGGCGATCACGCCCGGACGCGCCAGCGGCAGCACCACGGTCCTGATCGTGGTCAGCGGCCCCTTGCCGCAAACCCAGGCGGCCTCCTCCAGCTCGCGGTGGATTTGCATGAACGACGTCGAAAGCGATTTCACCGTATCCGGCATGAAGCGCGCGATGAAGGCGAGCGCCAGGATCCAGATCGTGCCATAGAGCCCGCCGGGAATGCCGATCCAGGCCCAGAGATAGGCGACGCCGACCACGAGGCCGGGGATCGCGACCGGCACCGTCGAAATCAGGTCGATGGTGCGGCGGCCGGGCAAGCGGGTGCGATGGATGGTATAGCCGATCGCAAAGGCGAGCGTGCCGCCGATGACCGCGGTGATGATGCCGACCTCGACCGCGTTGTAGATCGAGCGCATGGTCAAGGGATTGTCGAAGATGCTGTTGAAATGCATCAGCGAATAGGCGCGCAGGTCGAACAGCGCTGCGACGTCGCGGATGAACATGAATTTGCGGAAGGCCGCCACGATCAGCGCCAGCAGCGGCAGCACCACGACCACGAGCAGATAGACGAGCCCGAGCGCAAAGGTCAGCCAGCGCCACGGCCCGAGATCGAGGCTGCGCGGCCGGAACGCTTTTCCCGCAACCGTGGTATAGCTACGCTCGGAGAGCACCTTCTGTTGCAGATAGACCAGTCCACCGGTGACCACCATCAGGATGATCGCGACCGCGGCTGCCGTGTTGTAGAGCGGCGGTGACCAGTTGGTGAGCTTGAAGATATAGGTCGTCAGCACGTTGATATTGGCGGGCGCACCCAGCACCGCCGGCACGCCATAGATGCCGAGCATCACGATAAAGGACAGCAGCATGCCGGAGACGATCGCCGGCATGATCAAGGGGAACGTCACCGTGAACAGCGTCGAGAACGCGCTGGCGCCTGATATCTCGGCAGCCTCCTCCAGGCTCGGGTCCATGTTGCGCAGCGCGGACGCCGTGAACATGTAGACATAGGGCGCGTAGTAGATACCGAAGACGAAGACGAGGCCCGAGAGCGAATAGAAATTGACATGCCAGTCGAGGCCGATCCATTTGAAGACGGTGTTGATCAATCCTGTTTTCGGTGAGCCCAGGATCGACCAGGCAACGCCTGCCACGAGCGGCGGCGCGAACAGCGGCAGGATACTGGCCGCGGCAATGAAACCACGAAACGGCGTATTGGTGCGCACCACGATCCAGGAAAAGGTGAGCCCGATCGCGACCGCGATCAGCGTTCCCCCGCCACAGCAGACCAGCGTGTTGAACAGCGCCTCCGCCACGTTCGGGTTGGTGAGCACGGTCAGGAAATTGCTGATCGAGAGATGGCTCAGGCTCAAGCCATCCACCACCGGATTGGTGTCGGTCAGCGCGCCGAGCAATAGCGTCAATACGGGATAGATGACGAGGAAGGCCAAAATCGCGAGCAAAAACGCGATCCAGACGCCGGCCAGCCAGCCCCGGCGCCTTTCCTCAATGCCGCTTTGCGCGACCTCGATGCGCCGGTCAGATACCTGAGCGTCCAACGCGTTTCCCCTGCCGACGGAACTTACTTCGTCTTTATGACCGCCTTGCGGGGACCTTAGTCGATCGTTGGTAAGGCGGGAAGTAGTCGAAAGTCGTCCAGAACTTGCGACTTATTGCCCACCTCCTGTGCAAACGCATGAGCCGAAAGGCCAGCCCGCGAACGGGCCGGCCTTTGCGTCGGTCTTAAGCCAGATAATTGGCTTCGAATGTCGGCAGGATGTCGACCACCTCGAAATAATGATCCCAGAACAGGCTGTCGCGCAGCTCGTCACAGAACCAGGCCCAGGCCGAGAGGTCGGTCGTTTCGCACAGCATGATGTCGGAGGCTCGGGTGGAAAACGCTTCCGGCTCGAACCAGCGCATCCGGATTTCCGGGCGTTGCTTCAGCAGCGGTATCATTTCGTCCTCGAGGAAGGCGCGGCGCTTCTCGGTTTTCATGTCGAGCCAGCGCCGCGTGGCCTTCAACAGCACGAAGATGTGGAAGGTATGCGGATCGTCCTCATGCTCGGGAAGGACGGGCGAAGTGGTGGTTGGTTGCAGGTTGGTCATTGCCTGGTTCTCCTTATCGGTTGCATAATGTGAGTAATTACTCATATTAACAACTCGCGTTCGGAGAGGCCAATATCTTGGCGAGGAAATCGCGCCTGAATGCCCGCAAACAGCCGCTTCAGGAGCGCTCGCGCGAAACCGTCGCGGTGATCCTGGAAGCGGCGGCTCGCATTCTGGAGGAGCGCGGACTAGAGGGCTACAACACCAATGCGGTCGCCGAGCGCGGCGGAATCAGCGTCGGGTCGGTCTATCAATACTTTCCAAACAAGGACGCACTGACGCTGGCGTTGATCGCGAAGTTCGAGGACGAGATCCTCGGCGCCGCACAGACCGCCATTGCGGCGTCCGACGGCAAGGACCTCAAGACCTCGCTAAAGCTCCTGATCGCGGGACTGCTGAAAGCGCACGACGGAAGGGCGCATCTGAACCGCATCCTGGAGACCGAGGAGAACCGGCTGCGTGCTGCTTCCTCAGCTCCCGCCGCCGTGCTTGATCTGAGGAAGCTGGTCGGCTCCCTGCTGGCGCGGCATGCGCACGAGCTCGGCCCGATCGACGCCGCCGTGATCGATGACCTCATCGTAATCACCCGCGCCATGGTCGATGACGGGCTCCAGAAGGAGCTGTCCCGGGCGGCCGCACAACGCCGAATCCTGCGCGCCGTCGAGGGCTATCTGCGCTGGCATTGAGTCCAGCCTCGCCAACAGGCCGCATCGCATACGCATCATGCATCCGGGAGGCTGTGGGCGGCCTCCCCCACGTAGTACATGCCCCTGACGTGGCGCGTCAGTGCGCCGGAGACGCTCTGGATGCTGGAAAAGACCGCCACGACCACGCCCGCCCCACCGGTGGCCGACGGACTGCCCTGGGAAAAGCGGCGCTGGGCGATCGCAGCGATCTTCACGGCGCTGGCGATGGCATCGCTCGACACGGCGATCGCCAACATCGCCCTGCCCGCGATCTCGGCCGATCTGCATGTCAGCCCCGCGGATGTGGTCTGGGTCGTCAACGTCTACCAGATCGCGCTGGTGGCAACGCTGTTGCCGCTCGGCGCGCTCGGCGAGATCGTCGGCCATGAGCGCATCTATCTCGGCGGGCTGTTGCTGTTCACGCTGGCTTCCGTCGGCTGCGCGCTGGCCTGGTCGCTGCCGAGCCTCCTGGTCGCGCGGACGCTGCAAGGTCTCGGCGCCAGCGGCTGCATGAGCGTCAACACGGCGCTGGTGCGCTTTGTCTATCCGAGCCGGATGCATGGGCGCGGTTTCGGCCATAACGCCATGGTGGTCGCGACCGCCTTTACGCTGGGGCCGAGCATCGCCTCGGCCATCCTGGCGCTCGGACCGTGGCCGTGGCTGTTCGCGATCAACCTGCCGTTCGGCGTCATCGCCTTCCTGATCGGCATCAAGACCCTGCCGTCGCTGCCGCGCTTGAAGCATTCGT
>Ga0210387_10004655_pt1 | contig 10503 bp, 11 predicted proteins | sample IncBWC7OmetaG_FD_160108 | JGI IMG/M metagenome (GOLD analysis project Ga0210387, IMG submission 160108) | Forest soil microbial communities from Barre Woods Harvard Forest LTER site, Petersham, Massachusetts, United States - Inc-BW-C-7-O ...
GAAGCTCAGCAGCTGGGCGGCAGCCTCGGTGGCACGAAACGGATCCATGCGATCGTCCACCGCTGAATCAATGCGCATGTAACGCCGGCCCGTCGAACGCATGAACTGCCACAGGCCCGCAGCCCCGGCCTTGGAATATGCGGCTGCGTTGAAGGATGACTCCACATGCGGCAGCACACCCAGTTCCGGGGGCATACCCAGATCGGTCAGCGTCTGGATGATGTGGTCCTGCCACAGTCCCGAGCGCAGCAGCCCTTCGCGAAAGCGATCGGCCTGGCCGAGCTGAAAGCGCACATCTTCCACGGCGCTGAGCAACCGCGCGGGCGAGTAGGCATCGCCCCACATGTCGCGGATATGCTGGTCCTCCGGCGACAGGGTGCCGGTGGCGTGCGCGATGCGCTTCAGCGAGGCGATGATGCGCTCGCGCGCCGCGGCGACCATGCGCTCGCGCTGTCGCGCGGAGGTCTCCGGTCCAAACTGCAGCGTCTCGTAGACGACACCGAGATTGTACTGATCGTGGAGAAACCCCGCGTTGGTCCCGATTTCGGTATAGACACGGATCCAGAAATTCACATCCCGGTCGAGCGCCGGCGGCTGGGGAAACAGTTTGTCGAGTACGCGTGGCGCCGGTGCTTCGGCGGCGCGCGCCACCGCGGGCGCACCACCCGTCAGCACGGGAGCTGCAGGCGCTGCCGGCGGCGCGGTGGCGGCGACGGCCGCATCGGGTGCGACCTCCGGCGGCGCCGGAGGCGGGGTGGGGAGGGGGGCCGACGGTACTGCGGCGGTCGCGGGGCGAGCGTGGCTCTTGGGCGCCGACGGCGCCGTCGTGGAACAGGCCGCAAAACACAGCGTCAGGCTCGCAAGTGCGGTCAGCGCCCAGGCCGGCAGAGGGGGTGTCGGTCCCATTTACACTCCACCAAATGCAATATTTTTCATTAATATCAATATCTTATGCGCAATCACGGTCACCGTTGGGGCCGCGCCGGAGAATTAAGTGTCGATGATTTTGACACCCGCCGATGCACCGCACCAACCCATCGCATGTTCTGTCATGCCGAATACCGGCAAAGGGTCGCACATGGCGCGTTGCGGCGCGGTTGACCCCCGTCTCAGATACAAGATGTCACATCGCATCCCACGTTATGCGCTCTGGCATGCGCATTGCTTATAGATATATGGGAACGGCCCATTTGGCCGGAAGCAAGGAAGCGGCACAGGCGGATTCGCCTGAAGAGATCAAGAAGACTGGGCACCGGGCTCTCACGGATGCCCACAGACCAGACAAGAATCAGAACAATTGCTCCTCCACAGCAAGCAAGCAAGCGACCGAATAACCCCGCTCACGCGGGGTTTTTTTTTGAGCGCGGAGCGCAGTATGCCGTTCATGCACAAACTGTTCGGCCCGGCGGGCAAAGCGGCGCCGCGCAGCCGCGGCAAGTCACCCCCGGAACACAATCCGGCATTGCAGGACCTCTGGCACGTCATCGCCGCGATTCCGCGCGGCCAGGTCTCCACTTATGGCGAGGTCGCCCGCGCCGCGGGGCTACCGGGCCGGGCGCGGATGACGGCTTACGCGCTGCGCGTTGCGCCGGAGGATTTGGCGCTGCCCTGGCACCGGGTGCTCGGGGCCGGCGGCCGTATCGTTTTTCCGCCGGGCTCCAAACACTTTCTTGAACAGGCCCGGCGTCTGCGCAGCGAGGGGGTCAAGGTCACGCAGGGGAAAGTGCCGCCGAGCGCCATCGCCGATCTCACCAGAGCTCGTCACAATCCTTAATACCGTGTAACCCAGGTCAGCGCGGCGCCGGTCCCGCCGTTGTTTCATTTCATGAGGCGGGAATTTCGCCCGCAATTGATAACTCAACGACCAACGTTCGAAGAGGATTGTGTATGTCAACCAAATTTCGCAAAACCCTGACCTGGGCCGCGGCTGCGGTAATGTTCGCGGGCGTGGTCGGCACCGCTTCGGCCGAGACCACCTGGCAGAAGAATCACCCGCGCCGCACCCAGGTCAACCATCGCCTGCACAACCAGAATCGCCGCATTCACAATGACGTGAAGAACGGCACGATGACCCACCGCCAGGCAGCTACCGCGCACCGGGAAGATCACCAGGTGCGCCAGGAAGAGCGTGACATGGCCAGCCAGAATGGCGGCCACATCACCAAGCCCGAGCAGCGGGTGCTGAACAGGCAGGAAAACGGCATCAGCAGCCAGATTCCGCCGAAGTAAGCGCCGGTCCGCGCCATCAGGGCGATGGCGCGGACTGCTCAGCGCTGGGCGCTCACGAATGCGGCCACGCGCCGCAGCACCTCTGGCGCAATCGTTTCATCCAAACGCGCGTATTCGTCTCCCAGGCCACTCTGTGCGGTCTGGAACAGGTGATTCAGCCCCGGGAGTGATTCAATTTGGATCCGTGCATTGCCGCCGGCGGCCAGCGCGGATTGGATGCCGGCGAGGTTCTCCACGGCCGGCACTTGAACATCCAGTGTTCCGTTCAATGCGAGCACGGGACACTTCACCCTGCGCCAGTACGCCGGTACATCGGTCATGAGCAGCGCAGATTCGTAGGGCAGGCTTGCCTGCTGCAGGCTCAAGGAACCTCCCGACGCGAATTTTTGTACCAACGCCTGCTCCGCCGGGCTCAATCCACCGTACAGCGCCTTGAGCGCGTTGAGGCGGGTCTCGGCAGTGTCATTGGACATCACGGTTTCGTAAAAGTGCTGGCTGTAGCGGGTCAGCGTGGCGGCGTCCGCCTGCGGCAGTCCGCGGCGTTCATATCCGACCCGATCCTGCAGGACGATCAGGTCGACGCCCTTGAGCCCGGGCCCGGCAAGGGACACGGCGAAAGCCACCGCTTGCGGATGGTCCGCGGCGATCATGGCGGCCAGCAATCCACCCTCGCTATGCCCAATGACACCGACGCGCGCGATGTCCTTGCGGGCACGCAACGCCTTGACCGCCGCAAAGCCATCATCAGCCAGGGTGGCAGTCACGACCCTGGAATAGTCGCCCGTCGAACGCAGAACACCGCGTTTGTCGTAGCGATAGACGGCAATACCATTGCGCGTCAGGTAGTCCGCCAGGACAGCGAACGGTCGGTGAGCCGCAACGGTCTCGTCGCGATCGGTCGGACCGCTTCCGGACAACAGCACGACGGCGGTCACCCGCTTGTGGCCCGAGGGCCGGGTCAAGGTACCGGCCAGTAGAACCCCGTCCTTGGCGGTGACCACCAAGTCTTCGACTGAGTATGGCAAGGGCTCCTGGGGCATCTGGGGTCGGACGGGCCCGCCAAAGCTGCTCACGCGCTTGAGTGCAACGGGCATCACGAGCGTGCCCTGGCGAACTTCGCCTGCCAGGGCGTCAGGAGCAGCCGTCAGGTGCCAGGTGATTCCCACCATGGCAACGCCAATCTCGATCACGTTGCCGGTAGCCGACACCTGATCGGCGGAAAGTGCGAATACACCCTGATCGGGGCTGGCCATGCTGGCGCCCAGGGAACCATCGGCGCGTGCAAACAATTCGATTCCCGTCGACACAGTCGGACCATTGGGAATGCTGATCTTGCCCAGCCATTTGCCGTAATGATCCTGGATGACAGCGGCGAAGGCGCTGGGCATCACCCATAGGGATGCCATGCCCAGGGCCGCCAGGAACTGGAATCTGGTTTTCATTGTGAAGATCCATCAGTTGGGCCGGGTCGCACTGAAGTCTTGGGGAATGCGAACCGAAGTGCCCAGCGCAGGATCAGTGTTGTCAGAATCAACGTGAGCGGGCCGGCGACGAGCCCGATTGGCACCAACCACCACCCAAGTACTTCCGTGGCATGGTCGCGGGCGCGTTCGGCTGCGCTGAGCGCGCCCAAGCTCAGGTTCCAATAATTAGGCCCCACCCACAGTCCAACGCGGTCCGGATAAAGCATCTTCAATATCGGACTGGCGAGAAATGAGAGGCCGAATACGTACCCGAGCACACCGAAGAGGCAGGCCACGAAACCGACCAGGCTCATACCAGCCCAGCGAATCGTCGTCATGAGTATCAGAAGCGGCGAAGTGCTGGCACGCGCGCGCGCCACCAGCGCCCGGGACTGATAGAGCGATGCAATGTCCTCCGGGTTGCCGAGCGCGGCAAGGATCCGGGTAAGCGCCGCCTCGCTCAGTGAGTCCGTCGCTTCGGCGCGCTCGACAATGTGGCCGCGAATCTCGCGCACGATTTCCGCAATCTCATCGGGTGGCAGCGCGCGCAGAGCGTGGCGGAGTCGCTTCAGATAAGCGTCGATGCGCTCCTGCGACGCCGAATCAATCGGGTTCGTCATTTCGCCTCCGCCAGCAACGGCTTGATGAGAGCCGTCATCTTTTCGAGAAACAGGTTCGAGTGCCTGGCCAGGACGAGCGTGCGTTTGCGTCCGGCGGGGGTGAGCTTGTAGTACCTGCGGGGATGGCCGGAGGTGCCCTCTTCCCATTCGGCTTCAACCAGGCCGTCGTTTCGCAATCTGGCCAGCACCGGGTAGATCGTCCCCTCGGCGACCGCCAGATCGGAACTGGTCTCAAGTTCGCGAATGATCTCCAGTCCGTAGAGGCGCCCGCGCCACAGCGTCGCGAGAATGGCCACTTCCAGCCATCCCTTGCGGATCTGCGCTTCCCAATTGGCGATTTGATCTACCATGACGATGCAAGATATATTGCATTGCTATGTATCTTGTCAAGCACTGCTTGTCAGGCGGGCTGCGCGGCTCGTGCCGCGGGTCGTAGAATGCCGGGCGTTACCCGGTGGAGGCCTGGCCCATGAAATCGACTGCCGCCTCGGCGACCTTGTTGGGGATTTTGCTGATCACCTTGCCCATGGTGGACGCCAGTGGTGTTCAGGCGGCCACGGCGGATGCCGGGGCAATCACCGGCGAACAACTGGGGAGCGTCACCTTTACGGTGTCCTGTCTGCCCTCAGTACAGCCACAGTTCAATCGTGGCGTCGCCCTGCTGCATGACTTCTGGTACGAGGAAGCCCGACCCCAGTTTGCAAGAATTCTGCAGGCCGACCCGAATTGCGCCATGGCGCATTGGGGTGTGGCCATGAGCGGGTTTCGTCAGATCTGGGACACGCCTGATGCCGCCGGCATGGCCGCGGGTTGGCACGAAATGCAGGCGGCACAAGCGACTCCCGTGAGGACCGAGCGGGAGCGTCAATACATCGCCGCGCTCAGCGACTTCTTCAAACCAGGCAAGGCCGCATACCAGTCGCGCATCGAGGCCTATGCGGCGGCCATGGGAACGCTGTATACGCATTTTCCGCAGGATGTCGACGCCGGAGCGTTCTACGCCCTGGCTTTACTCGCCGCGAAACGGCCGGACGATCTGAGTCTCGCGCAGGAGCACAAGGCACTCGCAGTGCTCACGCCGCTATGGTCCCGTTACCCGGATCATCCGGGCCTGGTCCACTACATCATCCACGCCAGTGACAGCCCGACGCTCGTCGCACAGGCACTGCCGGCGGCGCGACGCTATGGCGCGCTTGCGGCCTCGGGCGCGCACGCCGTTCACATGCCGGGCCATACCTTCGCGCGACTGGGAATGTGGCAGGAGGATATCCAGGCCAACCTCGCCTCAGTCGCGGCTTCCCACGCGGCCGAAGCCCGCCACGAGAACCAGTGGATGGACCAATTCCATGCCGATGATTTTCTGTCCTATGCGTATCTGCAAGTCGGCGACGACGAGCGTGCCAGGGCAGTGGTCACCGAATCGGCAGCAGCGCTCGCACACTATGCAGCGATGCCCGGCATGGCAAACGACAGTTTCATGACCTTGGTGCTGGCCAATTTTCGCATGAAGCTGCCGGTATTCTTCGCCCTGGAACGGCACGACTGGCTGGCCGCTGCAAAACTCGAACCCACCGCTGGGCCGCCGCGCAGCCAGACTCAGGTGTATTGGGCGCGCGCCATCGCCGACGGGCACCTGCGCCGCCCGAAGCAGGCGCACGCGGATCTGGCCGCATACGATGTCTTGATCGAGAAGATGAAAGAGACGGAACACTCGGCCACCGCGCCTTCAACATACAGACAGCTCAACCGCGGCGAGATGTTGGCATGGGTCGCCTTTGCCGACGGCAAGATCGCCGACTCGGTCACCGGCATGCGCACCTGCGCGGACCAGCAGGATCGGGTCGGGCAGGATGAAGTGGACATTCCCGCACGAGAAATGCTGGCTGACATACTGCTGGAATCAGGACAGCCCGCGGCAGCACTGGTGGAATACCGCAAATCATTGCAGCTGAGCCCGAATCGTTTCAATGGACTGTATGGCGCCGGCCGTGCCGCCGAAGCCGTCGGCAATATGCCCGAGGCGCGCAGGTACTACGCCGCGCTCCTGCAGTCGACCGACAACGGCGCACACACCTCGCGCCCTGAAACTGCGCACGCGCAGGCAGTCATCCGGGGAGCAACGTTATGAGTGAGGCGGAGGGCCGCAAGCGCCTGCGCTCGGCGGTCGACAACCAGCGCGCCGCGTTCCTGAAGCGCTGCCGGGCACGCATCGACCCGGCGCAACTGGGATTGCCATCGACACCGCGCAAGCGCACGGCGGGGCTGCGGCGCGAAGATGTGGCCGCGCTGTCCGGTGTCAGCGTCTCCTGGTACACCTGGCTCGAGCAGGGCCGGGACATTCGTGTTTCGGACGAGGTGCTGGAGCGCCTGTGTGTCACGTTGCGGCTGTCCGCAGACGAGCGCGTCTACCTGTTCTCACTCGTTCAGCATCGCGCGCCACGCATCCAGGGCAGCGAGCTCGAAGAGGCGCCCGCGGAAGTGGTACGCATGATCAATGGCATGGGCATGCCCGCCGTGGTCCTGAACCTGCGCTGGGATGTGCTGGCCTGGAATCGCCTTACCGCGGCAATCTATGTGGACTACTCAATTTTCCCGCCGGCGGAGCGCAATGTGCTGCATCTGCTGCTGGCGCGTCCGGTCCCGCACGTCACGCCTCTGGAACTGGAACGCACGGCGCGTCGCCTGATTGCGCGCCTGCGCTTCGACTACAGCAAGAACGAGGATGATCCGCAGTTCGAGGCATTGATCCGGCGCCTCGATGCCTCCTCGGCGCTGTTCCGGCGTCTGTGGCGCACCACGGATTTCAATCTGCGCGCCTACGGCCGTTATCACTTCAAGAGCACGCGCTTCGGGGAGCTGACCTTCGAACACCTCTCGGTCGTGCCGGACGGTCACCCGAACATCCGGATCGTGGTATCCGTCCCGGAGAGCGCGAGCGCCCACGAGGCCATCAAGCTCGCCACTGCGGACGCTGTCTAGAATCTGCCGTCATTCCGCTGACTCCGCTCCCGCGGCGACGAATGCCAGGTCACTGAGCGATACCTTCGCCAGGTCAAATTCACGCGCCGCGGCAGCCATGCGCGTCATGGCCTGCAGGACCGGCATGGCCGGCTTGCGGTCCCCCGGCTTCAGGCGGTGAAACCGGACGGGATTGATTCGCGCCACCACATAGTTGCGCAGGTATGGTGACTTCATGCCACGCTCCTGCAGCGTGGTCACGATGCGCTTGACCCGCAGGTCAATCTCGACCAATCGGGCCGCCAGATCGGCACGCTCGCGCAGACTGATCGTCAAGGTCTTTTCGGAGAAGCGATCGACCTTCTTCAGGAACGAACTGTATGCGCCACCCCCGAAGCGGGGGTTCTTTTCATATATTGCGCCCAGGGTCAGCAATTCGGCCGCTTCAAAATGCTCGCCGAAGCCGGATTCCTTGGCCGCAGGTTCACGCTTTGCCAGGCTGCGCGCCATGCGGATGACTTCCAGGCTCTTGTCCTTGAGGTTGTGGGCCTTTTCGGTATTCAGCGCCAGGATGCGATAGGACAGGCTCTCATCCGGAGAAATCAGCGCCGTAATCTGCTTCAGCCCCAGTACCTTTGCGGCCGCGAGCCGGTGCCGGCCGTTGGGCGTCCAGAAGCGGCCGCCCTCCCCGAGCACGACAATCAGTGGGTCCAGGAACGCGCCGGTGGCCTCGATCGCAACCGACAGTCGTTTGGCATGGGTGGGTGACAGATCGCGTTGAAACGGCGTCGGTTCGATGGCCGAGAACGGTAGCGACGCCAGTAACAGCGGCCGTCCCGACAACGGTTCCCGATAGGCCCCGATCGTTGAGCCATCGGCCTTGCGAACCGCCGCTACGACCTCGGCCAGCATCGGGTCGTCAACCGCGAGCACGATCTCGTGGCTCGTCAGGCCGCGTCGGACGGCGGCTGGACCCAGGCGGCCGGTGCGACGCTTGGGCGCGGCCTTGCGCGCCTTTTTCTTCGGTTTGGCTGCCACGGCATCTCCTCGGGTTGCAGAATACCCTTAAGAGCGCCCGGCTTAAACCACCGCCCAGCCTCGGATGGGGCAACGATCCGCAGACGTCGTGAGCCTCAGAAGTTCGCCGTCGCCGGATCGGGCCCGATGCGGCCCTGCGCCGAATCCAGGCCCGCGATGGCGGCCAGATCGGAATCACTGAGCTTGAAGTCAAAGACCGCAAAGTTCTCCGCGATCCGTCGCGCTGTCACGGACTTCGGGATGGCGATCAGACCATTGTCCAGGTGCCAGCGGAGGATGATCTGGGCCGGGGTGCGTCCGTGACGGGCCGCTATGCCACCAATGACGGGATCGGAAAGCGCCTTGCCCTGCCCCAGCGGGCTCCACGCCTGCGTGGCAATGCCCAACTGGGTGTGCGCCTGAATGAGCGCACGCTGCTGGAAGTGCGGGTGCAACTCGATCTGGTTCAGTACGGGGGTGACGCCGGTTTCCCCGATGAGGCGCTGCAGATGTTCGGCAGTGAAATTCGAAACGCCGATCGAGCGGACGCGACCATCCCGCTGCAGGCGCACCAGGGCACGCCAGGTGTCCACGTAGAGGTCCCGTCGGGGCGATGGCCAATGGATCAAATACAGATCCACGTAGTCCACCCCCAGCCGCTTCACACTGTGGTCAAAGCCCTTGATCGCGGCATCGAAGCCCTGGTCGGCATTCCACAGTTTGGTGGTGACGAAGATCTCGCTGCGCTCGATTCCCGAGGTGCGCAGACCCTCGCCGACGCCGAGTTCGTTCACGTAGACGGCGGCCGTATCGATATGTCGATAGCCCGCTGCCAGCGCAGTCTTCACCACCGAAGCCGTGATGTCCGGCGGGGTTTGAAACACGCCAAGACCCAGTTGCGGAATGACATTCCCGTCACGCAGGGTGATAGACGTTGCGCTGCTCACGGCCGAATCTTCGAGGCCATCGACTACCAGCTGCATTGACTGCATACGTAACTTCCCGCTTGTCCGCCCCGTTTGGCGATATTCCCCAAGCGTTCATTCTGGTTCGATCAGCCGAACAATTCCGTGACTTCCCGCATACCACATATTTGGGAGCTGTGAGCCACTTAACACCCCGGTGGTGTGATCCCCCCTATTCCGGGTCCATGGAGACGAGAGATATGGCGCCGAACACCGTAACGCCGCTTTGGCTCGTCGTGAACTGCATCGGTCCCTGCTCCGAGCCGCCGATGCGTCCGTTAAAGACCGCCTTCAGTATTCCCTTTTTCGGATCTGTTACCGAACTCAACCACACCGTCAGAACATAGGAATCAGATTCCGGCTCATCGATTTCTACCAGCAGAAGGTATTTTCCCACTTCATATTTTGTCGGGACACCGGCAATAACATCCGACGCGGCCCGCACTGTCTTCGTGTCGGTTGCATCCCGAACGTTTACCTCATAGTGGGCACGCAAGCGAGCCGCGCTGTGGCCACGCAGCGAAAATACGAGCGTAAGCACAACGGAAATACATCTCAGGCCGTGTCGCATTCATGTGCCCTGGCGTCCATCTCCAAGGGAGCCGCTGCGTAGCCGACGGCTGCAATCTGCTCCAGGTACACCGGCAAAAAGTTGCGGATGGACCCGGCCACCTCGTACTGATACACGTGCCTGCATTCATGTGATACCAGTCGGTTCGTAGAGCGTCCCGCCACAATGTATATGCCGTATCCCAAAGTCAGCCCGATGGTATGCGGCCCAATGAATCCGGTTGCCGCAACGGCCTGCCGCAGGTCCGGATCCTGCGGCTGAGGAATCTCACGAACCTCCAGGATTCGTACTCGCTCCGGCTGCTGCACCCCAACGAGGTGCGCAATCCTCAGTTCGAGATTGGTCAATGGCACCCCGGACGTCGTGATCTCCGTGGAACGCGCCTCGGCCCACGCTATGGCCTTCGGCAACAGGTGCGGAAGCGCTGCGGCAAGGTCGAACATACGGCGTAGCCTCCCGATTAAGCGGCAGCCCTCACGGTCGCCTCTGATAGACCTGAACGGCAAATTCCTTTCCCGTACTGGACGTTACCCTTGCGGATTCCAGAAGTGCAAATCCGATGCCTCGTGCCATCTGCCGGAAGGCCGACGGATCGACAAGGTTCATAACGGGAGCGAGACGCATGATTGAGGGGATGTCTGTGGGTGTTATCGTTGCCAGCCGCACCGACGGCAACTGCA
>Ga0210387_10004656_pt1 | contig 10501 bp, 11 predicted proteins | sample IncBWC7OmetaG_FD_160108 | JGI IMG/M metagenome (GOLD analysis project Ga0210387, IMG submission 160108) | Forest soil microbial communities from Barre Woods Harvard Forest LTER site, Petersham, Massachusetts, United States - Inc-BW-C-7-O ...
CCGATCGAGCAGCATTCGGCTGATTCGGCTGTGCGGGAACGGCCGCACCAGGACGCTGATTCGGTGTCCGCTGATTTCCGGGTCGGTTCTCCGGCTGGTTGGTGGGTGGCGTGGAGGCGGGTGGTCCCGGTCGAGCAGCGTTCCTCTGATTCGGCTGTGCGGGAACGGCCGCACCAGGACGCTGATTCGGTGCCCGCTGATTTCCAGGTCGGTTCTCGGGCTGGCTGGTGGATGGCGTGGAGGCGGTTGGTCCAGGTTGAGCAGCGTTCGGCTGGGGGGATGGTGGACGATTCGGCTGTGCGGGATTGGCCGCGCCAGCACGCTCGTTTGGAGGTTGGTTGCCCGGACGGCCCACGTTCGCTGTTGCCGGTTTGCCGGGAGGGGCCTGCTTGACCATCGGGTGCGCAGCCTCAGTGACGGTTGGACGCAAGCTTCGCACTTCGCTCCTCGCCAACGGTTGTCCAGGATGTGCTGCCAGAGCCTGCTGCTGGTTTGCAAATGGGACCGGCGGAGGAGGCGGCGTCCTCTTTGCGATCACCTGCCGGTTCATGACTGCTTGCGGCGGCGCCATCACACGATTCGCGGTTCCAAACTTCGCTCCCATTACGCTGTCCCGTGTGGGAGCCACCGCAACCCTCGCGCTCACAGGGGCACGAGCAATTTGCCGCGCGTTCATAGCGACCGCTGCTCGGCCCACGGGCTGCGCGCTCGCGAAGGCGCGTTGCGGAACCGCCATCACCGCACCCCGCACACTCCGGTTCGCGTAAGTCACGTTCGTGATGTTCGTGGTTTTGTTGATGATCGTGGTGTTGTACACGTTCGTGATCTGGACGTTATTGACCGTCGTATTGCTAATGTTCACCCGGTTTACATATTCCCGGCTCACGTGGTACGACGGCACATAAACTTCCCGCGGACCCAGCGGAAACCATCCCACATTACCGCCGAAGCCAACTCCAACTCCTCCACCGCCAATAAAGACCACCAGCGCGGGCGCATATACCGCCCGGACTGCGACCGGCCCGGCCACCCAACCCCAGCGTCCGCCAACTGTCACCCACCGTCCGTAGTGGAAAGGCGCGTAGCCCCATGGTGAGTCGTCGACCCACGTATATCCCCACGGAGAGATCCAGACCCAGTGCCCCTCGTGATAAGGTGCCCAGCCTGCGGCAACCCGGTTGGGAAACCAGACGTGGCCGTAGTTCGAATCGTTGCGCCAGTCGCCGTAGTCGTCCAAGTCTTCGTACCCGACGACGTCATGGGATAGATACTTCGCTGAGCGTGACTCATCGTAGCGGCGATCACGATTGTAGGCCCAGTTATCAAATTGATCGCGTCCACCGACGTCAATCACTTCGGCGTTTAGCGAATCCGTTCCGCTGAAGGTGCCTCTTTGTCCGGCGTGCAGCGTATATGTCTGGCCGTTGCCCGTCGACTCGCCTCCGCCTTCGCGTATGCTGATGACCGAGAAGGTGCCGTCTTCACTGGCCTCCACCCGATAGCTTCCTGGCTGGGTAACCGAAAACGCCAGATTCGCTGTATCGATCTCGACGACATCGTCCCGGTCCAACCGGCGCACACGAACATTGACCGAACCCGACGTAAGTTGGATCTGAACCGTATTGTCATCCAAGTTCAGGAAAGAGAAGCCGGTATTGGAGCTCAAGCGAATCACGGCCGATCCGAGCTGCACCTCGGCACGCGAGTCCTTGTCCGCCCACAACTTGTCGCCCGTCGTCATGGGCCGATTTGCGACTGCCTGTACCCAATCCGGTTCACCGGCGGGCTGGAAGGAAACCGCACCTTCCATATAGCCGATTCGAGCCACTCGGCTGGGCGGATCGTCTTGCTGATCCTGCTGATTTCGGTCTTGAGCGGCCGCCCCTGTTGGTAGAATCACAGTCGAGAGCGCCAGCCCAATAACGGCGCTCCACCAGCCGAATTTCTTGAGTATTTTTGTCATAAAAGCTTCTCTCTTACCCGATCTGTCAAGTCTTAGTTCTCTCACCCGTTGCGGCCCTCGCTCGTCACGTCGGGGGCGGCACAGACACGAGTTAGATAGACAGCGGTCTGACCAGTACCAGCAGGCGCACCATCATAGCTATAGGGTTCTTCGAGAAGAACGGTAACACTCGCGTTCGCCTTCCCAGGCACGCACTGGAATGCGAGAAGCAATATGCATAATCCCGCTGGTTTCATGTCGACGCCATCCGAATTCTCCAACGGTTGCGATCGAGGACACGCCGTTGTCATGGTGTAGGAACGATAATCTGTATTCGTACACGGTCATTCATGTGCTCCAATCCGCATTTGGAATAGGGCATAGGCTACTGACCTGCTTCTTTGCGCAGGTAGAGTCGCCTGCCCTGCTCGGTGTTGCGCCACTAATCCCTACTTACCAGACTCATTCCTGGGAGATGTCTTGTTCAGAGTGGCAAGGAGCAATTTCGCCGAGGCGGGCGGGTGAATCGCACTATTGATTACGATGTCCTTCGCGCTGGTTCCTTTTCCGTAGAGCCTCTCGTTGCCATCGTTATCGGGACGGAGGGTTGAGCCTTCAAGAGAAATTCCGGCGAACAATCCTCGGGAACGCGAATAAGACAGAATTTCTGCCCGCATTGTGACATCCGTAGAGGCTGCAGCGCTGCGGCCCTTCGGTCCGGCCGCAGCGGCCATGTCACCGCCGAGCTTGACCTGGCTGGTGAGAATTGAATCGGCCCCGCGCTGATTCATCACCAACAAAACAAAGTCTGTCGCTTGGCCTCCCAACTGCAGGCCGAAGCTTCCACCTTCTAGCGCCATCATAGAAGGAGCACTCCAACGTCCGCTGAAATCCTTAGCGCTCCGGCAAGTCATCGCGCCCCGACCGTAACTGCCCCCGAACCCAATCGCAAATTTCATTACCGAAGGCAGAACGATGATGCATTCCGCTTTGTCTAGAAGATCCTTGGGAATGTCGTCGGGAACATCAAGAATCTCGACCATAACTTTGCCGGCATTCCTAATGCGATTGTTTTCGTCTTTTTGGGCAGACGCAGGTAGGCCAACCAAGAGAATTGCAAACATTAACGAGAAGATTCTTTTCATCGATGCGCTCCTTGAACTCACTTTTTGGTTCTTTGATCCTGAATCGGCGCAAAGGTTCGTTACACGCCGACGCGTCAACTCATTTCGTCAATCAGTCTCCGAAATAGCATTTTGATAATCCGATCCATCTCCGCTCTGGGAACGGGCTTTTCCAAATAGTCCGTTGCTCCGAGTGCGAGGGCCCGTTGACAACACACCATTTCCTTACGGCGCGCCACTACGACAAAAGGCGTATGTGAGTTGTAACGAGCTAAATGTCTGATTACCCGACACCCCTCGAAGGCCGAGGAGCCTTGATCCACAAGCGCGAATTCGAATTCCTCTCTCTCGATAGAGCGCATCGCTGTTTCAACTGACATACATTTATGAACTTCGAACCCATGAGCCTCGAACGGTTCGGCGTGCCGAGCCAAGTCTTCGATGTCTTCATCGAAAATCAGTACGTTGCGGATGCTGCAGAGGTTCTCGACCTCGTCTACATCTTGTTGTGTCCCTTGTCTCATCTTTGAGCTCTCAGATGGAACCCCTACAATCTGCGGTCAGCCATTTCACACTTCGAACTGCGCTCCAGAATCGGCCGGATTCTTCTTAGAGATGCTTTGGCTACTCTCGCTCCAAGTGCAGAACCGCTTAAAGGCGGGCGCTAAAACGGGAAACCGCACTCGACACTTCTCCAGCATTCGCCGCAACCACGCCAATTGGGGATTTACCATGAGGGCGCCGACAACTATAAGAACGGCTCCCGGCACGACCGGAAGAACCAACCCCACGATGCCTAAACAAATAAAAACCCACCCAAGAGCAATAACGGAGACGCGTTGGAGTTGTTTCTGTGACTTAGTGATCCCAATCTCTTGCATACCGGCTCCCCGTTCTTCAGCTGATTACCAGACCGCACGTGCGTGTCTTTTCAACTTGCAGTGAGCATAGAGGGGAAGGTGAGGGGGGGCCATCCCAACGGGAGGGTATTTTGAGCCGCAAATTTAGCTATGCCGGTGATGGAGTGCGATTGCCTCTGCGCCACGCGGGGGCGGGTATGTTGGTCCTAGGAAAACAGGGTCCCACAGCGGAGCTTGGGCGCAAAGCAGCTCTGGTAGGAATCGCTGCATCCAACGCAAGACGGCGTTGAAGCATGACACCAGGCTCCGCGGAAATTCACGATCGATCCGACCGGCTAACCGGCAGCTTTCGGCGTGCGAGAGGCGGGAAAAACCAGCGACAAACCGATGGATGCCGTCAGAACTCCAACGATCACACCCAGGGATATGGTGCTGGGGAAATGCCCCTGCCAAGCCGCGTTGAGCCAGGACATCTTCAGTCCAACGAAAATCAGAATGAGCGCCAAGCCATAACGCAACAGGTGGAATCTCGCAAGGGCGCCGGCAAGAAGAAAATACATCGCGCGGAGGCCAAGAATGGCGAATACGTTCGATGTGTAGACGACCAACGGCTCGCGGGTGATCGCAAAGATCGCGGGAACGGAATCGACGGCGAAAAGAATATCGGTCGCCTCGATGAACGCGAGCACCAGTAGAATCGGCGTAGCGTACAACTTTCCGTTCCGCCGTAAGAAGAACTGTGGCGCTTCAGAGTCCGTCGCTACGGGCAACAGCCTTCGCAGTCCCCGAACGATAAGGCTCTGTTCGGGCTCGATCTGGCGCTCCACGGAAAACATCATCTTGATGCCAGTGAGAATCAGGAAAACACCGAACAGAATCACGATCCAACCGTAGTGGAGCAGCTCGGCGCCGAGAACGACGAAGACGCCGCGGAAGATCAGCGCACCCAGGACGCCGTAGAACAAAATGCGGTGCTGTAACCGCGCGGGAGTTCCGAAATAGCGAAACACCAGCACGAAAACAAACATGTTGTCGAGCGAAAGCGACCACTCGACGACATATCCAGTAAGAAACTCCACTCCGATTTGTTTCCCCGTGGTCGCGCCGAACTTCCACACTGCATATTCGTACAGGCCTAAGCAGAACAGCAAAGCCAACGCTGCCCAGACCGCAGTCCAGGCCGAGGCCTCACGAAATCCGACCCCGTGCGCTTTTCGATGAAACACACCGAGATCGAGCACCAGGAACGCTACGACGAAGCCGGTGAAGCCCGCGTAGAACCACCAGTAGTCAAGGAAAGGAAACAGATGTCGGGTCATGCCAACGCATCACAATTGTCGTAGTGTAGGTCTCTCTTGTTACCTCTCGGAAGGTAGCTCTGATGATCGGATGATCGTAAAAAGGGGGAACCGTTTCTTTCTCAGGGAAGGGCGCAGGTCCTGCTGTTTTTCCCCTGGCCTCCAGAATGTCCGATCCCCCGGCTAACCCGATCAATACTTACTCGGCAATCACTCACCCGCCCAGCTCCAAGTCGTTTTGCAATCGCTGGAGTTTCTCCTGCGTTTTCTCGTAGTCGAGGAACTTGTCTACGGTCTGCTTCACGTCCTCTGAGCTGTCCGCGATTGTCGTCAGATGGTCTCCGTATTCCGAGACAGAGAGACGATTTTGATTCTCATTCAAGTAAACGATGGCGGCCTGGGTACTAGCCGCGACCTTTGCCGCGTGAGAAGTCACCTCGGTGATGGCTCGCTCCTGCCAGGGAAGTACAGCGTAACGTATCTGCTGCAGCTCGGCAGTGCGTTCTCCCACCGCGTTGATGTGACCCTTGACTTTGTTCAAGTAAAAGGTATGGCTTTCCCAGCTATAGTGGGGTTTCCCGGCGAAGGTCCTCAAGGTGTCTGCGTGCCGTGTTAGCTCTCCGGCCTCCTGTTTAATCTCGGCGAGGAGCGTTGACGCCCGCCCAGACAGATACGCCAAGTCGTCCGTTTCCGACGCTACAGGCGATGGAGCTTGCGGAGAAGCAAAGACCGATCCGGTCCCAAGAAGCGCAACCGCTGCAACAGCTATGATCATCCGTTTCAAGATAGTTCGCATACTCGATTCCTCCATTTTATTTTTTTCTGACGCGCGGGCTGACCGATGACTTCCTTACAAGTGTTGCCCAGCCCGCGCATCGGTGTTTTTCAACTTTCAGGGGTGAGCATAGAAGGGAAAGTGACGGGTGGCTATCCCAACGAGAGGGTATTTAGGCCTCAAAATCAGTTGACATGTTAGTTCGACGCTCCGGTACGACCCGCGAATCCGCCCGCTTGAATGGTCCAAGTGGGAACTGAAACTTTCGCCCACCCTTTGCGCTTGGTCGCATACGGAGTCGTTCCGACTTTAGCTCAGAATTGGCAGTTCCGAATGTCCTCGATTTCAGAGGCTGCTAATTTTTGACTCCAAGGATCGTCTTCAACGTATGCAGAGAAAACAGAAGAGCGGGAGATTTTACAAGGCGTGGCGTTGCTCAGATACAGCAGCCGGGCCCTGCCGAGTTTGCGGCAGGGCCCGGCTGCGGTTTAGTCTCGCACGTCGGAAGCAACCATCAGCTTGTTTTTCACGCTGAATACGCCGGGTACCGAGTTCGCCTGGATGTAGACGATCTGCCGATCAAGCTCATTCAGGACGACTCCGGCCAGTTCGACATTTCCGTTCTCGACGACGATTCGAATGGGAGCTTGCGGATCGAGCGCGTACTTCTGAAGGCCGGAGTGGCCGTAGATAGCGCGCGCCAACCGCACACGGAGTTCGTCATCGAAGTTGGAGACGGAAGCGACGTCAATTTCATCAGTGACGTCTTTCACGCCGGGAGTCGTTTCGACAATCGCGATCGCTGAGCTGCGATCCGGATAGTCTCGCACCTTGCCACCGATCGTCACCGCGCCATTCTCGACACCGACCGTCAGGTTGTTGAAAACGATGCCGTAGCCGACGCGGTCATAACGCAGCTTGTTCGCCAGCGTCTCCCGCAGCTCAGCGTCGGTAACCTCCTTGCCTGAAATCTGGATGTGATTCCTGACGCCGTCCACGTTCTTGACCTTGCGGACGCACTTCTCTGCGTTCTCCTTGTCAATAAACAGCTCCACCGTTCCGGCGAGCGTCACGATTCCATCCTCGACACTCGCCGATACTCCCCGAAACTTATCTTTCTCCCGTAGCTCCGCCGTTGCTATTGTCTGCACCTGCTGGTCTCGGGCACTCTGTTTTTGTTGGTGGTTTGTCTGGGCCATCGCGGGCAGGGACACCCCGGCCAGGATCACTGCGAGTGCCAATCTGCTCCATATCATCTTCATCATCTTTCTCCTCCTCCTCATCTTGGAATTGCGTTGCAATCTGCTTCTTTGTAATTTTCGCTGACGCTTCATTCCAACTTTCAACGGTGAGCATAGAAGGCAAGGAGGCCAGCGGGTATCCCGACGGGAGGGTATTTTGAATCTCAACTTTAGCTAGCGGGCCGATGTGTGGCGGAGCCAAGTGATTTAACGTTGGCCCTCGAGCTTTTGCTCCTTACAGGAGCCTCATAACATGCGAGGAGTTTCTCTTCCTACGTTGAACTCGCATAGAGAGGACTGCGTTTGGAAGAAGATGCCGAATCAACTCAGGAAATCAACAGTGTCCTCTTTGTATGACCCGACCTCAGCGTCCAGCAGCTTGGCGAGTGCTTCAATCAAAGCGTTCGACTGCAGCATCGCTGTACCGACACATCGTGTGCCTCGTTCGAGCATCTGTAACCATAAAAAGCCGTTTTCGACACATGTGGAGAAAAACAGGGTCGCGGAAGATCCTACAAGCCAGTCCAACAGCGGAAACGCTGTTCGGTCCGGCAGTTGGTACTGGCTAAGCACGAGGTCGAATTGTGTGTGGGACACTAGATTGAAAGCATCCTGATAGGACTGCGCCACTTGGCAACAGCACCCTCGACGGTTGAACCATTGCAGTAGTTGGAGAGAGTTGTTCGCGGCTTCCCCAACTAGAAGGACCATTACTGGTTTGATGCCCATGTCGCTTCTCCGTTAAGGTGCTGCTAATGCCTAACTAAGCAGAGCATTTCTGATGGTTTCTTGAAGGTCCCCAGGAATAGGTGGATGAACCAAGTAGTCAAACGCACGGGGCGAGCGCGCATTGCCGAAGGACGTGGGCGAGCTTTCGACGAACATCGTCATCTGAACTCACCACCAATCCGCTGGGGACTTGCAACATCACTCTCTTCTTCCGTTGACGGAGCGCAACCGCTATTTCGTACCTCTTTCCATCGGTCCTCCTGGTCTCCCCATCGTCATACACTTTGTTTGGGTCGAGTTGAATCATGTGTTTCATACCTCCTCTGTAATGCCCAGATTGATAGCTGGGGACGGTCGAGGTCTATACCAACCGCGGAGAGCATTAGGTGGCCGAACCTTTAGGTGCGCGCGTAAAGGTGTCGGTCAGAACGGCCAGTTTGAGACAACTCTCAAACTGGTCGCGGCCTTGCCCCCCCATCCGATTCAAGAGGCTATCGGTTTGACGGGCACTCTCTCTGCATTCCGCGCCTTCGGAAGGTTAACGACAAGAATCCCGTCCCTCAGAGTTGTGCTCACCCTAGACGTATCTACAAATGGCGGAAGATCGACGACCCGAAAGATTCTTTCGGCGTGTGACTCGAAGCGGATCATTTTTCCATTCTGTTCGTTTTCCTTCGTTTCGCGCTTGCCTGAAATCGCCAAGTGGAGCGGTTCCACAATGACCTCGAGATCCTTGTCGCCAAAGCCCGGCACCTCCGCCCGGACGATATACTCGCCATCCGACTCGGCTACATTCACAGGAACCGGACGTAGCAATTCGGATTCGGCGCGAAACCAGTCTTCGAGCTCGTGACCTGGAGATCTGCCACGGCTTTCAAAAATGTCGAACGCCCTTCGAGCGATTCCGTCAGAGATCTGCGAGAATTGGTTGGAGATCTTTTCGCTGCTGCGCTTAGCGAGTTCAGGCTCCGGCGTGCGGTCCGTTGCCGCTGCCAGCTGTGACTTCATGTTCCATCTCCTCATTCGAACAGATATGCGAACCTCCCTTACGTTGCCCGCTCCACAGGGGCGGCCACGGGAGTTTCGTAGAGGCAGATTAGGATGGTGGGAGGAAATGGTCTATCCCGCCAAGGAGGTATCCGAGGCACAGAAATCTCAGTAGAGCCGAACAAGAGAAATCCGAGGGACTATGACTGCTTGCCCTGTCAAGAAATGATGCCTTTGCGAACCGCGTACAGCACGAGCTCCGCAGAATTATGCAGGTTCAGTTTTTGCAGGATGTGGCTGCGATGAGTCTCTACCGTGTAGGGGCTAATGTTTAGAGCTGTTGCTACTTCCTTGTTCGTCTTCCCTTCGGCCAGAAGTTGTAGGATCTCTCGCTCACGGCTGGTGAGCAAGTCATAGGTATCTACGGCGCCTTTTTGCTTGAGAACACGGACGTAGTCCTCCGCCAGGATGCGGCTCACTTTAGGGCTGAAAAAGGATTTGCCCTGCGAAATTGCCTGAATGGCGCCGATCAGATCGGCTGCCGCTGAGTCCTTAAGCAAGTAGCCTCGGGCTCCGGCCTTCAAAGCGCGCATCACATATGATTCGTCGGCGTGCATACTGAGGATGACCACCGCGACGGTCGGGTTCTGAGTGACGATCGTTTGAGTAGCTTCGATACCGTTCAGAATGGGCATGCCCACGTCCATCACCACAACATCCGGTTTGAGCGAGGCGGCAAGCGCAACGGTTTCACGCCCGTTCTCAGTCTCGCCTACAACCTCCAGGTTAGCTTGTCGGTCAAGAAGAGCGCGCAACCCGCTGCGCATCAGAATGTGGTCATCGGCCAACAATATCCGCAGCTTTTTCATGAATTCAATTCTCCCGAATCGTCGGATGCATTTGGGAGCGGCAGATCGACTCGAAGACGTGTGCCTCGCGCCGGATCGGATTCCACTTTCAACACTCCGCCCAATTGACTCACTCGCTCGTTCATGCCGACTAGTCCCAACCCGCGCACCCGGCTCGCATCAAAACCCTTCCCGTCATCTTCGATGCTGACTCGGAGGCAATTCGTTTCCTGGCGCACAACAACCCGGACCTTCTTCGCGTATGCGTGTTTCGAGCAATTATTCAAAGCTTCTTGCACGATTCTGTACACGCACGTCTTATGCTCTTCTGGCAAGTTTTCCGAGACATTCTCATCCACCGTATCTACAAGCATGCCGGTACGCTTGGACACCTCACGCGCCTGCCAGTCAAGCGCTGCGACCAGACCGAGATCATCTAACATTGAGGGGCGTAGCAGCAAAGCCATATTGCGCACTTCGTTGACGCAATTCTCCGCAAGCGTCTTGATTCTTTGTAGCCCCTGCCGAAAGGCAGCATCTTCGCTGCACATCTCTGTCAAGTTCTCCACATCAATCAGCAGGGCGCTTAAGGATTGGCCAACTTCGTCATGCAGCTCCCGGGAAATAGCGCGCCGTTCCCGCTCCTCGGCCTCGACGAGACGCTTTGACAGTTTTTTCAGTTCACGCTGCGCTTCGA
>Ga0210387_10004657_pt1 | contig 10500 bp, 8 predicted proteins | sample IncBWC7OmetaG_FD_160108 | JGI IMG/M metagenome (GOLD analysis project Ga0210387, IMG submission 160108) | Forest soil microbial communities from Barre Woods Harvard Forest LTER site, Petersham, Massachusetts, United States - Inc-BW-C-7-O ...
AAAAAGACCGCGGCTGAAGCGCAGGCATGGGAAGCCGTGCACGGGCTCGGTACCGCCTGGGGCAACGAGGAAAACCGCGCCGACGTGCTGGTCTATGACGTGGGCTCCAACAAGCCGGGCAAGGTGTACGCCAGCGGCATCCGCAATTGCGTGAGTCTGACGGTGCAGCCGGTGACCGGCGCGCTGTGGTGCACGACCAATGAGCGCGACCTGCTGGGCGATGACCTGGTACCCGACTATTCCACGCGCGTGAAGCAAGGCGCCTGGTACGGCTGGCCCTGGTACTTCATGGGCAACCATGAGGATCCGCGCCATGCCGGTGAGCGCCCCGATCTGGCGGGGAAGGTCACCTCCCCGGAGGTGCCCTACCAGGCGCATTCGGCGGCGCTGAACCTGGAGTTCTATACCGCGACCACCGGCGCCTCGGCCTTCCCCAAGGAGTATGTGGGTGATGGTTTCGCCGTGCTGCACGGCTCCTGGAACCGTGCCTTCCGCACCGGTCACAAGGTCGTGCGGGTGCGCATGAAGAACGGTGTGCCGACCGGTGAGTACGATGACTTCCTGGTCGGGTTCATTGTTGATGACGGCAACGCCTGGGGTCGCCCGGTCGCCCTGCTGGTCAATCGCGATGGCTCACTGCTGCTGAGCGATGATGGCGCCAACCTCGTTTATCGCATCGCCTACAAGCCGTAAACATTCTGACAATCATTCGAGGATTCCGATTTATGAGCAGGACGAGCATGAAGACCGGCGCACTGGCCGCCGGCCTGGCGGCAGCCACGGTGGCGACCCTGGCGCACGCGGCGTTGCCTTCGACCATCATCGTCGATGGCGAGAAGGTGTTCCCCGAGAGCATGACCTCCGCCGCGGATGGCGCGGTGTTTTTCGGCAGCATCGGCAACAAGATGATCTATCGCGCCGCCCCGGGTTCGGACAAGGCCGAGCCCTTTGTGCAGCCGGGCACGGATGGCGTGCAGAGCACCTTCGGCGTGTACGCCGACAGCAAGACCGGCACGTTGTGGGCCTGCTCCAACTTGCTCGGACCCCCGGGTGGGCCGCCCGCCACGCTGTATGCCTTTGACCTGAAGACGGGCGCCCCCAAGGGCCACTATCCATTCGTGACCGCCGGCGGGCTGTGCAATGACATTGCGACCTCGCCCGATGGCACGACCTACGCCAGCGATACCCAGAACATGCAGGTTGAGGTGCTGAAGAAGGGTGCCTCAGCACTCGAGGTCTGGGCGGGTGGTGATGGCGGACTGGGCCCGAAGGGTGGCGCGGTCGATGGCCTCTCGGTGCTCGGCAAACGCGTAATCGTCAACGAATTGGCCGCCAGCAAGCTGTTCAGCGTCGATATCGGCAAGGACGGCGCGGCGGGGACGCCGGTGGAAATCAAGCTGGATCGCCCGATCTCGCGCCCGGACGGGATGCGCACCTTCGGCAAGTCCGCGGTGCTGATCGTGGAAGGCGGCGACGGCGGCAAGCTTGAGAAGGTCACCTTCGATGGCAACAACGGCAAGGTCGAGCTGATCAAGCAGGGTTATCCGGATGGTCCGGTTGCAGTGACCGTGGTGGGCACGACGGCCTATGTCTGCGAAGGTCAGCTGTCCGCGATGATGCGCCGCCCGGGCTCATCGGCCCCGGTTGCGGAGCCGAAGCCCTTCAAGGCGACGGCGGTCGAAGTCGGCAAGCCTTAGCAGCGAAGTCGGCGCCGCGCGGGTCGCACCCGCGCGGCGCGTTCTAGCTTGCGCGTTGCAGCGCCTCGCCGAATTCCGCGATGGCGCAGATGATGTGATAAAAACTGCTCGCCGGAGCAGGTTCCGCGACGAACCTGCCCTCCCGATCGATCTTGTCATGCCACAGGCCACGCGTGCCGTGGTCGAGGAAGCGCCACAGTCCCTGGGCAGCGCCGAGCGCGCTGCTCCAGTAATGCTCTTCACCGGTCAGCGCTCCGAGTCGCGAGGCCGCCTTCAACCGTTCGGTCTGCGGCCATAGCCGCGCCGCCGGATCCTTGATGCGAAGCTCCGCATTGAGCGTGTTGATGGCAATGCCGCCCTTCACTCCATGGTTCTCGCCAATCGCAAACAGGCGCTCGGCGACCCGGCGCGGCGCACTTCCGGCGCTGGAGTCCTTGCACAGCAGCAGCCATGCCCATTCGAATTGATGCCCCGGTTCAATCGCCTGGCCGCGCGTGGATTCGGGCATCACCTGCCAGTGCTCATCAAAGATCTCGGCCAGGGCGCCGGTGCGCTGATCGATGAAATACTTCAGGGCGATGCCGCAGACTTCATCGGCCAGCGCCGCCCAGGCGGGGTCCGGGGATAAGGCTTGCCAGGCCAGCGCGGCTTCAAACAAATGCATGTGCGGATTCGACAGCAACGGGGTGCGCTCGGTCAACTCGGAGTCAAAGCCTCCGCCGGGGCGATGCATGCGCTCCAGCAGCGCGGTGCGCAGCTGCACACCGTGTTTGATGATATGCGGTAACGCTCCCAGTACTTCCTGGCAGCTGGCCAGGGCGAGCAGCGCGAACGCCTGGTCATACAGCACGACGCGGTCATCCTTGAGCACTCCGTCATGCTCAACCAGGGTGTGGAACAGCCCGTCGGCGCGCAGATAATGGCGAATGAAGAAATTCAGGCCGGCCTCAACCAGGGGGCGCGCATCCCCACGCCAGCCCAGACTCCCCGCACGCGAATAGGCGTAGACCTGGCGGGCCTGCACCCGGGCGCGGCGTGCCTCGTTGGGGACCACGCCTTGCGCACCGAGCCGTTCATTGAACGCACGCTGGACGGGGTCGAAGCCACTCGTAGCCCACACCGGATAGGCATCGTCGATGAGCCAGCTGACCAGCCGATCATGCATTTGACGTGCTTGGGCGAGACTCGAGGTGTTGTTCATGCTGAGGAAGCTTTTACCACTTTTCCTGAAATTCTCGTGGCCGTGCTTCACGTCCGCAGCAACTGGGCGGCGGCCACCGCCAGGGCGCCGAGCGGGCCCACCATCCGTCCCAGGGCCGAAGGCGCGATGAAGCGCTCGATGCCGGCTGCCATTTCATCGGTGACCAAATAGCCATTGAGACTGGCCTGCAGGCGCGGTCGGATCATCGCCAACAGCTGCGGCTGTCCGACCATCACGCCGCCGCCAAGGAAGATGCGACGCGGACCGGTGGTCAGCACCAGCGTGTGACACAGTTGCGCCAGGGCATGGGCGATGGGCTCCCACAGCGGATCTGCCGCCCGCAGCGTGGCCGGATCCCGGCGCGCGCGGGCCGCGATGGCAGGCCCTGCCGCCAGCCCCTCCAGGCAGTCGCCGTGCAGGGGACACACGCCGGCAAAATGATCTCCCGGCAGCCGCGCAATGCGGATATGCCCCAGTTCCGGGTGATTGGCGCCGCCGGCCGGCCGGCCGTTGACGATCAACCCGGCGCCGATGCCCGTACCCACGGTCACGTACACATAGTCCGCCAACCCCTGTGCCCCGCCCCAGCGCCCTTCCGCGCACGCCGCGGCATTCACGTCGGTATCGATGCCGGTGGGGATCTGGTAGCGCCGCGCCATGCGTCCCAGCAGTTCCGTATCGGACCAGCCGGCTTTGACTGTGCGCGCCACCCAGCCAAAGCGTGGTGAATCACGTCGCAGATTCAAGGGCCCGAAGGCGGCCAGACCGAGGGCTGAAAAAAGCCACCCTTGCGCACGCCAGTCATCCAGCACGGCCTCGATGGCGGCGAGCGTGGCAGCTGGTGCATGGGTCGGCAGTTCGACCTGCGCGCGAATATCCTCAGGCCCAGTGCCCAGAATGCAAATGCACTTGGTGCCGCCGAGCTCAACGCCCGCGAGCAGGGGTAAGGACGCATCAGGTGCCATCGTGATCAGTGGGCAGCGTGGTCCAGCGCGAACGCCACGTACGAATGCGCTGCGATCCGCACCGTGACAGGCGCCCCGGGCCGGCTCGGCACCGCTTCGCCCGTTTCGAGATTGCGCAGCGTATCGAATGCCGGGGGTACCGCAACCTGCACCGTCACGGCCGCATCATTGAAGGACTCAACCACAAACGTGCTGTTGTCGTATTCGTACAGTGCGACCTTGGAAGGGCCATCCGCCACACGCACGGCAAGATCCGCGCTGGCCGTGCGCCGATAGGAGTCGAGAATGGCGGCCGGCAGCCGGTACAGGTCAGCGGCATTGTTCGGGATCGTGATCACGAACAGGTGTCCCTTGCCGTACGGGGAGTCGGTCACCATCGGAAAGCCATTGTCACCGGCGATCGAGGAGGCCAGCTCCCAGGTGTCATTGGTGATGAAGTGCACCTGGGGGATGAGCATGGGCTCACCGATGTCGAGGGTGGTACGTGCGGCCAGGAACTGTTTGACCAATGCGTCCTGTCCGGTCAGATACAGATTCGCGATGCGGTCTATGCCCCGGGACTGCAACTTGCCGAGCAGGCCGGAGGTGATGACGACATTGCCCCCTGCGCGCACCTGCCTTTCGATCAGATCCACTATCTTCGGATCGGCGGCCGCATCCTGCGTCAGCACGACCGTATGAGCCGTGGCCGGAAAGTGCGGCTGCAGATCGATCGGAATGCCGATCATCCCCAGAAAGCTGGGCAGGAAGTCTTCTCCCAGCGATGCGAATGGCCGATACACGGCGACGCCTTGTGGCTTGCCCAGCCGACCGATCACGGCATCGACGTGCTGCAGGGCCAAACCGGCCGGCACCGCGTAGGTCGGGGCCGTCGCACCGCGCCCGGCGGCCGCGTAGTAACTGTTCATCATGGCGTCGTAACTGAAACTGGTCGCCTCACCGCCCTGCCAGGCGCCGCGCAGCGTCGCCGCGAACACCCCCAACAGCTGGCGATAGTCGAACAGGGTGATTTCGGGGGCCTTGGCGAACAGCGTCACCCACAGTTGTTCGGCATAGTTGTCCAGGCTGCGCACACCCGGAGGATCCACCCAGCCGCCGTGGTTGAAGCCGGGTCGCAGGTTGTCGAAATAGCGCACGATCGCGTAGCCATTGTAGGCCTGCAGATGCTGGGGACTGGACACCGCATCACGGGTCTCGGTGCCGGTATAGACGCCGTCGTAGAGGAACGGCTCCTGTTCGAGGTCGAAGCCCATGTCCTGGAAATGCTCGTACCAGTTCGGGAACTTGATGACGACCCGTACCTTCGGATTGATCTTGCGGGCCGCTCCCACCACCAGATCGCGCGCCACTTCGCGCATGCGCTCGAGTCGATACTGGGTCCAGGTGCGGTTGCCCCGCGCCCGGATCTCCTCCTCGGACTTGCAACTGGTAAAGAAGAAATCATCCAGGATGATGTCATCGAAATGCCGGGCCGTTTCCTCGGCGACGTGCTTCACCCAGGCCCGATCCGCGGCGTTGGCATAGCAGAAGGTCTCGAAGCGGTTGCCCTCGTTGCGGGTCCAGGTGATGCCACCAAAGGTCTGGATGCCGCGGGCCGCGAAAAAAGCCTTGGCCTTCTCGAGGGTAGCGCCGTCCACGAGCAGCTTGTCGCGATGGGTCTCCAGATACACCTTGTTGACCTTGACCGCGCGTGAAATGACCTCCCAGGACTGCTGCAGCCACTGATCATCCTTCATGCGATCAACTTCATACGCGCGCACGTACACCGCGGCATTGAAGCTGTGGTAGTGATCGCTCGAAGCTGAGCCGGGGGGCACCGGCGTCTGCGCCACACCTGAGCTCGCCGCCAGGACCGCGAGTACGCCCGACAGCCAGGCCCGCACGCGCACCTGCGCTACCAACCCGACGGGGAGTTGTAGGGCGCCAGGAATCCCATCGCCTCGATCTGATGAATCTTGCCGCCACTGATCTTGAAGATATGCGCGGCCGGCAGGTCGAAGGCCGGGTTGGCCACCGTACGCTGCGTCACGCCCGGTACACCCTTGATGGGGAACACGTGGTTCTTCATGCTGTGATGGAAATGCGACAGCCCGAAGGCCAGTCCGGTGTACGGGTCCACGGCCACGACCCGGATGTTATCGATGTTATCGATGTAGGCCATCATCCCGGTGCTGAACTGCCGGGTGCAGTCCATCGCGCTGTAATTCGGCTTGGGAGTCTGGGCGGTCACCGGCGCGCGGCTGCCGCTGGACTCGCGGCCGTTCTCATGGCGCTCGCAATCACGCGCCATGGGTGCCAGCTCGCCATCATTGAAATCCAGGGCGTCGTAGTACGCATAGGCGATGCCCTTGATTTCATGGCGCGGCATGCGCATTGCTTCCGGTGTCACCTTGGCGAAGATCGGCCGGGCGACCTGCAGGTTGGCCAGGCTGTCCGCAGTGAGGTCGCGGGCAATCACATGCTCGGCCTGGATGACATGTCCCTCGAACACCTGCAGGCGCAGGCCCAGCAAAATGGGCTTGCCGCCTTCCTGCATGACGCCCATGAAGCCGACCTGACCGGACACCGGATCGGGGACATATATCTTGAAAGTCGTGGGCACCGCTGAGGCCGTCTTCCACAGTCCATCGCCGATCTTCGTGGCTTTGACGTTCTCGACGAAACGCGCATCGGCCGCAAACGCGATCCGGCCGGGATCATGGGCCACCAGCGCGGCCAGGTAGTCATCGACCAGCCGCTCATAGCAGGACCGGGTCCTGCAGCTGATCACTGTATCGGCCCGCACCAGCGCGGGGCCCAGTGCCACGAGCACGGCGATCAGCAGTGTCAGCAGCAGGTTCTTCTTATGCATCACAGCCCCCTCTTCGATTCGATGCGCGTCGATGCGCGCGGCGCGCTCACTCCAGCGACGGTCTTTCGATGAGCTCGATCTTGTAACCGTCCGGATCCTGGACAAACGCGATGACGGTAGTGCCACCCTTCACCGGACCCGGCTCGCGTGTGATCGTACCGCCCGCGACGCGGATGCGCTCGCAGGTGGCTGCGACATTCTTCACGCCGATCGCGAAATGCCCGAAGGCCGTGCCCTGCTCATAGGCCGCGACGCCGTAGTTGTAGGTGAGCTCGATTTCGGCGGAGCCATCGGCATTGCCGGCACCGTAGCCGACGAAGGCCAGCTTGTAGTTGTGGGCCGGCACGTCAACCGTGCGCAATACGGACATGCCCAGGATGTTGGTATAAAAATCGATGGCCCTGGGCAGGTCACCCACACGCACCATGGTATGCAGTAGCTTCATCAGCGCCCCTTATTGATAGCCGAACAGGCCCCGCGACTTGATGGCGTGGGCAACCTCCGGAGGCACCATGCTTTCCCACTCGGTGTTGCCCGAGTTGATCTTGCTCAGCACGTCAGGGGAATAGATGCTCAGGTAGGTGTGATTCGCATCCTGCAGCTGGACGATACAGCGGCGCGAAAGCAGGTAGCCGTAGAGCTGCCGCAATGAATCGCCCACATCCACGTCATCCACGGTCACCAGCTTGCCGGTTTTCTGGTCCATGTAGGGATAGATGTACAGCCTGAGGTTATTGCGGAACAGCCGACCGAAGCTCTCCAGGATGCCGCCATCCAGGCGGGTGTAGTACGACTCGTCGAAAATGGCCTCGAGATTCATCGCGCCCATGGCCAGGCCGACGCGCCGATGGGTGTAGCGGAACAGGTAGGCGGCCAGGCGATAGTATTCGGCGAAGTCCGAGATCATCACGGTGTGGCCGGTCGCGGCCAGGACGTCCGCGCGACTGATGAAGTCCTGCAGGTCCACGGTACCGTCGTGGGTGAGACTGCTCATGGTGATCTCCATGAGCGAGACCGTCTCCCCGGGTGCCACATCGGGCCCTTCGGCCTCGAAGGCGCGCAACGCCGAGCGCGCCAGATCCAGGTTGACGTAGGTAACCGGGCGAAAGCGTCCGCGCTCCACCAGCACCGGCTTCTTGTGCAGCACCTCCGAGGGCTGCAGCACCTTGCCATCACTGGAGAACATGGCGGCGCCGGTCAGATGCAGCTGCACCAGGCGCAGGCTCATGACCCGGTTGTCGACCTGCGCAAATTCCGGGCCCGAGAACTCGATGAGGTCGATCTCGATGCGATCCGTGGTCAGGCCATCCAGCAGCGACTCGACCAGGCGATCCGGATCGTCATCGAAGTACTGCGCGCCGTAGATCAGATTGAGGCCGACGATACCCAGGGCCTCCTGCTGCAGGGCATTCTCCACGTCCAGCATGCGCACATGGATGATGATCTGGCTGCTGTCGGCCATCGGCCGCGGCTGAAATTTGATCCCCAGCCAGCCGTGGCATTCGTTGTTGCCGCGAAAGCTGCGCGCCGATACCGTGTCAGCGAAGGTGAAGAAGGCCGTGGTGGTGCCGCGGCCCTCCACCAGGCGCTCGATATTCAGCCGCTGCTCGTAGTCCAGCATGGACTGCAGCCGTTCACGGCACACGTAACGGGTGCAGGGGCCATAAATGGCATCCGACACTTTCATGTCGTAGGCCGAAATGCTTTTGGAAATCGTTCCGGCCGCGCCGCCGGCGCGGAAAAACCAGCGCACGACCTCTTGCCCGGCGCCGATTTCGGCAAAGCTGCCGTAGCAACCAGGATCGAGGTTGACCTTCAGCGCCTTCTCGCGCGGCGTTACCGGGTGTTCATCCATTGGGCTCTCGTTCGGGCACAGGTTGGATCCGCCCTAGAATAGCCGAGATGTACCACGTTGGCGGCATTTTCAATGTCATTCTGCATTGGAATATCAATGGGTTGCGTGGTTCGTCCCGGCACCGGCAATTTGGGGTATATTTTCCGCCGCTATTTCGCTCGCCCCCCAAGGAGACGGCCCATGAATGCCCAGCTGCAGACCTATCCGGCTTCCGAATTCAACCTCTTGATCAACGGCCGACTCATCCCCGGCGCCTCGACCTTCGACGTCACCAACCCGGCCACCGAAGAACTGCTGGCGGTTTGCCCGCGCGCCGATGTGGGCCAACTGAACCAGGCCGTCGCGGCCGCCAAGGCCGCCTTTCCGGCCTGGTCTGTCACACCGATTGCCGAGCGTCGCCGCCTGCTGCTGAAGTTCGCCGACGCCATCGGCGCCTCGCTGGAAGACATTGCAAGGGTGCTGACCCAGGAGCAGGGCAAGCCCCTCGCCGGCGCCAAGTACGAAATCGGTGGTGCGATCCACATGATCCACACCTTTGCCGCCATGGACCTGCCGCCCAAGGTGCTGAAGGAAGGCGAAGGCAGCCGCATCGTGCAGCATCACGTGCCGCTGGGCGTCGTGGCCGCCATCACGCCCTGGAACTTCCCGGTCATTCTGCTGATGATCAAGCTGGCCCCGGCGCTGCTCGCGGGTAACACCGTGGTCGTGAAACCCGCCCCGACCACGCCGCTGTCCACGCTGCGCTTGGGGGAACTGTGCGCGAAGATCTTCCCGGCCGGCGTCGTGAATATCATCACCGACGTGAACGACCTGGGCAATGCGCTGACCTCGCATCCGGATGTCGCCAAGGTCGCCTTCACCGGCTCCACCGCGACCGGCAAGAAAGTGATGGCGAGCGTCGCCAGCACCATCAAGCGCCTCACCCTGGAACTGGGTGGCAATGATGCGGCGCTGGTGCTGGATGACCTGGATCCGAAGAAGGCTGCCGCCAGTCTGTTCGCCGGCTCCATGGTCAACAGCGGCCAGGTGTGTCTGGCGATCAAGCGTGCGTATGTGCCGGATTCCATGTATGACGCCGTGTGCACGGAGCTGGCGAAGCTCGCCGATGCGGCCGTGGTCGGCGATGGCATGGACCCGACGACGCAGTACGGCCCGGTGCAGAACGCCACGCAGTTCAAGAAGGTCAATGAGTACATCGAGGATGCGCGGGCCAACGGCAAGATCATCGCCGGCGGCAAGCCACACACCGGCCGTGGCTACTTCGTGCGCCCGACCATCGTGCGTGACATTCCGGACAACACGCGCCTGGTGCAGGAAGAGCAGTTCGGTCCCGTGCTGCCGGTGCTGCGCTACAGCAGCCTGGACGATGCGATTGCCCGCATCAACAACAGCGAGTACGGCTTAGGGGGCACCGTGTGGTCATCCAACGACAAGCGTGCCTATGAAACCGCCCTGCGCATCGAATCGGGCACCGTGTGGGTGAACAAGCACCTGGACCTGCCGGTCGATGTGCCGTTCGGCGGCGCGAAGCAGTCGGGCTTCGGCGCCGAAATGGGTCAGGAAGGCTTGGAGGAGTTCACCCAGTCCAAGGTCATCAATCAGGCGATCTGATCGTACCGAAGGGCGGTGTCCGAGACGGACATCGCCCTTTTTGTTCGGCTTTCACTTTGCAATGCAAAGTACTCTGCTATATCATGCAGGCAAGCAGCATTCGCAAGGTTGGGCACCGTGTCGTTCGAAACCCTCGACCAGAAAATCCTGCGCGGCATCGGGGTGCTTGTGCTGATCGGCGTACTCGCGGTCGGATTGCTGGTGGCCGGAGTCTGGTTCGAGCATCGGGCGCCGTTGGAACTGCCCAGACCGACGGGTGCTTTCGCGGTTGGGCGCACCACCTTCCACTGGGTCGACGACGCTCATCCTGACGAGTTTGC
>Ga0210387_10004658_pt1 | contig 10499 bp, 8 predicted proteins | sample IncBWC7OmetaG_FD_160108 | JGI IMG/M metagenome (GOLD analysis project Ga0210387, IMG submission 160108) | Forest soil microbial communities from Barre Woods Harvard Forest LTER site, Petersham, Massachusetts, United States - Inc-BW-C-7-O ...
ACATTGCGACACTGGATTGCGGCAGCTTGAATTTCGGCGACAGCAATCGAGCCTACGTATCGACGCCGAATTACCTGCGCAAAGGGGCCGCCATTTGCAAGGATCTGGGCGTCAAGCCGGAATTGGAGGTATTCGATACCGGTAATTTGTCCTTCGTCAAACAGATGATTAAGGAAGGATTGCTGGTCGCTCCGTCGATGATTCAGCTGTGCATGGGCATCCCCTACGGCGTCCCGGCGGATGTGGGACACCTGCTCGCGATGGTCAACGCGTTGCCGGAGAATTGCAATTGGGGCTCCTTTGCGATCAGCCGCATGCAAATGCCCTGGGTGGCCCAGGCCGTGCTGCTTGGCGGCAATGTGCGCGTCGGACTCGAGGACAATCTGTACTTGAGCAAGGGCGTCTATGCCAGCAATGCTCAATTGGTGGAGAAGGCCCGCACCATCATTGAGGCCATGGGCGCCCGGGTACTCACGCCGGCCCAAGCGCGCGAGCGCCTGCAGTTGCATTGAGCATTCCGATATGACGGGACTCCCGGTCTATCAAGTCAAGATCGAACCGGAATGGATCGATTTCAACGGGCATGTGCGCGACGCCTATTACGGTCTCGCGGCGAGCTTCGCCATAGATAGCTTGATGGATCATCTGGGTCTGGATGAGGCCTATCGGAAGAGCACCCGCTGCACCCTCTACACGCTCGAGATGCACATTCACTTTCTTCACGAAGTGAAGGGCTCCGACGATCTCAAGATCGCCACTGCCGTGCTGGATGCCGATCGAAAAAGAATTCATGCCGGCTTCACATTTGTCTGCGGCCGCCTGGCTGATCCTGCTGCGACAGCCGACGTGATGTTGTTGCACGTTCATCAGGGCGAGAAGCCGGAGAGCGCACCCTTCCCGGAGGCGTTGATTGAAAGACTAAGCGCCGAGAAATTGTCGGCCGCCGCGCGCGATGCATGGGGACCGCTCTCGCGAAAGATCGAACTGAAGCGCCGCTGAGCATGGCGTCGACGGACATACGCCGATTGATTGCGCCGCGAAACATCGCCTTGATCGGAGCCGGAGCTTGGACCGACGCCGTCGCCGCCGGCAATGCCGCCATCGGCTACTCGGGCAAGATTTGGCGCGTGCATCCGTCTAGAACCTCGACCGCGGCGACGGTCTACTACCGCTCCATCGAAGAACTTCCCGGTACGGTGGACGCGGCTTTCGTCGCCGTACCTAATGATGAGGTCCCCGCTGTGGCGCGCGCCCTGGCATCGCAGGGTGCCGGTGGCTTCGTCTGTTTCAGCGCGGGCTTCTCCGAAACCGGTTCGGCGGCTGGCCGAGGTTTAACGGACCGGTTGCTGGAGTGCGCCGGCGCCCTTCCCTTCTTCGGCCCCAACTGCTACGGGTACGTCAATTTCTTCGATCGGGTTGGCATGATGCCCGATCAAATCGTGGGCGGCCCCGTAGATCGCGGCGTGGCGGTGATCTGCCAGAGCGGGACCATCGCGCTCACCTTGATGTTCAATGATCGATCGCTGCCGATCGGCTATTTGTTCACGGTCGGCAATCAAACGCGCCTCGCCGTCGAGGATCTGATCGAGATCCTAAGCGAGGATTCGCGTGTGACCGCATTCGGCCTGTATCTCGAGGGCATCAAGGACCCGGTGCGATTCGCGCATGCCGCCGACTTGGCGAGGAGAGCGGGCAAGCCCATTGCAGTCATCAAATCCGGGCGCACGGAGGCGGCTGCACGTACCGCGCGCAGTCATACCGGTGCGCTTGCAGGCGCCGATCAGGTTTTTGAGGCTTTCTGCGGGCAGGCCGGCATTGCCCGCTGCGATACCTTGGGAACATTGTGCGAGACATTGAAGCTCTTCCATGTCGGCGGTCCGACCAGCGGCAACAAGGTACTGGTGATGGGCGCATCGGGCGGCGACATGGCGATGACCGCTGACATATCGCGCAGCTTGGCATTGGAATTCTCCGCCATCCCGCCTGCGCCCGCCGCCGCGCTCAGCGCGATCTTGACCGATCGAGTCACCATCGCCAATCCGTTCGATATCCATACCTATTTATGGTTTGATCCGCCGGCGCTGAAGCGCGTGTTTTCAGAGGTTCTGCACGCGGGATACGATGCGGCAGGGTTCATGCTCGACTGCCCGCCCGCGCCGGCGAACACCACCTCTTTCGACGCGGTCATCGATGTGTTCATCGAAGCCTCGCGCGGCGCGCCGACGCGCGCCGCGTTGATTGCCTCGTTGCCCGAAACGCTGGATGCGAGCGTACGAGAACGCTGTATGGCGGAGGGCGTGACCCCACTGCAGGGACAACGCGAGGCGCTCGAAGCCCTGGCGCTCGCCGGCGGCGTCGGCGAGGCGTGGCGCGCCAACTCGATCGTGGAATTGCATTTACCGCCGCGTCAGGCGCAGGCGCTGCAGGTTGAGACGCTGAGCGAGCAGCAGGGCAAGAGCGAGTTGTCGGCCTTTGGGCTGGCCATTCCGCGCGGCCGGATCGTGCCGAGTCGCCAAGCCGCGCAGGCCGCTGCAGAACTTCAGTTTCCGGTGGTCATGAAGGCTGCGGCCGCGAATTTGGAGCACAAGACCGACGTGGGCGGTGTCGTGCTCAACATTCGATCGGCCGCCGAGGCCGCCGCAGCCGCGGAACGACTGTCGAAATTGTCGCCCGCGCTCTTGGTGGAAGAAATGGTCACCGATGGCGTTGTGGAAATCCTGGTCGGCATCATCACCGATCCGCAATTCGGCCAGGTGCTGGTCTTGGGAGCGGGTGGAGTGTTCACGGAAATCATGGCAGACACCGTCAGCCTGTTGCCGCCCTGGACAGAGGGTGCAATCGCGGCCGGACTTCTCCGGCTCAAGGTTGCCAAGCTGTTTGGCGGATATCGGGGCAAACCGGCCGCCGATGTCGAGGCGCTGATCCAGGCCGTGCTATGCGTGGCAAGGTACGCGGCCGCAAACGTATCCAGATTGGTAGAACTAGATGTCAATCCCATCATCGTGCGCCCGGCGGGCCGCGGCGCAGTCGCAGTTGATGCCATGATGCGGATGAAGAAACCGAGTTAACTTAGGAGAGCGCCAATGTCCGACGGAATCCGCACTGCCACCGATGGCGCCGTTCTTGAAGTGACGATCGATCGGCCCAAGGCGAATGCGATCGATTTGAAGGCGAGCCGCCGTTTGAATGAGGTGTTCACCGCCTTTCGCGACGACCCGGCTCTGCGCGTAGCCATCATCACCGGTGCGGGCGATCGATTCTTCTCTCCTGGATGGGACTTAAAAGCGGCCGCGGCCGGTGAGAAGTCCGATGAAGACTGGGGCGTCGGCGGTTTCGGCGGATTGAATTATCCGAGGAATCTTAACAAGCCGATTATTGCGGCCGTGAACGGCATCGCATGTGGCGGGGGCTTTGAGGTGGTCCTGGGCACCGACATCATCGTGATGGAGGAGCATGCGCAGTTCGCCCTGCCGGAGATACAAGTCGGGGTGCTGGCCGATGCGGGTACGGTCAAATTGCGGCGCCGCATTCCCTACCATGTGGCCGTGGAGTTCTTGATGACGGGCCGATGGATGGACGCGGCCGAAGCCAAACATTGGGGGCTTGCCAATCACATCGTTCCCAAGGGCGCAGCAATGAAAAAAGCCCGAGAAATCGCGGCGCAACTCGCCTCAGGTCCACCGCTGTTATTTCCGGCAATCAAGCAACTGTTGCGCCATACCGAGATGGTTCCCGAGCACGAAGCCTTCGAACTGCACGATGCACTGGATGCGGTGCAACGCGTGATCAGGTCCGAGGACCTCAAGGAAGGCACGCGTGCCTTCACCGAAAAGCGCAGTCCGCGCTGGAGCGGCCGTTAGGCCTAGCCTCCCAAAGGACGCAGCAGACTGCGCGAAATAATGTGACGCTGGACCTCGCTGGTTCCGTCCCAGATCCGCTCGATCCGAGCGTCGCGCCAAATTCTTTCGAGCGGCAAGTCGCTCATCAGGCCCATGCCGCCGTGAATCTGCAACGCCTCGTCTGAAACCATGGCGAGCATTTCCGTGGCCTTCACTTTGGCGATCGCCATATCCATATCGGTATCGATCTTTTGATCGCGCTTCCAGGCAGCTTCGAGGACCAGCAGTTCCGCGGCGCGCAGTTCCACTGCCATGTCGGCCAGCTTGAAGCTCACGCCCTGAAACTTGCCGATTTGCTGTCCGAACTGCACGCGGTCGACAGCCCATTGCTTGGACAGCTCGAGCGCCCGCTCGGCGCGGCCTAAGCAGGTGGCGGCGACTTGCAGCCGTGTGGCGCCGAGCCAGGTGTTCGCTACATCGAAACCTCGGTGCAGCTCGCCGAGGATGGCTGATTTGGGCACGCGGCAATTGTTGAACTCCAGAATGCTATTGGTATAGCCGCGATGCGAAACATTTTTGTATCCCGGCCTCACCGCAAAACCAGGATGTCCCATATCAATCAGGAACGCAGTCATTTTCTTGCGGTTACCAAGGGCGCCGGCTTCCTCGCCCGTGGCAGCGAACAGAATTACATAGTCCGAATGATCGGCGTGACTGATGAAATGTTTCGTGCCATTGATGACAAAATCATCGCCTACGACAACGGCCGAAGTCTTCATGCTGCGCAAGTCCGACCCCGCATTCGGTTCGGTCATCGCCAGGCACTCGGTTCGATCGCCACGCACGGTCGGCAAAAGGTAGCGTTCTCTTTGCTCGCCCTCGCAAGCCAACAGAATGTTGGACGGGCGCCCCACACAGGAGTAGTGCAGTGCGTAGTTGGCAAACCCCAGCTCTTTTTCATACAGCGCCCAGGTGACGGTGTCCAATCCCGCGCCGCCCACCTCCGTCGGCATGTTGGCCGCATACAAGCCTGCATCGATGGCCTTTGCCTTTAACTCTTGGTGTAAATCCGCGCGCAAGACGCCGGTTTCTTCGACCTCCCTTTCGTGCGGGTAGAGTTCATTGCGCACGAAATCCCGAGTCGTTTTGATCACCAGTTGCTGTTCATCACTCAAGGAAAATTCCATGGCGGCCCCCGTTAAACAGCTCGGCTCTTGCGCTTTTCCTTGGCCCAGCGCCTCAGCAGCTCCAATTGCAGACGCAATTGTTCAACTTGCGCACCCGCAGGCCAATCGCGCGGGCTGGTGACGGCCCCGGCGGTCAATCCATTGATAAATGTCACCACGGACTTAAGAACCTGATCGCGCACCGCGGCAGGCCAGTGCTGCCATTCCGGCCAATGCTCGGAGAAGCACCGCTCGTACAGCCGAAGGTACTCGCGATGCACCCACACGTTGAGGCGCCTGAGTTTCTTGTCCGCGGAAACCTGCCCCCAAAAAGCCATCCAGAAAGCACATTCCGCCAATCGCTGCTCATCGATCGCGAGCGCTTCTGACAGCACATCCAAGAGAGTCGTTTCCGAACCGTTGCGCTCCCGCGTAAGCCGCTGCTCGATGCGCAGCAAAATCAGGCGCAGCGCGGCGAGAATGATTTCCTGCTTCGACTCGAAATAATGCGCCAACATCCCGGTGGTGTAGCCGGCGGCGCGCGCGATTCGGGCCACGGTGGCTTGCTCGAAGCCGTATTTGGCAACCGCTTGGCAGGCGGCTTGGGCGATCTCATCGCGGCGCTGGGCATGGTCGACGACTTTGGGCATGGCCGGGGTTAAGCGGGTCCAATCGAACGACCAGCCTCCGGCGGCCTCGCCAGTACCGACTGACTCTGTCGAATTGCATCGAGCTTGGCTCGAACGCCGGAATCCACCGCCGTTGACTTTGCCCGCGCCGTGTCGACATGTAAGTGAAGCTGTTCCGCCGTGGCAATGAGTGCGTCATCGCGCCCGCGGTGCAACCTCAGGAAAACATGGAGCCGCTTGTCATCGACGCCGAGGAGTTGCGTGGTGACGTAAATCGTCTCGCCGGCCTTGGCTTCTCCCAGATGTCTGGTATGACTTTCCACCGAGTAATACATGCGTCCGCCCGCGCGATAGGTTTCATCGGCCCCCACTCGCCGGTATAGCGCGTCCATGGCGTCGCCGAAAACCTGCCCGTAGCGAAAATCAGTCATGTGACGGTTGTAGTCGATCCACTCGGGCCTCACGATGGTCTGAAGCAGCCGCAGCGGTTTTCCCGGCTCATCTGCGCCGGCCGGCGCGGCGCCCGCTGCGTCTTTGTAGAGGCGTTCCTCGAGGGCACGCAGCGTCGCGCCGGCGCCCATATTCGTCTGCCGAAGGACTTGTTGGACTGCCACCAGCGAATCGTCCCGCAGCCGCTCGAGCTCTCGAATCGACCGGCCGGCTGCCTGCGCCTGGGTGCCCTCGACCATGCGGTCGATCAAGGTTTCGGTGAGCTCCGGGGCTTCGAGCTTGGTCCATGGCCATTTCAGGCAGGGACCAAACTGAGCCAGCATGTGCCGCATTCCACTTTCGCCGCCCGCCAGGTGATAAATTAGATTCGTCCCCATCGCGGCCCAACGCAAACCGGGACCGTACACGATGGATTCATCGAGCTCCCCTGTCGTGGCGACGCCGTCATTCACCAGATGCAGAATCTCGCGCCACAACGCCTCCTGCAGTCGATCGGTTAGATGCCCCGGCACCTCGCGCCGCACCCGCAGCGGGTGCATGCCAATGTAGGTAAAAAACTTCGCCGCGGCCTCGACGGCGGCGGACGCGGTTTTCTCTCCGCCGACGAGTTCCACCAAGGGCAACAGATAAACCGGATTGAACGGATGCGCGACCAAGAAGCGTTCCGGGGCGACCATGTCCCTGGCCAACTCTGTCGGGGTGAGGCCAGAGGTGCTCGACGCGATCACCACATCCGCCGCCGCGAAGCGGCTCACTTCCGCCAATATCCGCTGCTTCAAAGGCAACTGTTCAGGGACGTTTTCCTGGATGAAATCGGCGCGCTCCGCCATGGTCTTGAGATCAGTCGTAAAGAAAAGCGTGCCCTTGGGCGGCAACGGAGCTGAGGTCAGTCGCGCCAGGGCCGGTTCGGCGTTTGCCACTGCCCCGCGTATCCATTCTTCCATCTCCGGTTTGACGTCCGCGGCGATGACATCGATTCCAAAATGCAACGCTCGTGCTGCCCAGCCGCCGCCGATCACGCCGGTGCCGAGAAGCCCGAGAGTCCTTATCTTGCGCATTGACATACCTGGAGCATCGCGATCTTTGTAATGTCACGAGTATAATATAAAAAAAGAGAGCCGGACATGATCCGGCCGCGCGATGTTATTTGATTGTGCGGGTGGCGCCCAGGACTGCAGCGATCGGCTGTGCCGCCTGCGGCACCGCGGCGCGGTAGTCTTTGCCGACGAATGCCGCCACCGTGGCCGCGATTTGCGCCTGGGTCACCGACGCGGTGTGCGTGTGCTCGCCAAGCGCGGGAGTGTCCGGCCCTAAGACGGCAATCCAGATGTTCTCGGAGCCCTTCTCCTCGACTCCGTGTTCCTTCCACTGCACCAAGCCGCCACCCCGACCATGGTCGGTCGTGACGATGAACGTGGTGGTCCCTCGATAGCGAGGCATGGACTGCATGGTTTCCCACAGTTGTTTGACGAAGTAATCGAACCGGTGGGCACTGTCGAGAACCAGATCGTAGCGCCCCTGATGCGCCCAATTGTCGGTTTCGCCGTATCCTACGAATAGGACGCGCGGCTGTCCGGTGCGCACGTAGTCAATGAGACTCACCTGAAGGAAGGAGTTGCCGACATCCTCTTCGTCGAACTGTGTCGTGGTCGAGTACAGTTCGCGCAGCAGCGCATCGCGCGGCGTCTCTGGTCCGCTCAAGGGCGGCAGCGTCCACCCGGTTTGCATGACCAGCCCGCTGCGGCTCTTGTTGAAGATATTGTCGTAGACATTCCAGGTGCCGTAGATGGCTACGCGCCCGCGCAGTTCATCGAATTTGTTCAGCCATTCGAATACGGTCGCGTTGGGATTCGGACCATATTCGTTGCTGTCAATGGCGTCATTCGGATAGCCGGTCGACATCTCGTTGTATCCTGGATACGAGAACGCCTTGCCATTGGTGACGTGCGCGTCGCTACCCTTGAGACGATTGCCGAAAATCTGACCTTGCTTGGCAACCGTGCCCCACAGGAAAGGAAACAACAATTCCCGCCGCGCTTCGGCATCCGAGCGCCAGTAGCGCTTGCGCAGATCCGCCTCCGACACCCAATTGCCCCCGCTCTTATCCGAGATCAGGCGCCGGTCTGCGCCCGTGAAGACTTCCTGCCAACGCAGGCCGTCGCTCACGATGAGCACGACGTTCTCGGTCTTGGCCGCGAATACCGGTGCGGCCGTAAACCACGGGATAACACACAGGGCAAATGCAGGGAGGCAGCCGCGAAACATCACTGATGCAGCAGCACCGCGCAATTCGCGGTCCAACTCAAGTACACCTCATCGCTCCAGTCGATCGACCACTCGGAGGTGCGGCGCTCATTCTGTGCGAAGACTGTGACGAGCTTTCCGGTCTCGGTCTTGATTCGATAGGTTGAGCGATTTCCAAGATAACCCAATTCCCAAACCACACCCTTGATCTGATTGACCCGCTCGCCGCCCAGCGGCTGCTTGCTCAGGCGGATTTTTTCCGGACGAAGCGCAACCCAGACACGCTGACCGTTGCCGAAGCGGCCCAGTTCGTCCACCACCAGATCGCAGCCGGCCTCGGCGCTGCGCACGATGAGATGTCCGGGAGTCGCGCCGCTGACCGTGCCTTCGAATAGATTGGTGGTACCGATGAAATCAGCGACGAAGCGGTCCTGCGGGAATTCGTAGATCTCGGAGGGTGTGCCGACCTGGACGACCTGGCCGCGGTTCATCACTGCGATGCGGGTTGAAAGCGCCATGGCCTCGTCTTGATCATGCGTGACAAAAACGAAGGTGATACCGACCTGAGATTGAATGTTCATCAGCTCGAACTGCGTCTGTTCGCGTAATTTCTTATCGAGGGCGCTCAAAGGCTCGTCCAGCAGCAGCACTTTGGGCCTGCGAATGAGTGCGCGCGCCAGCGCTACGCGCTGCCGTTGGCCGCCGGAAAGTTGGTGGGGTTTGCGTTTTGCCAGCGGCCCGAGTTGCACCATGTCCAGGGCATCGGAAACGCGCTTAGCCCTGACCGACGGCTCAAGATCCATGCGCCTCAGGCCGTAGCCGACATTGTCGGCAACGGTCATGTGCGGGAACAAGGCATACGACTGAAACATCATGTTGACCGGACGCTCGTGCGGGGGCACGTGGGTCATGTCGACATCCTCAATCATGATTCGCCCCGAACTTGGGCTTTCGAATCCCGCCAGCATCCGCAGCAAGGTGGTTTTACCGCATCCTGAGGCGCCCACCAGCGCGAACATTTCGCCCTTGAAAACACGAAGATTGACGCCGTCGACGGCGGTAAAGCCGCCAAAGGTCTTGTTAAGGCTTTCAATGACGATCTGCGGCTTGGCGTCCGGATCGAGCCAGGGCCGATCGGCGATCGATTTAGGCGCGGCGGCCACGCTCATTAGAACTGTCCGGGCGGCGTCGCGCGCCTACGCTCGGGCGCAAAGAAGGGACGCTCGACCACCTGCGCTCGTGACATCCGACGCTCCCAGACCAGTTCTCGGCTCAAATAGATCTCGGCCCAAACTGTTGAGCCGACTTTAAAGTGCGGCGCGTCGACCATAGCAAGGGCGATGTTGCGCTTGCAAGTCGGCGACCAGATAGCCGAGCTCACATTGCCGATTTCGCGCTTGCCGCTGTTGTTCGTGTACAGGAGCGCATTGTGCGCCGGCTTGTTGCCCTCGATGTCGAGGCCGACGAGCTGGCGCGATGGACCGCGCCGCTTCTCTTCCAGCAGCGCCCGCCGGCCGGTGAAATGTCCCTTATTGAAGTCGACCAGCCATCCGAGTCCAAGCTCCAGCGGCGACCTTTCGGTGCCGATGCGGATGGTATGGTCGGCCGACACGAAGTCGACATTCGGGCTCAAGAAGCCGGCCTCGATGCGTGCAATATTGAGCGCCTGAGAACCGATTGGCCGAACGCCGCGCGACCTTCCGGCTGCCATCAAGACGTCCCAGTTCGCTTCCGCGTCTTTCGGATCCATCCACAGTTCGTACCCTAAGTCTCCGGTGAATCCGGTGCGCGAAACGGTGATGGCACGCGAATTAAGCTCAAAGCGGCCAATCTCGAACAGCTTCAATCTTTCCACGCCCGCGAGACCCAAATCCTCGAGCAATGCGCAGGAGGTGGGGCCTTGCAGCGCCAGGGCGGCCACTTGCTCAGTGACCTCGCTTACCTCGACCTCAAAACCGATGCTGGAATCGAGCAACCAGTCGAGCTGGCGCTGTGCCGTGCAAATCCGGTATTCGGATTCGCCCAGCCGAAAAATGGTGCCATCGTCGATCAACTGGCCTAGATCATTGCACCAGACGCAATAGGCCACCCGGTCCGGTTTCAGTTTACCCACGTCTCGCGTCACCAAGCGATTGAGGAACGCCAACGCATCGCGCCCGACAATCCGGTAT
>Ga0210387_10004659_pt1 | contig 10498 bp, 17 predicted proteins | sample IncBWC7OmetaG_FD_160108 | JGI IMG/M metagenome (GOLD analysis project Ga0210387, IMG submission 160108) | Forest soil microbial communities from Barre Woods Harvard Forest LTER site, Petersham, Massachusetts, United States - Inc-BW-C-7-O ...
ATTGGCCTAAATAAATTAAAATAAATATGAGAATGCATATTCTACGTGTAAGAACCGCAGGGAACAGATTACACAGGGTTGATTTCCGAGCTCGAGTCCCGCAACTTGAAGTTAAGAGGTACTTGGCGTGACAAGTCAAAGCTTTCAACAATAACCTTCATAACGTGTTGGCTCCGAGTCGATGTTATTCCGATACTTCGCAGTTAGCATGTGCCCTGATGTCTATGGTAGGTCTAGTCTACCAGTCGATTATTCTACTCTGATACAGTCTCAAGCGTCTTACTCCACAGCGCGACTTTAGGATGCGCATTGACCTAACACGAGGAAGAGATCAATTGTTCGAATTGTTGTAAGAAAGTGAAAGCGAATGGCAGTACCTTGCTAGGTTCAAAATTGAGAACTTGGAGGCCTTCTAGGGATGTGGCACGGGAGAGGGCGACGTACGCTTGGCCTATGGGAGGAAGAAGTCGGTGGCCAAGTCAGATAATAATGGGACGAGTGCCCAGAAAGAATAAACACAAACCTTTTTCAAACACTTTGCCCAGATCGACCTTAACACGCTCGAGTGTCTGTCCTTGCGATTTATGGATACTCATCGCCCACGCCAGGATCAACGGAAGCTAAACAAACCAAGGAAATTTGACATCAGCATTCCAGAATGAAAGCGAATAGAAATAAATATATAAATGCAATAGGACTAAAATTCACCTGTGTCCTGCTAACCTGAATCTCCCCGCTCGGCAATTCGACCTTCCACACCTCAGGCGTAACCACCATCGACTTCTTCCCCCCATTAGGCAACAAAAACTCCACAACAGGATACAGCTGCACGTTCCCAACTACTGCACTCGCCTTCTTCCCTGGCCCTGCACCACTCCCACCCGTGCCCTCACCAATAACCCCGGTTTCCCCGCCACCGCCACTCCCACCAAGCCCATACCCCACATCTGCCTCGGTCCCAAATAATGCTGGATCCACAAACCTCACCACCCGCCCCATACTCCCGTTAACTAGGTTCTCGTCCGTATTCTTAATTAGCATCACCTGCGCGTCTTCACGGAGCACGAGCGTCCTCGGGGGCATGAAATTGGCAAGCATTTTTTCGCGCTGGGTGGGGTCAGTGATGGTGCCGCCGTCGACTGCAGTATAAACTTCTTCCGCGGTTTTGAGGTGGGTCATACGGGTTTGGTTGGAACGGTCAACGTCTTCGCGACGGGGAAATCTGGGTATGTTGGGTGTGCGGGTGAGCGACGGTGAGCGGGGAGAGGGAGGAGAGAAGTCGCTTACAATTCTGTAGCACCCAATCCGTCCGGATAATGAATCGCCCTCGATAACGATTTGAACTTGGCGATACTCTTGCTCGACAACCTCCCGAACCGCATCTCGTTCAGCATGTCCACGAACTCTGTATGTAAGAATGAGTGGGTGAACAGGGTGTGAGAAGGTAGAATCACAACGCACCCTGATCCCGCTGTCTAAAGACCTTGGTGAGATTAAACGTCCGCTGGATAGTCTGGTTCCATAGCGTTGCCTCGAATGCAAATTTTACTTGAGCATTGCCTTTAGTAACAGGGGGGAGTTGGAAGAAGTCGCCAGTAACAATCACCTGTTGAGGGTCAGGAATTGTTTGCATGACTATGTGTGGAGGAAAGAAAGGGAACACATCCGTGAAAGAAAGTAGGTATATGTGCGGGAATGAGGGAATAAATGAGGGAGAAACGTGAGAAGAAGCAGCGGACCTGAATTCCACCGAAGGGCTCTATCTTCTTTCTTAGCATACTCCCAATTCTCGCAAGTTTGTCGAACAAGTCGCCATCCACCATCGATACTGCATTAATAGGCATAATAAGCTTTGAATGAAATCCCAAGCCAATGCGACTCAGACACGAGAAAAAGAAAGGACACACACCCTCATCAATAACGAGCACCTTTGTCCTCAGCCATCTCGAGCTTGCCTTTTTGTTCTTCCGGACCTTCTGAGCGAGGTCTTCGGCGCTCTCAATGCCGAGGCCGATGCCGGCGAAGGAATGAATCGTAACACCGCCGATGTTGCATGCTGCTATACCTGTGAATTATGAGGGATCGCGGGAGTTGTTGGTTAAATATGAATGAAAAAAACAGGGCAGGCACAGACCTGTGGAAGCGGTGATGGCGACTGCGTCTGGAGTCTTGACATGTTTCTTCCGCAGCGTTTTGATGATCTCGCGCAGGAGGACGGATTTTCCAGTTCCTATCGCGAAGAAGGATGCATTAACACACGCTACGGTAAATAATAAAAGGTAGTTATATGCGAATAACACAACTCACCAGCACTTCCAGTATAAAATACACTATTCCCCTCCTGCACCAACTTCAATATCTGGTTCTGCTCCTGGCTCAGAAACACAGAAGCCACCTTCGCTTTCACAGCTGTTGTAGTCATCGGGGGCAAGGAGGTAACTATAGGCTTCTGTACTGCACTCCTCGAGCTGGTTGATGCACTCGGACCCCAAGTGGCTGAAGTAAGTGTATCGTTATCCTTCCAACTCGTAGGCAGTTGTCTGGCCTTCTTAGCTGGAGGTTCTATAATCTCGACGTCGGGGCTGGGGCGCTTGTTCAGTAATGTGGATGTAACGAGTGGTTGAGAACGAGCGGGGCGTTCTGAAGATACAGATTTGCCAGCAAGGGCGTCCTGTATGTCTTTTAGTCGCTGTTGTGCGCCTGAGAGTGGTTGTTTGGACACTTGTTGCGCCGGGGGAGATGGGGACCAGTGTATTTTTTGTGAGGAACTCAAGCTGGAACTGGACCAGTCACGTTGAACACTCCCCAACCCAGATTTTGCGCCTTTCGACATGGTGGGCAGTTACGGAGATGGCGTGGGAGAGACGTGTTATATGTTCCAACCCTTCACGTGGTCGCGTTGGTCACAGGAGGTCACGGTTCATCCCGAATTCACAACTGCTAACTTGAAGCCTTAAGGATGCATATTCGATATCAACGGTTTCTGCCCAAATAACACAAGCAACATAGATCTGTCTGTTAATCTCAAGTCTGCTGTGGCTCTGTCGTAACCACCCGAATAGCTGTCTATCCCAAGTTCTGTCTTCCCCAGAGTCCAGACCCACATCTGGTGCTCTTCCATAACTCGGGATTGCCACAAGTTGGAAGAAGCCACAGATTGAAGATCTTACAAGATGCGGTAGGTACACAGAATACCAGTGTACGTTCCCCTTTGCACATACCAAATGATCTCGTCGCTTGTACCTGGACGCAATCCAACACTGGCATCTCCTTTGTCTGTCTTCGATTTTTAAATTTTTTAAATTTTAGTTCTGTATACAGATAATTCTGCTACTCGTCGACACTCCATGTCCGCACACATCCTCGTGCGGTTCAACCTCAATTCTCAGTGACTTTCAATCCAGTATTGTAATTATTCTCCCTAATAATGCTTCACTCCGATAGTAACGTTACCTACCGTTTGATCAGACAGCTCGCAGCAAAGGTATTCGGCAAGAAAGTGAATGTATCGGCCAAATAACTATTAGGATGATGGGTGCCTCGTTACAAAGTATGCGTGGCAGGGGAGCAACCGCGATGTTCGAGGTGAGGGAACTGTGTTCGCGATTACAGACTACCCGAGGGAGGAGCAAAGTTTATGAAGAGCTAGTCGGTGATTATATATATAAAGTTTCTCGGACAGACTCGAGGCTCCACTAGTAGTACCTTGACAGTGCATAACTTCAAGAATTGAACCACCTTTCGCCTTTCAAAGAGGCCTTTTTTTTTGCTCTTGACTAGATGATATTAATATTTGGGTGATATTGATACTTCAAGTTCTCCTATAGCTATCTGCAGTTCTTAAGCTATAGAATTCCCAGATGGCTGCTAGCAAAGAACTGTATGGCGAAGCACGCACATGCGCATCTTTATCACAGCCATCTTTCAGCGGCAACTTAGATCTTCATATCCTTGCTTTCAACATCGATCTCACATATCCTCGAAAGGATCTAGCTTCTTGGAAGGACCAAAATATATGTCTGGAGGCCAAAGAAGGACCAGCCATTCGACAGCAATGAATCAGTTTCTCGAGGAACAACCATCTAACTCCAGACCATCGAAACGTCTCAAAATAGCAAATGAATCTGTTGTCCCAGACGTAAACATAGGCGAGACAAACCCGAAGGATGCAGGTGCTGAGACGGTGCCGCTACCAAAGGAGATTCCCGGACTTATCGGGGCAACAGATGGTGGTGATGCACAGGGCGAGGGGAAGGGGGAGAAGAATAGAAATATGTCCAGGCGTCGAGACGCTGCAGGTTATGCAAAATCACGGAAGGGAAAGGAAAAGGATGGAAAGAATGCTGGGCGTCGCGGACGTCGTGGTACGCGCAATGAGGAGGCTCAGGTTGGAGAGGGCTCAACAAGAGCAACAGTAGAAGGAGGGCTTGGGGAGGCCCCAAAAGCACCACGTCTCCCAAAGCGACAGTGCGCACTTCTGATCGGCTTTTGTGGAACGGGATGCAGTGGGATGCAGATGTATGTGTTTCAATGTTCGTGCGTTCATTTTCTGATGCTCAACTTTGCATAGCCAACCCAATATTCGAACGATCGAGGGCGTGCTGTTCGATGCCATGGTGAAAGCAGGTGCTGTCTCCCAAGACAATGCGGACGACCCGGTCAAAGTAAGCTTCTCAAATAAACATTGGCTGCTTCAATGACTTGAATTCAAATTCTGCTTAATTTCTTCCAGGTTAATTTGGGCCGAGCAGCTCGAACAGATGCTGGCGTTCATGCAGCGGGGAATGTTGTATCCATCAAGATGATCACGTCTTTACCAGGTGTACCCGACGTGGTGGCTCGCATCAATGAGGAGTTGCCTCCGGAGATTCGGCTATGGGGATATGTTGGTCCTTTCACCTGTATCTGGCCTGAAATTCCGTCTTACGTCGGTACCATTCGACAGGTCCGTGTGCAGAACTCGTTCAACGCTCGATTGTTCGTCTTTGGCCAGGGAGCAATTTATGTTCTTACTAAACGTCATTTTCCTAGATTATGCGATAGCCGCAAGTACACCTATTTATTTCCTACATACTTGTTGATCCCTCCCAAGCCTGGAAGCGGTCTTGACCGTAATCTACGGCAACACGCTGCATCACTTTCACCTATATCTCCGGCACCTGATAGTTCACCGCACCCGTTTTGGATGGTGACGACCGACAGAGAATCATCTACCCGCGATGACGACCTTCTCCGTAAACGATCATGGAGAGTGAGCCCAGGCCAACTGGCGAAGCTACGAGAAACTGTCCAGAGGTTTGAGGGTACTCACAATTTCCACAACTTTACTGTCGGTCGGGACTTCAGTGATCGCAGCAATCAGAGGCATATGAAGAAAATTGAAGTTAGTCTTTCATACGTTGCCACATCATCATCTAGATTGCTCTTACATGTTTTCCAGATCGGAGATCCCGCAGTATACGGGGAAACAGAATGGATTAGTGTCCTTTTTCATGGACAAAGTTTCATGCTGCACCAGGTACCATTGCCAAAAATTAGTCTGGCCTTTGACCTTATCCTCGTCACCTTGTAGATTGTGGGTATTACACCGATAAAATGATCGCGAACTTATACCGTGCCGTACAGCGTAAAATGATGTCCGCTCTGATTTTGTGCTGCCGAACAGGCACACCGAATCAGGTCATCGATGAAGTAGAGTATTTCCCATTCACGTCGTTCAAGAAACTCCTAATTCTACCGGCATTCAGCTATACGGGCCTCGCGCAGTCTTCGTGCCCAAGATGCCCTCACTCGGTCTCCTGCTGGAACATCCTATTTTTGACACCTATAACGCCAAAGTTGCGGGCATCAACGAAAAGGTTCAGCCCTCTGATGTTGAATATCGCCCTCCCATCGACTTCAGCCTTCACCAAGAATCTATCACGCAATTCAAGCAAAAGTATATTTACGATAACATGCGCGGCATTGAAGACCGTGATGGACTGTGAGTCGGTTTCCCTACTACTTTAGACAAACTTTGTCATTTTTCATTTCCATAGATTTGATGCTTGGGTTCGTGCGGTGGACGCCTATGCTGGTAATGATCTGCTGTATCTCAACCCAAAGGGTGTAATTCCCGCCGCAGCTGTGATCAAGCAAGGAGAGCGGAGAGAGAATCCTTTTAAGGAAAGAAAGCGCTTTGATGCGACGAGTTTTTTTGTGGGTGATGACGCGAAAACGAAACCGTCAGAAGAGGATGAGGAAGATGAACCAATCGACAAGGCACGGCTCGCGGACACTGAGGGTTGATGTGCGATTGAGTAGTAACTTCTATGTTTCGTTGTGTTACAAGTGACCCAATTTCATCAAGTTACACTGACACCCATCCCAAAAATAGTACAAGATTGCAAATGTATCGGAACAGAATCAAGACTGGAACTTTCGCATGGTCTGGATTTCGTCAAGCAAGAGCTGCAACTTGTCATCGTCGATCTTCACGAGACTATAGAATATAGTTAGTATACAGAACACAAATAGGAAAATAATTAGTTGCCTAGGAATGACACTTTTCGCTTCGTCAGCATCTGCAGGACACAGGTTGGCGATTTGAGCAGTCTCAAATTGCGTCAATGCAGACTCCCTACGTAACGTCCTGAGCAAAAACAGGTATGAGAGCAAAACCAGTGATGAAAAACCTAGTGCGACGCACTCCCGGACAGCACTGGCTGAATCAGTGGTGTTGAACTTGGTGAAGGTTTTTACATATTCCAGGGTCTTGTTGTAAACACTGCAAAAGGCATGCAGGTTCATGCATGTGTTCTCGCAAGGATGTGCTAGGGAACATACGCTGTGTCGGGCGCGTCTTTGTCCCTGTTTTCCAGCAGATACTTGACTTCGGAAATGAGCAAACAACCAGCATTATTGAATTCTGGAGAAGTTGGACGATAAGTTTGCGCGTTTGGCCAACAAAGGCAGTGTATATTGCACCAGGTCCTAGTTTTAACGCTGAGGCATCCTCCTCTTCTGTCTGCGGTCTGTGGCGCGATCTGCTAGTCATCTGTCTACGCAGATTTTTCAAACGCAGTTTGGGTTTCAGCTGTTGTTTGTTTGCGAACGACCTGAAGAACATACAACGGCAAGTATTTTGAATAAGCTGTGATCCTCTTAGTCACGGTCACAGTACTTACAAGTAGATATCTCCGAGTCTGGCCACTGTCTGGCCTCCTCGAGGAGTCTTCTTATCAAACGTCTACTTCGTACCTCAAAGGGCCAAATTTCTCCTCAATCTGGCCTGGTTCCCACCATCATTGTACCATACTTGGATCAAGCTAGTCACCACCGGTTCAACACACTACCATAGACTTCTTGACGCCGACGATTATTCGTCTGCACTAGTACGCACATCTACATCAACACACTCCGAAGAGGCCTTTGAGATGGTACAAACATACGGTATTGCGCGTGAGAGCGCTGTGGAGCCGACGAGTCCACCGGCGTCCGGGAATGGGGAAGCTAGTGCGCTGTTGGGAGGTGATCGCAATACGACTGTGAAGCGTATTGGAAAGCCTGATGGGCATGCTAGTATTACGAGTTGTGTTAGCAACTTGTCGAATACTATCATTGGGAGCGGTGCGTGTGGTTTTGTTCATGCATCACGAGAAATGTCAAGATAACGCAAATTTCGTTATAGGGATGCTCACATTCCCTTTGGTTGGTGCCGTTTCTTCTTTTAGGATGAGGAATACGTTTTTATGTATGTTACACAGGCCATGGCGTCCGCAGGTATCATCCCTGGCATCATCACCTGTGTATTCTCTGGCTCTGTTGCGGTTTTCGGTTTATACCTCCTGTCGCTCTGTGCTACGAAAACACCACACCGACGGGTGTCTTTCTTTGCTGTGGCACAACTGACATTCCCAAAAGCAGCAGTACTCTTCGACGCTGCTATTGCAACCAAATGCTTCGGGGTATCGATCAGGTGCGAACACAATCAATCTCTTCAAGGCAATCGATTATTTAAAACTTATTCAATTCTCCAACCCATAAATGCCACCGCCACAGTTACTTGATCATCATTAAAGGCCTCATGCCGAATGTTGTCGCGTCGTTCTATCACGATCTAACTTCACCTACAACGAATCCTCCAGCATGGGCGCTCTCAGGGCGCAATTGGATCACTCTATTTATGGCAATTCTTATTCCCCTGTCCTTCCTTCGCCGTTTAGACAGCCTTAGACATACCAGCTATGTTGCCCTATTTTCCGTTGGTGAGTAACGTGCTTCTTAGTTCATTTTATTTGGATGCTTATAATGTAAACCCAACTGCGCTGCAGCATATCTCGTAGTGATTGTGATCACTTGTTACTTCCGGCCGCTTGAGGGGACTCCTGCCCCTGGGGAAGTCCGACTCGTGCATATTACACCAAACTTTGTGTCGACATTCCCAGTTCAGGTGTTTGCATACACTTGTGCGCAGAACGTGGGTACACTACACCACATACGCTTCGCTTATGTTGAATTTCGGAGACTCATTGCCGTTTACTTATCTGAGACAGCTCTTCCCCATCTACAATGAACTTGCGAGTAATTCGCAGCAGCGCATGAACATTGTCATTGGAACCTCTATAGGTTCCGCTACATTGACCTATGGAATTATTGCAGTTTTCGGATACCTCACTTTTGGTTCCAAGGTTGGTTACTGTCCTTACATTTTACATACACCTAATTTGATCAGCGCTGATAACACTAGGTCGGCGCGAACATCATTGCGATGTACCCCTCTACCTCACTCTTCATCGCAATCGGGCAATTGGCCATCGTCATCCTTGTGCTCTTTTCTTATCCGCTGCAAGTGCATCCGTGTCGCAATTGCCTCGACAAAGTGTTTCACGCGGGTGATGTGCTCGCTCCCGCCAAACCACTCACCGAAGACGAGAACGACGACGAAGAAGAAGACGAGCTAGAAGATGCCAGTGTGGATATGACCCCGCTCAAGCACAGTCTATTGACCGCCGCCATCATCACTAGTGGCTTTGCCATTGCCTACTTTGTCGACGATTTGCAAATGGGTAATTGTCGAGTCGCGTTGCTGTCGTTGCTGGATGTCGTTGACTGTTTCATCAGTTCTTTCGTTCGTGGGGTCCACCGGATCCACCACCATCTCGTTTATACTCCCAGGGTTGTTTTATTGGAAGGTAATGAGTCTTGTTCATTGTGTTGGTAGAAACGCTGACCTGCATTACCATTAGCTGACACGCACCGAGCCGGATGTGAACAAGCCACTGAATCGAGCGGCGTTGGCACTGGCAGTATATGGCGCCCTTATCTTCGTCTTCTGGTGGGTGTGGTTCTTGCGCTATCTGAGAATGTTCACTTAAAGGCCTCCGTATTCAGTTTGGGATTCAACATTTACCAGGTTGTCAATCCTCCACAGAAAGGAGCTTCAACTCTTGATTTATAGAGGCTATCCCTGTATGATACATGCAATACACCTAGCAACGCAGTTTATTTAAGTCGGTGCCGAGACATGAAAAGGTTTACACGTGGATTTTCCCACAATCAATTCTGTCCATAGCCGCCCCCATTGGTCTCAGCTTTCCCCTCTGACCTGATGTCTTGAACCAACAATATTCCTTCCACTTGAACTGCCACTCTACAACCACAGGATATCAATCAAATACCACCCCACAATTCACATTCAAATTTCGTCTGAGAGCCATGTCGCTTGCAATTGGTAAGTACCGCATTGACGTTTTCTCGGACAGCTCAGATCGTTGAGGCTGCGCAAACTCGGCTATTTCTTCTATTCTTTACAGAACAACCCGTCCTGCTGGTACCCACAGACTCATCCACATCCGCCTCCATTTCCTCTCCTTCCCCAACTCCAGCATTCTCAATAATGGCCGCTACTTCCACCGCCCGCCCATTCGCGAGCTCCAGCACCGCTAACCTCGGCGTGCCCACCTTCATCGCGACTTCAGAATCGCCTTCACCTTCCATTGACAGTTCGCACTCGATGTCACCTCCGTTTATCTCAGACGCGCCCAATGGGGAGCCAGACAGTCCCACAGCCACAAATACGACATCGGACATCGACCCGCAGATCCTTGAGGCGCTTAGAAGCAAAGATACTAGTAGTAGACTATATGTATTGAGGTTGGGAGAACTCATGGAGGGTCTCATTAATGATCGCAGGTGAGTAATTGTCTATTCTGGTGCATGTACGTCGGGTACGGGATACAAGCCATATATATCTCAACAATGAGAAGGCAATACCTCGACATCATTTCTGATTGTACTCCAATGAAATGACTGACCTTACTCGTCAATTGAAGGGTACACATCGACTTGACGCCTGCAACGTCGTATCAGCGACTGCTTGTCCATCGCTGCTCAGCTTATTACCGACTCTCACCAGAAAGCGATCCTGTGAGCAAGGGCATTATGGTCCTTTTAACTCCGGAGAGTCGAATGTAAGTCTCATCACCCTGCTTTTCCCGACAGTGACCAATGACCCGTT
>Ga0210387_10004660_pt1 | contig 10498 bp, 11 predicted proteins | sample IncBWC7OmetaG_FD_160108 | JGI IMG/M metagenome (GOLD analysis project Ga0210387, IMG submission 160108) | Forest soil microbial communities from Barre Woods Harvard Forest LTER site, Petersham, Massachusetts, United States - Inc-BW-C-7-O ...
CATCTTATTACGGAAAAAGGAGCCTCGCCGGGGTTAAGCGCCATGTTTCGAGAATGTGGCGGAAGTAGAATTACTCTATGGCAGTCCCCAACGACTATTTTCACCAGAAGGGACGACGCGCAGAGGAAATCGTTCAAACCCTTGCGACGAAGACGTTCCTGACCGATTGGTGCTATGCGAATCCAAAGAAGCCCGACGGGAAGGAGCTGTGCGACCTTCTTGTAGTTTTTGATGACACAGCGATCATCTGGCAGATCAAGGATTTAAGAGTGGATGACGCTGGATTGTACAAGAAGTCGGAAGTCGAAAAGAATCTCAGGCAGTTGTCTGGAGCGCGGAGGCACATGTTCGACTTAAAGGTGCCCATCCAGCTCGAGAATCCGCGGCGAGGCAAGGAGATGTTCAACCCTGAAACGATCAAAACGATCCACTTGATCTCCGTTTTGATGGGTGATGGAGAGGGGCCGCTTTCGTTCGTCGAGATACTTAAAGGCCAATTAATCCACGTTTTAACGCGGGATTTCGCGGGCCTCGTCTTGTCCGAATTGGACACAGTCTCTGACTTCTGCGAGTACCTCCGCAAGAAGGAAGCGATCGACGGTAGTAAGAGGATTCTTGTTCTTGGAGGCGAGGAGAACTTCCTCGCAAAATACCTGGAGGACGGTCGTTCATTCTCGTGGATGAACGGCTATGACAGCATCGTGATTGACGATACAGTCTGGTCTGCCTTCTCGCGGAATCCGCAGTTTCTTGCGAAGAAGCGGGAAGACGAAATTAGTTACGGATGGGACAGTATTATCGACCGTGCGCACGACGGTTCGTCGGCAGTCTACGAGCGAGCGGCTCGCGAACTCGCCCGGCCCAATCGCTTTGCCCGCCGTGTACTCTCGAAGCTGTTCGCGGACGCTTACAAAGAGTACTGGGATTGCTCGCTGCCCGTTTTCCGGCGCATGGCTCCCGTCGATGACACCACCTACTGTTTCCTATTCATGGAGGACGGTCAAGAGGTGCCGCGGAAGCGCCGGACGGCAATGCTTGCGTGGATGTGCTTCGTCGCGCGTGGCCTTCCACCGTACAACAATCGTGTGATCGGTATCGCAACGGAAAAGGAGAATCGATCGTACGATTATTGCATTCGCATCCAGCCGAATTGGCGACCCGAAGATGAAGCGAGGAAGCTCGAAATTCAAGCAAAATTCGGAATTTTCGCGAAGCCCAGAGTTGCCCGAGCTAGTGAGGACGAATACCCGGAAGAGTAGGCTGACGAACCGCTCTTACGAAGTCCGCGAGCATTCCATACGCCGTCGCGTACAACCCGGGATTTTCTTCGGTGACGGCTAGGCCGGGGAAGATGTCGGTTTCGAAATAGACGTACGACGACGTGCCGGTGATCTTGCCCATCGGCGAAGTGGCCAGAACTTTCTCTGGGGCGACGCTTGCCTCTACTCGATCGCCCACTCGCTTCGCGCGGCAGACTAGTTTGAAGGGCCAGCCGTCGCGGCGGGCGTTGCGTAGGGCTTGTGGGGTTAGGTCGCGGATGCCTTCACGGGTGATGTCTTCGAGACGGATCGGCACGTCCATCAGCACGGTGATCAGGGCGGCGGTTTTGACGGCGGCGTCCCAGCCGTCGATGTCGTGGGTGGCGTCGGTTTCGGCGATGCCGAGGGACTGCGCCTTTTTCAGGGCCTCGTCGAAGGTGAGGCCGGTTTCCATTTCGCTGAGGATCACGTTAGTGGTCGAGTTGAGGATGCCGTGGAAGCCTTGCAGGTGAATGGCGGGCATCTGCTCGAAGAAGGAAAAAATGGGGGCGCCGTCCATGACCGTGGATTCGAAGAGAAATTTCTTGCCGTGGGCTCTCGCCAGGTCGCGGAGTTCGCGGTAGGCGTGGACGATGGGGCCTTTGTTGGCGGTGATGGCGTGGGCTCCGTGGTCGAGGGAGGCGCGGATGTGGGAGATGGCGGGCTCGCCGGTGGCGACGTTGAGCGAAGTGGCTTCGAAGAGAACATCGGCGCGGGCGGCGGTGAGCCAGGAGTTGATGTCTTCGGGTATTGGACGGCTAGCGCCGGGATTCGACGTAGCTTCTAGCAGTGCGCGGGCAGGAGTGCCCGCTCCACATTGATTCGGATCGAGGCCGTTCTCGTCGGCGATCCAGCCGAGGCGGCGGGAAGCGATTCCGGTGATGCGGAAGGCGATGTTATAGCGATCGAGGAGTTCCTGGCGACGGTCTTCGAGCAGGCGGACGAGCGTTCGGTTTACATTGCCGAAGCCGAGGAAACAGAGGTTGTGGGTGGGGATGGTTCCTCGCACGTGGGCTGAGCCCGCAATCATTTTGGTTGTCGACGCGGCGCTGAAGCGCCGCTCTTCCACGGTGGTGTTAGCGGCCAATCTCCGCCAGTCTGAATCGCAGCTTCCGGCGTTGGCGGACAGGAGTGTCCGCCGCACACGGGCTTTATCTATCCCATCACGGTGGTGTGTTCGGGCTTGATCTTATAAAGGACGCGGACTTCACCGGGCTGGCCGTAGGGATATTTGTCGACGCCGAGATATTTTTTGGCCAGCTTGTCGATGCTGGCGGCGGCTCCGTCTTCGGTGATCTCGACCACGCGGCCACGAATTTCGAGATAGCGGTAGGGATTCTCAGGATCGATGACGGCCAGCGACACGCGCGGGTCGCTGCGCACATTCTTATCTTTCTGGCGTCCCTTGGCGGAATTGAAGATGACGTGTTCGCCGTCGAAGTCGACCCAGACGGGCGTGACCTGGGGGCGGCCATCAGGCATGAGCGTGCCCAGACTGGCGAAGGCGCGCTTCTGAAATAAATCGCGGTACTTTTCGGGAATCGTTGGCGACATGGAGTTCTCCGTATCTGATTGCGTAACGACGTTTGGATGACGGAATTATAAATCGCGCCCATCGGGAAAACCACGAGGGGCGGGAAAAGGAGATTTAGTAGACTCATACGAATTCCGCAATGAGGAGAAGAGCACGAATGATTTCGAGGCGAAGGTTTCTGGCGGCGGCTTGGATCGGGATTCTGATTGCCGGGTGGTCGGTGAGTGCGATGGCGCAGAAATATCCGCCGACAATCGTGTTTATGACTGACTTTGGCGTGGTCGATGATTCGGTGGCGCTGTGCCGCGGTGTGATGTACGGCATCATGCCCGATGTGCGGATCGTGGATCTCACGCACGAAGTCACGCCGTTTTCGATTCTCGATGGGGCGCGATTCTTGTATGGGGCGACGCCGTATTATCCGGCGGGGACGGTGTTCGTGGTGGTGATCGATCCGGGAGTGGGCAGCACACGCAAGGCGATCGTGGCGCGGTCGAAGCGTGGGCAATATTTCGTGTTGCCCGATAATGGCTTGCTGACCCTGGTGGAGCAGCGCGACGGCATTGAGGCGGTGCGTGAGATTTCGAATACCGACTGGATGATCGGCAGCAAGCTGTCGTCGACGTTTCATGGGCGGGATATTTTTTCTCCGGCGGGCGCACATGTGGCGCGCGGCGATGACTGGACGAAGGCCGGTCCTGAGGTCGGGGTGAAGGACCTGGTGCGGCTCGAGTTGAAGGCGGCGACGTTGGACGATCGCGGATTGTCGGCGACCGTGATTGCGACTGATGGTCCGTTTGGAAATCTGGTGACCAATGTTGATGCGGAAGATTTCTTGAAACTGGGCTACCAGCGCGGGCAGGAAGTTCCGGTCAACGTCGGCGGCAAGGAGATGAAGATTAAATTCGTGAAGACGTTCAGCGATGTGCCGGTGGGGCAGGTGCTGTTGTACGTCGATTCGCGCGGGCATGTGGCGCTGGCGGTGAATCAGAATAGTTTTGCGGCGATGTACGGAGTGAGGCCGCCGGCAAAGCTGTTCATTCCGCGGGCGAAGTGAGGCGGATTCGGCGTCGGCTGGTGTGCTCGAGGCCGCGGGGCTTCGCCCACGAGGGACGGACGAAGGCGTCCGTCGCCACACGGTCAGTTATGTGGCGACATCTTTCGCCATCTGCGGGAGGACGGCGCGCAGCAGGGATTCGAAGGTGGTCTTGACGCGCTCGCCGGTTTCCATGACTTCGGCGTGGGAGAGCGGTTGGTCGAGGATTCCGGCGGCCATGTTGGTGACGCAGGAGATGGCCAGGACTTTCATTTCCATGTGGCGGGCGGCGATTACTTCGGCCACCGTCGACATGCCTACCAGGTCGGCGCCGATGCGGCGGAGATATTCGATCTCTGCCGGCGTCTCGTAGCTGGGGCCGAGCAGGCCGGCGTAGACGCCTTCTTCCAGTTTGATGTTCAACCGCGCAGCTTCTTCGCGGGCCATGGCGCGATATTCCTTTGCGTATGCGTGCGTCATGTCGGGGAAGCGGACGCCGAAGCGGTCGTTGTTCGGGCCGACCAGTGGATTCGCGCCCTGCAGGTTGATGTGGTCGCGGATGAGGACGAGCGCGCCCTGCGAATAGCTCAGATTGATTCCGCCGGCGGCGTTAGTGAGGATGACGGCGCGGATGCCCATGCGGGCGAAGACGCGGATGGGGAAAGTGATCTCCTGCGACGAATATCCTTCGTAGAGATGCACACGGCCTTGCATGGCTGCGACCGCGACTCCGCCGGCGTTGCCGATGACCATGCGTCCAGCGTGGCCGATGGCGGTGGAGCGCGGGAAGGAAGGAATTTCGGCGTAGGGCACGCGGGTGGCGTCGGCGAGCGAGTCGGCGAATCCTCCGAGACCGGAGCCGAGGACGAGGGCGATGCGCGGGCGCAGGGCAGTGCGGGCGAGGATTAATTTTGCGGCGGACTCGGCGAGAGTGAAGTGGTCAGTCACGTTGGTCGGTTTTCGGTGTGTCGTTTTCCTGTTGGCTTGGCCGCGCCTGGCGAAGTCGATCGAGTTGTGCGGAGTGTCACCATTGAGCTTCTTGCCGGCAACTCCACGCACCCCTCGGCGCAACCCGGGACGAGGGCGTCCGGGGCTCCACTATAAGTCGTCGTCGGCCAGGTAGCGGCCGTGGCCGTTGCGATCCAGCCAATCATACAGAAAGGTCTGGTAGAGATACGACGCGACGATTTCTTCGCCGAGTTCGTGGGTCTCGGTGCAGATGAAGGGCAGGCGGAGTCCAGCGAGCACGGCGATCAGCGATTGCGTGATTCGGTTCGGGTTCGGCCCGCGGTAGGGATACTCGGATTTGATTTCGTTGAGCGGCGCGGTGACGACCAGCAGGCTGTGCGGACGTTCGGCCATACGGTGCAGTCGCTTCACGAATATGGCGCGATTGGTGGTGAAGGATTGAATCAGGTCGGCGAGATCTTTGCGCTCGACGATGCAGGAATCTTCCATGCCGCGAACGGAGTAGTCGCCGAGCGGCAGGGCGCGATGCTCAATCGATTTGAACCAGCTTCTGAAACGGCGGAAGGAAAGCGGATTCTGTTCGCGGGTGTCGATGATCGCGACCGGGAGCGGGGTACGGAGCTGCGTGCCTCCGCGCTCGGCAACGACCGGCAGCGCGGGAGGAGCCACGGGCGCGGGATGCATGGTCCAGGTGAGTGGCGACGGGATCAGGGTGCGCTTACGGGGCATGGGGCTTCGTGAGTGTTCTTAATTGGTTATGGTCCTAAGCGACCAATCGACTCCGGTCAGACGAAAATCCCCACTTCTCGCGCAGAGGACGCGCGAGAAATGAGGCACCCGCGCGCGCATATGCTGCTTCTCGCCTCTCTAATATTGCTTCTCGAACTTCGCGAATTCGCTCTCCAGTTTCCATTGTTCGCGGGCGCGTTCGTTCTTGGTCAGGAATTCGGAGCACGCGTGCGAAGGCTCACCAGAGAGATCGGACGCACAGACTTTCACTGCAACGAACGTTCCCTTGGTCGACGCCCACAGGCTGGCTCCGGGCAGAAAGCTGTGTTCGAGGCTCTGGCGCGTCATGCGCTTCAATTCCGGGTAAGACAGGCGGTAGCCTTCGACGGCGCGTAGATATTCATGCGTCATGTCGGAGCGGGCGACGCCTTCGTCGTCGGTTGAAATTGCGACCGGCACACCGTACTTCATGTAGACGGGCAACGGGTGCTCGTCGCCGCTGATGCCGAGGATCTGGTCGTTCGAGGTGAGGTTGATTTCGACCAACACGTTGTGGGAGGCCATTTCTTTCATCAGGGCGATGGGATCTTTTTCGAGCATCACGTCGACCCCGTGCCCGATGCGCTCGGCGTGGCCGTGCTCGATTGAGGCGCGAATGTGGAATGCGAGATCCTCAGGTTTGACCAGGCCCATGGCCAGTTCGCCGGCGTGCAAGGTGATGTGCACCTTGGGATAGACGCCGTGCAGATAGTCGACCATGTCCATGTGCTGGTTGAAATCATGAATCGGGACATACCAGTCTTCCGGCATGACCAGGTTCAGGCCGACGAAGCGCGGATCGGTCGAGGCGAGCTCGAAGCCGAGCACGATCTGCGCAAAGACAGCTTCACGCGGCAGGCCACGCAGCACTTGATAAAGATAGCGGACGGTCACGCTGCATCCGGGCTCGGCGTCGGGTGTGCCGCACTTGAGTTCCGCTTGCGCTTTGGCGGTGTCTTCGGCCAGCGTTTTGCTGGTTGCGGCGGTAATTTCCTTCAACCCGCCGGCCAGAAGTTTCTCGCGCATTTTGGCGTAGTCGCTGTCCCAGCCGAGTTTCATGCCGAGCTGGGGTGCAGCGCCGCCATCGGCAGTGTGCATGAATTCGATGTACTGCACGTGCTCGCTGCCGGCGCGGTTGGTCACGGTGGCGATGGACTCGGCCACATGATTGCTGGAAGTCAGCCCGAACTTGTCGAAGGTGGAGAAGAAGTGGTCGTGGCCGGATTCGTCGCCGGGACGCCAGTTGCGCATCGACCAGGCGTCGATGATCTGGTTATAGAGGACGTGGTCGTCGTAGGCGCAGCGGGCGGCGGGCTTGGCGGTGTATCGCTCGCAGGAATCGCAAGGCGCGCCCAGCAGTCGCGAAGTGGTGCGGTCGACGCAGAAATTATCGGAGGCGGCAAAATCGAGCAGGTCCTCCGCGTAGATGGCGCCGGTCAGGTGGTTGTGCAGGTCTCCACCCTTGGGAATCTCGTGCAGAAACGCCAGGAGTAAGGGCGGCTGCCTGCGGATGGAGTCCAGATAGCGGGCAGTTTTCTGCTCGGCGCTTTGGGCGGAGGCTGGAGCAGCGGCCAGCGCGGAGACAAGCGGCGAGAGAAAAAAGAAAATCAGATAGCGACGAATGTGGTGCGAGCGCACGAGCGGGCCTCCGGGGATTCTGGATTGTAATGCGTGCTCGGCGCATGTGCCAATCGAAGTCACCTAGCGCCGGACGCATTCGTCCGGGGGGCTCGCTTCGCTTCGCAGGGCGGACGAATGCGTCCGCCCCTACGTGAGGAACTTGGGCCTCCCTGGCGCATCCCTCCGTGAGGCCGCGTGTTCGCTCTGCTACATTTGTTTCTGCATGGGATCTGATAAGCCGATTCGCAGTTTTGCCAGCGACAACAACGCGGGAGTGCATCCGGAAGTGATCGAGGCGATGACCCGCGTGAATCATGGGCACGTGATTGCCTATGGCGACGACGTGTACACGCGCTCGGCCGTGGCGAAGTTCGAAGAACATTTTGGGGTGGGCATTGACGTGTTCTTCACATTCAACGGAACCGGGGCCAACGTGCTCGGCTTGCAGGCGCTGAACCGGCCGTATCATGCGGTGCTGTGCAGCGACTACGCGCACATTTATAGCGACGAGTGCGGCGCGCCGGAGAAGCATACCGGGTGCAAGCTCATCCCGCTGCCGCATCAGGACGGCAAGATCACGCTCGACTCGGTGCGGCATGCCTACCACGGGATTGGCGACCAGCATCACGTGCAGGCGCGGGTGATTTCGATTACGCAGTCGACGGAGATGGGGACGGTCTACCAGCCGGAAGAAATTCAGGCGCTGGCTCGCTTCGCACACGAGAACAAAATGTTTCTCCACATGGACGGCGCGCGCATCGCCAATGCTGCCACCAGCCTGGGCCAGACGCTGCGCCAGGCCACGCGCGACCTGGGGGTGGACGTGCTTTCGTTCGGCGGAACCAAGAACGGAATCATGGGCGGAGAGGCGGTAGTGTTTTTCAATCGCGAACTGAGTCCGGACTTTCTGTATCTGCGAAAGCAGGGAATGCAACTCGCGTCGAAGATGCGATTCATCGCGGCGCAGTTCGAGGCGCTGCTGACCAACGATTTGTGGCAGCGCAGCGCTACCCACGCTAACGGCATGGCTCGCCTGCTGGAGGCCGAGTTGCGGAAGATTCCGCAACTCAGAGTTGTGTGGAAGGTCGAGGCGAACGGAGTGTTCGCGCAAATTCCGCGGCATGCGGTGGAGAAAATCAAGCAGCGCTACTTCTTCTATATGTGGATCGAAGAAGAGTGCATCGTGCGCTGGATGTGCTCGTTCGATACCACCGAAGAAGACGTGAAGAACTTCGCCAGAGTTGTGGCGGAGGCGGTGAAGGGGTAAGGCTACTCCTCTTTCAGCAGTTTCCCGAGCGTAGGTTTGTACTTCTCCGGCTTTTTCTTTTTCTCGACCACGATTTGTCCGGCGGGGGGCGCGCCGACGCGTTCGCGGGCGAGTTCCTTGACCGCGGTCACGGCTTCGAAGCGCTTCTTTTTCTTTTTCCTGCTCATACGGAAACGTTCCGTTCCCTTCACTTCGAAAGCCTGACCGAGTGTAACCTGATCCCGGTGGAGGCGGTTTAGGAATCATGCGCCCCGGCAAGTATGCAATAATTCAGTGTTGATCAAGAATGTTGGATCGAGATGTTGGAGGGGTTGAGCGCGGGTTCCAGTTCCGCTCATCTTGCCGACCGAAACCTATGGAAGAGCGCGATTTTTTTGACGAGAAGCAGGAAAAAAAGCCGGCGTCGCTGAACTGTCCCCACTGCCACCAAGCGGCCGAGTACGAAGTGACTTGGGTGGTACGTACCAAGAAGCGCCAGTTGTCTGGCCGCGCCGACGAGCGCGACCGCGCCCGCTTCGCCAAGTTCCGGTCCTACATGGTTCGCAAGGACGACATGATGGCCTGCAAGAACGTGCGCTGCCGCAAGCGGTTCGACCTTACCGGGCAGTCGACCGTGATCACGGAATAGGCGGTCGATCCGCTAGTTTCTAGATCTCCCGTTTTGGTTCGGCTTCAGTTCAGGAACCTTCCTTAGAAAGCTCTTTTCCTCGGCGCAGGTTGCGCTTGTGCGCGGACCCCGGCAGCGACAAGATGAGCACATTGGCAGATTTCCTGCCCAGGAGAATTCCCGTGCCAGTCGCTGCCGCGGCATCATCGACGTCGTCCTTCTTCGCTAAAGTGAATTCAATCACCGAGTCGGAACTGGATTCGCTTCCGCATGGCGTGATTCAGCTCGACGCGGAAGGCAACGTCCTGCGATACAACGCGTTCGAGGTCGGGCTCTCCGGCTTGGCCAAGAAAAAAGCGCTGGGGAAGAATTTCTTTAAGCAGGTTGCGCCCTTCACCGACAGGCGAGATTTTTGCGGGCGCGTCCGGGATGGCATTGCCGCAGGGGCTTTGCACTGTACATTCCGCTTTTACTTCGCATTCGAACCTAACCCGCGAGATGCGGCCGTCACTTTGTTCTTCAACCACCGCGACCAGACGACCTGGATTCTTGTGCAGCCATTCGAGGGCACGACCGAGCAGATCTGGGGACGGCGCTAGAGCGCCGTTGCTGCTTGCGCTCCGCCGGGACTTCACCAACCTTGGCTGTTGCTGGTTCCTTCCAGTTGTCGAGTTGCGCTCGACGGACAGCCGATGATGGCTGTCCCCACATGGGTTCACCCACGCCGCTCACGGCTCATTTATACTGATGCGTTTCCCCCGCCGCCAAAGCTGCAGGGTAAGGAGTGATTCTCTTGAAGATCCTGGTGTGCATGAAGCAGGTGCCGCAGAAGGATGCGCCGCTGAAGCTCAACGACAGCGGGGCGTGGATTCGCGAAGACGTGTCGTACGAAGTGAACGAACCGGATGCCTACGCGCTGGAAGAGGCGTTGCGCCAGAAGGAAAAGCATACGGGCGAAGTGGTGGTGATCACGAGTGGTCCGGCGCGGGCACAGCAGGTGCTTCGCGAGGCGCTGGCCAAGGGCGCGGACCGGGCGATTCATCTCGAGGACGATAAGTTCGTGGGGCTCGACGCGTTTAATACTGCCAAGGCGTTTGCCGCCGCGATCAAAGACGAGCAATTTGACCTGATCTTTACCGGCCTGCAGTCGGACGACTACGGCTACGCGCAGACGGGTGTGATTCTGGCCGAGTTGCTGGGCTGGCCGCACGCCACCATCATTATGCACATCGAGAAGACGGAGAGCGGAATTCGCGTGAAGCGCGAACTCGAAGCGGGATATTTTCAGTATGTCGATATGCCGACGCCGGCTTTGCTGACCATTCAGTCGGGCATCAACAAGCTGCGGTATGCGACGTTGATCGGCATCAAGCAGGCCAAGAACAAGCCCCTGCGGAAA
>Ga0210387_10004661_pt1 | contig 10498 bp, 7 predicted proteins | sample IncBWC7OmetaG_FD_160108 | JGI IMG/M metagenome (GOLD analysis project Ga0210387, IMG submission 160108) | Forest soil microbial communities from Barre Woods Harvard Forest LTER site, Petersham, Massachusetts, United States - Inc-BW-C-7-O ...
CACGGTACGACTTTCGAACCGCGATGGCACCGCGCTTCCTGTGCGTGGTGGTATGCGGCTGCTGCCAACTGAAGCCGATCCACCCGAAGTGGAGGAGTATCGTCGGACGGTATTGTCGTTCTTTTCGCCGCGACAAATCGATGCATTGGAACCTACAATTCGCGCATTGGCGTGCCAGTTGATCGATGCGATTGCTCCTCGAGGCGGATGCGAGTTCGTCGGTGCGATTAGCCATCAACTACCGATAGTCGTCTTTCTGCAAATCATGGCTTTGCCGGTCGAGGATAGGACCTATCTGCTGAGTCAGTCTGAGCAAATCGCGCGCAACCCCGACAACGAAGCCAAGGGCCGGGCGATGCAGGCGCTGGTTAGTTACATCGAGTCTCGGGTTGCTGAACGGCGTGACGGTCTGGGCGACGACGTGATTTCGACAATGGCTCGCGCGCGAATCGGGAAGCGCCCGCTGCGAGCTGACGAGATTGTCTCGATCTGTACACTGCTGCTGATGGCCGGACTCGATACAGTGGCGGCATCGATGGGTTTCATTGCCGCCTATTTAGCGGAACATCCCGAGATCCGCGAGCAACTGCGGACGGATGCCGCATTGATACCGACGGCGGTGGAGGAGTTCCTGAGGCGTTTTGCGGTGACGAGCTTGGGGAGGGTCGCGGTGAAGGATTTCGACATAGGGGGAGTCACGGTCCGAGCGGGAGATCACGTTTTGCTGTCAAGTCCGCTGCACAACCTCGATCCAGAGCGTTTCCCCGACCCGGAGAAGATACGCCTTGACCGTGGCCGCGTGCATCACATCAGCTTCGGCCGTGGTACACATGCCTGTCTCGGCGCCTATCTGGCGCGTATCGAGCTTCGCATCTTTATCCAGGAGTGGCTGGCGCGAATCCCCGAATTCGAGATCGTTCCGGGCACCGCCACCGCCGGACGATCTGGCTCTGTCAATGCATTGGGGAAACTGCAATTACGCTGGTCGGTCTGACCGTGCGCCGTTATCGCTGCTATTTCTGCGGGCACATCTATGATGAAGATGCGGGCGATCCCGAAGCAGGGATCGCCCCCGGCACCCGCTTCGAGGATCTACCTCTCGACTGGGTCTGCCCCAGTTGCGGGGCAGATCGAGATCAGTTTCATGAGGAGACAGATTGACACCGGGGGCGCCCGTTGCCCGCTCCTTCACGGCACGGCCGGATCGGCCGCAACTACTCGGCACAGATTGATAGCGCCTGTCCCTCTTCGCGTTTTGGCGGCCCCAAGCTCACCATCATTACGCTGGCGATGCCGAGCGCCGCGATCAACAGCTTGAGCATGGCGGCGTACGAGCCGGTCCAGTCGAATATGGCGCCGGCCACAACCGGAGCAGCGCCCGCCCCAATGGCAAACAGGCCAAAAAGTAAAGCGTAGCTCGACGAGTAATTGCGGATCCCGAAATAGGCCGCCGTTAAATAGGCGACCACGTCGCCTTCGAGTCCCAATGAGAAGCCGATGGCAGTCGCCGCGATCACGCTGGACGCTGTTGAGCCGTCGTAGTGCAGCAGTACGGCGGCGGCGACTGCCGGCAACGCGAACGCGCCGGAGGCGACGAAACGCGGCGGCAAGCGGTCCAAAATATAGCCGCCAATGAGCCTACCGACGACCGAGGTGGGGCCGAGGATTGAGGCGAAGGCGGCGGCCGTCCGGCCACTGACACCGGCATCCCGCATGATGGGCTGAAAATGCACGAGCAGTGTACCGATCCCCGCCGAGACGATTACGACACCGGCCGCTAAGCGCCAAAACTGCGAGCTATCGAGGATTGCCGACAACGTTCGGTGGTCGAAGGGGCTGGGAGCGACCCGCCGAGCGCCGTTGGACAACTCCGCAGGCTCATTGGGTGGCCGAAAAAGAGCCCACAGACTCGGAACGATCAAACACAGGCTTCCTATCGCTATCGAAAAATAGGCGGCCCGCCACCCGAACGAGTCGGCTATCCACAAGGCGAGCGGCGGCGCAATAAAGCTGGCCAGGCCCACGCCGGATAGTGCTGTCGATAGTGCTAACCCGCGATTGTGTCGATAGAGTCTGGTGACGCCGGTGGTCCAGACCGTGTTGTTGACGGCCGGATTGGCGAGCGCAACCATCGTCCACGCCGCATACCACGTCCATATCTTGGGGCCGGTTAACCCGACCGTGAAGAGTCCAACGCAGTAGAGCACGGCACCTCGCAACGCGACTGCGCGCAGGCCGACGCGAGCAATGAGCGGCGCGACGGCCGGCCCGAAAAGCAGTAGGCCCGCGCAAACGATCAAAACGCTTGCGGATAACTGCGCACGCGACCAGCCAAAACGCAGCGAGAGGGAGGGCATGAGCACGCCCAAGGTTCCCACATAGAGATTGACCATGGTCGTTCCGGCGATGCCTGAAACGACGACTCGCCATCCTGATCGCCACTCGTTACGGTCGAAAATAGGCTGCACCCTCACAGAAGTCACTTGCGCGGTTGCAACTATGATCTCACCACGCCATCACCTCGGGCGTGTCGAGATATACCTTGACGAGAGACGATCCAATCCAGGACATCCAGGTGACTTTTGCGTGGTACCTATGTACTCTGCGCCACACGTGACTATTTTTGTGGACTTGCGGCATAAGTGCTGATTTTCCCGAAGGCTCGCCTCAACTCATGATTTCCCAAAACGCCGCGCGTAAGCGCTCCCAGGCTTCCGGTGAGGTTGTTTCCCTGCGCGATCAGCACAAGGAACTAACCAAGAAACGACTGGTGTCCGCCGCTCTGGAGCTCTTTGCCGAGCATGGCTATCGGGCGACGAGCGTAGGGGACATCGCCAAAGCCGCGGGGACCACGCCGACGACCTTTTACCGCTACTTTACCGGCAAATCGGATTTGGCTCGTTTGCTTCAAGACGAAGTCAATATCGAGGTCGGCAAGTCGCTACAGCGTCTCGATGAAGTCAAGCGACCGACCCGCCAAGCGATTCGCAACTGGGTCGACCAATATGGCGACATGTGGCACCGCATGCATGTGCTATGCGACGCGTACTGGGAGGCGACGAGTACGGATCCCAAGCTCGCTGCCGAGTTGGTGCCGGTAACCTTCAAGTTGACCGATTCGATGAAGATGATGTCTTCATTCTCCGACGGGGAGCCAAGAACCAAATTTCAGACCCGGCTCGTGTTGTTGTACCTGCTCATGGATCGGCTTCTTTACTTGGTGAACATCCAGGGTCGCAATGCGACGGCTATCAAGATGCTCGACGAATTCTCTGAGATTTTTCGGCTCTCGCTGTTTCCCGACAAATAGTCGGTCCGCCGCATGGCGATGTTCGTTCTCGTTCACGGGGGAGCCCATGGGGGCTGGTGTTGGGATAAGCTCGTCCCCGAACTCCGTAAGCGAGGGCACGGTGTGGTCGCGCCGGATCTGCCCGGAATGGGCGCCGACCGAACGCCATTTGAGCAGCTGAGCTTGGACGGCTGGGGAGAGTTCATCGCGAACTTGGTGCGCAAAGGCGAGCAGCCCGCCGTGCTCGTGGGTCACAGCCGCGGCGGTCCGGTCATCGGTGAGGCGGCGGAGCGCGCTCCCGAGGCGGTGCTCGGACTGATCTACGTGAGCGCGGTGATGATCCCCGCGGGCATGACGACGATGGACGCCTTCGCCGCCCAGCCGACGGAGTTAATGGACGCCGCGACGATGACACCGGACGGTCTCGGATTCATCCTGGATCGCGAGGTCGCGAGACGAGGGTTCTATCATCGCGCCTCTCAGGCCGATGCCGAGGCGGCCCTCGATCGATTGTGCCCCGAGCCGATGGGTCCCAACCGGGCGCCGATGACTGTCACGGCAGAGCGCTGGGGGAGCCTGCCGCGTGCGTTCATCGAGTGTTCGGACGACCGAGCGGTGCCGCTGGCGCTGCAGCGTAACTTCCAGAAGGCGCTGCCGTGCGATCCGGTGGTGACGCTCGATAGCGATCACTCCCCGTTTCTGTGCATGCCGGCGCAGTTGGCGACTCATCTGGACTCGATCGCTACCCACTTCGCGGCGCAGCGAGGAAGTCGCAGTCAGCCCCGCGCGATCTGACCCGCGGCGAATCAGCGGGGGGTTTCCGGTCCGAGCGCATCGTCCGCATGCGGATCCTGCATAAAACGCCGCAACACGCGGTGGAAATTGGAGATCGCCCGCTCCTGCATCGGGCTCGGTCTCGCCCCCTTGAAACCGCGCGATCGCATACCCTTTTGGACCTTGGGGATGTTCGCGAAATCCTGGGTATAGATCAGCGGCCACTCAGCTTCGCGCCAATCCTCGTAGAACTCGCGCTTGACCTCAGGCGCTCGTCCCTCGGGGAAGCGCTCGAGCGACCAGATGTCCAGGAGGCACTTTTCCGGATCCTCAGGGTGCGGGCGCATGCGGTACCAGAGCACAGCCTCGACCGCGGGATGCAGGAAGACGGTATTGGGGAATACGTGCCAGTCGAAGCCGGACTCCGCCATGTATTCCGGGGTCAAGTCGGCGGGCCAGCCGGCTCCCGATTTCACCGCCGCCTCGTACACGAACTCGCCCCATTTCGTGATCACTTCCATCGGTTCGGCGTCGGCCGGCACCTCCGTGCGTAGCCGTTGCGCGGCGCCGTAGGCACGCTCGGTCTGCATTGCATTGAGGTCATTCTTGAACTGCTCCGCATACTCGAGAATATAGTTGCGAAAATCAGTCTCCTTTTTCGGAGGCAAGCGCGGCGATCGGCCGATCGGCAGACCCGTGCCGGATGAGTACGAGATCCAGCCATGGCGTCCCATGGCGCGGCTGGTCGAGTAGTCGTTGGTATACACCAGCATCTGCCGATGCGTCGTTTGTACGTGATAGAACTCCGTGAACGCCTCGACGGTTGTCTTCCAGTTCGCGTCCACAACCGTGGACCGATACCAGGCGAAGCGGAGCTTCTCGAACTCGTATTTTTCGCAGCGCGAGCTCATGGGCTCGAGAAATTCCTCGAACGGTTGGCAATTCGGGTCCATGTTGATGAACACCCAACCGCCCCAGATTCCCGTCCGCACTTCGTCCAATCCCACGGTGCGGGTGGACAAACAGTCGCCCCAGTCCTGTTCATCCACGATCTGGACGGCACGGCCGTTTAGGTCGTAGCGCCAGCCGTGGAACGAGCAGACGAACTGCCTGGTGCGGCCGCATCCTTGTGTCAGCTGGTTGCCGCGATGCGGACACACGTTGTGGAACGCTTTGACGCCGTCCTCGGAAGTGCGGACGACGATGATCGAGTCCTTCAGAATATCGTAAGTGACGTAGCTGCCGACGCTCGGGAGTTCCTCCAGGCGACAGGCAAGCTGCCAGACCTTCGGCCAGCGTCGCTCCGCTTCGGCGCGGGCGAAATCCGGATCCAGATAGTCTTCTTTCGGGACGAAGTCGTCGCGGACTTCTTCCGGAGGGAATTGGCGCGATTGACTCATGGTTCACTCTCCTCGCAGTTCGACGCCAAGAATAGGGGTGGTCGGGGGAAGCGTCTAGGTGCCGGCTTGACTTAGGCCTGCCTGGACAATAGAGTCCATCACACACTGTAACAGGATATAACGCAACGCCATCGAGCCACACGATGGAAATCACCAGCTCGCAGGACGTGCGAATTCATATGCGGGGAGCACATGGACCGCGCGGTGGGAGCGCGGCATGAGAGAGGGCTGGCTCGGGGCGCGATCTGGCGGCCTCGAGGGCGACGTTCCCTTGGCTCCGCGTCCCTGCGTGGCTTACCCATTCTCGACTTTCTGCCGCCCCCATTCCCCTGTCCCCGAGGGCTGTTCGAGGCGGCATGAGGCCAACTATAGCGAGGTGCGAAAATGAGGACGATATTCCGCAGTGCAAATCTCATTGACGGTGACAGCGCGGCCCGGACTCGGCATTCGGTCGTCGTCGAAGGCAACTCGATCACCGAAGTGGGGCCGGATCCGGCAGTTCACCCGCGCCCCACCGACACCGTCTACGATCTCGCCGGCAAGTCATTGATGCCGGGCATGACACAGGGGCACTGGCATGGCTCTTACGAGAACATCACTTTCACGCCGAAGCCGGGCGGCCTCGAGAAGCATCCAAGCTACATGGCCTATCTGGCACTCAAAAATGCGCAACTTGCGCTCTCCCATGGATATACGAGCCTGATCGGGGCGGCGACCGGCGAATGTCTGGATGCGCAGCTCAATGCCGCCATCAACAACGGGGTGGTCCGAGGTCCGAGGATCACGCCGTGCGGACATTGGCTGATCACCACGGGTGACGTAAACGATTATGACGAGCACTGGTGGTGGGGCATATCTGCGCTCGGAGTACAACGGATATGCGACGGTGCGGACGAGTTCGCAAGAGGCGTTCGCCAGGAGATCAAGGAAGGCGCGAAAATCATCAAGATAATTTCGGATCAAGGACATCTATTGCGCGAGTCCGGGGCGCGCTTCATCACCATGACGGAGGCCGAGATCACGGCCGTCGTCACTACGGCGCACGCTCGCGGGGCGAAGGTCCGCTCTCACATCGACAGCAAGCAAGGCATTCTCGACGGGGTACGGCTCGGACTCGACATATTCGACCACGCCGATGAGCTGGACGAGGAATGCATCGAGCGCATGGTTGCGGCGAACGCCTATATGTGTCCGAGCCTATGCCTGCCGAAGGCCATTCTCGAGCACTTCAAGGATGCGACCAACCAGCGTGCCTTCAACGATGACGTGCGTAGAGCGTTCGATTCGATGGTTAAAATGTTGCCGCTGGCAGCCAAGGCGGGGCTGCGGGTGATTCTTGGGGATGACTGGGGGACCTGGCTCACGCCGCACGGCGATTATGGCAAGGAGCTGAAATTGTATGCCGAGATAGGCATCCCCAATCTGGATGTGATCCGTTGGGCAACCAAGCATCCGGCGCAATGTGTCCAGATGGACGATAAGCTGGGAACGATCGCGGCAGGCAAGTATGCGGATCTGCTGATCGTCGACGGTGATCCTGCAGCGGATATCCGCGTGCTCGCCGACCCGCAGAATATCAAGGTGATCATGAAGGACGGCCAATTCCACAAGGATGAGCTGACGGCTCGGCGACCCAACGTCGGAGAACAAAGGCTGGCCGCGAGCGCCTGAAGTTCTCGAATGATCATTTCGTCCGGAGATGTCGATCATTGGTCGAGATCGGCAGACGTAATCGTGATGGGATGCGGTATGGCCGGCGTATGCGCCGCGGTTGCTGCGAGGGAGGCGGGCGCCGCCGCGTTGGTACTCGAGCGCAGCAGTGGTTGCAGCGGTTCCACGGCAGTCGCCGCGGGTCACTTCTATCTGGGAGGCGGCACTGCAGTCCAGACCGCGTGCGGGTTTCCCGACGATGCGCAGGCGCTGGGCGCCTACCTCACCGCGGTCTCCTCTGCGCCCGACGAGGAGAAAATCGCCGCGTTCGCGCAGGGGTCGGCTGCGCATTTCGATTGGCTCGAGACGCACGGTGTTCCCTTCGATCGCAGCTATTACGCTCTCAAGGCGGTCATCCAGCCAGGTCGCGAGTGCCTGATCTGGACCGGTAACGAACGTGTGTGGCCATTCCGCGATCGAGCGCGGCCCGCACCCCGCGGCCACAAGGTGGCATTCGACGGTATGGATGGCGGCGGCGCCCTGGCACTCAACAGACTCGCTGCGCACGCCGAGGGTATCGGCGTTGAGACTGTTTTCGACATCAAGGTCGATGCCCTGGTCGGCGCAGGGGATCGGATCGTGGGCGTGCGCGGACGCCAGTGCGGAGAAGAGCGATTTTACCGCGCATCGCGCGGCGTTGTCCTTGCCGCCGGAGGCTTCAGCCAGAACGCGCAGATGATGGCGCGGTATGTTCCGCGTTTCCGCGAAACCAACATCATGAGCGGCCCGTACGACGATGGCATGGCGATCCAGCTGGGCATGGCGGCCGGTGGCGCCACCGAGCATATGGACGGCTTTCTGTTGACTTCGCCCATCTATCCGCCCGAACAGCTGGTAAAGGGCATATTGGTCAACCGTGATGGAAGACGCTTCGTAGCCGAGGATAGTTACCATTCCCGGACCAGCATCGAGATCGCGGACCAACCGGGCGGTCTCGCCTATCTCATTTTGGATGCCGAAATCTTTGCCTACCCGGAATGGAGTAAGCAGGCCAATCAGCGGCTCATTGACGGCTTCGCCACGATCACGGAAATGGAGCGCGCGTTGGAGTTGCCGACCAACTCCCTGCAACGGCTCATGGCCGATTACAGCATGAACGCCGCGGCTGGAATCGATCCCGACTACGGCAAGGATCCGCAGTGGCTCAAGCCACTCGATACGCCGCCCTGGGCCGCGTTCGACTTCTCGTTTGGCCGGGCCATATTCAACGGCTTTACCTTGGGCGGGCTGCGAATCTCGGCCAATGGCGAGGTTTTAGGTGAAGAGGGCAGGCGGATTCCAGGCCTCTATGCCGCCGGGGCCTGTGCGTCGATGCTGGCACATGACGCGCGCGACTACGCTTCTGGAATATCACTTTCCGCCGGCTCATTCTTCGGACGACAGGCGGGTCAACATGCTGCGCTCGCATAGCCGATCGCGGCGTCTTTCTGCGGAGCATGCATCATGAGTGTCGACGAGACCCAGGTCCTCGAGCGAGCGGTCGAAGTCGTGGCAGCGAAGATGCCCGACCTGGCAGAGCGCTACCTGCGTGTTCCCCTGAGCTACTACACGGACGAGAAGTTCGCTGCGCGGGAGCGGCACCTCTTCATGACGCAGCCAATCGCCCTGCTGGCGGCGAGCGAAATTGCGGAGCCGAGTACCTATTTCGTGCGCACGGCGATGGGTCGATCGATCCTGCTGACTCGCGACGAGGACGGAGTCGCACACGCGTTTCTCAATTATTGCCGCCACCGCGGCGCAGAGCCTGCGCAAGGCTGCGGTAAAGCGCGGGGGTTTTCATGCCCGTATCATGCCTGGACCTACAACACGAAGGGTGAGCTGATAGGCACCCCGCTGCCTGACCGAAATGCAACGCTCGACTATGGCAAGCTCGGCCTGGTCGAGCTCGCGAGCGAGGAGCGTCATGGGTTCATATGGGTGGTCCTTACGCCGGGAAGTGCGATCGACGTCGCGAGCCACCTCGGTGCAGTCGATGAGCAGATCGCATCGCTCGGCTGCCACAGGATGAAATACCACAGCGCGCTCGCGCATGAGCCGCTCGCGGCCAACTGGAAGACCGTCGCGGAAGGACTGGTCGAATCGCTGCATGTGCCGTTCGTTCACCGCGCAACCTTCAATGTGGATCCTGCGGGGGGCGGAGAGCGGTTTCAGTCGATCTCGGCAATCGACCTCGCGGTGTACGATCGATTTGGGCCCCATGTCCGGTATTCATTGCCGATGTTCGGGCAAAAGGAGATCGCGGAGATTCGGCAGTTGCAGGCGAGCGGCCGGGACGTGCCGCCGGCCGGCCGGATCGCTCAGGTTTGGCTCTTGTCGCCCGGCGTGCTTCTCGCCCAGGAGCTCTACGGCCTCATCTATGCGGATCTCGAGCCTGGCCCCACGATTGGCAGCACATTGTTCCGCTACGGCTGGATGAGCCCCGTCGACAATGCACCGGAGAATCTCCCGAGCCCGGCCGACATGGCACGTCGATCGGCGGCCGCCGTGCAGGAGGACGCTCCCGTGTGGGCCGCCTGCGCCCGCGGGTTGGCGTTTGGGGGACACGAGCACACGCTCGTCGGCAAGAACGAGAAGGGCGTTCATCTTTTTCATGAGGCGTTGGCCGAGCAAACCGGATACGAGGGACTGAGTTATGTCTAAGTCGCAGAGCGCCGAGTCGAATATCGGCAGGACAAGATTGGCTTCGAAGGTGATCGTGGTGCTGGGCGCCTCACAGGGCCTCGGCGCAAGCGCGGCGCGCCGCCTCGCCGCGGAAGGCGCCAAGCTCGTGCTCGCCGGAATCTCGGTGGATCGCGGCGAGCAGCTTGCTGCATCGATCGTCGAATCCGGCGGCTGCGCGCACTACTGCCGCGCCGACCTCAAGGATGCCGATTCACTCGCACGGCTCATGGAGCAAGCGGTCGCGAAGCATGGCCGTCTCGACGGCCTGTTCAACAACGCGGCCGATATGAGTTTGATTGCCGCCGACGGCGATGCAGTGGAAATCGACATCGAGACTTTCGATCGCACCATCGCGTCCGATCTTCGCGGCCTGTTCCTCGCCTGTCGTTTCGCGATTCCCAAGATGCTGGCAAGCGGCGGCGGCAGCATCGTGCAATCATCCTCTGCGGCGGCGTTTGCCGGAGAGCCGACGCGAGTTGCCTACGGCTGTGCTAAAGCGGCGCTCGACGCCTTGACGAGACATGTGGCGGCACGCTGGGGGAAATCCAAGATACGCTGCAACAGCATCGCGCCCGGCATGATGATGACGGAGCAGGCTCACCGCCACGCAGACATGCTGCCGCTCGCCGACATCTTGAGGCGCACCGCCTCGCCTCGACTGGGC
>Ga0210387_10004662_pt1 | contig 10498 bp, 6 predicted proteins | sample IncBWC7OmetaG_FD_160108 | JGI IMG/M metagenome (GOLD analysis project Ga0210387, IMG submission 160108) | Forest soil microbial communities from Barre Woods Harvard Forest LTER site, Petersham, Massachusetts, United States - Inc-BW-C-7-O ...
GGCGTCGAAGACAGCAAGCGCCCAAACATATGTACGTTGGGAGAACGCGAGCCAACCTAACGGAAATATATTTTTTCTCGGCGTATCAGGGGGACCTCAATGTGACGGCAACCGATGCGCGTACAGTGAAGGAACACAGATCATTACATATCAATACGGCCAGCTCGATCAGGAATGGACCGCGGCGGTCCCTGGAACGGGACCGGTCACAAATTTGTACGGGGACCCCGTGAGCGGCGCTGGTTACGTTCTCGCCGTTGCAGGGAATTCGACGAGCGATGGCGCCAATCTCGTGATCTGGCCTTCCGATGGCAGCCTAGGTCAAACGTGGGAAATCGAGGCCGTCGCGGGAGCGTACTCGGGTTGCTATGTGTTCAGAAACCCGAATTCAGGGAAAGTGATGAGCGTATCAGGTGGAACGCCCTACAATGGAGCACACGTCATCCAGTATGACTTCTGTCAACCAGGCAGTCCTGCCTGCGGCAACCCGGCCAACGCCTATCATCCGGATCAGTTCTGGTGCCCGGAAGACATCTAGGGCCGCCGCCGTCCTCCACAGAGTTTCGAACGTTCTGAAATTGCCTGTGTCTGGAGCGTCCCATCGTTGAGATTCTTAGAGGCCGGCGGGTTGCTACTACCCGTCGGCCTTTTACGGACCGAACAAGCAGCTTGGGCGTTCTGCCCTCGTCCCTAGAAAAGTGGTTCTAAGGAGTCGGCGAACCGACTATCTTGCGTCGGATCAGTGTCACCTGACGTCGAAGCACGGCTCGGTTCCGACTCATGGTCGATGGTGCGCGCGAAGTACCTCCTCGCCGCGCTGCTCTTCGTTTCGCTGGCGATTTTTGGCTGGCGCTATCACTGGGTCGAGGGTGCCAGCACCGCCGAACGGGATGCTTTCGCCGACAAGGCCGAGCTGATTCTGAGCGGACACTTTCCGCGCGATCTGTTTCGTCCGCCTCTTTATGTGCTCCTCATGGCGGGGCTGGCGCCGCTTGTCGGCGGTCCGTTCGTGGCGGGCCGGGTCATCTCCAACCTCGCCGCTTGTGGGTTGGCGCTGGCCGCGTTCGGTTTCGGGGCGAGGCTGAAGGACCGCCGGGCCGGGCTCTGGTCGATGGGCCTGGTGCTCGTCAATCCGAACCTCTGGATCTTCGGTGAACAGGCGGCGACCAATATGCTGTTCGCCTGCTTCGCCGCCAGCGCGGTGCTCGCGGGCCTGGCGTACCTCCGCCGCCCCTCGGCGCGAGCAGCGCTCTCCGCCGCCGTCGCTTGCGCGCTGGCCAACTGGGTGCGGGGCAACGCGACGACGCTCGTGCCGGCGTTGTGCCTCGCCTACTTTCTCGCTCCCAGGCGATCCGTGGCGGGTGCCGGCCGCACCGGTGGGCGGTCGCCCGCTCACCTCGGGCTGGCGTTCGGGGGCGCCGTCGTCGTCATGGCGCCGCTCTGGTGGTTGCGCTGGCGATACTTCGGGTCGCCCTTCCATGACGAGAATTGGCGGAACCTCTGGTGGAAGCTCCATGCCCACTCGGACTGGTCGCTGCTGGAGAGCGGAGGACCGCGTTCGAGCTTCGGCCGCCTCATCCTCGGCGAGCCGTTGGCCGTCGCCGCGAGCGCGCTGCGCGAGCTCGCGAACTTCTTCGTGAGCACACTTCCGGCGCTGGTCGGTGGATGGTGGTGCCTGCCGCCGCTGATTGTCGCGGTGGTGGCCGCGATTCGCCGGCGCTCCGCGGACGCTCTTTATCTGCTCTTTGCCGTCGGAACGTTCACCTTGGGCGTGGCCGTGGTCTTCTTCACCTGGGATCGCTTCATGCTCCTCTGGATCCCGATCGCGGCGGCGCTCTCCATCGCCGAGTGCCACAGGCTCGGCGAGAAATGGCGTCCTCACGGCGGCGCGCTGCCTCTGGGGGAGATGATGAGCGCTGGGCTCGTCGCCCTCACCTTCACCTCGACCGTGGTCTGGAAGCTTCCGGCTTTCGTGCGACAGCACCCGTACGCAGAGGTGGCGGCGCTCGCTTCGCTCGACCAGGAGCTCTCTGGCGACGAGGCGCTCGCGGGAACGGCGCCGTTCCTGCAGCGATACTTCAAGCATCGCTACGTGCACCTGCCCGATGACACCGGGCTCCACGGTGTGGACGACTACCACGACTGGTGCGCCCTCGAGCGACTGCTCCGTTCGACGCGGGTGAAGTATGTGGCCGTCAGCGACGTCGAGCTGCGCCATCGTCCCCGCAGCTTGCTCGGCGGGGGAGAGGCGCCGCCGGCCCCCACGTGGCTCGAGCTCGTGCGAAGGGACCCCCACAACGCCCTCTGGCGCGTCCGCGACACCGTTGACGGTTCGGCCCGAACCGCTGCCGCCGCCCACTGCCGCTGAACCGGGATGCCCGCCGGGCAGCTCGCTTTGGCGCCCAGTTGCCCGGACGCCCCGAAGCGGGACCGTGGCGTCGCCGTCTTCGCGCGGCTCCCGAGTCTTGACGTGCGCTTCTCCAGGGGGGAAGCTGCGCCCGGTTCATGTCGGCTTCAGCCGCGGCCACGGGCCGCATCGCGGTGCTGATCCCGTGCCTCGACGAGGAAGCAACGATCGCTTCCGTGGTGCAAGGAATGCGCGCCGCCGTTCCGCAGGCGACGATCTATGTCTACGACAACGGGTCGACGGATCAGACCGTCGCCTGTGCCCGGGCGGCTGGTGCCGTCGTCCGGCACGAGCCCAACCGCGGCAAGGGCAACGTCGTACGACGCATGTTCGCCGACGTGGACGCGGACATCTACCTCCTGGTCGACGGGGACGGCACCTACGATGCGACTGTCGCACCGACAATGGTGCAACGGTTGCTCGACGAGCAGCTGGACATGGTGAACGCGGCGCGCGTCGACGAGGATGCCGGCGCCTACCGCGCGGGGCACCGCGTGGGGAACGCTCTGATCAGCCACACCGTCGCGCTGATCTTCGGCAACCGGTTCCGGGACATCCTGTCGGGCTATCGCGCCTTCTCGCGACGCTTTGTGAAGTCCTTCCCGGCGCTGGCAGCCGGCTTCGAGATCGAGACAGAGTTGACCATCCACGCGCTGCAGCTCCGCATGCCCACGGCCGAGCTCGACGCGCGTTACGGCGCGCGGACAGCCGGCTCGGCCAGCAAGCTGCACACCTACCGCGACGGATTTCGAATCCTTCGCGCGATCGCCCGAATCGCCAAGGCGGAGCGCCCGCTGATGTTCTTCACGTTGATTGCGGCGTTGCTGGCGGCGACCTCAATCGGGCTGTCGCTGTCGGTCTTCGAGGAATATCGCCGCACGGGACTGGTGCCGCGCTTCCCGACCGCGATCCTGTCGACGGGGATCATGATCCTGGCGTTTCTTTCGCTGACCTGCGGATTCGTTCTCGACTCGGTCACCCGCGGCCGATACGAGATGAAGCGGCTGTACTACCTTCAGGAACGTCCGCCTTCCCGCCCGGAATTCGGGTCTTCCGGCGAGCCGCCGCTTTCTTGATGCAACTGGACCGCGACGAGCCACCAGATCCCAGGCCGGCCATTGCCGCCCGTGCTGACGGGCGTGACCGTTCCGCCCGATGTCTGCTGTTCGCCACCGGAGCGTTCCTCTTGGCGTACGTGCCCTTGCTCCCGCGGCGGACCTTCGATCCGGACGAATTCGAGCACGCGCACGCCGCCTGGTGTTGGTGGAAGGGAATGGTCCCCTACAAGGACTTCTTCGAACACCACACCCCTTGGTACTACGTCACACTCCGTCCCTTCTTCCGTTGGTTCGAGGTGGACGCCTCCTTCGAGAGCGCGCGACACTTCCTGCTCTTCGGCCGTGTCCTCTCGTTTGCGCTGACCGTCCTGTCGATCTTTCTCGTCACCCGGATCGGGCGCCTCTGGCCGGGCCGCGGCGGGCGTCAGAGTGAAAGCAAGGTCGGGGCGCTGGCGGGTCTCTTCCTGGTGGGGCAGACCTTCTTCCTGCAGAAGGCCATCGAGATGCGCCCCGATCTGCTCGCCCTTCCGTTCTTTCTGACTGCGCTCTGCGGCCTGCTTCGTGGGCTGGCGACCGGCGACGCGGATTCAGCGACGAAGCGCCTTTGGTCCTTCGTGGGAGGCGGCCTCAGCCTGGGCGCTGCCGTCATGTGCACCCAGAAGATGCTCTTCGTCCTGCCCGGTCTGCTGGCGGGCCTGGGCATCTGGGCGCTGTCCGCCCAACGCCGGGCGCGGACGCTCCTGGTCGGGGCCTTCGTCCTGGGGGTGCTGGTGCCCGGGGTGCTGACCTGGGCCGCGTTCGCCCGCCGGCACGCCGGCGGCGAGTTCATTGCGAACAACTTTCTCCTCAACTCGCGGTGGAAGCACGTCCAGACGAACCTGCTCCTCCCGTTCATCAGGTCCACCAGGCCCATACTGGTCTTGTCGCTGTTGGGCCTCCTCGGGACCGGTAGGCGCTTCTTCCGGTCTCCGCAGCGCAACTACGGCGAGATCGTCCTGGCGTGCACGCTGTTGGGGCTCTGTGCGGGAGTCGTTGTCATCCCTGTGGCTCAGAAGCAGTACTACCTGATGCCCTTACCGCTGATTTGCCTCTTTGCGGCCGAGGGCCTTCTCTCTCTCGTCGACTGGCTGGCGAACCAGCGCCGGGCCCCCCAGGCGGCGCGGGCTCGGCTCCTCGCTCTGGCGGTGGTCGCTCTGTTCGTGGTCCCGGTCCTGGCCCTCCGAGACTCGTACCGCTCGCGAAACGACCGTCAGCTCGCCCGCCTGCGCACCGTCTTCGAAACCACGAAGCCGACGGACCTGGTGATGGACGGCTGGGTGGGGACGGGGGTCTTTCGTCCGCACGCGTTCTACTACTACTTCATCCACGAGGAGCTCTTGCCCATGCTCTCCGCGGAGCGGGTGGACGCCTACGTGGACGATCTGGAGAGCGGGAACATCCGGCCGAAGATGATCGCGCTGGACGCCAACCTGGTTGCCCTGGAGCCGCGGTTCCTGAGGTTCGTGATGAACAGGTACGCCAGCCGCGACGGCGTTCTGTACTTCCAGCGGGACTAGATTAGAACCTGAAACCGCCGCCCAGGTTCACCCGAACGTATCTGGTCCGATCATCCAATTTCGTGCCGCCCACGGTGACCGACTGAAAGCCAAGCTGATACCCGCCCCCGAGATTGGCGAAGATTCGGTCCGTGACGGCCATTTCGACGCCGCCCTCGAGCGCCAGGACGAATCCCTTGGCCGAGCTGCTGCCGGTCTGGCTGATGATCGAGTATCCCGGCAGCGCCGCGACATAGAGGCCGATCGTCTCCTCGACCGGAAAGGTGTACGCCACCCGGGCCATGAGGTCGGTCTCCTTGCTCCCGGGCGGGGCCGTGATGGGGCTGGGGTACACCTTGTAGTTCACGTTGTAGAGGAGCTGCGGCGCGATCCCCAGCTCGAGGCCGCCGATGATCCGGTAGCTCGCCACCAGGGCGAAGGCGTAGGCGAACGAGGCGTCTCCCTCTATCGCGGTGCCACCGATCGGGGTGGTGAACTTGCCGATCCCCATCGGAAGGAACGAAAGACCGACCTTGATCCGCCGCGGCGGCGGTGCAGGCGGCGCCGCATCTGGAAGCGGGGCGACGATTGCCGGCAACGGTGCAGCCGCGGGAGCAATCTCTTCCGCCCGGGCCCCCGCGCCGAGCGCGACCAAGGTCAGACCGATTAGGGTGCTTGCTTTGCGCATCTGTTTTTCTCTCGCTCGTCTGGTCGCTGCTAGAAGTAGAAGGAAAATCGAAGACGGACGCTGTAGTCCTCGTTGTCGTACGACGTCGCGGGATTGGTGCTGGCCTCGAGCCAGTGAGCCCGTGAATAGCTCCCCACCAGCTTGATGTAGAGCTGCTGGAAGACCACGTACTGGACGGCCGCGAAGCTCTGCCACAGCCAGTAGTTGTCGGTGACGTTGGCCACGGCGATGTTGTTCTGGTCCACGTTGCGGGTGAACATTCCGCCCACGCCAAAGAGGAGAGGATATCGTTCGCTGCCGTTGCCGACGTTGGCGAACCCGCCGATGCTGGTCCGGGTGAAGGACCCTGTGGCGAGCGGCTGGCCCTGTTTGTCGATGGCGACCACGGTTCCTTGCGCAGCGTTCACGCCGAACTCGATGTGCGGATCGAACACGAACTGCAGGGCGCCTCCAACCCCCTTCGACGTCGTTTCCGTTTGGTCGTTCTCCGACTGTGCGGTTTTACGCTGCCACTCCACGCCCCCCTTCAGCTTCAGCCAGCCGAAATCGAGGATGGCCACCGGACGGCCCGCGATGATGGGACCGCTCCCCACGCTCCCCACCGTTCCCAGCGCCTCGAAGCGAAGAAACGGAAGTGGATAGTAGTGGACCGCCATGTTGCCGGCGGCGCCCGCCGGTCGGAACTGGTTGTCGGTCAGGCCGTAATAGGAGATCTGAGCGTAGTCGTTGTTGGTCACGGCGCCCTGGCGCTCGAATGTATTTTGGTCCAGGCCCATTCCGAGGTGAAAGACCTCCCACCCTTCGAAGCGGCCCACCTGGAAATCCCATTTGTTCCATTGTCCGATGCGCAGCCAGAGATCGTCCGTGTCGGCGCCGCCGACGTCCGCCCTGGAGATTGTCTGATCCTCTGTCCCGACCAGCTCCACCTGTCCCTGGACGAACCAGTCGGCGAACGAATAGGTGGGCGTGACCCGCAACAGCATGCGCCCCTGCTGTTTCGCGTAGGCGATCTGATCCTGGCCGATGATCGAGCCGCCCTGACCCCAGGGGAAGAACTTCACGTAAGAGGTGTCGAGCCAACCCCACCCGGAGATACCGACCACGAACCGGTCGCGGCCAGCCTTGGCGGGCAAGTACGGCCACTGCAGGCCGTGGAAGGTGAGCCACAGCGAGCTGTACTTGAGGCCGCGCGTCTGCGGCTCCGGGTAAGCCGACCCCGGGAGCCGCTCGATGCCGATCTCGGTGACCGGAGGCGCCTCGACCGCCGGCTCGGGAGGGGGCGGGATCGAGCCGGCGACCGCCGTGGCTTCTCGCGCCGGCGCCGGTGAGGCGACGGCGGGGTTCGGCTGCACGGGGACCGGTACCACGACCACGGTAGACGGCGGTGGTGGGGAGGCCGCCGGCCCGGCAGGCGGCGGAGGTGCCGGGGTCTCGGCCGGCGGTGCCTCGGTCGGGGCCCCAGCCCCAGCAGCAAGCGCGATTGACCCTGAGAAAAGAATGAACGCGGTCAGGAGACCAGTCTGGGTACGGCGGGCGGTTGTTTTCATTGAGGAGGTCCGACGGTGAATCCGCTGGTGACGTTCACCGTTCCGGTGAGGCTGGGTGGGAAGGAGGTGGTTCCGTCGCTATTTTGGGAGCCGTCGGTCACCATGATGCTGATCGGCCCACCCTCCACGGCCCAATGGCCGGTGGATGCGGTCGACGAGTCTGGCTGGAAGTAGTCGAGGTCGGACAGCCGGACCGGGATGGTCACCTGCTTCGCCTCGCCGGGGGCGAGGCTCACGCGCGCGAAGCCCTTGAGCTCCTTTTGCCCCATGCGGCGCGCAACCGTCGTGTTGGGAAACGACACGAAGACCATCACGGTGTCGTCACCGGCGACCGTGCCGGTGTTGGTGATGTTGACGACGACGGGCAAGACCGACCCCTGGATCATGCTGCTGCACCCGAGCTGCAGGTTGGAGAGCGCAAAGGTGGTGTAGCTGAGCCCGGCCCCGAACGGAAACTCCGGCGCGATGCCGTTGTGGTCAAAATAGCGGTAGCCAATGTAGTAGTCGAACGTCGTCTTGCCGCCGTTGCTTGTGTCGCTGAACGGGTCGCCATAGTCCGACTCGTGGCCCCAGGTGATCGGGAGCTTGCCGCCGAAGTTGTAGGAGACGCCGCCCACCTCGCCCCAGAGCAGATCGCCGAGCGCCTCGCCGCCCCGCTGGCCGGGATACCAGGCCATCACCACCGCGGGGACCGAGGAGAGCCAGGCGCTCATGTCGATCACGCTGCCCCCCTCGAGAACGACCACCATCGGCTTTCCGCTGGCGGCTACCATTTTGATGAGGTTGTTCTGGATGCCCTGATAGGTCGACGTCGCCTGCTTGGCGTCGAGCGACAGGCACGCGCTCAGGTTGACGCATTTCGTGTTTCGATCGGCCGCAAATGTGTACTCTTCGCCCTCGTCCTGCGGGGTGAGTCCCGCCATCACGACCACGAAGTCGGCGGCGCTCACGGCGCTGGTCACCGGGCTGAGGTCCCCCGCATTGTTCGTCGCCGTCGTGACGTTGACCGAGGCACCGGTGCAAGAGGTTCCGGACGCCGACACCGTGCCGCCCGCGGCGAGGCAGATCCCGGCGAAGGGTCCGACCGACTTGGCTGGGTCGGGATAGACGCGACTCGATCCGAGATCTCCCCCGCGCACATCCGTGGCGAAGTTCACGCTGCCGGTCGGCGTGGGACTCTGGTAGAGATAGTAGGGGACCGTGGCGCCCACGACCGCGATGTTTTTGACCGTGGGGCTGATGGGGAGGACCCCCTTGTTCTTGAGCAGAACCATGCTCTCCACCGCCGCGCGTTTCGCCAGCGCCAGGTGGGTCGCGTCGCAGGTGATCACGCCCTTGGTCGGATCGTAGATCGTGACCGGTGCCTTGAGCCCGACGGTTCCCGTGAGCGGGTCGGAGTTGAAGCGGTACTTCTCGTAGAGGATTCTCCGGACGGCGGCGTCGAGCTGGGCTTTCTTCACGGTGCCCGTGCTGGTCAGGCTCTGGAGCTGGCTGTAGTTGAGCGCCCAGGGGAGCTCGATGTCCAGGCCGGCGTTGATGGCCTTGATCGCGTTGCTCGTCTGCGTGCTGGTGTCGGGGATGTTTTCGTAGCCGGGCATCGCCCACCAGTCGCTGAGGATGAACCCCTTGAACCCGAAGTCGTTGCGCAGCACGTCGGTCAAGGTGTGCTCGTTGATCGTCGACTTCACCCCGTTCACGGAGTTGTAGGAGGCCATCGCCGAGGCCACCCCGGAGTCCTGGACCACCATCCGGAAATGACGCCCGTAGATCTCTCTCAACGTCTGCTCGTCCATCTCCGAGTCGTTGTTGGATCGGGCGGCTTCCACGTCGTAGCCCATGAAGTGCTTGGCGTTGGCGGCGATGTGCTGCTGGATGCCGACCACCATCGCGGAGGCCAGACGGCCGACATGATAGGAATCCTCACCGTAGGTCTCCTGCGCGCGGCCCCAGTAGGGGTGGCGCAGCAGGTTCATGCAGGGGGCGAGCAGGAGCGTCTCGTGGGCGGCCTGCATCTCGTCGCCGATCGCCTCGCCGACCGCGGACTCGAGGTCGAGATCGAAGGCCGCTCCGCGTGCCATGCTGACCGGAAAGGAGGTCGAGTAGCCGACGTGCTGGCCGAGGACGACCGCGGCATTGGGGAAGGAGCCGCTCATGTCCTCACCGAGGTTCATGCCGCGCGAAGCGTCTCGGAAGCGGTAGCCACGAATGGTGGCGGTGTCTTGGCTGCGCTGGATGTTGCTGTATTGGGGGGAGCTGCCGCCGTAGGGCATTCCGGTCATCTGGAGCTGCTCGTCGCCGACGGAGATGCTGTTCATGGTCTGGTCGACCTTCATCAAGATCGTCGGGTCGGTGTACGAGTAACCCTGGCTGTAAATGTCGATGGTATTGCCGTTCGGGTTTGCCTGACAGGCCATGGGCGTGACCACGTTCTCGATGTCGCCCGTGGCCATGACGGTGCTGACCGCGTCGACCGCGCCGGCGTCCCCTGCGGTGAGAGCGCAGGCGATTGGCATCGTGCCGCCGCCATCCGGCGCCCCCGGCGCTGGGAGCGAGCAAGCCGACAGGCACAAACAACCGACCGCGGTCCAAAGCAACGATTTGAGCAATTTCATGTTCTGCATTGAAACTCCTGGCAGCCTCGAAATGACTTCAGCACGTTCAAGTTTTTGAGAATTTTTGATGAATCACGGCAGCTCCGCGGGCCGTCGAGCGGTCGCACCGTAGCACGGGTCACAGTGCAGGGAACATGCAATATCGCGCGCGATCGAGGCCGATCGGTCGATTTGGCCTGAGGCGATCGCAAGCGAGAGAGACCGACCGTCGCGCCGCAGCCGGGGGTGCCTTCGCGGTCAAACCGCAACGAAGCCCCGGGGACCGGCCCCGAGCGAAACAACGAACCTACGTTGCCGCCCTATCAAGGCACGTAATTGATGGTCGCCCATCCGTTGGCCGGCATGGAGAACTGAAATTTCTTGCCGCCCACGGCGACGATGTAGGTGGCCGCACTTCCGGAATTGTACATGGCCGTCACGATGCTGCCGTCCGGGTTCTTGAAGGCGATCGCGTCGCCGCCGGTCGTGGTGACCACATTCGCGCCCGGCTGAACGTACTGCGAGCAGTGGCGGAACACATAGTAGGCCGGGGTCGGCGTGACCGTGCCCGAACCCGCCACCAGCAGGGCGTCCTGCCTCCAGTCGCGCGAGGTGTCGATCCCCAGGCCGGTCTTGTCGAGGACCATGTTCCAGGCGTTGTAAGCCGTGACC
>Ga0210387_10004664_pt1 | contig 10495 bp, 9 predicted proteins | sample IncBWC7OmetaG_FD_160108 | JGI IMG/M metagenome (GOLD analysis project Ga0210387, IMG submission 160108) | Forest soil microbial communities from Barre Woods Harvard Forest LTER site, Petersham, Massachusetts, United States - Inc-BW-C-7-O ...
ACGGCCACCCTCCGAGATGGACGGCTATGATGGCGCGAGTGCGTGGGCTGAGAACTGCCCGGATTGTATCCGCCGTGATATTTTGAGAGTCCCGGTCGACGTCAGCGATCACTGGCGTCGCCCCGCGCATGATTGCACAACTAGCGGATGCAATGAACGTGCGACTGGGAACGACTACTTCATCGCCAGGACCAATACCGAGCGCCTGTAACGCCAGCTCCAGCGCGACGGTTCCATTCGCGAGAGCAACCGCATGTTTACAGCCTGTAAAGGCGGCAAACTCTGCTTCAAATTGTCTACCCTCGTCTCCTGTCCAGTAATTGAGTCTGCCAGATTCGAGAACACGGATGGTCGCTGCTATTTCTTCCGGTGAAAAGGATGGCCATGGCGCAAAAGGGCGTTTGCGCAGAGGTTGTCCGCCCTCGATTGACAGGCGCGTTTGAGTAGAGACCTTCATCTGATTTAAAGTCGTAGTTCTAATTTCCTCAACACGCGCGCGGGAGTACCAATTGCGACAACCCAGTCCTCTAGGTCAGTCACAACAGTTGCACCAGCCCCAACAATCGAGCCGGTGCCGACTTGAACATTAGGGATGACCGCAACCCCTATCCCGAGCCAGGAGAGGTCGCCTATTTGCGCATGTCCACCAATTGCAACCTTTGGCGAGAGGTGCGCAAACTTTCCTACTTTGCAATCGTGTTCAACAATCGCGCCAGTATTGATAATTGCCCCCAGTTGGATCACTGCATCGACATTTACAACTGCGTGCGCCATGATCACGACACCTGGAGCTATTTTTGCCGACGCTGCAACCGTTGCTGATGGATGTACTGCAGTTAATAGCCGGACATTGGCGGCTATACACCGCTCCGCTACCAGACGCCGATCAAAATTATCACCAATTCCAAGGGCAACTGCTACACGCCCACGGCCAACCCGTTCAATGAGATACTTGGCGTCGCCTAAAATCTTCAGACCAAACATCTCCCGGGACTTTAGGAGATCATCGTCAACGAATCCTTCGATCTCCGTTCCGCAAGCCTGGAGGATGTCGGCGACCACCTTCCCGTGACCGCTTGCACCATAGACGATTGCTCGCCCCTCATTCGATATCTTCACCTCCGCGCAGCTCCGAACTTCTCTATGGTTGCATGGCCAGGCTGTCTGATGTCTTCTTGTCGAATTACCTTTCCAACTGTAGACAAGAGGATACGGAGGTCAAGCCACAAATTCCAGTGATGGACGTACCAGGTGTCCCAGAGAAACTTTTCTTCCCAGGTAATTGCATTGCGCCCCTTTACCTGGGCCAGCCCTGTAATCCCTGGCTTCATAAGATGCCTCTTCGCCTGTTCGGGAGTGTAATGATTGAGATATTCCATCAGCAATGGCCGCGGTCCCACGAGGCTCATCTCTCCCATTAGCACATTCCACAACTCGGGAAGTTCGTCCAAACTGAAGCGCCGTAATACGTTTCCCACGCGGGTGAGACGCCCTACGTCAGTCGACGTGTCGATCTCCGAAGACTGCGACTCGACCATGGTCCGGAACTTGAGTAACGTAAATGGTTTTTCATACTGGCCGGGTCGTATCTGGCGAAAAAGCACCGGCTTGCCCATAGTTAGCCAGATTATGAAAGCAACTACGGCCATGACCGGCCAAAGGACCGCCAGCGCAGCCAACGCGCCCGTGATGTCCAGAATCCGCTTACAGACTGCTTCTACCGAGCCTTGGCGCATCGTTCAGTCTCCACATAGGATCCAACTGGAAGTGAATAACCACGCTCTTCAAGCATGATTCTATATAGCGAAATCATCTCTCCCCACACCGTCTCATTCTGAAAGTTTCGAAGAACACGCTCTCTCCCTAACCGACCCATCGCCTGCAATTTGGTTGAGTCTGACAAGAGCAGTAGTACGGCCTTGGACAATCTGTCTGTATCTCCAACTGGAGTGAGCACTCCAGTGATGCCATCTTCAATTGAATCGACTGCGCCAGTAGCATCTGTCGTAATAACCGGAAGAGCCGCAGCTTGTGCTTCCAGAACTGTGTTCGGAAACCCCTCACGATGCGTAGGAAACACGAAGACATTCATAACGAGGTAGTATAGTTCGATCTGAGAGGTAAACCTTACGTGGCGAATTCCCGGATGCTGATTGATAGTGTCTCTTGTCTCATCGGGGACAGGATCTCCTTCCTCAAAGTCTCCGATCAACAGCAGCACCGCTTCTTGTAATTCCTTGCGTATCAATTGAAAGGCTGCGACCAACTCTGGGAGTCCCTTATCCCTCGTAAATCTTCCGGCGAAGCCGATGACAGGCTGGCCCGGATGAATGTCGAGTTGTTGGCGCAGGTTTGCAGCTAGCGCAGATTTCTCCACAGTCGGCTGGAATCGATTGACTTCCACACCATTGCTGCTTCCTGCTCCTAGCAGAACTGTCTTTGAGCGATCGACGAGCCGCAAGGCGATCGCGCGCTCACGCAGACTGGCGCTCACGCACACAACACGGTGCGCACTGAAGCATGCGATTCTTTCTGCGATCGTCAAGATAATTTTCTTTAAGCCCTTGGCCGTCTCAAGGCGCAACCCGCGGAGGGTATATATACGGCAGGACACACGATTGAGCAATGCGGCAACACCGACCAGCAACCCAGCTTTGGGAGTGCCGCTGTTGCAGATCACTGGTCTGATCAGACGGAGCAGGCGCCATATCTTGAAGAAAGCCTTCAAGTCTCGTAACGGCGAGATCTCTCTTCTCATCGCCACGCCAAATATGGGGACACCTTCCTGAGTGCTTAACTGTTTCAACTGTTCGCCAGGACTGCACAGTAGAGCAGGATCGAACCCATTCATCCTCAAATAAGCTAACTGCCCACGCATCAGAACGGTGCTTACCTGATCGGTCACCGCATGCAAAACGCTGATGTCGCTGCGGCTCATGCGTTCCCCGTTGCTACATTTGCTGCAACTTTGACACTGATAGCTTGATAGCCAGTCTTGCGGCCTTCACCGAGCCATGCCTGGAACATCAGTATGTTCGACAGACGGTGTTCCGGATTTATTTTTCGCGAAAAGTGTTCGCGCCACATTTTCAAGAGTGACGCTGGCCGAAAGTATTCGTACTGTCGGAGGCGGGTTTCCCTCAGAAGCGATTCTGCAGGGCCCCGGAGCGAGCCATGCAACCAAGTAGCCGGAGGCACGCGAAAGCCTGACTTTGGTCGGTCGACCAGGTCGCGAGGCACGTAACGCTGCAGAGTCCCGCGGAGAATCCATTTGCCTTGGCGTTGGCAGACTCGCATGTTAACTGTAGCCTCTATGCAAAACTTCGCTGTGCGATGATCTAACTCCGAAATCATTTTGGTCCTCTAATGAGCAGAGAATCAGCTATCCGCTGTGCGATATTTCGCAACTCTTCGGCGGCTTGAGAATGGGTCACATCAAGTAAGACGCTGATGCCGCACATGTTGCTTAACTCCTAATGTTCAGCCCCGGCTGGAATGTCGTTCGACCCATGCGACCGTTTCCTTTCAAACTCCTAATCGACCCACCTCTCAGAAGCTTTGGCTGGGCACATATAACCATAAAAACCAGTGGCATCATCATGATGCGCTGACGCGCAAGTATCCCAAAGTTACTAATTGATGCTCCAAACGCAATGGAGAAAATTATTGAGTACATCAGAAGGAATCCCACGTATGGATCTCGCCAATGCTGCAACGTCGACCAGATTTCACGCCGTCGGGCTAAACAGAAAAGGATTAAGCAAAATGACTCAGCCGCAGATGCAAGCGCCAGTGAGTTGTGAATCTCCCATGGGAACGGTCGAAACATCATGAAGGGTGATTCCGCTATGCGGACAGAAAAGCTTTTTCCTTGATTAAACGCGGATCCACCGATCTGGCTTTTACTTGTAACTATGTTCGCCTCTTGAAAGGCACTCGCTGTTTCATTGCTGCTTGTCTTTGAATACAAAAAGATTCGCGCCTGAGTTACAAGAAAGTATGTGGCGCCCAACAATACAGGAATAAGAATGATTTTTGTGACTTTGCGAGTATTGCCCGCCCTTAATCTACCCACAACATAGGGAAATGTCATTGCGATGGCTAACATTGCAGCGACATGCGGCCGTACCAGTAGTGTGCCAGCAAGCCCAGCGGCGGAAAGCATAGCGCCTCTAAAGATGTGAACCTGTGTAAGCTCGGCGAATCCGAAGCAGGTCAGCGCAATGAAGTATTGGATAAGCGAATCCTTTCCAATGAAGCTTGACCAGAATAAAAGTGACGGCGATAACACTACCAAAAGACCGAAGAGCCATCGATCGCCGTCTGGGAAAGCTGTACGAAACGCGCGATAGTACAGGTAACCTCCGGCCAGAGGCACAAACGAAAAGGTGATAAAGAGAGTCGGCATGGCATCGCCGACCAGCAGAGCTGCAGCCCCGCATATATTATTGATGAGATCTGAGCTCCAATAAGGCGGCTGAAACACCGACCAACCATACAAATCAAACTGGTCAGCTTTCCCAAGCCCGACAGTCCAGTAGTGGAATGCATCCACAGCCCCGCCATAGATCTCAAGCCCCACCCAGAGGAACAGGCCTGAAGCGGCCATACGTGCTACAACGCCGGTCATCATCAGACATCGGAGATAAGAGTCAGCCTGAGTAAAATGCAGAATTGCAGCAGCCGCAATGATAGCCAACAAAGGGATGCCGATAATAGACGAAGTACTTGAGCTCGCAGACAATAGCTCCCATAGCCAGAAGGGGCAGGTAACTATCGATATGATCGCAACCAGTTTGATTACTAGTTCGCATCGATCAATGTAACGGAGTTGGACGGATGGATAGTGGTAACCAACAGTTCTCGACGCCACGGTGCTCATTCTTCCTCGATACTTGAATGATGCAGATGTCGAACCGAACCGATACCACTCTATCATGTCCGCTGGCAAATGCTGTAGCATAATATCGCTATCAGGGAATGACAAGATGGAGCGCGCCATGCGGGTCCTCCAAATTATTGACTCTCTGAATCGCGGGGGAGCGGAGGTCATGCTTGCCGCAATGGCGCCGCGCTTTCGGGCACGGCGTATCATCTGCGATGTTGTGGTGTTGCGACAAACGCCCAGCCCTCTCGAGCATGCACTTCTGGAGCAGAATATCAGCGTGCGTTATACAGGCGTACGCAAACTGTATTCGCCGCTTCAGGTTCGTTCCCTGGCAAAGCTACTTCGCGGATACGATATAGCCCATGTCCATCTCTTCCCGGCACAGTTATGGGCAGTGTTGGCCGCACACCACGTAAAGCCGCATCTCCCTCTTATAACAACCGAACACGGTACATGGAGCGCGCGCCGTCGCTGGTGGCTTCCACCAGTTGACCAATGGATGTATCCACATTACCAGCGCATTGCCTGCATCAGCGGAGCCACAGCGAAGGATCTCATTCGTTGGTGTCCTGGCATCGTAGAAAAACTCACTATTGTCCCGAACGGAATTCCGCTCGAAACATTCGAAAATGCCGAGCCCGCAGAGTTAGGGGATGTGCCCAACGATGTTGCACGGTTGGTTTTTGTCGGACGGTGCGAGGAGCCAAAAGACCATGCAACCCTCCTGCGAGCGCTGACCGTTGTCCCTGATGCTCACCTAATCCTCGTTGGAGACGGCCCGTTGCGTCCACGCCTCGAACAAATGGCCGAGACACTCACAATAAGGAAGCGGGTCACTTTTCTGGGGTTGCGAAATGACGTGGCCTCCATTTTGAAGGCGTCAGACATCTACGTTCATTCCACGCATTCTGACGGCTTCGGCATCGCCGCATGTGAGGCGATGGCGGCGGGGCTGCCGGTTGTTGCGAGCAACGTGCCCGGCCTTGCGCAGGTGGTTGAGGGGGCCGGTGTTTGCTTCCCTCCAGAAAACCACGTGGCGTTGGCTCATTGCCTCTCGGAATTGATCGCCTCACCGAAACTCCGGCATGAGATGAGCCAAGCCAGTATTCAACGAGCAAGGCAATTCAGTATCGAACATACGGTAGACGAGTACGTCCAATTGTACGAGTCTGTGCTCCACGCTAGTACGCGATCAGATGCGGAGATCTGATGAATAATCTCGACCAATCTGTGATACAGGCATTCGGAGAGGAGTGGCGCAAGTTCGACCATGCCGGTTTAGGAAATCCCGATCTAGAGGCCACCTTTCAATCATATTTCTCTATCTTTCCCTGGCATGAATTGCCGCCCAACGCTGAAGGCTTCGATATGGGATGCGGTACTGGCCGATGGGCCCATTTTGTAGCCCAAAGGGTCCGGCATCTCCATTGCATCGACGCAAGTGCGCCTGCCCTAGATGTTGCCCGCCGAAATCTTCATACGCACACCAACTGCAGCTTCTATTGCGCTTCCGTAGAGGCAATTCCTCTTGTTGACAGTTCCATGGACTTTGGGTATTGCGTCGGCGTACTCCATTATGTGCCAGACCCACAACAAGGCGTCAAAGAGTGCATGCGCAAGCTGAAGCCGGGAGCGCCGTTGTTGTTATACCTCTATTACGCATTTGACAATCGCCCTGTCTGGTTTCGAATGGTATGGCGCGCCTCCGATTTTGTTCGCAGATTTATCTCCAGATTGCCCTTCACTGTTAAATCTCCCCTTTGCGACCTCATCGCAGCGCTTGTCTATTGGCCACTTGCGCGTATTTCCCGGCTGATCGAGAAACTCAAAGTAGACACTAGCCTCGTTCCTTTGTCAGCTTATCGGCACCGGAGCTTTTACACCATGCGCACGGATGCGCTGGATCGCTTTGGCACACCAATGGAAAAACGATTCACTCGCATTGAGATAAGGCGAATGATGGAGACTGCCGGCTTCGAGCGGATAGTGTTCAGCGAGTCGCCCTGCTGGTGCGCGCTTGGATATCGCAAAGCAGAATCCTCCCGAGTCAAACCGTCACAGGCTGAAATGACAATTGCTTGACGTGGCGTTACACTCCAATCTCACAGAAGTGATTTCCGTTTAGGAGCAACTTCTGACGCCCCTTTTGACCAAACACGGCCTCACCGAGACCTCCGCGCTTGTTGTATTGCGTCCGGGCAGCCGGACTCGTGAAATTCTCAACTGGACTCTGGTGTTGGGGCTTTGCGCTGTTCTAGGATTTGGCCCTTTGGCTTTTGGCGTTGTCCAGCCGTGGAGTATTTGCGTTCTCGAACTGGCGGTTCCGTCTCTGGTTGTCATCTGGGCGGCACGCGAAACCGCAAGCGGCGACTTTCATATCATCAACAATCACTTGTATATACCGATGGCGCTCTTTGCCAGCGTCGTCTTGATTCAGATCTCATTTCGTCTGACCGCGTATTGGTATATCACCTGGACAAAAGGACTGCTATGGGGCTGTTACGCCGGACTGTTCTTCCTTGTATCACAGGTGTTCCATGAGCGACGGCCACTATTCATCTTCGGCCTTTTTTGTGCCGGGTACGGTTTCCTGCTCGCGCTATTCGCAATCATTCAGCAATTTACCTCGAATGGCAAGATTTACTGGGTCGTTCCCAATCGACATGGCGGATGGATCTATGGACCATACGTGAATCATGCACACTATGCCGGCCTAATGGAAATGCTCGTTCCATTCGCGCTTGTATTTGCATTGACCAACTGGGCTGGAAGATCTGGCAGGTCCTTTTTTCTTTTCGCAACCATTGTCATGAGCAGCACAATCTTCCTATCCCAGTCTCTGGGGGGCATGATAGCTTTCGCGGCAGAGCTGGCAGTACTTTCGTTGGTGCTGATTAGGGGCACGCGGGTGCTGTTCAGGAGCTCGCGCCCTGCATACGGCGAAATCGCGATTGTCATTCTTCTTTGCATTGTCCTTACCTTATGGCTGGCGTGGCTACGTCCTGCTGGGTTGGTGGACCGACTCGCGCGTTTGCTTAACCCCATCTCCGACGCTGGAGTCACTGGCCGCGTCGCCATTGTAAGAGACAGCTTAAAGATGTTGCGGGATCGACCGGTTTTAGGTTGGGGCCTCGGAACGTTTCCTGTTGTGTACCCCGTATACCGGAGTTTTTTCACCAATTTGTGGGTAAACGAGGCTCACAATGACTTTGTGCAGACCCTCGTCGAGACTGGCGTAGTGGGATTCACCTTCGCCGCGTCTTTCCTTGTGCTGTTGTGCCACAAAGGAATCCATAATTTGAAGCACTGGCGTAGCGACACTCAATCCAGTATCGCGCTAGCTGCATTTCTGGGATGCATTGGCATCCTGGTCCACAGCTTTTTTGACTTCAACCTGCAAATACCCGCGAACGCGGCCTTCTTCTTTGTTTTGTCTGCGCTTGTAACTGCTCGTTTTAGCAACTCCAAGGTTAGTCACGACCTTGACAGAATGCGAGGGTAGCCAGGGCCATGGATACTAGAAGATTCCTCGAAGGACCTCTTGAAGAGAAGCGCAATGATTCGTTGGCGCTTACGAATCTTCAGGAGATGTACGGACTTCCTATCCGCGAACGCTCGCTCGGTGACTATTGGCGAATTCTGCTGAAGCGCAAGTGGATTTTGATTGTGACCGCCGTGGTCGTGTTTATAATGGCGGCCCTGCTCAGTCTACGCGTGACCCCAATCTATGAAGCAATAACGAGGATCGAGGTGTCTCCGCCAACATCGAGTCCTCTCGATTCCAAAAACACCAGTCCGTCTCTAGTTTATTACCAGGACCTGCAGCAATATATTAATACGCAGATCAAGGTCCTGCACTCGGATTCAACAGCAGAACTTGTAGTCCAGCGACTCAACCTCGATAGCCGTCCCGAATTCGCAGGCAAAGCGCGGACTCAAAGTAGCGGCGGCATTACCGTTTCCGAATCGCCAGCAGAGGAAAATGCGCATCAGATTCAGCTCATTCATAAGCTTCAGGGAAATCTAAAAATACAACCCGTCCCCGATACATCCATCGTAGAAATTGGATACTCCGATCCTAGCCCTTCGCTTGCTGCAGAAATCGCGAACTCCACAGCGGCTACATTTATAGAACAGAACCTGAGGGCGCGGTACACCAGCACTACGCAGGCTGCCGAGTGGCTCTCCAAGCAACTGGCTGATCTCGAGATTAAAATGGAGTCTTCGCAGGCCAAATTGCTTCAATATCAAGACGAACACAACATTGTCGGGACAGATGACAAGCAAAATCTAACGACGGAAAAACTCGATGCAATCAGCAAGGAACTGACCGCTGCCCAAGCAGACCGGATTCAGAAGGAATCTCTCTACCAAATGGCGACGACCAGCAGCCCCGAAACTCTGAGCTCAGTGCTTCAAGATGCTATACTCGGCAATCTTCGTCAACAGCAAATACAGTTGCAGGCACAATTTGCGCTCCTTTCCACACAGTTCGGATTGGGCTATCCGAAGGTATTGGAGATCAAGAACCAGCTTGATCAAGTTGACCAGACTTACCGGGAACAGGTGCAGAATACAGTCGCGCGAATCAAGAATGACTACGAGACTGCGGCCACTCGTGAGCGGATGTTGCAGGCCGCATTGAACGAGCAAACTGGCATAGCGGAGCAACTCAACCATAATGCCATTGAGTACAGGGTCCTCAAGCAGGAGGCTGACTCAAACCGCCAGATTTATGATGGGTTGCTACAACAACTCAAAGAGGCAAGCCTTGTTGCAGGCTTGAACTCCAGCAACATTCGTATAGTCGACCATGCCCGCGTGCCGCTTAGCCCGGTGAGTCCGAATATCCCGAGGAATCTGGAATTCGCGTTGCTCATCGGCCTGATTGCTGGGGCGGCTCTCGCCTTTGGATTAGAGGCGCTTGACACAACCGTACGGACGCCTGAACAGGCAGAGAGTATCTCAGGGCTACCGACGCTGGCGGTAATCCCTCTGCTATCGGCATCTGAGCACGGGGTTACCGCCATTGCAAGAATGCATCTGCTCAAGAAGGCGCCTCTCAACGATGCGCAATCACTATCGCTAGTCAGCCACGAGCAACCACAATCTGAAATTGCCGAAGCTTATCGCGCTCTGCGCACATCGATTCTTCTCTCCAGTGCCCCGGCCCCCCCTCGATCTATCTTGGTTACGAGTCCCATCCCCCAGGACGGAAAGACAACCACCTGCCTCAACATTGCCACTGTTCTGGCGCAGCAGGGAAAACGGATTCTGTTGCTCGACGCAGATATGCGCCGGCCAGGTATTCATCTGGCGGTTGGGCTAAAAGATAAATTGGGCTTATCGAATATTTTGACTGGCGGATCCAGTATCAGCGATGCTCTTCATTCCACAGTTCAACCGAACCTATTTGTCATCCCCGCTGGACCCATACCTCCACAACCCTCTGAACTGTTGAGTTCGTCCTCCATGCAGGAGCTTTTGCTGAAGTGGCGCGAAGAATTCGACCATATCATCATTGACTCTCCTCCGATTATCTCTGTGACAGACGCCGTTCTTCTATCCACTCAAATGGACACCGTGCTCTTAGTCATTCGTTCCGGT
>Ga0210387_10004666_pt1 | contig 10493 bp, 13 predicted proteins | sample IncBWC7OmetaG_FD_160108 | JGI IMG/M metagenome (GOLD analysis project Ga0210387, IMG submission 160108) | Forest soil microbial communities from Barre Woods Harvard Forest LTER site, Petersham, Massachusetts, United States - Inc-BW-C-7-O ...
CGTCAGAATCGAATTGCCCGTCTCCGACGAGCGAGCGGATCATTTTCCCGTACTTGCTGCGAAAGGCCTTCACCTGGGCTTTCATCTGCAACTGAATGCTGTGAATGGCACGGTCCGTGGAAGGAAATATGGTCTTTGGGCCAACAATGGAAAGGAAAGCATCCATGACGACAGCACCTTTGTTCGGCCAGCGCCGATAGATAGTGGTCTTCCCGACACCGGTCTTGGCTGCAATCGCTTCGACGGTAAGAGCTCTGAAGCCAACTTCGAAGGCCAGGTCGAGCGCGGTAGTCAGGATCAGCTGGCGAATGTCGTCGTTTCGGGGCCGTCCTCTGCGGGCATTTGATTTGATGGCGTTCGGGGCTGATTTCGTCACAGGGAGATCGTATCTCTTTATCGCACGCGAACGCAACGTATCGTATCGATGCGAACAGACTTGTATTCGTAGTCTCCACGTCTCCCCGCAGAGGTGTCGCATGTAGTGCAGTGAAGTTTGTGGCACTCATGTGACAGCATGATCCGGTCGTGCAAGCAGCCAGCCGCCTCCCAAACTATGCTCGATTCGGTCAGGGAAGGACGATTGAGGTTAAACGTCCCCACCAATAGCGATAAGGAGGCAACAAAGATGGAAGCGACATTACTTCCGGCACGAGCAGCGAGCCAGGCCAATATTTACGAGGACATTTTCAATCGCCAGAAGGTGTATTTCGCCAGCAACGTTACGAAGTCGTATGAGTGGCGAGTTGACCAACTGGACCGCCTCGCACGAATGCTGTCTGAACATACCAGCGAGTTCCATGACGCGCTGAGCCGGGATTTCAAGACGGCCTTGTCCGAAAAAGTCTTTGAAGTCGCCGCGATGCAGGGAACAATCGAGGTGACAAAAGGTCTTCTTAAGTCCTGGATGCAACCGAGCGAGGCGCCCGTACCCAAGTTTCTCGCAGAGTCGGGACACAAAGCGGTCGTTTATCGCGAGCCTTATGGCGTTACGCTGATCATGGGACCGTTCAATGGACCCTTGCTTTGCTTGTTGCGTCCTGCCATCACCGCCCTTGCGGCCGGAAACACATGCATTCTGAAAGTCTCCGACGCGCCCAATACCGGCAAACTGCTAGTGGAGCTTGTTCCACAATACTTCACTCCTGAAGCGGTCGTTGCGATTGCTGGAGGTCCTACAGAGGTCGCCGAGTTGTTACGACTGCCTTTTGATTTCATCTTCTTTACGGGGTCTACACGAGTCGGAAAGATCGTACTGCGTGCGGCCGCTGAAAATATTACTCCGGTGGTGCTTGAGTTGGGAGGACAGAACCCAGCCATCGTGGACGAAACCGCGAACGTGACGGATGCCGCGAGGAAAATTGTGTGGGGAGCGACTGCATGGGGCGGCCAGTGGTGCACTTCACCCGGGTACACATATGTTCACGAGAGCGTGGCAGATGAGTTTGTTGCGGAGTGTCGGAAAGCCGTGATTGAACTCTATGGGGAGAATCCAGAGGAGAATCCCGACTATTCCCGGATCATCAATGCACGTGAGGTGAAACGACTGGCGCAACTGGTCGATGAGAAAAAGGTAATTGTGGGGGGAGGGTATGACGAGGCCGAGCGCTACTTCGAGCCAACGATCCTCTACCCGGTTGTCTGGACGGACCGAGTAATGCAGGGTGAGATCTTTGGCCCTATCTTACCGATCCTCACATACTCCAATCTGCACGAAGCAATAGCGGAGATCAAACGTCGCCCGAGGCCACTGGCCGGCTACGTCTTTAGCAGGAACCAGAGCACAATTAACGAGTTTGTTTCAGGTTTCTCGTTTGGGGGCGGAGCAGTGAATCAGGCCAACGTTCATGTGTACCTCGATAGCGTTCCTTTTGGCGGCGTCGGAGAATCAGGAATCGGTTCCGCCGGCGGAAAATACGGATATGACAGCATGACGCATGCGAAATCGATATTGATTTCACCTCCCGATGTAAGCATCGATCACGTCTATCCTCCCTTCACGATGGATAAGGTTCAGGCATTGAACCAATGGCTCGACTACTAGTACCTCGTTTCCGTAAACACGTGCGTTGAAACCGACCCCATTCGGAGCGGTGATCAAATTATTTCAAGGAGAAAAGAAATGCCGATTTTGCAGATCAACTTCAGGCTGAATGTGTCCCCCGCCGAATATCAGAAAAAATGCGAATCCGTGGCCCAGGCAATCGCCGATGTACCCGGACTCGTATGGAAGGTCTGGCTGCTGAATGAGCCAGATGGCGAAGCCGGTGGTATTTACCTTTTCCAGGACGAACAATCGCTTGACGCCTATCTCTCCGGCCCGATTATTCGCCAGATAAAGAGCCTCCCGCAGTTGCGCGAAATCAGCGCGAAGCGGTTCGAGACAATACCGAAACTAACCGTCGTTACTCGTGGCCCCATACCCGCGCTGGCAACTACTTAGCAGGCGACAGCCTGCCGTTCATGGCGTTCACTTCGGGTGTTCTGAAAGGAGGGTTTTGATTTGATAAGAATGGATAAACAAAACAATGTGTCGGGGATCAGTCCCACCCGAGAAGAGGGGCATCCTAAAACACAAAACCAGACCACTTACGTGCTTGTGCACGGGGCGTGGCATGGTAGCTGGTGTTGGAAGCGAGTGCGAAAAAGCCTTCGGGACGCCGGCCACCAGGTGTTTACGCCGACTCTTACGGGCTTGGGTGAACGCTCTCATCTCAATTCTGCTGCGATTAATCTTTCGACTCATATCGCAGATGTTGTCAACCTGCTCCAATGGGAGGACCTTTCGGATGTGGTTCTCTGCGGGCACTCTTACGCTGGCAGCGTAATCAGTGGCGTCGCTGATCGAATTCCGGAGCGAATTCGTACGCTGGTGTATCTCGACGCGTTCGTGCCGGAAGATGGCGAATGTTTGTTTGGCCTCGCGCCAGAGCACGCGCAACGAATGCGCCTCCAGGCACAAACGGCCGGCTCCGGGTGGAGCGTTCCTCCGATTCCGGCCGAGAGTTTCAACGTTAACCTGCGGGATGCAGCCTGGGTAAACGCCCAATGTACATCCCAATCAATCGCGTCGTTCGAAGAGCGCATCAGACTGAATCAGGTGCCGTCTCACACGCACGATGCTACTCACATTTTGGCCACAGGCTGGGACAACTCCCCTTTTCGAGCCTCTCACGAACGGGCTAAAGCGAAAGGATGGAAGACTCGCACGATTACTTGTGGACATGAAGTGATGCTCGACCTTCCGGGCGAGCTTACGGATCTGCTGTTGGAATTCGCGATGTCCGCGCTGGCGTCACCGTTGGTGGTTTGACTGAATGAGGAGCTTAAAAATGACAGATACGCTGAAAACAGCAATTGTTACTGGTGCCTCGCGAGGGATCGGCGCGGGGCTCGTCGAAGCATTCTTTAAGCGAGGCTACTACGTAGTCGCAAACTCGCGGCACATTACGGAAGCAGATCCGTTCACTGCGTCTCCGAATCTTGCACTGGTCGATGGCGACATCGGTGATCCGCGCACGGCCGCGAAGATCGTGGACACTGCCGTATCGAAGTTTGGCAGGATCGACGTGCTGATCAACAATGCGGGTGTTCTTATTGCGAAGCCCTTCACCGAATACACGACCGAAGACTTCAACATTTTAGTCTCCACGACGCTCGCAGGCTTCCTCTACGTGTCACAACTCGCAGTAAAGCAAATGCTACGGCAAAAATCAGGCAGCATCGTCAACATCTCAACTACGGTGGTTGATCAACCGATTGCGGGTTTGGGGGCGGCTGTTCAAATCATGGTTAAGGGCGCCTTGCATGCTGTCACCCGCGCCCTCGCCATTGAATACGCGAAAGAAGGCATTCGTGTAAACACGATAGCGCCGGGAGTGATCAATACTCCCATGCATAAACCGGAAACTCGTGAATTTCTCAAAGGGCTGCACCCGGTCCACAGGTTAGGTGAGGTCAAGGAAGTCGTCGATGCCGCTTTGTTCCTGACCGACGCCACGTTCACCTCAGGTGAAGTACTGCACGTCGATGGCGGTGCGCACGCGGGCAAATGGTGACCGGCAATAGCACTTCTGGCTGAGTTGAAAGTCGTCACAAATCAATTTTATGAGGAGAGTATGCATGTGGCCCAATGATCGCTTTATCAAACTGTGTGGCGTTGAGTTGCCAATAATTCAGGCACCGATGGCGGGATCGGCGTTGTCCGATATGGTCGTTGCGGTTTCACAAGCTGGGGGTCTCGGTTCACTTGCTTGCGCATTATTGAGCGTGGAGCAGGCGCGTAAGGAGCTTGAAACCATCCGCCGAAGAACCTCGCGCCCTATCAATGCAAACTTCTTCTGTCACCAGTCGCCGCGGGACGATCGCGCTCGGGAACGGAACTGGAGACAACGCTTGAATGCCTATTACACCCTGCTGCAGGCGGATCACAATACTTCCATTCCACAATCCCGCGCTCCCTTCGACGAAAAAATGTTTGATCTCGTGATGGAGTTTCACCCGGAGGTCGTCAGCTTTCATTTCGGCCTTCCGGGCAAGGATCTCCTGCTCCGCATTAAGAGCGCCGGGGCGAAGTTTCTATCCTCTGCCACTTCCGTCGATGAGGCACGTTGGCTTGAGGATCAAGGCTGCGACGCAATCATCGCCCAGGGTTTTGAGGCAGGCGGGCATAGGGGAATGTTTCTCACAGAGGATATCTCCACGCAAGTCGGCACGATGGCGCTGGTGCCGCAACTGGTTGACGCGGTAAAGGTTCCAGTTATCGCGGCCGGAGGGATCGCCGACGCGCGCGGCATACTGGCGGCTTTTGCTCTCGGTGCGGCGGCGGTGCAAATCGGCACGGCTTACTTGCATTGTCCTGAGGCGCAAATCAGCCCACTCTATCGTCAAGCGTTGAAAGCTACGAGAGACAACGAGACCGCAATCACGAATGTATTCACGGGCCGCCCGGCACGAGCGATCGTAAATCGCTTCATGCGCGAGGTCGGACCAATGTCCGATGCCGTCCCGGAGTTTCCGCTCGCTGCAGCTACGCTAGCGCCGCTACGCGCGAAGGCAGAGATGGCAGGATCGACTGACTTCACTCCATTTTGGTCGGGCCAAGCCGTTCGTCTAGGCCGGGAGCTTCCCGCAGCAGAGTTGACCAAACAATTAGCTGCAGAGGCATTAGGAAATCTGAGATTGCTGCGGACCCTAGCATGAACGGCCGAACGATCCCATCGCGCCAAAGGAAATCGCAAGAACAGAAACTCTCTGTTTCCTCAATAACGGTAGGTGTCACGTATTTCTTCCTGATGAGCGGAACAGAAAAAATCGTGTGAAGGAGCACAGCAGGTTCGTGAAAAGTGAGGAAGAACAATCCGCAATATTTGTCCGGCGCTTCTTACGAAGTTATCGTCTACTGCACTTCATCGCTTGCCGTGTGCTCGGCGATGAGGAGAGAGCACCGATTGCCGTTCAGAACTGCTGGCGAACCTCATCTCGCAATCTCCCGCACTTTGAACATGAAGGCGCTTTTCGAACCTGGCTGGTCAGAGTTCTTATCGACGAGGCTTTGGCCATTCTGCGCGAGAGCCAGGGAGAGAAGGATGCAGCCGCGGCTGACGTGAACGTCGCGATCTGGTCAACTGCACGGCTCGACGACAAACACTGATACTGAAGATATATCCGTTCACGATAAGACACCACTGGGAGAAAAGTGACTCAGAAAACCAACGCCGCTCGCCTTCTGGATCAAATGGGAATCCACTATGAACTGCGCGAGTACGACGTGGACCCAGAGGATCTCGCAGCTGAGGCGGTTGCTGCCAAAATCGGCCTACCACCCGAACAACTTTTCAAGACGTTGGTTGCCGAGGGTGATCGGCAGGGAATCTGCATGGCCGTCATCCCATCTGATACAAAGTTGGACCTTAAGGCGCTTGCTGCCACCTCTGGCAATCGGAAGATCCAACTCGTTCCTGTGAAGGAACTACAGAAACTGACAGGCTACATCCGCGGAAGCGTAACCGCGTTAGCGGCAAAAAAGGCCTATCCAGTTTATGTCGATGAAACGATCGAATTGTTTGAAGTGATTTCTATTTCTGCCGGCATTCGCGGAACGCAAATTCTGCTGGCACCGACGGACTTCTTGAGAGCGACTAGAGCCGTAGTTGAGCTCTTGGCTCATACTAAACCTTAGCGTCTAAAGAGGCCGCCATGGAAGCCTACATTGTCGAAGAGCCGGGTGGGAGTTTTCGCAAGACAGATCTCCCACTCCCTACTCTCAGCCCGAATCACGCTCTGGTCCGAATTAAAGCCAGTGGAGTCAATCCGCTTGATACCAAGGTCCGGGCTGGCAAAGCAGCGCACGCGAAACAGTCGCTGCCAGCTGTACTTGGATTGGACATGGCGGGAATTGTCGAAGAAGTCGGTCCCGACGTCACAGCTTTCAAACGCGGCGATGAAGTATTTGGGATGGTAGGAGGTGCCGGTGGACTCCAAGGTACGCTGGCTGAATTCATTTCGGCTGATGTGGACCTGCTGGCACTCAAGCCGAGCAAGCTTTCGATGCGCCAGGCCGCCGCGCTTCCGTTGGTTGCGATCACGGCCTGGGAGGGGTTGGTCGATCGGGCCAAGGTTGGCGCCGGCCAGACAGTACTTGTTCACGCAGGAGCGGGCGGCGTCGGTCACGTTGCAATCCAACTGGCGCGTGCCTATGGCGCAAGAGTCTTCGCCACTGTTTCGGCAGAGAAAAAGCAGATTGTGGAGGGCTTCGGGGCCACCCCTATCGATTATCGTTCTTGTTCCGTAGATGAGTATGTGGCAGAGATGACAGGTGGCAAGGGTTTTGACATTGTGTTTGATACGGTAGGCGGCGCAACGCTTGATGCGTCCTTTCTTGCCGTGAAACGCTATACGGGTCACGTAGTGAGTTGCCTGGGGTGGGGAAACCACTCCCTTGCCCCACTTTCTTTTCGCGGGGCGACTTACTCCGGCGTGTTTACGTTGCTGCCTCTGATCACAGGCGAAGGCCGTGCACATCATGGCGAGATCCTCGCTCACATCACAGCTCTCGTCGAAACCGGGAAGTTAAAGCCGTTTCTCAACGATCACATTATTTCAGTGGCCGGCATCGATAGCGCGTATGCGCTGGTTGAAGCCGGTGCTGGGGGAAAGGTTGTTGTCGAACTAGGCGGTTAGCACCTCGAGGTACAGTCCATGGTATCGATCTGCTATGCAGATCCGCTTTCGATGTTCTGCGGCTATGATCGCAATCGATGGTTGTTAGACAAGGGGATATTAGAAACGTCGCAAGTTGCGCTGAATTTTGACTAGCAAACCACAGCGAGTGAGGAGGCGCTTAGGGTGACCGACATCGAAGACCTCAACCAAGCAGAGCAGAAGTTGCGCCGTTACGAAACGGATTTGATGGAGGCACGGAGCCTTGCACGCGAGTTGCAGCACGAACGCGATCGTCTTCGGTTGCTGCTCGATCTAAACAATCGAGTCGCTGCTGACTTGGACCTTCGCCAGGTTTTTCAGGCGATATCGAGCGAGCTTCGCCGGATATTCAAGTGCGACTTCGTTGGACTCATACCTCCCGATGGAATGGGTGGATGCAGGGCGCGATTGAGTCGGCGCATCGGGTCGTGAAGGAAATCCGCACGTTGGACTGAGACCCACTCAGGACGGCGGTGGAAGAATGCGAGCGCAAAAAGGAACTGAATTATTCCGGGCAGCCCTCGCTCTCATGCGTGGAACGCTCTAACCCGAACCGACCGATTCTGTGAAGACGACGCCAAGGCTGTCCGTCATCTTGGTCCGACCAACGGAGCAATCACGGTCTCTCGTACGCCCTGGTCTATTCCGCATCGGGGACAGCGCGGACATCCTGTCTGGTCTGTCACCAGAATATGAAAGACAAGAATTCGTTCAGTGATCTCCCATAATGAACCGCCCGGACGATATCTCGCCCTTCGAGCTTTCCTGGTCAATCGTGAATTAGTGACAAACGAGGTAGCCAAGCCCTTCGCTTACCATCGGAATAAATGTGCTGGTCGAGTGTCTTTCTAATGAGTGCAAGTAATGTTCCGAAGGAGGTACAACTTGGTTAGTTCATCGAGTGATCCGTTGGATTCCGAAATAGCAAAGACGGGTCACATCATTTCGGCTACATCGCCAGACGATTCCGTGGTTCTTGATTCCCGATTCTCACGATATCACCCGCTCCTTTACTTCATTGCAACTCGAGTTCTAGGTAGTACGGAACGCGCAGACGAAGCCGTCAGAAACTGTTGGCTTTCGGCGTCTCGGCATCCACGATGGAGCGAGTCTGGCGAGCGCTTTCGTTCTTGGCTCGTCCGAGTTCTCATTGACGAAGCTTTGGCCATTCGTCGTCAGCGTTGGGAGGCGAATAAAACGAAGGTTCATCCCGAGCGAGTCACCTCGTCTAGGAGCTCAATCAAGATGGCAGAAGTCCTTCTAGGAGAAACAAAATGACAGACGCATCCTCGGTGGCATTCAAACGCGCGCCCTCTCCCGATACGACTCTCGACGTATACGGAGTAGATGTGACTTTTCTCGTCGAGAAGGAACACACCGGCGGCCGTTTCGGCATGCTGGAGTATGTCTCAAAGCCCGGACATGAACCGCCCCCCCACTGGCATGAGGACGAAGACGAGGTGTTTTACATCGTTGAAGGACGTTTTGAGGTCCATTGTTGCGAGCAGGTCTTACAAGTAGAAGCCGGCGAATGCGTCTTCTTGCCGAAGGGGAAACCACACGGATTCATCATACGTTCTCCTCGTTTGCGCGCGGTCTGCGTCATTCAACCGTCGGGTGCCGAACAGGCTTTCAGGATTCTTGGATTGCCGAAAAACGAAACAGATCGGCGGCCAGATGGGCCCACGTACTCTTCGGCAATGAAAGATCCCGACAATCCCCTCAAGGTGGCAGCGCTGTTTGGTGTTCATAACCTGACTCGAGATCAGATAGCAGCTTCGATGCCAAACTTTCCGCTTCCGCCCTTGCCGTAGGCGATGGGCTGAGTGTCGTGCTTGGATGGCATGCGAGAAGGAGGAAAGGAACATTACTCTCATGAAGAAGCTCGTTCACAGCGTCATCGCAGAAGCGGAGATGATTGCCAGGTTCAATCGCCATAAGCCGGTAGTGACTGTCTTCCTTCTTTTCTGCTTACCTTGTTCACTTCCCGCACTTTCACAAGCGCAACAGCCAGTAACAATGTCCAAAACGGACGTCGCTAAATTGCCGTTCAGCCCTGGTCTCCGGCTTGGCGACGCACTTTACCTTAGCGGGCATCTGGGAGTCGATCCGGCTATCGACAAAGCCCCGGCCGATCCAGAAGAAGAGGCGCGACAAGTACTCCACTCTGTCGATCAGACTTCAAGAGAGTCCGGAATGAACATGAACGACCTGGTGTACGTCGAGATCTATTGCACCGACCTGAAGATGTATGGCGCTTTCAACAGGGTGTATCGAGAGTTCTTCAAGAGCCCCTTTCCTGCCCGCGACTTTATCGGGGTAAAAGACCTGCTCTTTGGAGCGCATTTCGAAATCATGGGCATAGCGGTTCGAGAAGCGTCCTTGAACAAGAGGCAGAACTCGATGCCAGGGGAGTGAAGTAAAGCTTGTTACGCATTCCGGAACGATCTGAATTCCTGGAGCGAATAGTGATTAATGCCATGGAGGGGAAGAGAATGATGCAAGTTGAAGAAGAGCTGTTGCCGATGGCCTTCGCACGCGCCGTTGATGTTGACTCCACCTTCGCCTATATGGGAAGCCTGATGACCTTTTTAGCGAAAAGCTCGGAAACGGGTGGACGCTTCGCTCTTATGGAGTACCACACTAAACCTGGGAATGAACCTCCGCCTCACGTCCATGAGCGGGAACATGAGCTGTACTTCGTGTTGGAAGGCACAATGCGCTTCTACTGCGAGGACAAGACTCTAGACATTGGCCCGGGTGACGTCGTGTTCCTTCCACAGGGTAAGGCCCATACATTCAACTGCACTTCTGATTTCGTGCGCACGCTGATCTTTGTCCAGGCCACTGGCAAGGAGCCTGTAGGCCTGGACAGATATTTCCTCGCGATGTGCGAACCAGCCGGAAGCATGGGTTTACCAGAATCCGCGGTAACGTATGCAGTCGCCGACCCGGAGCACGCGATTCGAGTTGGCGCCACTAACGGCATCCGAATTCTTTCGCCATCGGAGGCTCAACGGGCACTTCCGCAGTACCCCGGCTTTGGCATGGCTGTTCGCTAGCTCTCCCGGAACCTTGGGACACGCTGGATCCTTGGCGATTTCGAGTCCTTTGGCGTTAAGGCGGTAGCTGCTGATGTAGCTGTAGCCGAAGTTCGTCGCGAATACGCAGAAGTTGCCCCGTTTCTCTCAGCAGGTGATGGGCTTTGAGCGAAGGTCGCGGTGCAGATCAGAATCGTGAAAGCAAAGAAGAGACTGCTGATGAAACGCTTCATGTGTTATCTCCGGAAAGAC
>Ga0210387_10004668_pt1 | contig 10487 bp, 10 predicted proteins | sample IncBWC7OmetaG_FD_160108 | JGI IMG/M metagenome (GOLD analysis project Ga0210387, IMG submission 160108) | Forest soil microbial communities from Barre Woods Harvard Forest LTER site, Petersham, Massachusetts, United States - Inc-BW-C-7-O ...
CCGCGGTTGATCCCTTATTCACCTCGGCGATCGATGTCTGGCAGGGCGGTACGCTCGCGCTGATCCTGACCGGCATGGGCTCGGACGGCATGCGCGGCGGCAAGGACATCGTCGCCGCCGGCGGCAGTGTGATGGCGCAGGACGAAGCCTCGAGCGTGGTCTGGGGCATGCCGGGCGCGGCTGCCCATGCCGGCATCTGTTCGGCGATCCTTCCGCTCAACCAGATTGCGCCGAAACTGGCCCGGCTGTTTGCGGGAGATCGCTCGTGACGCCACTCGACTACGATTACCTGCGTGGAGTCCTCAAGCAGCGCTCCGGGCTCGACCTCTCCGCCGACAAGCAATATCTGGTCGAGAGCCGCCTGGTGCCGCTGGCCCGCAAGACCGGGCTCGCGGGCATTCCCGAGCTGGTGCAGAAGATGAAAATCGGCGCCGAGGTGCTGACGACGGAAGTGGTCGAGGCGATGACCACCAACGAGACCTTCTTCTTCCGCGACAAGGTGCCGTTTGACCATCTGCGCGACACCATCCTGCCGGCGCTGTTGCAATCGCGCGCGAGCCGCAAGTCGCTGCGCATCTGGTCGGCGGCCTGCTCGACCGGGCAGGAGCCTTATTCGATTGCGATGTGCCTGAAGGAGAAGGCGGCCCAGCTCGCCGGCTGGCGCATCGAGATCGTCGGCACGGACCTGTCGCAGGAAGTGCTGGATAAGTCCCGCGCCGGCATCTACAGCCAGTTCGAGGTGCAGCGCGGTCTGCCGATCCAGCTTCTGGTCAAGTATTTCGCCCAGATCGGTGAGCTCTGGCAGCTCAATTCCGAGCTTCGCAGCATGGTGCAGTACCGCCAGCTCAATTTGCTGCAGGACTTCTCCAGCCTCGGCAAGTTCGACGTGGTGTTCTGCCGCAATGTGCTGATCTACTTCGACCAGCAAACCAAGACCCAGATCTTCGGGCGCATCGCCCGGGTGACCGAGCCCGACGGCATGTTGATGCTGGGGGCTGCGGAATCGGTCGTCGGCATCACCAATGCCTTCCGGCCTTATCCGGACAAACGCGGCCTCTATCAGCCGAACGTCGGCGATGCCCGCGCGCCCGCCCTGAAGCTGGTCGCGGCGCGCTAGACGCTTCCAGGCCTGCGGGTCATTGCGTCACATTCTGGCACATCCGCCGCTCGCAGGCGGGCTTGTTCCGCCCCGAATGGCAGAAGTGTCCGCAAATTGTCACGCCCGACGAGGCTTAGTTCGGGTATGCTGGCCGGGCCAACGATGCATGGTCCGGTGACGCATGAATCGAAGCCCTGTCCTGATCGACCTCGCCCTGCAAGGCGGGGGCTCGCACGGCGCATTCACCTGGGGTGTGCTTGACCGGCTGCTCGAGGAGCCGCGGCTTACGATCGCCGGCATTTCCGGGACGTCGGCCGGGGCCATGAACGCCGCGGTGCTGGCCGATGGCTGGACGGCGGGCGGCGCCGCCGGAGCCCGCGAGGCGCTAGAGAAATATTGGCGAAACGTCTCGCGCGCGGCGGCGTTCAGCCCCATGCAACGCTCGCCGCTCGACCGCCTGATGGGACGATGGTCGCTCGACAGCTCGCCCGCCTACATCTTCACCGATTTGATGTCGCGGCTGTTGTCGCCCTACGATCTCAACCCGCTCGGCTTCAATCCGCTGCGCGAGATATTGACCGAAAGCATCGATTTCGAGCGCCTGGCGCGCGCGCCGATAAAACTCTTCATCACGGCCACGCGGGTGCGGACCGGTCGCGGACGTATCTTCCGCAACGCGGAGATCAATGCGGATGTGCTGCTGGCGTCGGCCTGCCTGCCGACCATGTTTCGCGCGGTCGAGATCGATGGCGAGCCATACTGGGACGGCGGCTATGTCGGCAATCCCACCATCACGCCGCTGGTGCGTGAGACGGACGCGCGCGACACCATCCTCGTGCAGATCAACCCGACGGAGCGGATGGAAGAGCCGCGTACGGCCGCCGAGATACTCAACCGCCTCAACGAGATTTCATTCAACTCGCCGCTCGCCAAGGAGCTGCGCATGATCGCCTTGCTGCGTCAGGTCGCCGACCCCGGCACCGGGGAGGGCGCCCGCTGGGCGCGGATGAAGACGCATCGGATCAAGAGCGACATGCTCACAGCCTTCGGCGCATCGTCGAAGCTCAACGCGGAATGGGCCTTCGTATCCACCTTGCGCGACGAGGGCCGTCGCGCTGCCGGCGAGTTCATCGACCGGCACGGCGCCGATGTCGGTGAGCGTTCGACGGCCGATCTCGACGTCCTGCTGGCCGAGTGCTGAGCGATGGGCCTTCTCGGCATTCTTGTCGGGCTTGGGCTTTTGATCGCGCTGGCCTATCGCGGCTGGAGCGTCCTGCTCCTGGCGCCCGCGGCTGCGTTGGTTGCCGCGGCCTTCGGCGGTCAGCCGCTGCTGGCGAGCTGGACGCAGATATTCATGACTAGCGCCTCGGAATTTCTCGCGCAATTCTTTCCCATTTTTCTGCTCGGCGCTCTCTTTGGCAAGCTGATGGACGACAGCGGTTCTGTCTCGGCGGTCGCAGGCTTCATTACTCGTTCTCTCGGCGAGAGCCGGGTCATCCTTGCGGTCGTGCTCGCGGGCGCCTTGGTGACGTATGGCGGTGTCAGCCTGTTCGTCGCCTTCTTCGTGATCGTTCCGATGGCGCAGTCGCTGTTTCGCGCGTCGGGCATTCCGCGCCGCCTGATCCCGGCCGCGGTCGTTCTCGGCACCTCGACCTTCACGATGTCGGCGTTGCCAGGTACGCCGTCGATCCAGAACGCCATACCCATGCCGTTCTTCGGCACGACGCCGTTCGCCGCGCCCGGTCTTGGCGTGATCGCATCTCTCATCATGCTGGGCTTCGGATTGTGGTGGCTCGGCCGGGCCGAGAAAGTCGCACGAAAAGCGGGTGAAGGTTACGGCGTCGGGGCATCGCCTGCGGCAGATGATGCAGCCAGTGATGAGCTGTTGCGCGAGCGAGCGACAGTGGCGCGGGAGTTCGATCCGGCAGAGCTCGCGCATGGGCATCACAGCGAAGCCGCAGTCCCCGTTCTCAACGCCGTTCTTCCGCTGGTCGTCGTCATCGCGGTCAACCTTGTCGTATCTCTCATCGTCTTGCCGCGGCTCGACCTCTCATTCCTGGCCGAGCAGCGTTGGGGCAACACGTCGCTGGCCGCCGTGGCCGGGATCTGGTCGGTCGTCAGCGCATTGGCGGCGGCGATCGTGGCGGTGATCCTCTGCAATTGGACGCGGCTGCCTGAACTGCGGCGCTCCATGGATGCCGGCGCCAACGCCTCTGTGCTGCCTGCGCTCAGCGTCGCGAGCCTTGTCGGGTTCGGCGCCGTCGTCGCCTCGCTTCCCGCTTTCGGCATGGTGCGGGACTGGGTTTTGGGAATTGAGGGCGGTCCGCTGGTCTCGCTTGCCGTCGCCACGAACCTCTTGGCGGCACTCACCGGCTCGGCGTCGGGCGGCTTGACCATCGCGCTGGATACGCTGGGTCGGACTTACATGGAGATTGCCGCACAGTCCGGTATCAATCCGGCGCTCATGCATCGCGTCGCGGTGATCGGCTCAGGCACGCTCGACATTCTGCCGCACAACGGCGCCGTGGTCAGTCTGCTGACCATTTGCGGCCTGACACATCGCGACAGCTATTTCGACATCGTGATGGTCGGAATCGTGAATTCCGTCATCGCTCTCGTCGCCGTCATCGCGATCGGCTCAGCCGTCGGATCGTTCTGATGCCGCGCCATTCGCATCAAAGAATCGCGTGCGGCAGGAAGCGCGAATTATTGCCGGTGATCGGACCGGCATCCTCGCGCACCGACAGGCCGCACGGCGTGTGGTCGACCAGCCAGCTTCCGATCACCGGATACTGGCCGTTGAAATCGCGCAAGGGCGCAAGCGCCTGGCGGATAAAGCCCTCGCTGCCATAGTGCCCTTCGTGGCTCGCGAACGGCACGCCGCCGGACACCAGCGTGACATTGGCGCCCTCGCGCGAATAAAGCGGCTTTCGCACATAGCTTGTCCCGAGCTCCTTGGCGCGCGGATCGTCCTCGAAAAAAGCCGGCAGCAGGTTCGGATGGCCGGGAAACATCTCCCACAACAGCGGCAGGATGCCCTTGTTGGAGAGCACCGCTTTCCAGGGCGGCTCGATCCAGCGGGTCGGCGCTTCCGCGAGCTTGGCGCCGAAAGTGTCGTGGAACATCCATTCCCAGGGATAGAGCTTGAAGGCGAGCTCGATGTCGCGATTGTCGAGATCGACAAAACTGCCAGCCCCCTCGCGCCAGCCGACGTCGGCGATATCGATGATCGTGGTGGCGAGCCCCGCTTGCGTCGCGGCGTCCTCGAGATAAGCGAGCGTGCCGTAGTCCTCGCTGCTCTCGGTGAGGCCGGTGAGATGCAGAGGGCGGCCGCGGCCGACCTTCTTCCAGGCGTCGATCAACCGCTCATGGATCGAATTATACTGGTCTGCCGCCTTCGGTATGATGGCGCGCTCGATCGCCTGCTCAAGCCATGTCCACTGAAACACCGCGGCCTCAAAGATCGAGGTTGGCGTATCGGCATTGTACTCCAGCAGCTTTGCGGGCCCGTGCCCATCGAAAAACAGGTCGAGCCGGCCGTAGAGGCTTGGCTCGTCGCGATGCCAGCTTGCGGAGATCAGCGCCCAGAAGGTTTGCGGAATCTTCAGCCGCGTCAGGAGTTTCTCGTCGTCGACGGCGCGGCCGGCGAGCTCGAGACACATCGCATCGATCTCGCCGGTCGGCGCCTCGATCTTCTCCTCGACCTCGTCCAGCGTGAAGGCGTAATAGCCGCGCTCGTCCCAGTAGCGCTCGCCGTCGATGGTGTGAAAATCAAAGCCGCAGGCCTCGGCGGTCTGTTGCCAGTCGTCGCGCTCGGGGCAGGCGATGCGCTGCATCTGGGCTGGTCAGCCGCCGGCGTGGCCGTGGCCATGTTCATGGCCGTGGAAATGGTGGAAGCTGCCGCCGAAACCGCCCGCGGTGGCGCGGCAATAGGGCACGCCGCCGGCACCCGGCACGGCGGTGAGCCCCGGGCCACAATCGATCGGCCGTGCGGCCAGCGGACGCGCCACCGCGCTCAGCGCGGCACTCCCCATCAAGGTCAGCACGATACGGCGCGAGCGCTTCATGATGTTTCCCTCCCTGCGAGATCAGGCTGTTGTCGCCGATGGCGGGGCGATCAGGCAAGGCGAACGCGGTGATTTCACGGCATCGTGCGGGATTTCAACGCGATTTCAACTCCGGCCCGAGAAGCCGAAGGCGTGCGCAAACCCGCCGAAGCCGCCGCGGCTGATACTGCCCGACTCAGTCGTGCCCGAAGATGAGCTATGGCTCGACGAGTCGCCGCCGCCAAAGAAGCTGAGGTGCATGGCGCGGCCGTAATTGCCGTGACTGCCGGTGAAGGACGATCCGCGTGACGTGCAGGCGGCCTGTGTCTGCGGCTGCGCCGGGTTGGCCACGCCGGGCGAGGCGGGCTGGCAATTTTCGGGCCCCATCAGCGCATAGGCACCGCCGCCGACCGCGAGCGTCCCCATCACCAGGAGCGCCACATGGTTCGAGCGTTTCGGCGGCGGGGACGCCGACGGCGGCGCGGGTCGCCGCTTGCCGAATTCGGTGGTGGGCGGCTTGTCGGCCATGTTGCTGGTCATGGATCAGGAGATCATGCAGGCCGCGTTGAGCGCGCCCGCCGCCAGCGACGACAGGCCGAGCCAGATCGCCGGCGCCATCTGGCCCTCGGCGATCCGCTGCGACAGGTTCGGCACGGGAATCTTGACGAGGAAATAGACCACAATTTGCACCACGAGGGCGACAAGGCTCCAGATCAGGCAATCCACGACATTGGCGGAATGCGCAATCGCGCTGACCACGGGCAGGACAAAGCCGAGCAGGCTGAGGCCGAGCGCGATCGCCGCAGCGGGATCGTTGTCGCGGATGAGCTGGAACTCGTTGTGCGGGGTAATGCGGGTATAGACCAGGAGGTAGGCCACGACCGCGATGATGGCGGTGCAGAAATAAACCAGGAAAGCCGGCAGCCCGGCGAGCGATTGGAGGATCATCTCAGGGGGCCCCGCATTTGCTTGTCTCGCCCATATGGCCGATTGGTCGCGCTGCGCGTAGCGCTGGTTCACATATCGATATCAGCACGACCGATTCGCTGCGAAGCGCCGGCGTCAAATGTCGTGCCGGTTGTGAACGGTTTCACACAGAAATCCGGCAACGTCGGCTAGTCAAAACAACCTAAGGTATTATCGCAGACGCCGCCGGTGCGACGGGCGACTGCTGCTGCGGGCCAAACAGGAATTTTGCGGTCCATGCTTTAACTCTGCATCCCCCCGAGGAGGACGACGATGAGAATATCGATCACCGCCGCATTCGGCTGCGGCTTGCTTCTGCTTCCTTCTCTCCCAGCCTTGGCGCAATCGACGCCCAACCCGGCGATGAACGCGCCGGACCAGCTCGCCTGGCAATTCTTCCTTCAGGTGAACACCAGCGCCGGCGGCAGCAACGCCTTGTTCGAGACCTGGGCGAGCGATACCAACACCTTCGTGGTGAATCCGCAGTTCCCGACCACCCCCGCGCCGCTTGCGCTTCATCCGCCTGCGGTGCCGAGCCTGGGCCGCCTGGCGTTGCAGAGGTCCGGCAAACTGCTTCCGGCGATCCCGCCAGGCGCGGGCGTGCTCGAGGAGTCGCGGCGCAACAAGGACTCGTTCGACTTCATCGTCCAGAACAATCTCTACAAGATAACCGGTCTGCGCGCCGCGTTCGGCAAGACCATTTCATTCCCGGTCGGAGCGATGGAGGTCAAGGCGAACTGGAAACTGGTGAGCGAAATTCCTGCGTTCAGCCTTGGCAGGGTGACGGTCGCCGATGTGCCCAAGATGTATCATGTCAACACCGGCGCCGACGGCCAGCAATATGCACTCGTCGCCATGCACGTCATCTCGAAGGCGGTTCCGAATTGGACGTGGGCGACCTTTGAGCAGAAGTTCAACCCTTCACGTTGCGACATCCTCGGCTGCAGGGACTCCTTTGGAGCGCAGGCCGCCCTGGTGAAACCCAATCCGCAGCCAAATCAGGGCTATCCCGATTGCGTGAAAACGCCGGCGCTGGCGGCGATGATTGCCTCCGCCAATTGGGATCCCGCGTTTGTCAATTATTGCCTGAAGGGATCGCAGACCGATTTCACGGACGCCACTGGTCTCGATACGCGTCTCGGCAATTCGGTGACGGAAAACACGTTCGTCGACCAATCCTCCTGCCTGACCTGTCACGGCCGGGCGGCCTGGGACAACACTGGTGCCGCGACCACCGGCGGCGGTTTCGATGACAACGGCGCGCCGCTTGGTCCGATTCAGCCCAACTGGTACTGGAGCTTCTCCAGCCAGCCGCCGATCTTCCAGGGCATGGGCGGACTGACGCAAATCGCGACGTCTGCCGATTTCATCTGGTCTATCCCGTTCTGTGCGCTCGACGACACGCAGACCCCGCCACAACCCAATCCGAGCTGCGTCGGAAAATAAAATCCGGCTGAGCTGTGGGCATTATGGGGCAGACAGTACCGCTCGCCGGCAGTTATCGCACTGAGCCGCAAGGCGCGACCTATGTCGGCGAGGTCGATCCTGACGAACGCATCGTCGTCACGGTCTACCTCAAGCGGCGCACGCCCGATTTGTATCAACCGGGCAGTGCCGGCGATCTCGCCCGGCTATCGAAGCCGGTCACGCGGCGCGCGCTTTCGGTCGAGCGGCGGCGCACCCACGGCCGAGCCGCTAACCGTATCAAGAAGCTGGCGGCACGCTTCGGCGTCACCCTGTGCGGCTTCGACCTGTCGCAGCGCATTGTGGCGCTGGAAGCGACGGCAAGGCAGATGACCGAGATCCTCGGTGCCACGCTTCGCATCTACGATGACGGCCACTGCCGTTTCCGCGCCCGTGTCGGCTCTTTGGTGGTCCCGAAGGAAATCGCACCATGGACCCGCGCGATACTGGGGTTCGACCAGCGGCCTATTGTCAAACCCGTGCCGCGGTTGCGCCCGCAAGTGGGGGCAGCGCTCGGAGCGGGAATGTGGCCGACGGAAGTGGCCGCGCTCTACGGCATCCCGCTCGACCATGACGTATCCAAAATCTGCGTCGGGATCATCGCACTTGGCGGCGGCTACCTCGCCACTGATCTGGCCAAGGCCCTGGCCGCGATGGGGCGCGAGCCGCCAAACATCATCGATCAATCCGTCGGCACGCCCACGACCGCTGGCGGCTCAGTGTCCGCAGGCGGCCCAGCGCCCGCAAACGGCAACCATTTCGGCGGTGGCTCTGTGGCCGACGAAGAGATCGCGCTTGACCTGCAGATCCTCGCGAGCCTGCTGCCGAAGGCGCGGATTGTCGTCTATTTCGCGGGCAACACCATTCAAAGCCTGGTCGGCGCGATCAACCAGGCCATCTTCGATGATGTCAACCGGCCGCAGGTGCTGTCCATCAGTTGGGGCAGTGCGGAAATGTTCTGGAGCCCATCGGCGCGCGACGCCATGCAGGCGGTGCTTGCTGACGCCCAGCGGCTGAAGGTGACGGTGTTGTTCGCCGCCGGCGACGAGCTCGCAACGGGCGGATTGGACGACGGCAAGGCGCATGTGTGGTTTCCCTCATCCAGCCCCTACGCGCTCGGCTGCGGCGGCACGCAGCCCGCCAACGGGGGCGCAGGAGCGGGCGAGGAAGTGGTCTGGAACGACGGCACCAGCGGGACCGGCGGCGGCGTCAGCGATTTCTACCCGGTGCCGGCCTATCAATCCGCACTTGCGCTGCCGCCATCGGTCAATGACGGCAAGATCCGGCGCGGCGTGCCCGATGTTGCGGCCGCGGCCGCTGCCACGCCGGGCTACCGCATCGTCCTCAACGGCTCAGAGATGGTGAAGGACGGCACCAGCGCCGCGACACCATTATGGGCAGGGCTGATCGCCATCGCCAATGCCGTGCGCGATGAGCCGGTTGGCTTCGCCAATTCCGCGCTCTATTCCAATCCGGCGGCCTTCCGGCAAATCGACCACGGCGACAATCGCGTGGGCGGCAAGGGCTACGCGGCCGGCCCCGGCTGGAACGCCTGCACCGGACTAGGCGTGCCGAACGGCGCCGATATCGTCGCGGCGCTCGCCGCCATTCCGGTGGCGTGACCCCAAAAACAAAAACCCCGCCATTTGCGGCGGGGTCCAGTCTGGGAGGAGCGAGCCAGGGCTCGCGGGTCAAACCCAGTTAGGCGGGGATGCGTTCGTCCATGTCGTGCGGCTCGCGCAGCACATAGCCGCGGCCCCAGACGGTCTCGATGAAGTTGCGGCCTTCGGAGGCGTTCGCGAGCTTCTTGCGCAGCTTGCAGATGAAGACGTCGATGATCTTCAGTTCCGGCTCGTCCATGCCGCCGTAGAGGTGGTTCAGGAACATTTCCTTGGTCAGCGTGGTGCCCTTGCGCAAGCTGAGCAGCTCCAGCATCTGGTATTCCTTGCCGGTCAGATGCACGCGCTGGCCGCCGACTTCCACCGTCTTGGTGTCGAGGTTGACCACGAGGTCGCCGGTCTGGATCACCGACTGGGCGTGGCCCTTCGAACGGCGCACGATCGCATGGATGCGGGCGACGAGTTCGTCCTTGTGGAAGGGCTTGGTCATGTAGTCGTCGGCGCCGACGCCGAGACCCTTGACCTTGTCCTCGATGCCGGCGAGGCCGGAGAGAATCAGGATGGGAGTCTTGATCTTGGAAACCCGGAGCTGCTTGAGCACGTCATAGCCGGACATGTCGGGCAGGTTCAGGTCGAGAAGGATAATGTCGTAATCGTAAAGCTTGCCGAGATCGACGCCTTCTTCGCCCAGGTCGGTCGTATAGACGTTAAAGCTCTCGGACTTGAGCATTAATTCGATCGACTGCGCGACGGCGCTGTCATCTTCAATCAGCAAAACGCGCATGCCAGTTCCCCATAGATCGCCGCTCCGGGCGTCAGGTCGGCCGCGAACTTGCGGCACTCAAAACGCCTTTGAACAACTGATTCGGATCCTGACTGCACATGGTTAACAAATTCTGATTCTGATCCGCAAGGTCCCGAAGTGCAATTTTTGTCGAATCGCCCTAAGATATTGCGTCGAAGCAGCTTTTTGTAACCCGTTACCCTTCAAGTTCCACTTTAAGAGGCGGGCCTAACCGACTCTCGCGATTCGCTTGTTCTTTCTGAACAGACGAGCGCCTTCAGTCACCAAAGACAGTGACGCAATGATTAATGATGCGGGTAAACACGAAGTTAAGCTGGGAACGGAAATACGCCGAAACTTAAGGTTTTCGCAATGAAGGGCGCAGAATTCAGATGAAGGCCTTGGCCGAACAGATCGGCGATATCGACGGCGTCAATATTTATGGCCGGGTGGTGGGCGTCCGCGGCCTAATGGTGGAGATCGCAGGGCCCATTCACGCCATGTCGGTC
>Ga0210387_10004669_pt1 | contig 10487 bp, 6 predicted proteins | sample IncBWC7OmetaG_FD_160108 | JGI IMG/M metagenome (GOLD analysis project Ga0210387, IMG submission 160108) | Forest soil microbial communities from Barre Woods Harvard Forest LTER site, Petersham, Massachusetts, United States - Inc-BW-C-7-O ...
TTGGATGCGAGAAGGAAAATAGAAGGCACAGAAGCGAGGGAAAGCGAGAGAGGAGATGTGGAAAACAGTTAGCGACGAGCGCGATCTTTGCGGACAGCCTCGTCCACCAAGGCGTCAAGTTCAGAACGCGTGAGAGTGACTTCGTCGGTAGTGTTCTCACCGTTGTCGCAAGTTTCAGGAAGCTCGGCACCTCCTCCGGGAGGAGGAGTGACGTGATAGCGGGCTCGCGCGGCCATCAGCTTAGCGACTTCGCGGGTGGAAAGCAGTTGCGGTTCACCGGCAAGCCTGGCAGCGAGGGTGATTTTTGCAAAGTGCTCCACGACTTCAATACGAAAGAAGGCGGTAAGCAGATCCGGCCCACAGGTTACCGCGCCGTGATTAGCCAGCAAAAGAGCGTCGTAGTGCGGGACGTAGGGTTCAAGAACGGCGCTGAGATCGGGAGTGCCGGGCGTGGCGTAGCGAACGAGAGGAATCTTGCCCAGGGAAACAACGACTTCAGGAAGCAAGGCTTGATCAAGGCCTTGACCTGCAACGGCAAAACCGGTGGCGGTGGCCGGATGACCATGGCAAACAGCTTGCACGTCGGAACGCATGCGATAGTAGAGGAGATGCATTCCGGCTTCGGAAGAAATTTTGCGGTCGCCCTGAAGATGGCGGCCTTCCATATCCATGACCACCAGATCAGAGGGCGTCATCATGCCCTTGTTGATACAGGTGGGAGTAGTGAGGATGCGGTCGGCGTCGAGGCGGACCGACAAGTTGCCCTCACCGGCAACAATGTAACCGCGTTCGTACATCCAGCGGCCTATGAGGCAAAGGTCGTGGCGGTGCTGTTCTTCGTTTCTAGCGCGAGTTCCGGCTGTCGAGTCCGAGGGCACGGTACGGACTCCTTTCCGCGGCCTAAGAGTATCAATTCAAACGGTACAACCGAATTTGAGACAACTTGCAGAGAGAGTACGCTTCGCCGTAGCGAAAGCCAAGGGCAAATTACGCGTAAATGCCGCGCAACTTGAGAGCCGTAGCCACCCGGTCAATAGCCAGCATGTAGGCCGCAATGCGGTTATTCACGCGGTGAAGCTCAGCGTAGCGAACGACTTCGTCGAAAGCCCGGTCCATGACGTCGAAGAGGCGCTCGTTCACTTCGCTTTCGCGCCAGAAGAACCCCTGGCGGTCTTGCACCCATTCGAAGTAACTGACGGTGACACCACCGGCGTTGCCGAGGATATCAGGAACGGTAAAGATGCCCTTAGCGTCAATAATAGCATCTGCCTGCCAAGTTGTGGGGCCATTTGCGCCTTCGCAGAGAATTTTGGCCTGAACCTGGCGGGCATTCTGCTCGGTGATCTGGTTCTCGATGGCCGCGGGAATGACGACTTCGCAGGGCTGGAAGAGGACGTCGCGTGCGCTCATCTTGGCGCCACCACCGGGAAATTCCTGCAACGGTTTCTTCTGCATGTAGACCCACTTGATGACTTCGGGAACATTGAAGCCGTTCTCGTTGTACAGGCCACCGCCGATGTCCGCCAAGCCAACAATTCTATAACCGGCCTTTTGCATGAGTTCAGCGGCCAAGGAGCCAACATTGCCGAATCCCTGAATGACGACGCGGGCGGATTCCTTCTTGAGGCCGAGTTTTTCGACGGCTTTGTTGACGCACATCATCACGCCGCGCCCGGTGGCTTCACGGCGTCCACGCGACCCGCCAAGTTCGATGGGCTTGCCGGTGACGACGGCGGTGGTGGCTTGACGAGCGTGCATGGCGTAAGTGTCCATGACCCAGGCCATGGTCTGCTCATTCGTGCCAACGTCCGGGGCTGGAACATCGCGCTCAGGCCCCAGCCAGTCAGAAAGTTCCGCGGTGTAACGGCGGGTAAGGCGCTCGAGTTCACCACGTGACATCTTGCGGGGATCGCAAATAATTCCGCCTTTTGCGCCGCCAAAGGGGATGTCCACCACAGCGCACTTCCAGGTCATCCAGGCAGACAAAGCTCGAACTTCATCAATGCTGACGTCGGGAGCAAAACGGATGCCTCCCTTGCCCGGGCCGCGCACGGTGGAGTGAAGAACGCGGTATCCGGTGAAAACTTCCAACTGACCATTGTCCATGCCCACTGGAATGTACAGCGTGATTTCCTTGTCGGGATACTTCAGATAACGATAGATACCTTGCTCAAGACCAAGTTTGTTGGCGGCCACCTCAAACCGCGCTTCGGCGTTTTGATAGACATTCATTTCTTCCGGTGCAGGCGCTGACGACATGCAGAAATCTCCTTTATTCACACAGCTGCCTGAAGACGCGGGCTGTGCGGCATGGTTCGGCCTGTGAGAGACGCGCAGGCACGAGATGAAGGGCCAAAAGAGGCGAATGTCAGCAGGCTACCCACCTGCCAGACCACACAATTGGCCGGGTGGCCAGTATACGAATCCGAATGGCGTACCGCAAGGCAGCGGCAGTTTAAGTGTCAACCGTGCAAGAGCGAGGAGTGGAAGCTGAGCGGCCGGAATGGCGAGTCTTCCGAAGGGCGCATCACGGTAAGGGGATGTAATGATGGTAAAATCAAATTCGCCGGGGGGGGAATCTTGGTGCGCACCAAACCTGCCCCGTGCGCGGGACTAAGATCAAAGACGATGGAATCGAAACTGAGTCTGGCAATCCTGGTGCCAGTTTACAACGAGCAGTATCTGGTGGAAACCAGCTTGAAGCGCCTGGGAGTGCTGGCGGATTGTCCGGTGCTGAGCCGCGTGCAGGTGATCGTCGTGAACGATGCATCCATGGATCAGTCCGCGGCAGCGTTGAAGAGATTTCAGGAATCGCTGGGGCAATCGAAACTGGCGCAATTCGAATGGATTTTCCTGGAGCACGAAACGAATCAGGGAAAGGGCGCGGCGATCCGGACGGCGATACCGCACGTGAACACGGACTTGGCGGTGATCCACGACGCGGATCTGGAATATCACCCTAGCGACCTGCCAAAAATGATCCCGCTGTTTTTGGAAGAGTACGCGGACGCGGTGTTCGGTTCGCGATTCTTGTCCAGCGATTTCCGAAGGGTACTGTTTTTCCGGCACAGCCTGGGCAACAAACTCATTACCCTGCTGACCAATCTGGTGACTGACCTGAACCTCTCCGACATTGAAACGTGTTACAAAATGATTCGCACGGACATGCTGAAAAGTATTCCGTGGGAGAGCAACCGGTTCGGCATCGAACCGGAAATCACAGTGAAGCTGGCGAAACGCAAAGCCAGGATTTTCGAGATTCCGATCCGCTATTCAGGGCGCACCTACGCCGAGGGGAAGAAGATTACCTGGAGAGACGGAGTGAAAGCGCTGGGAGCGCTGGTAAAGTTTGGGATCTCCGACAAGATTTACGTTGCGGATGCTTACGGAAGCGAGATTCTGGCGCGATTGAACCGCGCGCCGCGCTTCACCAAATGGATGGCGGACACGATTCGGCCGTATGTGGGAGATCGCGTGCTGGAGATTGGTGCGGGCATCGGCAACCTGACCGCTAATCTTGCCCCACGCACCGAATACCACGCCAGCGATATCAACCCGCACTATCTGGACCGGTTGGAGACGCTAAAACAAACGCGGCCGTACCTACAAGTGCACTACACGGACGCGGCGGCGGGCGAGACCTATCCGGCGGGACACTTCGACACGGTGGTATGCCTGAACGTGGTGGAGCACATCGAGGACGATGTAACGGCGCTCAGCAACATCCGCAAGAGGCTGGACAAAAATGGCCGCGCGATTGTGCTGGTGCCAAGCGGTCCGGGGCTTTACGGAACGCTGGATAAGGTGCTCGGGCACTTCCGGAGATATACGCGGGAACAACTCGTAGACGTGTGCCGGCGCGCGGGGTTCACGGTTGAGAAAATGCTGACGTTCAACCGCATCGGATCACCGGGTTGGTGGCTGAATGGGCGTATTCTGAAACGCGAAACATTCGGACTCGGGCAAATCAAGATGCTGAATGCGCTGGTGCCGATTATCCGGCCGATCGACAGGTTCCTGCCCTTCCCGCACTTATCGTGGATCGTGATCTTGCGCGCCGATCCGCAACTCGATGGCGAAGTCAGCAAGGAAGCGACGCTGTCGCAATCGATGCTTGCAGCGCAGAACGGGTACTCGCCGAGCCGGTAGATTCCCCAAAAAAGAGAGCGGCTGGATTGCCGCTCTTTCCAAAGTCAATTGCATGGTGTCGCGACTATTGCAGGCGGAACTGCACGATGACGGTCAAGTGCATGGGAGTGGGGTTGCCGTCGAGTTTCGCAGGTTCGTATTTCCATTGCTTCACGGCGGACATAGCGGCCTGGTGAAGCAGTGTAGGACCAGAAATGACTTTCATGGTGGAGACATTGCCGGAAACGTCAATCAAGGCGTCAATTTTGACGTCGCCACCGACACGCTGCGTGCGGGCGGCCGGGGGATAAACCGGGGGAACGGACTTGAGCAACTTGGCTGACACCACATCGCCGCCGATTGGAAGCGGGGCCGTCGGTTCTTTGGAATGCGATGTTGACAGGGTGAAGGGCGCGCCGGAGGAGGGCTGGCTCGCGTCGATCGACGGAGCAGCTTCCCCGCCTTCGGCGGAGTTCGCGGCTCGATTCACGCTGGGAGTAGCCAAACGCACTTCCCCGAGCACGGGCTTCTTCGGCTGTGCGGCGACAGGCGGAGCGGCGTGCGACTCGAAAGTGGTTTCTTTGGAGACGGCGGGGATGGCAGTGGAATTTACGGCCGAGCTCGACGCCGAAAGTGGAGCGGGAGTGAGCGGCTTGGAAGCTGGTGGCTGATTCGAAGAAGGTCCTGCCGGGCCGCCTACGGCGGGGGTTTCTGATCGAAACGCAGGTTTGCTTGCGGACTCGGATGAATTCTGAGCGGTCTGTGCCTGCGTGGCTGCGGGTTTTGGCGAAAGGGCGTTGCCGGGCTTCTTCGCGTACCACGCACCGCCACCGATGACGAGAAGGCCAGCTGCGGCAAGGCCAAGGAGCAAACCTTTTTTCGACCCACCGGAGCTGCGTGTTGGGGCGCCCTCTGACGAAGTACCGAACAATTGTTCACCAAACATGGGGTGCTGAATCTTCGTGGAGGCGGCATCCCCTTCGAGAGGGAGCGCTTCTTGCTGAGTTGCAGCGGAGGAAGTATTCGCTTCGGCGATCGCGGGCTCTTCGACGGTGGCCTCGGCGGGGAGGGCGTCCGTTTCACGCGCCAACGGGGCGAGCCAAGCGGGGATTTTGACCTCTTCGACAGCCATGGAAACGGGCACAGACTTCACGGAAGCTGGTGTCGGCCTGGTTTCCGGCAAAGGCGCAACGGGTGAAGGAGGCTTTACCTCAGGTTGTGAGAGCTGAAGAATTTTCTGCACCGTTTCGGTGGGAGTCATGTCCTGCTTAGGCGCTGTAGGTTTCTCCGGCGCAGGAGCCTTCGTCGCAGGCGCTTCGGTGAACAACATGGAGCTTAGCTGCTCCTGCAAACGAGCAGTGTGCTGCTTCAGTTCGTCGGTCGTGGGATTCGCCGATGGAATTGCCGGAATGGTCTGCGGTGACTGCTGCGCCGGGGATGTCGTTTCGGTATTCGGGGAGGTACTCGCGGCCGGCGTCACGGGTGGCTTTGAGGCGACGGTCTCCGCGAATATAGGTGGAACGGGCGGACCACTCGGAGCCGGGTGCGACGCAACGGGTGATGCGGAATGGCTTGCCACAGGCTGCTGCGGCTTGGGCGGAAGCGGTTTCGCGAGTGGCGGTGCCACGGGGGGCGCAGTCGCGACGGGCTTCACCGGTACGGGAGCAGGTGCCGCCGGCTTCATGGCCGCAGGGGCTGGCGGAGCGGGAGCAATTTTTGGCGGCGTAGGAACGGCCGAGGGCGCAGAAACAGCAGGGTATTGTGCGGGCGAGTGAGCCATAGGTACGACGGAGCCCGTGGAGGTAGCCGGAGCAGGTGAGACGCGATCAGTGGGAAAACGCATGCCCCAGAAACCTACGGCAGGCTCGGTAAATTCCAGTTCTACATAGCCAGTAACGGTGCGGTAATTTTTAGATTTGACAACCTGGCAAACTACTTCCTTTTTGGTTTTTTCGTTGGTGACGAACAACAGTTGTCCCGGCGCAACCAGGGAGGCCAAGCGGATAACAGCACCATGGCCAAAGATGAGCACGGTCTTGGTCGGCTCAGAGAAAGGCTCGCGCTTGTCGGAGCCGTCGACGGTCCGGGCACCGTTTACGGTGACGGGGACTTCCAAGGCCACGGGTTGGGGAGGCTTGGTTGCCGACGCGGCAGGTGCGGTGGTCGCAGCCGAGTTCTCGACATCTTTGACAATCGGTGCCATGGGACACTCGCTAGAAAGAGATTGAAGGGACTATCTGCATGATAAGGAGATAGTCCGCTCCTACCTTTTCATATTGCGACGTGGGGGTACGGGCGCTCTATAGTACTTGGGTACTACGAGGGTAACTGATGCGCGACTGCCGCAACGTGCTGCACGCGCGTCTCGCAACTACGCGGAAAAAGCAAAGGCACAATTGCGGCGGCACAAGCGAACGAGTCTGCGCCAATTTCCAAGCAGTCGGCACTCCGCAAAACGGGCGGGAACCATAGCGCCTGTACCACGCCGAAAAGGCCCGCGACCAGCCAGTGCGCAAGCCCAAGCGAGAAAATCTGCCAGCTGCGGCTCTTCTTCCGCAGAACGATGAAGGGCAGCGACGCAATCAGGAACAGGTATTCTACGTGCGATCCGCCGAGGACAGCAGGCAGGTTTCGTACTGATTGCCAAGGACCAGCGCGAGCTGCTTTGGAGCGCGTTGGAATTCTTACTTCGGGGGATTCAAAGGCGGCTGGAAACGCTGGTCGACGGCAACCTGATAGCCGGTGACCAGTTTGTTGGTGGCGTTGGCCATGCCGATGACCTGCTGCAGTTCCTTGAACATTTCGGGCGTCATTCCTTTGCTGAAGGCAGAGGCAGTGTGCGAGGCGATGCAGTACTGACAGTTGTTGGTGACGCTGACGGCAATATAGAGAAGTTCTTTCGTGAGGGCATCGAGCGCGCCGGGAGCCATGATCGCTTTCAGGCTCTCCCAGGTGCGTTTCAATAAGCTGGGGTCGTGAGCGATGGCCTTCCAGAAATTATTGATGTAGTCGGTCTTGCGTGTGGTGAGGATGTCGTCGTAGACCGCTTTGACTTCCGGGTTGGCGTCTTGATATTCAATGAGTCCAAAAGTTGACATAAACACTCCGGAGGAATCGGGTAGTCACGCGAGACATGGTAGCGGGAACGGGAGTGGCTTGTCATCTGCTGGTGCCGCGCGCAAACGCTGCCAAGAGAAAAAGAACGAGACTAGCGTTTTTCGGCTATTAAATCGTTATAATATGGCGAATATCAGGAGGTCGCCATGCATTTCCCTGCTGGCAAGCTGGGCCGTAATTTAATTTTGTTCGCTACCGCAGTAGGCCCAACGGTTTGTCCTGCCTGCGCCCAGACGGTGCGCGTGGACGTGGCACCTGCGCACGCGCTGGCTTTCGATCCCGACAAGGCCATGGGCAGCTCCATGGATATTCTGCCGGCCAAAGATTTCGACACGGTTTACAGCCAGCCAATCATCAAGGAATCGCTTTCGGCGGGGTGGGGGCCGATTACTTACCGGCAGAACACCGAACTGACGATCGGCGCGTGGCACTGGAATCCCAAGGGAACGTGGAGCGACGCGAAAAGCCAGAGTGGATATTTTGTGGGCAGCGCTCAGCCGGGTGATTCTTTGCGGCAATCGTTCGGCTATAAACTTCCGCACCGCGGTTCGACGAGGAGCGACGCGGGACAAAACGAGTATTCGCGGTTAACGGATGGCGACGGCTCCAGCTACTGGAAAAGCAATCCGTATCTGGCAGAGAAATTCACCGGTGAGGCGGAAGCACTGCATCCCCAGTGGGTGATCATCGACTTCGCTACGCTGCAGGATATCAGCGCGCTCGAGATCGCATGGGCTAATCCCTACGCGACGAAATACATTGTGGAGTATTGGGACGGCAAGGGGGACGCCGTATCGGCGCAACACTCGGGCAAATGGATCAAATTTCCGCAAGGCGAGTTTAGCAGCGGCGCGAGCGGAACCAGCCTGCAACGGTTGGCGGACAGACCGATCGCCACGCGCTTTGTGCGCATTTGGATGACGCAGTCTTCAAATACTTGCGACACCCATGGGAAACAAGATCCGCGCAACTGCGTAGGCTATGCGATTTCCGAAATTCGCGCGGGGAACTTCAACTCCCTAGGACAATTTATCGACCTGGTCAAGCATACCCCGGGGCAGGCGCAGACCGCGACGCAGGTTTCTTCCACCGACCCCTGGCACACCGCGGCTGACGTGATTCCCGGCCGAATTCAGACGGGGTTCGACCTGTTCTATACCAGTGGGTACACAAATCATCTGCCCGCCATGATTCCTGTGTCGATGCTGTATGGAAATCCACAGGACGGTGCGGCGGAGCTTGCGTACATCGAAAAACGCGGCTACGCAATTTCTTACGTAGAGATGGGAGAGGAGCCGGATGGCCAGTTCATGCTGCCGGAAGATTACGGGGCGCTATATCTGCAGTGGGCAACGGCGCTGCATAAAGTGGATCCGAAACTGAAATTGGGAGGCCCGGTCTTTACGGGAGTCAATGAAGACATCCAGGTGTGGCCGGATGCACAGGGGCATGCGTCGTGGCTGGGGCGATTCGTGGACTATCTTAAGTCCCACGGGCGAATGGCGGATTTAACGTTTGTGTCGTTCGAGCATTACCCGCTGGCACCTTGCGAGATTGGTTGGGCAGACCTGTACCGCGAGCCGCAACTGGTGGAAACCATTCTGAAGATCTGGAGGGAGGATGGCGTGCCGACCGACGTGCCGCTAATGAATACGGAGAGCAACGTTTCCTGGTCGCTGACCGACCCGATGCAAGATCTCTTTTCGGGGCTTTGGCTGGCGGACAGCGTGGGCGCGTTTTTGACTTACGGAGGGCCGGGCGCCGTTTATTATCACTCACCGATCCAGCCGGAACCGTTGCGGCCCGGATGCCATGCTTGGAGCACGTACGGGAATTTTGTGGCCGATGAAAGCCTGCAAATCCGGCAGCACACCGCGCAATATTTTGCGAGCCAACTGCTGAATCTGGATTGGGTGAAGCATGGCGCAGGGACACATCAACTCTATTCGGCCAACGTGGATCTTCAGGACGAAGCTGGACACACGTTGATTACCGCGTATGCGGCGGAGCGCCCCGATGGCGAGTGGTCGCTCCTGCTGATTAACAAGGACCCCAGCAATGCGCACGAAGTGACCATCCATTTCAACGATGGCGATAAAGAAGCGCTGCGATTCACGGGAACTGTAAAGCAGGTAACGTTCGGCGCGGCGGAATATGTGTGGCATCCAGCGGGGCCGGCAAGCAACGCGGACCCCGCCGGCCCGGCAAAAACTTCGCAATGGCCGTGGAAAGAAGGTCAGAAAGTGCTTCTGCCCAAGGCATCGGTTAACGTGCTTACGGGAAACGTAACGCCGTAGCTCCAGGCTTCATGGCTTCGGCGAAGGCTGGAAGAGCTGGAGGTTTTCTGCTTTCCAGCGCATCGCTCGGTTGATGCGGTTTCGCCCGCTGGGGTGATCGAACAAGATCCACTCTTCAACCGACCCAGGACTCATTTTCCGATATTCGCCCAGGTGAATCGCGGCTTGCGCAAACCCGTCGGGCTGGCGGCTGGCGTTCAATCCAAACATATCGGCTTCAGCCTCTTCCGTCCTCGTTTGTGTATTTGAGACGGGGGTGAGAACGAAAAAGAAAATCGTGGCGATCAAAAAGACAAGAGGAATTACGGCAGGGTCCGTAGTCCCCTGCACACCCCATTTCATCCCCCAACGCGCCAAGGAATACCGGAGTCCCCACCTGAGTAGGGCGAAGAACACCACGGTTACTACAAAAAGAAAAAGCACGTCCTTGTAGATGTGATGGAGCACGTAGTGCCCCATCTCGTGACCCATGACGGACTGAATCTCCTCAGCAGAGCCGCGACGCAAAAGGTTGTCGTTGAGAGTGATGCGCATGGTTTTCCCGAAGCCGCTCACATTGGCGCTCATGCGGGTCGTTTGACGGGAAGCATCCACTTCGAAAACGTCGTGCGCGGGGATTCCGTTCGCTTTGGCCATGGAGAGGATGGGCTGCGTCACCTTCGGGTCGTCGAGCCTGGTAACTTTATTGAACAAGGGCAGCAGGAATACGGGTGCGATCATGATCGCTACGATCATGAACGAGGTCGTGACGATGGCGCCCCAGAGGTGCCAGGTGTTGGGGAGCCACCTGCCGATCTCGAGTAACACAACGGCCACAACGCCGCCCAGGATTATTGCGATGAACAAGCCCTTGATCTGATCACCCATCCATGCCCCGAAGGTTTGCGTTGCAAGTCCGTATTTCCATTCACGGAAGAAACCCTCGTACGCGGTCAGCGGGAACGT
>Ga0210387_10004670_pt1 | contig 10487 bp, 14 predicted proteins | sample IncBWC7OmetaG_FD_160108 | JGI IMG/M metagenome (GOLD analysis project Ga0210387, IMG submission 160108) | Forest soil microbial communities from Barre Woods Harvard Forest LTER site, Petersham, Massachusetts, United States - Inc-BW-C-7-O ...
TTCTGCTCCACCCAGTATGACGTGCACTTTCCGCTGTTTTCGAAGATTTCCGTGCTCGGCGAAGACAAACATCCGCTCTACGCGTTGCTAACTGAAAAGCAGCCGGCCGCGACCGGTGAAGGTCCGTTCCGCGAGCGCCTGAAAGGCTATGGTGTGAACCCTGAGAATCAGGTGGACGTGCTGTGGAATTTCGAGAAGTTTCTGATCAGCCGCGAAGGCGAGGTGGTGGGGCGCTTCGCGCCGGACGTCACAGCGGATGATCCGCGTCTGGTCGCGGCTATCGATGCGGAGCTGGTAAAGCAGTAAATCTTGCAGCGGGCGCGGCCAGCGAAGCACTACTGGCCGCTCAACAGCCCAGCGTTCAGCGGGCCATTGCCCGCCGGACGCTTGCTGCGTTTTCAAGCATCTTCAATTCACCGCGTAACGCTCGAGCCAGTGCGCATACGGCGCAGGCAGCGTCCACGAAGCACGTTCGACGCCGAGCTTGCGCGCGGCATGGTACGGCCAGTGCGGGTCGGCGAGGTGTGCACGGCCGACCATCACCAGATCGAGCTGGCCATTGCCGACGGAGCGATCCGCGAGTTCCGGCGTATCGATGCCCCATGCGGACGAGACCGGCAAATCCGCCTCCTTCCTCACACGCTCGGCGATCGGCGCGAGGAACGCAGGTGCCCACGGGATATCCGCAGTCGGCGTCGAGAATCCTACGCTGACGCTCAGCATATCGAGCCCTTCGCGCTTGAAGTTCTTCGCCAGTTCGATCGACTCCGCGAGCGTTTCTTCATCGCGTCCGTCGTATTCGATCACACCGAAGCGCGCCGTCAACGGCAAATGCTCGGGCCATACCTTGCGCACTGCAGCCAGCGTTTCCAGCAGGAAGCGGCTGCGATTCTCAAGGCTGCCGCCGTACACATCGTCACGTTGGTTGGAGTGCGTGGAGAAGAAGCTCTGGCCGAGATAGCCGTGAGCGAAGTGCAGCTCCAGCCATTCGAAACCGGCGTCACGTGCGCGTTTGGCGGCGGCGACGAAGTCTTCGCGGACCCGCGCGATGTCCTCAAGCGTCATGACCTTGGGTACTTTAGGCAGATGGGCGCCAAAAGCGATCGCGGACGGGGCAATCGTCGACCAGCCGCGCGGATCGTCTGCGCCGATATGGTCGTCGCCTTCCCAGGGTACGTTGGCGCTGGCTTTGCGGCCTGCGTGGCCGATCTGGATACCCGGCACCGCCCCGGCCGCCTTGATCGAAGCGACGACCGGCGCGAAGGCCTGGGCCTGCTCGTCGTTCCAGAGTCCGGTACAGCCCGGAGTGATACGCCCTTCAGGCGATACGGCCGTCGCTTCGACGATAAGCAGCCCGGCGCCGCCACGCGCGAGACCGGCCAGATGCACGCGGTGCCAGTCGTTGATCAGACCGTCGACCGCGGTGTACTGGCACATCGGCGGAATCGCGATGCGGTTGCGCAAAGACACGTCCTTCAGCTTGAAGGGTTCAAATAGTGCGGACATCTGCAATGCTCCGTTGAATAATCCGGTTCCATAGTTCGATAAAAATCGAACTATGGAGTATCGCAGAAGCCGTTATCATTTGCAGAATGCGCACCTATATCCATCCTGACCCTGAGGACTTCGCCCTTGAGCGGGTCTTCCATGCACTGAGCGACCCAGTGAGACTGGGCATCGTCCTCCATCTGGCGCAAGTGAAAGAAGCAACGTGTGGCGAGCTGGACGGCGGCCGCCCGAAATCGAGCGTGTCCCACCACTTCCGTATCTTGCGGGAGGCAGGCCTCGTAAAGACGCGCGTCGAGGGCACCGTACATCAGAACATGTTGCGGCGTGCCGAGCTGGACGCGCGGTTTCCGGGATTGATGGCTGCGGTGATCAAGCATAAGGTCTGAAAGCTTGGGCCGAGGGCTGGCCCTATGTTCGCTGTGCTCGCGGAGGCTCGTGTTATGGAGGCGGCGGCGCCTGGTCTAGGCACCTTCGCCGCAGCGGAAGTGCTCGATGCTTTGCCCAGCCGCTACGGCTCGCTGCAGCCATTCCGGCAGATCGCCGCTGCCGTTCCAGGTGTTGCCCCATGCGTCCCGGTAGGAGACTGCCTGCTGCTTCTTGAGGTCGGAATCGAGAGACTGCGCGAGCGCCGTGAGCGTAATGCCGAATTCATCCATGCGATGGCGAATCCAGCGGATCAGACGTTCGCGCGCTTCTCCGTCAAGTCGTTCAATCGTCGTAGACATGGTTTCTGATAAGCCGGGAAACGAAAGCAGGCGGACAAAGCGATCAGTTGGTCCGCTTGGGCTTCGGTGCGATTTTGCCCACGGCTGAGTCGAAGAAATCCTGAGCCTCTGCGAGTTCGTCCAGTGCCTGTTCAAGCTGACGAAGGGCCAACGAATGCTCGATGTGCCGGCTATGCGGCACATCTTCGCCTCTGACCACGCGAAACGCAATGTCTACTTGCCTGGTTGCACGAACGAATCGTTCGGCAGCGCTTGCCTCACGTGAGTGCGCATGGGTCGACATGGTGAACCTCCACTCTTCAATTCACGAAAGATGGTTGATTGCAGGGACGCCGCATGACGGCTGATTTTTGCTGCGTTCGAACTCAGCTATTGCTGCCGACGCGGTAGGTAACGCGCTTGCCTCGTCTGGCAATTCGAAGCGAGATAGTGTGGCAGTCCCAGGCAACTTGCCGATGATGTCGATTACACCACTTTAGCTGGCGATACGCCAGGAGAAAAACCGGAGAACAACGACCGATTTCCATAGCTTGCCAGGAACTGCATCCGAACGCCAGGGTGTGTTGTGAAATATCACGTTAAGGCTGTTAACTGCGGTGGATTGGTGTTAACTTATTAGGTTCGGTTCGCGCGGATTTGTTCCAGAAGCTATCAATCTTGCATAGCCCTGCTTTCTCAGCGCGCCTCGGTTATCCTTTCAGCCGTCAAGCATCTGCTCATACCTTGGGGCAAGCCACGATGGAAGCGTACGACGACGAACTCAGGCAGTTTGAAGCACACGGCGCAGCGCCTTTGCCGGCGGCAAGCCAGCAGGGCTATGTGGATCATGACGGGGCCCGGATCCGGTATTCCACGTACGGGGCCGGCCCGCCAGTGATTCTGCTGCACGGCGGCCTCGGTCATAGCGGCAATTGGGGTTATCAGGTACCTGCGCTGATCGGTTCCGGGCATGGTGCCATCCTTATCGACAGCCGCGGTCACGGTCGCAGCACGCGCGATGCACGTCCCTATTCCTATGAATTGATGGCGTCGGACGTGCTCGCGGTGATGGATGCTTTGCGGCTTGAGAAGGCCGCCCTGGTGGGCTGGAGCGACGGCGCATGCATTGCCTTGATCATGGGCGCGAAAGCGCCTGAGCGTGTTGCCGGGGTATTGTTCTTTGGCTGCAACATGGACCCCAGCGGCACGAAGGAGTTCGTCGCCACGCCGGTGATCGACCGGTGTTTCGGCCGCCATGCCAAAGACTATGCTCAACTGTCTGCCACACCGGACCAGTTCGACGCGTTCGTCGGCGCGGTCGGCGAAATGATGAAGTCCCAGCCGAATTATTCCGCGGACGATCTGGCCGGGATTCGTGTACCGGTCACGGTCGTGCAGAGCGAGCACGACGAATTCATCAAGCCGGAGCACGCGGAATACCTTGCCCGCAGCATTCCCGGTGCAGAATTGATCCTGATGCCCGGCGTGAGCCATTTCGCTCCGCTACAGAGACCGGAACAGTTCAACAGGGTGATGGCCGGTTTCCTTGCCAGGGTGCTTGCTTGAGCATGAAAAACAGCGCGAACTCATCGATGAAGGAGATGGCGGTCCAGAGCTTCTGGCGCGATGAAGCGCTGCCGTTTATCGAAGCGCGCTCGGTCGTAGATGGTCGGGAGGTGTGCTATGGCAAGCACGCTCACGAAGCGTTCTCAATCGGCGCGGTCACAGGCGGCCGTAGCACCTACCTGAATGGAAAGGCACTGGAACGCGCGGGGCCTGGCTCGGTGGTGGTCATCAACACGGGAGTGGTCCATGCCTGCAATCCGGACGACGATCAGCCCTGGTCATACCGCATGCCTTATGTGGATGTCGAATGGTTGAGCAACCTGCAGCGCGAACTGGGTGTCAGTCAGGGTGCCGGTTTCTGCCCATTCTCAACCACGCTGACTACGCAGGTGGATCTGTATGACGGGTTGAACCGTTTGCATGCCGCGCTTATAGACGAGTACTTGGACGCGCTGCAAAAGCACAGCGCTGCCATCGATTTCTTTGCCGGCGTGTGTCGCACGCTGAGCGCCGCGCAGTCCCCGACGGGAGGCGACAACCTCAAGCTCGCGCGCGCCGCACAATACATAAGGGACAATTGCGTGCACGCGCTGCGCCTGGAGGAGATTTGCGCCGCTGCGGATCTGTCGGCATCCTATCTGATTCGTGCCTTCAAGAATCGTTACGGCATGACCCCTCACGCTTATCTGGTGAACTGTCGCATCGAATATAGCCGCTCGCAGCTTAAACGCGGGCGCGCGATCGCCGATGTCGCCGCGGAAGCAGGGTTTGCCGATCAGGCCCATCTGCAGCGGACCTTCAGGAAGTTCGTGGCGGCCACCCCGGGTCAATATCGCCGGTAAGGACAACGCGCACGAATCCCGCCCCCCCGCTATTCAGGCTTCGAGAAGCAGATAGACGGCGCTGCCGACTAGCAGTAGCGCCATCAGTCGATTGAATAGTCGTACCCGGGCGACATCGCGCAAATGCTGCCGCAGAAAAGACCCTGCGAAGGCCCAGCAGGCTATGGATCCATAGCAGATCAGGAAGTAAAGTACCGTGAATTGCCAGACCAGGCTCCGGTCGCCGTTCGTGGCATAGGCACCCATGCTCGCAACGGACGCCAGCCATGCCTTCGGATTGAGCCATTGCATCGCGGCGCCGGACATCGCGGAGGGTCCCCGGCCTCTTTGAGCCCGATCGGCGCCTATTCGGCCATTGTCGACGGCGAGTTTATAGGCCATGAAAAATAAAAATGCCACACCGGCCCATTGGATGACTCTGGTGAGCCAGGGCCACTGATTGAGGACTTCGCGCAGACCCAGGCCGGTGAGCAGGAGCAGCAATGTAAAGCCGACGGTCGCACCAGTCACGTGCCGCATGCTTGCAGCCAGCCCATATTGGGCGCTGCTGCTGAGTGCGACGATATTGACCGGCCCAGGAGAAATTGACGCGGCCAGCGCGAACGCTGCCATGGAAAGAAAGATGCTCATCGCATGCCCTTGATTGATTCGTTCGGGAGTTATGAAGTCCGAAGGTATCGGGCGACACGGCGATGCGTATTGAAGAAAACTACCCTTTTGCGGTTTTCCGGGTTGGAGCGCTTCGTAGATGCCTCAAACGTCGGACCAAATCCCGGTGCTAAGATTGGCCGCAGAAGTCAGATCGCTCCCGCAAACCCGGAACGCAAGGATGAGACGACATGGCCGGAGGAGACCACATCAGGAATGGCACAGGCTTTGAGGGCATCGAGCGCATGGAGGCGAGCTTCCATGGTCGGCCTTTTGCCCCGCATCGTCACGACACGTATGCAATCGGCGTGACGCGATCCGGCGTTCAGAGCTTTAATTTCAGGGGGCAACGCTGGCACTGCCTGCCGGGTCAATGCCACGTTCTCCATCCTGACGAGACGCACGACGGCAGCGCGGGCACCGACGAAGGGTTCAGCTACCGGATGGTGTACGTCGATCCTGCACTCGTTCAGGAGGCGCTGCGCGGCAAATCGCTGCCGTTCGTGGCGAATCCGGTGGTGGATGCGGCGCGTCTTTCCGCATTGGACGTGATGGATATCTGGGACATCGACGAGGAGATCGACGAACTCGTGCAAGTCGACCTCGTGGCTACCATCGCCAACCTGCTCGTTAATGCCTCGACCGGGCCGCAAAGGAAATCAGGGCCGCTTGCGCTTGATCGTCTGGTGCATGTGCGTGACCGGCTTGCGAGCGCGCCGGCCGTGCGCCATCCGATGGACGAACTCGAACGGCTGGCCGGTCTCGATCGCTGGGCCCTTGCCCGTCAATTTCGCACCGCCTTTGGAACGAGTCCGAGCCGCTTCCGGACCCATCGGCAACTGGATCTGCTGCGCCGCTCGGTGAAGAGCGGCGTCAGCTTGATGGACGCCGCGCTCGATGCCGGATTCTCCGATCAAAGCCATATGTCGCGGCAGTTCAAGCGTGCCTATGGGCTTACTCCCGCGAGATGGGTCGCGGCGCTGGGATAGTGCGCTGAGCCAGTGAGCTGGTTCGTGCCTCGATCGCATGGACGACTGCTGCCATGTCGGCCTGGCCGTGCCCAAGCGCCAGTGTTTCGCCGTAGAGCGCATAGCAGACGTCGAGAAGCGGCGATGCCACCTTGGCTTCTCTAGCAGCCTCTACGACCAGTCGATTGTTCTTTAACACGTCCGTGATGGACGCCTGAACTTCGAAGTCGCGGGTAACCAGCTTGAGGATTTTCACGCGCGAGATGCCGCTTGCCATCTGTCCCGCATCGACTACGGCGCGGAACTGCTGCATGTCCAGTCCATGCTGTTCGGCAAAATGAGCCGCCTCGGCAAGACCGGTGACCGTGGTGATGAGGAACAGATTGACCGCGAGTTTCATCAGAAGTCCACCCGGAACCGGGCCGCAGACCATCGTCTGATGGCAGATGGGCTGAAGCAGCGGGCGCACGCTTTCGACCGCTGCGCCGTCGCCCGCGAGCATTGCGACGAGTTGCCCGGCCTCCGCGGGTTTGCGCGAGCCGGAGACGGGCGCCTCCACGTAGCTGCCGCCGGCGGCGCGGACCTCGGCTTCGAGTCCACGCGAGTATTCGGGCGAAGTCGTCCCCATGTGGACGATCGTGTGCTGCGCGACGTTCGTGGGGAACTGCGGCGTGCCGCGGCCCAGTACGGCGTCGATTGCGTCGCCGTCGGCCAGCATCAGGATGACGACGCGCGCCTGCCGGAAGATGTCATCAGGGCTCTGTGCGACGGTGGCGCCGGCCGCGCGCAAAGGCTCGCTTCTTTCGCCGGAGCGGTTCCATACGATGAGTTGCGTGCCCGCGCGGGCCAGATTGAGCGCCATGGGCTGTCCCATGACCCCCAGGCCGATGAAGCCTATGTCCATATGTGCCTCCATCCCATGCTGTGGCCGCTTTTGGCGGCCCGGAAGGTGTTTTGCCGTCAGTACGGGTGCGTGGCGTCGTACGGGTGGCATCAGCTCAGGATCGTAGGCTCGTGTGCGGGCGTCGTCTTGAACGATTGTGCGGAGGTCAGATGAGAGTCGAATTTAGGCGGCCGCGCTTTGGCGCATTGTGGGGAGGTTTGTAGCGCACGGAACGATGCATCGATTAACCTGGAGCCCATAAGGGTTTTCTCCAGGTAGTGTATGGGCCGAGTCAGTTCTGGCAAGCGCTTTGCAGCTGGAAAATTGTTCCGCACGGATCGGCGATAAGAAAAAGAGGTAGCAACTGCGGCACCTTTGATAGGCCTGCCGGGGAGCAGCAGGCCTAGAATCAAAACTGTGGATATTGTTTTGGCAGCGGCCGGAGAAGTCATCCAATCCGTCGATGCCGGTTCTCAGCGCGCATGGACCGATTTCGTGTGGCATGCACGCGGCACCATCGCCCTTCTTCGCAAGAACGGCAAGACATTCGAAAAACTCGGCACCCATGCCGATCCCGCGGGCTATCTCATCAGCCGGGTAGCGGAGCACGGAAGGCGCCGGGCTGCGGAGATGCGTGAAGTGTCGCAGACGTTGCACGAGGTGCACATTGACCCCCTGATGAGCGACGCGACAGCGCGCTTGCAGGACGCTGTTGCCGACTCGATGCTGTGGCGCGGGGTCACTTACGACGCCGCGGCAAAGTTCGAATGGCACAGCCTGACCGATATTCTCGGCACTGAATAGCCGAGCTGGCGCGGTGATGGCGCCGGGACCCAAGGAGACAAGACGTGCTGAAGTGGTTTCCACAATTATCGACGCCCGAGAAGCGCACCGATTCGTTCTGGCAACTGATGGTGACGCGCAGTCTGCAGGGCATCGGTTTCGGTGGCGAATGGGCCGTCGGCGCGGCCCTGATCAGCGAAACCATCAAGCGCGAAGTGCGCGGCTGGGTGGTCGACGCGCTGCAAGCGGGCTGGGCAGTTGGCTACGGACTCGCGGTGTTGCTGTCCACGCTGATGTTCGACTATCTGCCGCCCGCTGTCGCGTGGCGCGTCCTGTTTGGTCTCGGCATCTTTCCTGCTGTGCTGGTGCTGTGGATCCGGCGCAAAATCCAGGAGGCCCCGTTTATGCAAAGACCCGCGCGCAGCAGAAGGGCAAAGTGAGCGCATGGGATGTTTTTGCGGCCCCGCTGCGCTGGACGACGCTCAAGGCAATCCTCCTCACGTTCGGCATCTAAGGTGGCAACTACGTGATGATTACGTGGCTGCCGGCGTACCTGAAACTGGCATTGCATCTGTCGATCAACCGCATCTGCGGTTACCTTGCCTTGAACATCCTGGGTTCCTTCGCGGGTGCGTTTTTGAACGGTTGGATGGCCGATCGCCTTGGCCGTCGCTACACGTTCATCACGATCGCTTGCTGCCAGGTGGTCGCGGTCGCGATCTATACCTTCGCACCGATCAGTCTGACCTTGACGCTGCTTTTCGGCTTCATACTCGGCAGCTTGCAATCGGGTACTGCAGCAGGCACGGGGGCGTATATTGCGGAGCTGTTTCCGACCAGCATCCGCTGCTCGGCACAAGGCCTATGCGGTAACGCCGGCCGTGCGCTTGGCGCGGTGATGCCGACGCTGGTCGGCGTCCTGAGTGCAACGGTGCCGCTGGGGGCGGCGATGGGATTGTGCACCGCGCTGTCGTACTTTCTCGTCGTGGCAGCGGCATGGATGCTGCAGGAGACGCGCGGACGCGATCTGGCCGACGTCGTCGATCCCGCAGAACACACGGCGCATGTCTCGCGGTCAGGCGAGGTGCCTTCCTGACGGCACTACGCCTGATGGCGTTGGGCGATCGTCAGCCGCCCGTTTCCATTTGCGAGGCGGAGACGATCGTAATCGAAAATCCGTCCCAGCCTTTCGTGCCAACAGTCTGTATGGCGGTGCTGTCGGCGCCAGGTGTCGCGGCGAGCATCTGGAAGAAGGTACGGATTCCGATAATGTCCGGCTCGCGATTGTTCGGGTCTCCGAGCCTGCCGCTGCGAACCACGTTGTCCGCCACGATGACTGTACCTGGTCGCGACAACTGCAGCGTGAGCCGCAGGTAGTCGGGGTAGCTGCTCTTGTCCGCATCGATAAAGATGAAATCGAACGGTGGAGTTTTGCTGCGGATCAGTTCTTCGAGACTCTCGGCGGCCAGTCCCGTTAGCACCGAGACCTTGTCGGATAAACCCGCGGCGGCGATATTGTTCCGTGCGACATCGGCGTAGTCCGGATTGGCCTCCAGCGAAACCATCGAGCCATCGGCAGGAAGTGCACGCGCGAGCCAGATGGCACTGTATCCGCCGAGTGTTCCGATCTCGAGAATCCTGCCCGCCCCGCGTATCTTCGCAAGCAAGTGGAGAAACTTGCCTTGATTCGGCGCGACACTGATGGCTCGCAGGCCGGCCTTCGCGCTGGCCTCAAGCGCCGTATCGAGTGCTGCGTCGGGTTTGACGAGTTCGCGAGAAAAGTAATCGTCTACTGCGTTCCAAAGTTCGGTCGCCATTGCGTCCTCCGTGCCTGGACATATTGAGCATTGCGGGTTGCTATATGCCTGGCAGTTTAAGGGTTTTTCACGCCCCCAGCACTGTCCCAATAAACGCCCCTCACCAATGTGGCGCAGCATCTCTAAGCCGGTTCGCCCTATGCTGCCGCATGATCAACAGCATTACGAAGAACACAAAGGAGCTGAATATCACAATGATCGTGGTGATGGATACGTGAAACCAGACCAGCACGGTGTACAGGCACAACGTAACGAGAATGGACAGATTCTCGTTGAAGTTCTGAACGGCGATCGAGTGACCTGCTGAGAGCAAGACATGCCCCCGGTGTTGAAGCACAGCATTCATCGGTACTACGAAGAACCCGGACAACGCGCCGATAAAGGCTAGAAACACGCATGCAATGGCGATGTAGGCCGGTACCTGGTAGGAGCCAATGCGCACGACCCACGCGACGGGAACCAGATCGCGCGAAAAGAACGCCATCAGGAAGATCGATCCACCAATGGCGAGTCCCACGGGCAGCGTATTCAACGCCCGGCGCAGCGGAATTTTCGCTGCGGCGACGACCGCCCCAATCGCTACACCGATGGCTACGAACGCCTGCAAGATCGACGCTTGCGATAACGAAAGCCCCAAGGAATGCTGAGCCCATTGCAGTACGATGAACTGCAGGGTCTGGGCCGCGCCCCAAAGGAGCGTCGTGACGGCAAGGGAGATCTGTCCAATGCGGTCCTTCCACAACACCGTAAAACAATTGGCAAAATCC
>Ga0210387_10004672_pt1 | contig 10483 bp, 11 predicted proteins | sample IncBWC7OmetaG_FD_160108 | JGI IMG/M metagenome (GOLD analysis project Ga0210387, IMG submission 160108) | Forest soil microbial communities from Barre Woods Harvard Forest LTER site, Petersham, Massachusetts, United States - Inc-BW-C-7-O ...
TTGAAAAGCGATGAGATTGAACCCGTCTCCGCTAAACAGGGCCTTTTTGATCGCTGGAAAGTCATATTGCCCATACTGCGGGGAAATCGGCTTAGGGTCGTCTCCCTCGACGATCCTGCCATGCGAATAGATAACGTATCGCTCGCCGGCGTGGACAGCGTCCGGAAATCTGTCGTAAATCTCGACTGCTCTGCTGCTGATTGGTACCAGCACCAACAACGCGAGCGATTGCCACACTCGATACATGCAAGTAAATCAGTCGTTAGGCTGACAGTTCATCCACCATTGATATCACACCTGACAATACCGCGCCGCCCACTCTAAGGCGGCAGCTCTCAATCTCCTGCCGACTGAATGACCTCTCAGCGGTCTTGCCTTTCACCGCGATTTCGACGGTAGAACCGCTAAGAATATGGTCCGATGCCTCAATGTCTTTGTAAGTGACACTGCCGAAAAAGCCATGCTGCACAAGCCGGCCCTTGATTTCGTGTCTGATCCTTGCAAGTGCCGTATCGAACTCCTCTCTGCGTTGCTTATCTTCCACGGCGCACCTCAGCCCTTGGCTTGGTTGATCCAACCGACATTACTCCTTCTTACAGAGGTTTGCTGTCCCACTAGCCAACATTAATCATGACGTTGGGTGTCAGCATATGCCGAGTAGGCTCTTGTTGCGAGCCGATCAATATTTCCGCTGCACTTTAAGGATTGCGCCATGAAACTTCCGCCCGAGACGATGACCATCTACTCAGGACCCCTCAGCATGTTCGGTGCGAAGGTGCAGATCGCTGCCCAGGAAAAAGCTCTGGATTTCGACTTGGTGATGGTGGCATATGACCCGGTTTTGGGTTACACGCCCAAACATACAGAGGTGCTGCGCATCAATCCCAAGGGCCAGGTGCCGGTATTGACTCACGGCGAACTCGAAATCTTCGATTCGACCCAGATTTTGGAGTACCTCGAGGATTTGCAGCCCAATCCGCCGCTATGGCCTCGCGACCTGAAAACCCGGGCGCGCGCGCGCCGGCTCGAGCATCAGTCGGATGAGACTTATTTCCCGCATATTATTCGCCTGATGAATCTGCACGAACACTTGGATGATCCGGTCGCCGTCGCAAGCATCGAGGCGGCAACCACTTACTATAAAGAGATGGAAAAAACACTTGGCAGCAATGCATGGCTCGCGAGGGACTATTCATTCGCCGATATCGCCTTTTACATGGCGGCATTATTCGGCGAGCGCAGGGGCGCTCCCCTCACCGCCGCAACGCCCCGGCTGCTCGAATGGCGGCAGCGCATGACTCAGCGCCCGGCGGTTCGAGCAGTGGCAGGCACGATGGCTAGGTGGCTCAAAGCGGCCGGACGACCGGTCCCGCAATTTATGTCAGCGCTGTAGAACCAATGAGTGTTGGTACGGCGCTCGCAAAGGAATACAGTATTGCCCGGCACCGCGGAGCGCGAGGCTGTTTCTACATCGAGCGGTAGTCCCCCTGCCTCTCCAGCGACTGTTTCGCCTCCGCGGATGCCACCTCCCTTGGCCGCGTCAACGCAGGAGAAATCCACGACTTGCGCCTGTAATTCTTGTGTAATTGCACTTTTAAGGACCCCTTGATCGACTCGATTAGCAAAATCCGCGTCCCTAGGATCATTTATGGCACCGCTTGGAAGAAAGCGGACACCGCAAGGCTGGTGACCCTCGCCATTCAAAGCGGTTTTCGCGGCATCGACACGGCCTGCCAACCGAAACACTACGATGAAGGCGGCGTAGGCGCGGGCGTCGCCGCCAGCTTAAGTGAAGGACTGACTCGCGCTGATCTTTACCTGCAGACGAAATTCACCTCGCTCTCCGGGCAAGACCCAGGCCGAATTCCCTACGATCGACAGGCTCCCCTTCCCCATCAAGTCGCCCAATCGGTCGCGGTTTCCCTCAAGAACCTGCAAACCGATTACCTCGATTGCGTACTGCTTCACTCGCCGATGCCCACCATGACGCAAACCAGGGCCGCATGGCGCGCCCTCGAGTCCCTCATCGATACTGGGCGCGTTCGCCAGCTCGGCATCAGCAACTGCTACCGCTTAGACGATCTCGAAAGCCTGTACGAATCCGCCAGAATCAAACCCGCGGTCGTTCAAAACCGCTTCTACGCCGATACAAACTACGACCGCGACATACGCGCCTATTGCGGCCAGCAGAAAATTATCTATCAAAGCTTTTGGACCTTAAGCGCCAATCCGCAGCTGCTGGCGCACGACAGCATTGGCGCCCCCGCCGCTACTCACAAACGAACACCCGCGCAAATCTTGTTTCGCTATCTCACTCAGATCGGAGTCGTCCCGCTCACAGGCACGAAGTCGGAGGCCCACATGCGCGACGACCTGAACATCTTTGATTTCAAGCTCAGCGACGCGGAACGCGGCGCGATAGACGAGAGGCTATGAGCGTGCCCGCGGTGCGCCTGTGGATTGCTTGGACCGACCGCGGATAATTCCCACGACCACGACGCCGAGCGGCAGCGCGAATCGGCACAATTCGGCGGCAAAATGCATGAGCTGGCGCGGAATCTCAAGATCAGAATCCGCCGTACCGTTCATGGGTGCCGCGCTGGTTCCCATAACCACCAAATGACAGACCGCAAAGGAGACGGCGGCTAAGGTTACCATCGACCTTGACTGTGGCGTTGAGGCGAAGTGCAGAAGGCCGTCGAAGACCTGCGATTTGTCTGCCATGAACCCGTCCTTGAAATTAAGGCGCTTCCATTCTGGTTCCAGCATCGGCCAGCCACCGCGAATCAAGTCTCAGTCGCGGCATCGTATTCTGTGAATCCCATAGCCCTTCCGAACGGCGATGTCTTGCGCAATCCTCCGGCCGCTACTTTCGACGGCGACACGACCATAGCGGCAGCATCATCAGCAGTCCGCCTGGCGGTAGCTGTCATCGGCAGAATCCTACGACCGAGGTGGTTTCCCTCCGGCTTACGCGCAGGCCCCTATCCGGCATGATGCGTCGATTCCCGTATCGAAATGTCCGCCAAACCGAGAGGAAGCGATGACTACGCCCCCGTCCACTTCAATCCTATTCACCGTGTTATTGATCGTATTTGTCATCATCGCTTCGTTGATTATTCACAGACTGCGATCCCTCCGTCTCAAGCGGCGCTTCGGGCCGGAATATGACCTGACCGTAGCCGAGTTCCGCACCAAAACAGGTGACGAATGGGAACGCCGGGCTCGGCACCCAAGTGATCAAGAGTCTGACGAAAACGTCTTCTAAGTGGCGAAGCCAGCAATTCAGCGGGCGCCCAATGCGGTACCCCAATTTAAGCGTCAAGTGGGTGTTGACGGGTTGAGGCCGCATTCATAGGCTCATCGCTTGCGTTTTTGCATTGCCGTGGTGGCGCGGCTGTCATAGTCGGCCGACAAAACACTTTAACCATCTACGATGCAACATCTCGTCGGATTTAGGCGCTTTGTTTCGCGCCACACGATAGCCAAGCTCATCGTATTTTCACTGCCCTTGTTCACGATCCTGGTCGTATCACAACTGTTGATGCAGAGCGTCGCGCATGCAATGCCTCTCTCGACTCGGCCGCTTTGGTGGCTGACGAGCAAAACTCTATATGCGGCAGCCATGCTCTGGCTATATTCACTCGAGGTTCGTTATTTCGAGCGTCGTCCGGTGTCAGAGCTGGCGCCGCGCGATGCGGCGCCTCGAGTCGCCGTCGGCGTTGTCGTGGGCCTCGTCTTGTTCAGCTCCGTATTGGCATTTCTATATTTGAGCGGATACGTGAGTCACGTGCAGTTTGGCGGTTTAGCAGGCCTGACGACGCAGGCAAGCGCGTCGCTCGGAGCCGCAGTCGGCGAAGAATTGCTGTTTCGCGGTGCGATTTTTCGCATCACCGAAGAGTGGCTTGGAACGACAGCCGCGCTGATTATCTCCGCGGTCTTGTTTGGTGCCGCGCACGGACTGAATTCGAGCGCGACGCTCATAGGCGTCATCGCCATCGGCCTGGAAGCCGGCGTACTACTGGGCATTGCGTATTCTGCGTCGCGGAGTTTGTGGCTTCCGATCGGAATGCACTTTGGCTGGAATTTTACCGAAGGCGGCCTATTCGGCGCCGCTGTGTCCGGCGGGCATTCACGCGGCTTGGTGTCAGTGACGCTGGAAGGACCCGCCTATTTGACCGGCGGTGCTTTTGGGCCAGAGGCTTCGATAGTTGCTCTTACGGTCTGCCTCATCGTTGCAACCACTCTCGCCATTTACAGCCTGCGCCGCGGCCGCTGGCGGCCCTGGCTGCCTGCGGCCACAGCCTGATCACGCCGGTCGTTCGGGCCGGAATTCGTATCAGGTCCGTGATATGCATAGAATGCTCCATGGAACGCATTAGAACTCCGTTTCCGTTCGATCTCGACGGCAGCTAAGGAGTCAAGCCGACAGAATCGAGGGGATGACATGGGCAGTCGATCAAAAGTGGTTCTGGTGACAGGCGCGAGCTCCGGACTTGGGCACGCGATCGCCAAGGCACTCACCGCAAAAAACCACCGCGTATTCGGAACCGTGCGCAGCGGGCGCGGCGGCGAGTCGGAGAACTTCACCACCCTCCCCTTGGATGTCACGCAGGATGAGTCCGTGGCCGCGTGCATTGCCGAGATTATCCGGGCCGCTGGTCGAATCGACGCTGTGGTCAATAACGCCGGCTGCGGGATTGCCGGCGCCATCGAGGACACCACCGCGGCTGAAGCGTTATCGCAGTTCGAAACCAATTTCTTCGGCACGCATCGCGTCTGTCGAGCGGTCCTACCTCACCTGCGCGCCCAGCGCGCCGGCATCATCATCAACATGAGTTCGCTCGCCGGGCGAATCCCGCTGCCCTTTCAAGGGTTCTATAGCGCGACCAAGTTCGCCATCGAGGCCTACACCGAGGCGCTGCGCATGGAGGTCCGGCGGTTTGGGATTAGCGTTTCGATGATCGAACCGGGTGATTTCGCGACCTCTTTCACCGCAAACCGCCGCATGACCAAGCAAAGTATTCCCGCCTCGCCCTACTACGAGTCGGCGGTACGGGCGATTGCCACAATGGCGCGCGATGAACAGGCCAATCGAGACCTGTCACCCGTGATCGAAGCCGTCGAAAGTATTCTTGAAAGCCGTCGCCCCGCGCTGCGGTATCCGCGGGCAAATGCACTGCAGCGAACCTTTAACGCTCTGCACCCCTTCCTGCCGCAGGCCATCGCCGAATCCCTGATTCGCAGCACCTATGGGTTGAGGTAACTCTGAAATCGACCCTCCGGGTGCTCCCAGCAACCCCTTTTGCCGAGCCTGGTTATAATTCGGTAGTAAACGCGCATCCCTGTTAGCCTCAAGACCGGGGATCTGACTGACAAAGGGCGCGGTGCATGGAAAACGATTCGAATTCACGCACCACATTTGAAGCGGATGTCATCGGGCGCTTCGGTATTCTTCCGAATTTCTTCCGCTCCGCTCGCGCCGCCCCGGAGTTACTGGAACAGCTGTGGGGTTTTGCCAAGGCAGGCTATCTTGATAACCCCATGCCATCGCTCTTCAAAGAGCGGCTGTTTGTCTGGCTGTCGCGATTCTGTCCCGTGCGCTATTGCATCGTGCGGCACGTCGGATTCCTGCTGGGCCGCGAACACGGCCGCGCGGCCGGCGATGCTGGCGCCGACGCCCAATCCACCGAGGAGGTTCTCGCACTGCTTCGCCGCCCCTCTCCCTGGAAGAGAGATATGGCTCTGGTCTATGCAAACCTGGAATCGACTTCCGGCAAGACCGCGTTATGGCCTGTTCCCGGCAGCCGTATCGAGGATGAAATCTTCGCGTGTGCTGCGGTCATGTTTGTCGAACCAGCTCGAAGCGAATCCGCCAGGCGCGCGCTCAGCTGCGCACTGGGACTGCGGGAATTTGAGTTTCTGTGTGGATGTCTCGCCTTCGTTCGCACGGCCCACTACTGGACCATGCTTCATCCAGAGATCGAATCCGAAGAGGACATGATCGAGGTCATGCGCGGCCACGAAGAGCTTGCGCAACTGCTGCTCGAAGATCCGGAAGCCAATCGATCCGAATTGAGCGAGCGGATGTTCAGCGAACTGACCCACCTGCGTGAACTGAATGAGCGCCAGGAGCTGCAAAAGGCCAAGCAGGCACTCGAAGAGAAGGACCGCCAGAAGGATCAGTTCATCGCGGTGCTTGCGCATGAGTTGCGAAATCCACTCGCGGCCATCCGCACCGCGGCCTATGCACTGCGTCGACTTAACCTGCAGGATGATCGCGCCGGCCCGCTGGTTGAGCGTGTCGACCGTCAAACGACCGCGATTGCCCGGATGCTTGAAGATCTCCTGGATGCCTCGCGCATCGCCTTCGGAAAAGTATCCGTGCAGCTCGAGGTATTGGATCTGCGAGGCCTGCTAACGGATGCACTTGATGAGCACGCGCAACATGCCCGGCAAGCCGGGTTGCAGTTGATTCGTCGGATTGGCAACGACCCCTGTATCGTGAATGCGGATCGTGTGCGGCTACGGCAGATCATCGACAATCTGCTGTCCAACGCCATCAAGTTTACTCCGACCGGCGGCAGCGTAGAGTTGACGCTCGCGGCGCGGAACGAATCGGCGGTGGTCTCCATTCGCGATACCGGAATCGGCTTCGAGAGCACCTTTGCGGAAAAGCTTTTCGAACCGTTCGTCCAACATGAGCAGGGACGCGATCGATCGGCGGGTGGTCTGGGATTGGGCCTGGCGATTGCCGCGCTGCTGGCACGCCTTCAAAATGGATCATTGACGGCCACCAGTACCGGGGTGGGTCACGGTGCCACCTTCACCTTGTCAGTCCCCATGGCGCGGCCGCTTGATGCGGGGCCGATCGACTCCAACTCGGTCGAACAGTTCAGTCAGAGGTCAGTGCTGTTAGTGGAGGACAATAGGGACCTTGCCGATGGCATCGCCGAATTGCTTAGACTGCACGGCGTCGTTGTTCGCGTTGCCTACGACGGCCCTGCCGCAATAAAAAGCGCTTTGGAGGCGGTCCCAGACATCATCTTGTGTGACTTAGGGCTGCCTGGAGGGATGGACGGATTTGCGGTGGCCCGCGCATGCCGAGTCGAGGCTGCGCTTCGAAATGTCCGCCTGGTTGCCGCCTCCGGCTATAGCTCTGCGGAAGATCATGCGAACGCGATGCAGGCAGGATTCGATTCTCTCATGGTCAAGCCGATTACCGAAGAATCACTGCGCACCCTGGTTGGCTGACCCAGCGGCAGGGTCAGGCCGGGGCTGATCTTTGATGCGGCCGGCAAGATTGATGCTTTCAGGCGCCGCCAGCCCACCGTACTGAATATCGATCTTGGTCAACAGCTTTGAAGCATCGTGAAATTTATTCCGGTCAAGAAGCTCTTTGACGCTTCGCAGCTTTTCGGACATCGCCTTCTCCAAATGCACCCTGCACGCCGCGAGTTTTGCCTCGTCAGGCGCGACACGCGCCGCGAGCGCGCCAAGCGCACGATCCAAGGATGACGGATCCGCAATTTCGTGGCCCGCTCTTATCATGGTGCCGGTGACCGTTCCAAACACACACAGTTCGTACGCCGATTCTCGACTGGCGATATCAGACTGGATAATCCAGCTATCTTCCGAACCTGTGACATAAACCAGGCGAGTCGAACTTTGGAATCGCTTGAATAAATCCGCGGCAGGCAATATGAGCTGTTCTGTCCCGAGGCGATCACTTCCTGCGTTCAGCACTGCGCCGTGAAACAGATCCGGATAGCCCAGGGCCACGCGCATCGCAACCCGAGAACCGCCTGAAAACCCACCGATGTAGACCCTATCCTGCGCAATCGGATAGCTCTGCATCATGTTGAACGCGCCAAGAAGGGCCAATGGAATGCGACGGTCGAGAACATTCTCTTCATTGCCGGATTTCGACGCACTCACGAAGATGACGCCGTGCTTGTTCAGTACTGACGCCCAGCCGGCCGGCAAGTAGCTCTTTTGCCCGGGAGGAATAAACACCAACAGCGCGTAGCCCCCAGGCGGCGGCGTAGGAGGCACATAGACGTCGAATGTTTCCATGGATAGATCTATCGCCTGTTCCCTCAAACCTGCTGCGGATTGCGCGAGAACGCGCGCCACTTCTGCATTCGCCAATGGACTCAACAGTCTTAGCATTACCTCAGTGCTGCGCGACATCGGGGAATATTGAGTGAAGATGACGTCGTGCTGGATACCGGTGGCCCCGACCGCCAATTCGGCGCCCGGCGCGCCGACCGAGATTGACATTGCCGCGAGCGCAGACAGGCGACGCCACGGCAATGCCACTACAGCAACTCGCGCAGTTTTAAGTAGCCCGATCGACTGATCGGCAACTCAGTCCGGTCGTTGAGGATGGCCACGCGGTTGTCCTTTTCAGACAGCTCTATTTTTGCCAACCGCGACACATTCAGAATATAGCGGCGGTGTATGCGCACAAACCCCTTGGGGGCCAGCTGCGCTTCGAGTTCGCCGAGTGTCTGCTCCTTCAAATAACTTCGTCCGGCCGCTCGAACCGATACGTAGTCGTCCTGCGCCTCAACGTAGTCGATCTGCTCGACCGGGATCACATGCACCTGGGAGCGATCTCGTATCAGAATCCGATCAATGGCAGCGCCCTCGCGATGCGCCTCGAGCAGTTCTCGCGCAGGAATCGGCTGGCGCTGGGCGATGCGCGACCGCGCCAGCTGCAGCGATTCTGCAAAACGCTCGGGCCCGAACGGCTTGAGCAGATAGTCCACCGCGTGCACCTCGAAAGCGCGCAGCGCGTAATCGTCGTGGGCCGTCGTGAACACGACGCCGGTTGCATCGGCGCCGATCAGTTCGAGCACTTCGAAGCCGTCCAGCTTGGGCATCTGGATGTCCAAAATCAAAAGGTCGGGCCTCAATTCGTTCGCAGCCTTCACCGCTTCGAGGCCATTGGTGCATTCGGCCACGACATGCACGTCGGAATGCTGTTCCAAATATTCGCGGACAAGCGCGCGCGCAGGAGCTTCGTCGTCGACGATCACGACGGTGAGTGGCCTAGGCGTAAGCATTCGCGCCTACCCCGTCGGGAGGATCAAAGGGCAGGCTGACCTTCGCGGTAAACTCGCCCCGCTCCTCGCCAATCTCAAGCTGGCCGGCAAGGCCAAACTGCGATTGAAGCCGCTGGCGCACCAAGGACAGACCAATGCCCGCGCGTTTGTGGCGCGGACGATCCGGATCGCAGGGATTCGTGACCCATACAACCAACATTGAATGCTCGGCATACGCGCGAATCGTGACCGTTCCGCCCTCGAGCAGATGCGCGATGCCGTGCAGTACCGCATTTTCCGCGAGCGGCTGAAGGATTAGCGCAGGCACTTTGGCGCCCAGTGCCTGCTCGCTTGTCTCCTTCAGCACATTGAGTCTGGCGCCGAGCCGTACCTGCTCGATGGACAGATATCGCTCCACGATATTCAATTCCTCCTGCAGCGAGATTCTCTGGGCAGCTCCAAGACGCAGGGTATCACGCAGAAAATCCGCAAGCAGCAGACACATTTTGCGCGCGGCAGGAGGGTCACGGGCGGTGAGAGAACTGATCGAGTTCAAGCTATTGAACAGAAAGTGCGGATCGAGCTGCGCCCGCAATGCTTTGAGTTCGGCTTCGCGCGCCAGGAGGCCGGCCTCCAGCAAGCGCCGTTCGGTGAGCTGCGAGGCACTGGAGGCGATTAGAACATAGTGGAACGCGGTGGCGAGCCAGAACAGCAGCGCGCCAACTGCGAAAAGCAGCCAGGGCTGCGCCAAATACAGCTGCGGCTGCAGACCGATGTTGAGCGACTCCAGCAGGCGAGCCCAGCCCCACGCGAGAGCCACGCACAACCCACCCACGGTCGCAGCCGCGCAGACATGAGCGGGCACCGCCCGCCACATTCGCTCATCTTTGCCAATAGGAAAAGCGCGGCACAAGTAGAAAGCGGATAGCCCAATGAAAGCATAGATCAGCATCAGGGGTAAAAAGAATACCGCCGCGGTAGCCCAGGCGCCTTGGCGACCCAAACCGATGATCAACACAATGCCGATGGGGAGACAACCCAGCAGATACAGTCCGAGCTGTTTCGCATCGGAGAGAATTGGATGCATTCAGTTGCTGATTTCGACGCCGCCCATGACCACCGTGCCGCGCACCAGCAGATGCTGCGCAGGATTGGAGGGCACCGAGTGCGTCTTGTCATGCACCCCACCCATGAGCGGCACGACTTCTTGCGAAACGGTCCAGTGGGGCGGAACGAAAATCGTTACGCCGCCCATGACGACGAATACGTCGACCACGGCAAGTTCACCGGTGCTCATCAACGCATCGCGCAAATCGAGTTCACACCCGCCCATAAATGCCGTGGTGTCTGCGCCGCGGAAAATGGACTTGCCCCAACGGCGTTTGCTGCTGCTGAGCAGCGAAAATAATGACGCATGCACGGGTTCGCCCGAA
>Ga0210387_10004673_pt1 | contig 10482 bp, 10 predicted proteins | sample IncBWC7OmetaG_FD_160108 | JGI IMG/M metagenome (GOLD analysis project Ga0210387, IMG submission 160108) | Forest soil microbial communities from Barre Woods Harvard Forest LTER site, Petersham, Massachusetts, United States - Inc-BW-C-7-O ...
CTCGTCAGAGCATTCAAAAAAGCCACTCTGCCGTTTCGCGTGTCGGAACCCGCAATCCGCCAGCAAGACTTGGACCGGAGAAAATTTCAGTAGCCAGATTACCGGTTACCGGAAGCGATGTTTTTGGTCGAGAGGAGGATATCGCTTTTCTGGATCGTGCATGGGCAAATAAGGATGTCAACGTCGTTACAATCGTTGCCTGGGCGGGCGTCGGGAAGTCCACGCTCGTTAACCATTGGCTCCGACGAATGGCTGCTAAACATTATCGTTCTGCGGAACTCGTTTTTGGTTGGTCCTTCTACAGACAGGGCACCAGTGGGGACACTTCGTCTGCAGACGAATTTCTCGATGCGGCTCTCAACTGGTTTGGAGATCCAGATCCACGGCTCGGTACCGCCTGGGAAAAAGGTGGAAGATTGGCGAAGCTCGTCGCACTTCGTCGAACTTTATTGGTTCTGGATGGCCTGGAGCCGCTCCAAAATCCGCCTGGTCCACTAGAAGGACGGGTACGGGAACCTTCCCTCCAGGCGCTTATGCGCGAACTCGCTGCCTTCAATACGGGGCTTTGCGTGGTTACCACGCGGACGGCGGTTGCTGATATTGCGGATCACGAGCGCACCTCAGCTTTGCGTCGCGAGCTGGAACATTTGTCCAGCGATGCCGGTGCGAGACTGCTCCGGGCGGTCGGCGTCAATGGACCGGAAGGCGAATTGCAAAGTGCCAGCGACGAGTTCAGTGGCCACTGTCTTGCGCTCACGCTATTGGGCAGTTATCTGACCGATGCTTACGATGGAGACATTCGTTGCCGTAGCGAAGTATCAGCGCACCTTGCTCACGATATACGACAGGGAGCCCATGCCCGAAAAGTGATGGAATCTTACCAAACCTGGTTTGGAGAAGGCTCCGAGGTTTCAGTTCTTCGCATGTTAGGTCTCTTTGATCGACCCGCCGACGAAAAGGCGGTTAGAGCCCTGCTGAAACCACCTGTTATCCCGGGCCTTACGGAGTCGTTGGCTGATTTGAGTCCCACCGAGTGGCGAACTAGGCTCGCCCGGTTGAGAAGAGCAAGGCTGCTCGCTGGAGAAGATCCACATAATCCCGGGCACCTGGATACGCATCCTCTGGTTCGTGAATATTTTGGTGAACAGCTCCGAACTCAACGGACCGAGGCTTGGCAGGAATGCAATAAGCGTCTTTATAATTATTATCAAACGCTTGCCCCACAGCTACCGGATAGTTTCAGAGATATGGAGCCACTTTTCTTAGCGGTGACCTGTGGGTGCAATGCGGGCTTGTTTCGTGCAGCGCTGCATGAAGTCTATATTCCGCGTATTCAACGGGAGGATGCCCGCTTTGCTGCCAACGTCCTCGGAGCCAGAGGAACACTACTCTCGATTCTAGCTCATTTTTTCGAACCCGGGCGCTGGGGGGCACCGATGCAAACGGCCGTCGAGGGGCAGAGTCTCACAGCGGAAGATCAGCTCTTCCTCCTCATGCAGGCGGGGTTATATTTAACCGCCACGCGAGGGTTGGGAGCACCCGAAGCGCGAATTTGTTACGAGAGCGCAGAGTCCTTGTGTCGTTCGCTTAATCATACCCGGCTCCTGTGTTTGGCACTAATGGGTCAGTGGCGCTATTCCCTCTACACCGACACGCTAACCGCGGCGATGCAGGTTGCCAAACGAGTTTACTCACTGGCGCAGGAGCAGAACGACTCTGCGCTAATGATTGGAGCCTATCGCGCATTGGCGGGTACCCATCACTTTTCGGGCGATTCCGAGACCGCGCGGCAATTCGCGGTGCGTGGCGTTCAGCTCTGGCGCTCGGGAGGCGTCCAGTCTCGCGCGGAATTCCTCGACGCGCCCGCCGTCGTTTGTCTGTGCTATGAGGCGCTATCCGAGTGGCATTTAGGAGAAACCGCTTCTTGCCAAGCGACCATGGCGGAAGCGATCTCACTAGCAAAGGCCCTGGATGATATGAACGCACTAGCGGTCGCACTGCATTTTGCAGCATATCTCGCCCACTATGAGCGCAATCCTACTGAAGTGGAACGCGTGGCATCGGAAGTAATTGAACTGTCAACGCGTCACCAGTTTGCATCTTGGCTGGCTGGAGGAGCCATATTCCGCGGTTGGGCGCGCAGCATTTGCGGTGACACAGCTCAAGGCATCTCGTGGATCGAGGAGGGAATAGATCACTGGCGGGCAACCGGCGCGATGATCAGCCTGCCATATTATCTGGGAATAAAGGCTGAAGCTTTGCACTTAGCGGAACGTACCTCTGAAGCTCTTGAGGCAACAAGGGAGGCAGAAGCGCTGGTTGCAAGATCTGGAGAGCGTAGGTGGTGTGCCGAATTGCACCGGCTCCGCGGCGTGTTTCTCACGGCTTTGGGTGCTGACGAGACCCAAATTGAGGATTCGTTCTGCAAAGCCATCGGAATCGCACGGGAGCAGAAGTCGGTTTCGCTAGAGAAACGCGCAGAAGGAACCTACGCGGAATATCGCAGGCAAAAAGCGAGCGGGTCAGAAGGACGTGGATTCCGATTACCTCTCTGATAACTGATCCGATTCCTGCCTTGAGAATACAATTTGAGCATCAACGACTGAGCCACCTTCCAATCAAGTGATCTCAGTGGCAGACGGGAGGCAGCAGTTAGTTTATCAGGGCAAAGACAAGACTAGGACTTGGTCGGTCACAGAAATCGACGACCTCGCTCATCGATTCGAGAACTATTCTATCGCACTTCGCCATCTCACGAAGGAAACCTGGAACATTTAGCCACCGGTCTGGAGGAACGACAGGCCCTGAGATTCCGGCTACTCATCAGAAATCTGCGGTATGCTTTCAATCCGCGACCATGAACCATGATAAAGCCACAGTGATCCGTCGTCGCACAGGGCGACAAATGCCCAATCCTTCTCAGAATGGTCGAAAGACCACTCAGCACTCCAATGCTCCGATGCTGACACACTGGCAACTTTTTATTTATCTTGTCGAAGCGGTGACACGTCGTAGATCTGATCGAGCACTTTCAACATAAGGGTATTGGCTGTCTGCTTCTCGTCGAGCGATACGGTCAGATTGGTCCAGACCACGAGCGTCACGCGATTGTTGGGGTCGTAGCCCATGAACGAGTTATAGCCTGGGGCCTCGCCGCCGTGAAAATAGATGGTGTTCGGGCCCCAGCTGATTTGGGCGATGGCGTACCCGTACCGTTGGCCCTTCGGCTTACTCGGGTCCTCGGCCTGCAAGCTGTCGAGCCAGCGGCGCTGATATTCGGCCTTGAGCACGCGTCCGGCCACCAGCGCCTCGATCCAGGTGGCAAGATCGCTGGCGGTGGAGATGACGGCCCCGGCACCCTCAGCAAACGAATAGTTCAGGCCCGTGTAATCCGTGGGCAGAAGGGTACCGGCCCGGGCAGCAGCCTGGACGTCGGGCGAGTAAGGCGGTGAGCCCACCATAGCGACCGCAGCACTGCCGTACAGGTAGCCGTGCGAGTAGGGCTCGGGGAGAGTGTTATCAGCGAGAGCGGGGAAGACAGTGTGCTGCAAACGCAGCGGCCCGAACAACCGGTCGTGCATCGACTGCGCCAATGGCTTGCCATCGACCTTTTCGGCGACGAGGCTGAGCAGCAGGTAGTTGGTGTTGTTGTACTCGTAGGCGGTACCGGGCGGATCGTTGGGTGGGTGCGCGAAGGCAATGGCCAGCAAATCGACCGGAGACCAAACCTTGGCCGGGTCATGGTCCATGGTCGCCGAGATTTCTGGGGCGTTGGTGTAATTGTAGAGGCCGCTACGCATTTCCAGCAGCTCGGCGATAGTGATCTGGTCGCCATTGGGCACGCCCGGGACGTACTTCGACACCGCATCGTCAACGCTGAGTTTGCCCTCCTGCGCGAGTTGCAGGATCACCGCGGCCGTCATGGTCTTGGTATTGGAGGCAGCTCGGAAGTAGGTGTCGGCGCGGGGCGGAATTTTTTCGCCCAGCAATGTGGTGCCGTAGGTGACCGCAAACTCCCCTTGAGGTGTGCGCAAGAGAACCATGGCGCCAGGGATCAGGAGTTCCTTGGCGGTCGCGTCCAAGGTAGTCTGAAGCGCGGCCGGGTCGATCGGCTTGAGCGTCGACGATTGTGCTGAGGCTGTTATGCATAACAACAAGAGCCCTGCCACGCACACCAACGCGATGCCCTGGATTCTGCCTGATACTATCACGTCTCCTCCATCGGATGGTTCATCGAATATTCCAGATAGCACTCGCCGCGTTTGATGTCCGCACGAAAGAGGAAAAATTCGGCGTATCGGCGGGAGGAAGTTGTCAGTGTCAGTGTCAGTGCGAAAAAGAAAGCATCGCACGGAGGTCACGGGGGCCACGGAGGGGTTTAGGGAACTCCGAACGCTGAACGCCGTCCCCCTGGCACTGACACTTTCCTTTGCGACTGACAACTGGAAGGGCAATTTGATCCGTTATGAGGAGAAGATCGCATCACGTCCGGGTCCGGGCCGAATCTCAATCGCGTCGGTCCGAATTCCTGACAAACCCCAATGTGATCCTTCCGCCAAGCGTTCGGCCACCAAGACCTTTATGGTAACGCCGACGACCCGGCCATGAAGAACCGGCTCCTGACCAAATACGGCGCTTGCCAGCAACAGGGCCAGAAAGCCGACAGCAAATACTAACTGAGATAAAGAGCGGATGGTCTTCACTGAATGTTGTCGCGGCCTAATTGGGTAGCGTTTGACAATTTGGTAAAGACCGAAGGTGGTGGCGTTATGAAATTGCTCTAATGCCTAGAACGAGCTAGAGCTTCTTCCACCGATCTCATTTCGCTTACCGTCTTCGCGGCTTGCTTTTGATCGTCTGCCACTTCAAACACAAGTGCCGGGGCACGAACGTATTGAAAATAGACAGTTTCACCAGCCTTTACGTGAACTGTTTGAGGGTCGGACCCGAAAAGAGCCATGTGGCTGTGGTCGAGAACATGATCACCCGGCGCGACATCGACTCGAAGGTAAGTGCCGTTGCGAACTGTTAAGTCCGGGCCATTGTCTACATTGAATCTCCACTTGGGGCGACCCCAACCTATGAAGCTCCATTGTCGATAAACAATGATTGTCCCGAGATTCGGCATAGTTTGTCCATTGTTTTGCGACGATGGGGTAGCCGAGGCCAGTTTGTCCTTGGCTTGACCTACGCACATCAATGCCATCATCGTCCCAATAGTCAGAAACGCATTTTTCATATCAGTGTCCGTTTCGCATCGGAATCAAGACAATCAGACATCTTTCCGAGGCATTTCATTTGTGGAAATTTCACTTTAAGTCGAGTTCGATGGGATGTTTGCAGCTAAATCCAAGGACCCTTCACCTTCAGTGCTCTGTATGGCCGATTTGTTGGGGTTATCCAAAAATTTGCGAGAATTGAGACTTTAATCAAAAGCGGTGACTAGAAACACGGCTGTATTTGCACACCGTTTTCCGCGTGATTTATCAGCAGGGATGGGCTTCAATTCGGCCAATCGAAAATGGGAAAAGCGAAAATACAGCGGCAACGACCAAGAGACGCAATCCGAAAAGGACTTCCGGAATCTCTGCCAACCAGCGTCCAAAAAAGCTACTTCATGCTTACTGATGCCGAGCGAAACGTACTCAATATTGGTAAACGCAGCAGGCTGATCGCACATACGCTTTGATTCAAGTCTACTTCGTCTCAAAACGCGGGGCCGGGTGCTCGACCAGGCTCAACATGCGGATCTCCCAAATGTTACCCTCTTGAACATAAATCGCTGACCAATAACCCCATGCAAACTCGGGACCGTTCTGGCCTTGAAGCGTTGCCGCCCATTGTCCCGCCGACCAAACCGCGTTGTCGATTGCATTGAGATAACGACGCTCGCGACGACTATTAAAATCGGAAATGGGTGACCGTCGGAACGTGTCCGCATACCTTTTCTCGATGTCCTGCCGACCGCTAAACATGCCGTCGGGTGCCAATAAAACACCGTCCTCCGTGAACAGCGCGGCCACGGCGGCTGCGTCGTTTTTATTGTATGCCTCGTCCAGCTTCAGGCCAAGCGCCCCGAAGACATTATACGCTATCTTTCCAAATGGCTTTTTTCACAAACTAATATATCCAACAATAGCCCTTTATAGAAAAAAGGTTCTCACCTTAAAAAGTAAGACTGTAATCTCCGGAATTCCAAGAAACGTTGCCGCTCGCATAAACCTGATCGACACAGACAAGCGGCCTTTATAACGAATGTCCTGACAGGTAGCTTTAGTCCCCTTCGCATTTGCGATATTTTTTAATAAAAGCGTTGCATAGTGCACGCAAGGTCATATATTCACGTTCCATCTAGGATAGGGTTACTCGTCTTTTCTTTCCCGCCATGAATAGAGACCTTCATCTATCCACCGAGAAGTGAGGATGACTACATTCAGTCTGAAGTCGATCCTGATTTCAGCCTCGGGATCTTACGCTCAGTGCGTTGAGCACGCCGGTCGGGCGTTTGTAAAGGTCCTAAAGGACAATCGGTGAAAGACCGCCAATCTAACACGCTTCTAAAATAAACAGTTCACGTATTGAAGGAGAGCTATGCCTTATATGAGCCGCATATATCATTCGAAAAAGACTATAAAATTAATCCTAACCATTATTTCATTGGAATTCGGAATCATGCATCTCGCTGCCCGTGCCGGTGAGGAACCGGCTTGGTCCCTTGAGGGTAGGATGATTAGTGCGGATAGTTGCGGCGTTGATTGCCATTGCATCATCGGCGGACCGCCTGACAACGGCTTGTGCAAATTCTTTGCGATAAGCCAAGTTGACAACGGCCAATACGGTGATGTGAAGTTGGACGGCGTGAAGTATGCACTCGCCGGGGAATTCGCTCTCAAGGTCATAGGCGAGCCGATCAAGAGAAGTTTCGTTGCTTACTACATCGATTCCGGCGCGAACGCGGAACAGAAAGAGGCGCTACGTAAGCTGTTTAGCGGTCCCTCTTTTGCTGGGATGGGTAAAGCGGTTGAGGTTACTGAGGCCGCGATCAAATTCGAAAATCTGGACGGATTCGGTCAAGTCGGGAAAACGGCCAGCGGCACAGTGGGTGAGATCGCCAAAGTGGAGGTTACGCCAATTGCCGGAGGCACGAACCCGAGCAAACCGCTTGTGGTTGAGAACGAGGCTGAGCCCGGATTGAAATGGACGGCGTTGGGCAAGACCAGCAACAGCTTTTACCGGTCTGCCGGAAAGGATTATAAATTCGAGGGCACTAGCGGCGAGAGCCATAGATTTGCTATGAAAGGCGGAGGGGAGAAGTAGCGAGACATGGATGCCGGAGAACGGGCTGTACGATCATCTCGTGCTGATGTTGGTCAAAGATTGAACACCATTTCGACAATACGTCGGCGTTTTCCGAAACCGAAGATTCCACCGTAAAGAAATCGGACGGTTAAAGACGTTCCCTACCATTGGATTGTGCAAAACTCGATTGTTAAACGCGTTCACTTGCCATAGCAATATCTCGGAAAGGCGGCGGCTCCACTTCCGGCGGGGCGCACAGACCGGGCCGATTTTACGCTCATTGATCCAGCTTTTGCTTTAGCACAGACTTGGCCGTCCGCTTCCAGATCGGCTTTCCCGCCTTGGCTGCGCCCTTTGCCGTTTTGTGTTCATCACTTGACGCAGCTGAGCGGTCGTCGCGCATGATCTCAAACACAAATCTCTTTTCGGCGCGCCTCACCACGTCGAGAGCAATGACTTCATCATCGATCTTTACCTTCTTGACCGTGACCCGGTCCGGCGTTTGTTCGTCAGTCGTTTTGAAGCTTATCTGATTTTCGCCCCTTCCTCAAGAATGAAAGGAGTCAGTCACAGCAGATGACAATATTATCGTACAAATTCCGCTGACTACCCGCGAAACTACTTCTTTACCCCCAGAATCGCGTCCTTTGCCGCCTTGGCGACTCGGAATTTGACGACGGTCTTGGCTGGAATCTTGATCTTCTGCTGTGTTCTTCGGATTGAAGCCGACGCGAGCCTTCCTCTTCTGCTTCACCAGCTTGCCAAAACCGGGCAAGACAAATTCGCCGTTCTTTTTGATCTCTTTGTACGCGAGGTTGCCGAGCGTATCGAGGAAGACTCCAGCAATTCTTTTGTTGGTCTCGGTGGCGGCAGCGAGTGCAACTTGAAGTTCAGTTTTGGTCATGTCTGGCCGTTGTTTATGGCGGTGGAGTCGCAGAATTTCAAGATTATTGCAGTTCTTAGTTCTCCACTTGCCCTAAAAAATCAGTCAGTAAGGAACCGGAGCCGGTGGAGCCGTAGGAAGATGACACCGCCGATTAAAAAACCGTCAGCATCCATTTACGCATTTACTGAATCACTTGCCGCTAAATCCGTTCGCGGCGCGCACGTTCAAGAAGATCCTCTTCAATGTAGATCTCGTAATAATACTTAGAGGATGGACGGTCTGGATGATTCGCTTTTTCATCAATGAAGCGCAACCGGAAAAGATCCTGAATCTGGAGCTGATTAATCTTTTTTGGCCAATCCCATCGGAAGGACTCTAGGGTTTTAATGACGGGAAAACGGGCGGCCTTGATCCGATGAAGAATGGTGCGGTCGTGACGCGCAGCGGCTTCACCCTGAACTCATCGCCCCTTGTAGTGGTAGTCGTTTGCCAATTCGCGTGTCGCCCCACCGACTGGGAACGGTAATCTCATTGTCACTATCAGCAGGTGGACATTTTTAACCGTTTCTGGCGTTTCAAATGGATCAACTGCCAAGGCGAATATGGCGAGTCCTTGATCGGCGTACTTATTGTGAATTTCTATTAATTCCGTAAGCTCCGCCCGACTCTCCGAAGAAGAACTGGAAAAAAACGCGACAATGACCGGTCTGCCTCTGAAATCACGGACATCAAGCATTCTTCCATCATGTGCTCGCAACCCAAAGTCTGTGACCTTTTGTCCGTTGAATTGAGACGATTCCTCGGGTTCAAGCGCAGCGACAACCACCAAAGGCAAACCCAACCAACTGAATGCAGCCACAGCGAGACGAAGTAATTGCGTTATCATTTCGGACGCTCCGATTCATGTAAAAGGGATTGCGCAGACGGGAGGCGGCAGACGTTCGCCGCGTCACTTGACTCTATCCCATTTTCAATTCAGCACACCTCTTTTTCTTTCTGGGTAACCGGTTTAGATGAGAACTGATATAACGATTTTTAAAGAGTCATGGAAACTGGGGAGCTTTATTTGGTGAAGTGAAACAACGCAAGATGTAGTGATCACCCAGAACACTTGTGTACCGCTATAAACTAGGCATTCGTAATCGATCGGCATACAACATAAAAATGTTGCGCTCGGGAAAAATGGAGATGCGGCGGGAAAAATGGTTCATGCTCCATTTCCACCATAGCACTGGAGATCGGCCTGGGCGATTCGGGCCGGGGAGCGAAGTCGAGGAATCCAGTGCGACCAATCGAATCCTAAAGAAACCTCGGCAACGAATCTTATGCATGAGTAAAGCGACAGCAATTTCTCTGGCGATCTGGTGCTTATTGCTTTGTTCTTGCGCTGGCTTTCGACTGCCACCCGAAGAGCCTACTGACAACCGACCCAGAATTCCGGGCTCTGGCGACATAGGCGGTAGATAAGCGTGGCATAGGCTCTCCTAATGCCCTCAAGAATCCAACGGAGACGATCACCAGGCTGGCGGCAACCGATCAACGCGATTTACGTTGGCCGACCGACGAAATGGGGAAATCCGTACAGAGTTGGAGCTGGCCATCATGCCGCAGAAGAAGCCGTGACTCTTTATCGGAGAGATTTGATCGCCGGATCACTTCCTTTCACCATTGATGATGTTCGCCGGGAGCTAAAAGGCAGGGATTTGCTTTGCTGGTGTAAACTCGGCGCTCCGTGTCATGCTGATGTGTTGCTCGCAGTCGCCAATGGTGGGGGCTGAAACGTGAAGCCGCCCCCGGAATTCCAAGATCGTTCTGATAGACGGATGGTTTGTCGCACATATCGGAAAGAAACCTCGGCAACGAATCTTATGCCTGAGTAAAGCGACAGCAATTTCTCTGGCGATCTGGTCTCTATCGCTCTCTTCTTGCGCTGACTTCCGACACATGATGTAGCGGTGACTATTATCCTCGTATAGTCCATCCAACTACACCGCCTCATTGATCAATTCCGACAGGCCACTGCTGTCCGGCCGTCGGAACGTGTGTGATGGATAATGCGTTTAATCACAGGGATTTGCGAGTAGAAGAGGATGTGAGCGACTTGGAGCTTGTCTCCTATTTTGGAGGCGTGCCACACCACCTAACAATATTCTCGCCTGTTCTCTCCATGATGTGGAAGATCGATAAAAACTCGGTTTGGGATCGCAGCGTGCGTTTACGCGCTGGTGGCGATCTTGAATGAGGGATTTCTACGGCGAGGAAGTTTACACAGCATTTAACTAAGTTCTAGGTGTGAG